>Ga0126306_10001602_pt1 | contig 12236 bp, 11 predicted proteins | sample Plot27_FD_92592 | JGI IMG/M metagenome (GOLD analysis project Ga0126306, IMG submission 92592) | Serpentine soil microbial communities from UC McLaughlin Reserve, CA, USA - Plot27 | ecosystem: Environmental > Terrestrial > Soil > Grasslands | place: USA: UC McLaughlin Reserve, Lake County...
AATCACCTAGAACGCCGGCCGAGTATGCCCGACGCGCATGCGAAGGGCCTGGCGAAGCCGCAGCATGCGTTCATGCGACGTCGATACTCGGCCGGCGTTCTAGACCAGTCGGCGGTCGCTGGCCCAGCGGGTCAGCTCGTGGCGGCTGGACAGCTGGAGCTTACGCAGCACCGACGACACATGAGTCTCGACCGTCTTCACCGACAGGTGCAGCCGGCGGGCGACCTCCTTGTAGGTGAAGCCGCGGGCGATGTGGCGCAGGACCTCGCGCTCGCGGGTGGTCAGCTGGTCAAGCTCGGGGTCGACCACCCCGGTCAGGTCGCCGTGGAAGGCGTCGAGCACGAACCCGGCCAGGCGGGGGGAGAACACGGCGTCGCCGCCCTGGACCCGGCGGATGGCGGCGGCCAGGTCGGGCGGGGAGATCGTCTTGGTGACATAGCCGCGGGCACCGGCTCGGATCACCCCGATGACGTCCTCGGCCGCGTCCGACACCGACAGGGCCAGGAAGCGGATCTCCTGGTCGGTCTGGCGGACCGCCTCCAGCACGGCCCGGCCGCCGCCGCCGGGCAGGTGCACGTCCAGCAGGACCACGTCCGGGCGGGTGCGGCGGATGCCGTCGACGGCCGCGTCGACCTCGCCGGCCTCGCCCACGATCTCGAACTCGGCGCCGAGCTCGGCCCGCAGCCCGGACAGGAAGAAGTGGTGGTCGTCGACCAGAAAGACCCGGATCACGATGACTGGCTCCTCGGCAGTCGTAGCTGGACCTCGGTGCCCTCGCCGGGGCTGGAGACGATGGTCACGCTGCCGCCGTGGCGGCGGATGCGGCCGCGGATCGAGTCGGCGATGCCGCGCCGGTCGGTCGGGACCGCCTCGGGGTCGAAGCCCTTGCCCTCGTCGCGCACGAACCCGGTGAGCTCGTCCGGCTCGACCTCGACGTACACCGAGACCAGCGGCGCCCCCGAGTGCCGGGCGGCGTTGAAGGCCGCCTCCTGGCAGGCGTCGACCAGCGCCCGGCCGGCGTCGTCGAGCGGGGCGTCGCCGACCACCACGACGTCGACGGGGACGTTGTGGCGCTGCTCGACCCGGGTCGCGATCTCCTCCACGGCCGGCCGCAGCCGGCCCTCGGGCGGCACCGGGGCCCGGTACAGCCAGGCCCGCAGCTCCCGCTCCTGCCGGCGGGCCAGGCCGACGACCTCGGGCGAGGCGTCGGTCCGCTGGATCAGGGCCAGGGTGTGCAGCACCGAGTCGTGCAGGTGGGCGGCCATCTCGGCCCGGGCCTCGGAGCGGATGCGGCCGCGGCGCTCCTCGGCCAGCTGGCTGGCCATCCGGGTCGCCCAAGGGCCGAAGATCAGGCCGAGCCCGATCAGGGTGATGGCCACCCCCGCCAGGGCGTCGGCGGCCGCGGCCAGGTCGGGGCCGGTGTTGGCGAACCCGAGGCCGAGGCCGCTGGCCACCAGCAGGCCGCCGACCAGGATCCGGATCAGGCCGACCCGGCCGGTGAACAGGGCCTCGATGGGGTTGCCGGAGAGGCGGGGCCAGCGGGCCCGGTCGCGGTCGTCGCTACGGGCCCAGATGATCGCCGAGCCGGCCGCGGCCAGGGCGATCGGCCAGACGATCCGGTCGCCGAACCACAGGCCGATCTCGCGCAGCAGCAGCAGGCTGCCCAGCACCACCAAACCGAGGGCGATGGCCTGCCGGGCCGCCGGCCGCCGGATGGGTCGCTCCCTGGCCTGGTCGGCGTCCGGCTCGGTCGAGAACGCCCAGGCCAGCAGGTAGAGGAGGATCCCGGCGCCGCCGGAGACGGCCAGCACGGCGAAGGCGACCCGGATCAGCACCGGGTCGACGCCGAGCCGCTCGCCGAGCCCGCCGGCCACGCCCAGCAGCACGCGGTTGTCGCGGCTGCGGACGAGGACCGCCGAGCTGGCGGGCCGCTGCGGGACCTCGGTTGCCGTGGGAGCTCGCCTCCTGCGCGCAGAGATGCCTGGAGGGCCATGGTGGCATGCCCCGGACGGGCCGGCCATGGGGGTCGACCCTGAGCGCCGGCGCCACGGATCGGGGATCGCCGAGGGTGATCCCCGATGGCGGCCGGCCCGGCGGGGGAGCAGGCTGCATTCCCAAGGTCCCACAGCCGTCACGAGGAGCAGCACATGTCCGAGCGTCCCCCCGAGGCCCCGCCAGGGGACCAGGCGCCACCCCCGCCCATCCCACCTTCCACGACCGAGCCCCTTCCGCCGGCGGGGTCGTCGACGTCCGCGACCGAGCCGCTGCCGCCGGCGGGGACGGCCCCCGGGGCGGCTCAGGCCCCGCCCCCGCCTGGGCCGCCGCCGGGGGCGACCCAGACCCTGCCGCCGCCCGGGCCCGGGTCCGGGCCCTCGCCGGGTGCGGTCCGGCAGCTGAGGCGGCGCACCGACAACCGGATCATCGCCGGTGTGGCCAGCGGCATCGCCGCCTACCTGGGCATCCAGCCCTGGTTGGTCCGCATCGCCTTCGTCGTCCTGGTCCCCTTCGGTGGGTTCGGTGTGCTGGCCTACCTGATCGCCTGGCTGCTGGTCCCGGTGGCCGGCAGCAACGAGTCGCTGGCCAGCGGCGTGCTCCACCGCCCGCCGAGCGGCCTGCGCAGCTACCTCGGGGTGGCCCTGATCCTGCTGGCCGTGGTCATCCTGGCCAGCGCCTTCTCCGACCCGCAGGTCATCTGGGCGGTGGCGCTGATCGCCTTCGGGATCTTCCTGTTCCGTCAGGACGACCCCCGGCCGCCCGACCGCCGGCCGCCGTCGGGCGGCGGGCCCGGGCCCGACCCGGCGACCGCCACGGCCACGCTCCCGCCCGGCCCGCCGGCCGCGGCCGCCGTGACCAGCACCGACCCGCTCGGCCCGCCGGCCGCCGCGCAGGACACGGCCACCCTCCCGGACGACCTGCCGGTCTGGTCGCCGCCGCCACCCCCGTCCGACCCGGCGGCCGCCTGGGGGGCCCCGCCCCCGCGGCGGCCGCGCCGGGCGCCCTTTCTCGGCCCGCTGACCTTCGCCGTCGCCCTGATCGTCACCGGGCTGACCCTGACCCTCGACAACCTGAACCTGCTCGACCTGAGCATCGGGCAGCACCTGGCCGTGTTCCTGACCGTTCTGGGCGGCGGGCTGCTGGTCGGCACCTGGTGGGGCCGGGCCTGGGGGCTGATCCCGGTCGGCCTGCTGGCCGTCCCCCTGGTCGCGGTCACCGCCCTCGCCGGCCCCGTCCCGGTCCAGGGCGGGGTCGCCGACCGCCTCTACCAGCCCACCACCGTGGCCCAGGTCCGCGGCGACTACCGCCTGGCCGGCGGCGAGCTGGTCCTCGACCTGTCCAAGGTCGACTTCGAGCCGGGCGCGCCGCCGATCAAGGCCAGCGTGGCCGGCGGGCGGATGCTGGTGGTGGTGCCCGACGAGGTCGCGGCCGAGGTCCGCGGGCGGGTCGGGATCGGCAGCCTCGACCTGCTCGGCCACGAGGACGTCGGCGCCCAGGTCGACTCCACCGTCACCGAGCCGGCCCTCGAGAAGCCGGCCAAGGGCGTCGCGCCCATGGTCAAGCTCGACCTGATGGCCGGCTACGGCGTGATCGAGGTCCGCCGGGCCAGCGACCCCCGCCCCTTCGACGAGGTGGGGCCGTTCGACGGCAGCTTCACCGAGTCGGCCGCCACCACGACCAGCGGGGAGACCCCATGATGCGCCGCCACGACCTCGATCCCGTCTCCCTGACCTTCGGCTTCCTCTTCACCGCCCTCGGCCTGCTGTTCCTGGTCGGCCGGGCCGACGACGCCTTCCGCCTCCGCTGGATCTGGCCCCTGCTCCTGCTCGTCCTCGGCGCCGGCATCCTCCTCGACATCGCCCAAGGCCGCGGCCGCACCGATCCCGTCCCCGAGCTCGACTCCGCCCAGGAGGCCCACCCCACCTCGGAGGCCGACCCGGCCCCGGAGGGCGACCCGGCCCCGGAGGGCGAGGAGGCTGTGGACAGCCGCGAGCGGCCAATCTGACGGTCGGCTACCCTCCCAGTTGGGGCCCCTGGCGACCGGGCTGGATTAGGTTCACGCCCGTAGCCCCACGGCCCCGACCCACTCGGCGGCTAGGCTTTGCCCATGGCGCGGGTCGACTACGACCGGGTGGCGGCCGACTACCTCGAGGGGCGGGCGCTGCCGGCGGTCGGGATGGAGAGCTGGCGGGCGGCGATCGCGCCCTGGCTGCCGACCGGGGCGGGCGGTCCGGTGCTCGACCTGGGCGCCGGGACCGGGCAGTTCGCGGCGGCGATCGCCGGGTGGTTCGGGGTCGGGGTGGTGGCGGTCGAGCCGTCGAGTGGCATGCGGCGGGCGGCCCGGGCCTATGCCCACCCAGGGGTCGCGTGGGTCGGGGGATGGGCCGAGCGGCTGCCGTTGCGGGACCGAAGCTGCGCCCTGGCCTGGGTGTCGACCGTGGTCCACCATCTCGACGACCTGGACGGGGCCGCCGCCGAGCTGCGCCGGGTGCTCCGGCCGGGCGGGCCGGTCCTGGTCAGGCAGGCCTTTCCCGGGCGGATGGGTGAGATCAACCTCTACCGGCGGTTCTTCCCGGCGGCGGGGGAGCGGCTGGTCGCCCAGGGTGGGCTGCCCGACGTGGAGCGGGTGGCGGCCGCCTTCGCCGCCGCCGGGTTCCGGGTCGAGGCGCTCCAGCCGGTGGCCCAGGTGAGCGCGCCCAGCCTGGCCGCCTACCGGGACAAGGTCCGCCTGCGGGCCGACACCGGCCTGCGCCTGCTCCCCGACGACCAGTTCGCCACCGGCCTGGCCGCCCTCGACCGGGCCGTCGAGGCCGAGACCTCCCCGCAGCCGGTGATCGACCGCCTCGACCTGCTGGTACTCCGTTAGGAGGCCGGCTGGGCCGAGTGCTCCTGGGTGAGGGCGACGTCGGCCAGGGCGCGGATGAACGACGGGGAGGTGTTCATCAGCTCGATCCGGTGGAAGGCCAGGCCGGCCTCCTCGGCTTCCTCGCGGGCGGCGATGTCGATGTCGTAGAGGATCTCCAGGTGGTCGGCGAGGAACTGCACGGGCACGACCAGCACCGCCTGGTGGCCGTCGGCGCGGAGGCCGGGGAGGAGGTCCTTGAGGTCGGGCTTGAGCCACTCCTCGGGGCTGTGGCCGGCCGACTGGTAGGCGAACTGCCAGCGGGAGCGGTCCAGGCCGGTGCGCTCGACCACGCCGTCGATCGTCTCGGCGATCTGGTCCAGGTAGCCGGGGTCGCGGTCGACCACCGCCCTGGGCAGGCTGTGGGCGGTGAACAGCACCGGCACCTCCGGGCCGAGGCGGTCCAGGGCCTGGGTGACCTTCTCGGACAGGGCGTCCAGGAAGGCCGGGGTGCGGTGCCAGGAACCGGCCAGGACGACCTCGGCGTCAGGGCCGAGGCGCCAGGCGGCCGCGTCCAGGGCCCGCCGGTAGCCGCCCATGATGACCGGCGACCACTGTGGGGAGAGCACGATCCCGACCAGCCGCCGGACCCCGGCCACGGCCAGGCGGGCCGTCGCCTCGTCGATGCGGGGCTCGGAGTGGAGCATGCCGACCTCGACCCGGTAGCGGCCGGGGCCGCGGGTGGCGTCGAGCAGCCGCTGCAGCTCGGCCCCCTGCTCGGTGGTGATGCGGACCAGCGGCGACCAGCCGATCAGCCGGTAGCGGCGATGGAACTCGGCCACCAGCTCCGGGTCGGCGTCCCGGCCGCCACGGACGCTGCGCAGGTAGGCCGGGACCTCCTCGGCGTTGGCGGCCGAGCCGTAGGTCATCAGCAGGATGCCGGTGGGGGGGTCCGGGGGACCGCCGGGGTGGTCCCCCGGTGTGACGGGGGCCTCAGGGGTTGGCAACAGATGTCCTCTCGGTGACCCGGTGGACGTGGTCGACCAGCCGGGTCAGGTGGTCGGAGGGGGTGTCGGGGAGCACCCCGTGGCCCAGGTTGAAGACGTGGCCGTCGCGGCCGCCGGCCGCGGCCAGCACCCGGTCGGCCTCGCGGGTCACCACCTCGAAGGGGGCCAGCAGCACGGCCGGGTCGAGGTTGCCCTGGATGCCCTTGTCGAGGCCGATCCGCCGCCACGCCTCGTCCAGCGGCACCCGCCAGTCGACGCTGACCAGGTCGCTGCCGGCGCCGGCCATGGCCTCGAGCAGCCCGACCGTGCCGGTGCCGAAGTGGATGGTCGGCACCCCGGTGGCCCGGACGGCCTCGAAGATCCGGCGGCTGTAGGGCAGCACCGCCGCCTCGTACTCGCGCCGGCCGAGGTCGCCCATCCAGGAGTCGAACAGCTGCACCACCTGGACCCCGGCGGCGACCTGGGCGCGCAGGTAGCGGACGGTGACCTCGGTGAGGGTCTCCATCAGCTCGTGCCAGAGGACCTCGTCGCCGTACAGCAGGGCCTTGGCGTGGGCGTGCTCCTTGGAAGGCCGGCCCTCGATCAGATAGGAGGCGACCGTGTAGGGGGCCCCGGCGAACCCGATCAGCGCGGCCCGCCCGTCCAGGTCGCGGCGGAGCATGCGGATGGTCTCGAACAGCTCGGGCGTGGCCTCCTCGGCCTCGACGACCCGCAGCGCCGCCACGGCGGCGGCGTCCCGCACCGGCCGGTGGACGATCGGGCCGACCCCGGGGTCGATCGAGAAGGGCACGCCCATGCCGAACAGCGGCAGCATGATGTCGGCGTACAGCACCGCCCCGTCGACCCCGAAGGTGTCCACCGGCATGGTGGTCACCTGGGCGCACAGCTCGGGGGTCCGGGTGATCTCGAGGAGGTCGTGGCGCTCGCGCAGCTTCCGGTAGCCGGCCAGGCAGCGCCCAGCCTGGCGCATGAACCAGACGGGGGTTCGGTCGACCGGCTGGCCGCGGCAGGCGGCCAGCATCCGGGCTGCTCCCATGGCGCTTCAGCGTAGGCGAACCTGGCCAGGTGGGCCACCACAGCCACCCCGCGGCGCGGATGTCCGGTAGGGAACGGTACGGACGGGTACCGATCGCTCGTCAGGCGAACTGTTTACGAACCGGTGGGCGGTGGCAGATGATCTGGTGGAAGGAGCCCGACGACACTTGGTCGCGGCCCGACCGCGACGAAGGGGGCGGATGGCTTTGGAGACTCCACCCGACGGGTAGCAGGCGGGCCACGCTCCCGGTGGCCCGCCAACGCGAACCGTCCGCCGGCCGACGGCCACTGAACTGCTCACCGCGCGGCGGCCGCGCATCCTCCACCGGCCCGACCGCGAACGCCGGCATCACCGCCGGCCGACGGACGCTTACCGGCCCCCGCGCCCCCGCGGGGGCCGTTTTCTGTCACTTCTGTCCACAGGGCGCATTTCTCCTCGCGGGCCGGGCTGTGCTATCTTCCGCTGCCAGCGTTCCGGTCCCCCCAAACCGGACGCCCCCGCAGTTTTCTCGATCCGTGCCCCCCGACGGAGGCGAGACGTGCCAAGATCGCGTGTTGTCGCGGCTGGGCTCCTCATGGCCGCGCTGGTCCTCGGCGTGGCCGTCCCTGGCGGCGCCGACGACCTGGCCACGGCCAAGAGCCGGCAGAAGAAGATGCAGGCCGCCCTCGACGAGGCCACCCAGGAGCTCAACCAGATCGAGAGCGAGCGGCACTTCGCCGAGCAGCGGCTCCAGGCCGCCAACAGCCGCCTCGGCTTCGTCCGTGACGACCTGGCCAAGGCCAGGCGGGCCCTCAGCGGGCACGTCTCCTCCCTCTACAAGGCGGGCGGCACCCGCCCCCTGTCCGGGATCCTCGGCAGCAGCGCCGAGGTGGTGGTGAGCCGGGTCGAGTTCGAGACCATCCTCCAGGAGGGCCAGGTCGCGGCCGTGGCCGACGCCAGGATCGCCTTCGACAGCTACGAGGCGGCCATCCGCGACGTCAAGGCGGCCATGGCCTCGATGAGCAGGCTGGAGGCGCGGTCCAACGCGACGGTGGCCAAGCTGACCCGCACCTTCGAGAAGGCCAAGCAGGTCGCCGATCACCTGGCCGGGTTCAACACCACCCACCTGGTCAACGGGCGCTGGACCTCCTGCCCGGTGTCCAAGCCGTTCTCGTTCGTCAACTCCTGGGGAGCGGCCCGCTCCGGTGGCCGGGCCCACAAGGGGACCGACATCATGAACCCCATGCGCAACAGGGTGCACGCCATCGTGGACGGGGTGGTCAGCCGCCTGTCCACCAGCTCACTCGGGGGCATCAGCCTGTACCTGCGGGGTGACGACGGGAACGAGTACTACTACGCCCACCTCGACAGCTACGCCTCCCGCGCCGGGCAGCGGGTCAAGGCGGGCGAGCTGATCGCCTACAACGGCCAGACCGGGAACGCCCGCTACACCGCCCCCCACGTCCACTTCGAGGTCCACCCGGGCGGCGGCGGCGCGGTCAACCCCTACCCGTACGTCAAGGCCGCCTGCGGCTGATCCGCCCGCCGGCCCGACCCTCGACGGGCCGGTCCGCCTCCGGCTACCGTTTGCTCCTATGGCGGGCGAACCGGACGACGTCGACAGGGACGAGCTGCCGGCCATCCTCTGGGCCAGGACCGGCGCATCCTCGACCACCTGGAGAAGCTGGGGGCCTTCACCCTGAACCGCTCCGGCTTCCCGATCGTCGAGGTGCCGCTGGCCGACCCCGACGACCTGGCCCGGGCGGGGCGCTTCCTGCTCGACCGGCTGGCCGATGTGATTCCGTTGCGAAGGATTTAGGAACCTGCGCCCCCGCTCGCGGGTTACTCCCGCAACGTGCAGGGAAATGAGCTGAACACGACGCGTCCGACGGCAGCCGTGGAACCGGACGAGTCGGTGCTCCGAGGGGGAAGGGGGGGCGATGGCGACGATGCTCCCATTCGCCGGTCTGAACGGGGACGGCCTGCAGCCGCGGCTGGTCGGGGCCGCGGCCCAGTCGGCGCGGCCGGTCCCCGCCGCGGTCACGGTGCGGCGCGTGGAGCCACTGGCCCCGGTGTTCCTGGGCCTGCACGGGGTGATGGTGCTGGTCAACCTGGGCGGCGAGCCGTGGCAGGTCGCCGCCGTGGGGCTGGTGCTGCTGCTCGGTCTGGTCGGCCTGGGCGGCCGCGGCCCGGCCTGGATGGTCCCGGTCCGGGGGCTGGCCGTCCTGGTCGTGGGGGTGGCCCTGCAAGCCAGCGCCGGCGGGGCCGGCGGCTGGTTCATGGCCTGGCCGTTCGTGCTGGTCGCGGTGTACCCGCTGGCCCTGCCGGGACCGGCCGGGCTGGTGATCGCCGGGCTGGCCGTGCTCGGCTACGTGCTGGTGGTGCGCCTGGCCCCCCCGGCCGTCGGGCCGGCGCTGGCCGTGGCCCGCGGGGTGCTGCTGGCCGGGCTGGCCGGGCTGGCCTGGACGGCGGCCAGCGCCTATGCCCGCATGGCCAACCTGGCCGTCGGGGCCGAGCTGGAGCTGGGCCGGCGCGAGCGGCTGGGCCGGGCCCTGCTGGACGCCCTCAGCGACCCCACCGCCGTGCTCGACCCGCAGGGCCGGATCGTGGCCGTCAACCAGGCCTGGATCCGGTTCGCGGCCGAGGGCCAGGCCGGCCAGGCCCTGAGGGAGGTCGGGCACGGCTACCCGGCCGCCTGCGAGGCCGCGGCCGCCGCCGGCTTCGACGGCCTGGAGGCGGCCGCCGACGGTCTCCGCTCGGTGCTGGCCGGGGAGCTGTCGCTGTTCCGCTGCCGCTACCGGGTCCCGGGCGAGGCCGGACCCTTCGAGGTCACCGTCACCCCCCTGGCCGACGGCGACGGCGCCGTGGTCACCCACCGCCCGGCGCCGGAGCCGCATGGGGCTTCGCCGGTGCGATAGCGTGTCCGGCGTGGCACTTTCCGACCGTCTCGCCGACCAGCCGGCCGCCGACGGCGTCCCGTCGCGTCCCTCGGGGCGCTGGCGGACGCTGCTGCGGTTCGCCGTGGCCGGGGTGTTCATCGCCGTCATCGCGGTCGTCATGGCCGGCCAGTGGCAGCAGGCCAAGCCGCTGCTGGGCCGGCTCTCGGTCGCGTCGGTGCTGGGCGCCCTGGCGCTGATCCTGGCCGGCCTGTACGCCACCTTCCGGTGCTGGTGGGCCGTGCTGGCCGACCTGGGCGGCCACCTGCCCTCCCGCCCGGCCAAGCGCGTCTTCTACCACGGCCAGCTCGGCAAGTACCTGCCGGGCACCGTCTGGCCGGCGGTGACCCAGATGCGGCTGGGCCGCGACTACCAGGTGCCGCCGCGGGCCTCGGGGGCCGCCTTCGTGGTGTTCATGCTGCTGGTGGTGGGGACCGGGCTGCTCGTCGGGGTGCCGGTGATTCCCCTGCTGGGCAAGGACGCGGCCGACCAGTACCACTGGCTGCTGCTGGTCCTGCCCCTGCTGGCCGTGGCCGTGGCCCCGCCGGTGCTGAACCGGGCCCTGGCCCTGGCCCTGCGGCTGGCCCGGCGGCCGCCGCTGCCGGCCCCGCTGTCGCTGGGCGGGATCCTCAAGGCGACCGGCTGGGCGATCGCCTCCTGGCTCTGCTACGGGCTGCACGCCTACCTGCTGGCCCGCCAGCTGGGGGCCGAGGGCGGAGCGCTGCTGTGGCTGCAGTGCACCGGGGCGTTCGCGATCGCCTTCGCCAGCGGCCCGCTGCTGGTGATCGCCCCGGCCGGGGCCGGGGTGCGCGAGGCGGCCCTGCTGCTGCTGCTGGGCTCGACCATCACCGCGCCCCGGGCGGCGGTGATCGCGGTCGTCTCCCGGCTGCTGTTCATCGTGGGCGACCTGGCCTGGGCGGCCGTCGCCCTCGTGGCCGCCCGCCGCCTGGTCAGGCCCGCCGGGCCTCCTCCTCCCTGACCGTCCGGACCTCGTCGGCCAGGGCCTTCCAGGCCACCCAGAGCACGGCCTCGATCCGGTCCCAGTCGTCGTCCAGCACCCCGACCTGCCGCCGGGAGGCGCGGTCGCGGATGGTCATGGCCTCGGCCCGGCGGGCGGCGTGGGTCCAGAGGCGCTCCGCCGGCACCTGGTAGAGCTCGGCGGCCAGGTCGGCCAGGGCGGCCTCCAGGTCGCCGGCCGGGTGGTCCTCGACCTCCCGGTGCACGATCCACCACTCCAGCTCCAGGTCGGCCGCCCGGCGGGGAGCAAAGGGGACCTCGCTGACGGCCCGGATGCCGTCGTAGTAGCGCTCCAGGTAGGGGAGGGCCCGCCGGTAGTCGTCGTGGCTGGCGCCGACCTGGAACACCGCCGCCGCCCGGGCGGCCAGGCCGGCCAGGGCCACCGCCCGCAGCGGCTGGAGGTGGAACTGACCCTGGAGCAGGGCCACCAGCTGCCCGAACAGCGGCAGCCGGCGACGGTCGTAGTAGGAGCGCCACATGGCCGTCTCCAGCCGGGCCACCTCGTCGGGGTCGAACACCCGGATGTCGGCCCGCCGGGGTCGAGCCACCTCGGCGACCGCCCACCCGACGCCCCCCCCGGCCATCGCCGCCAGCACCCACCCCCGCCTTCTCACCGGGGCAACCTACCTCCACCACCGCCCGCCCGGCCAGCCTCCTCGCCGCCTGTCCGGCGGTCCAGAACGCCGGTCGAGCACACCCGGCGCGCGCGTCACCGTCCTCCATACCATTCGTCTGGCTCTGGTGCGGCGCCGATACTCGACCGGCGTTCTGCAGCAAAATGGCCGGGTGCTGCTCGACGAGGTCGCCCGGACGTCCGCCGCCGTCGCCAACAGCTCCGCCCGCCTGGCCAAGGTGGAGCGGCTGGCGGCGTGCCTGCGGCGCCTGGAGCCGGTCGAGGTTCACCCGGCGGTGGCCTTCCTGTCCGGCGAGCTGCGGCAGCGCCAGATCGGCGTCGGCTGGGCGGCCCTGCGGGACGCCCCGGACCCGGCGGCGGCCCCGACCCTGACCGTGGCCGGGGTCGACGCCGCCTTCGAGCGGATCGGCCGGCAGGCCGGCCCCGGCTCGCAGGCCGGGCGGCGGCGGCTGCTGGGCGAGCTGTTCGCCCGGGCCACCGCGGGCGAGCAGAAGTTCCTGGTCGGGCTGCTCTCCGGCGAGCTCCGCCAGGGCGCCCTGGAGGGGGTAATGGTCGAGGCCATCGCCAAGGCCGCCGAGGTCCCGGCGGCCGAGGTGCGGCGGGCCCTGATGCTGCGCGGGTCCCTGGGCCCGGTGGCCGCGGCCGCCCTCAGCGAGGGAATCCCCGGGCTGCGCCGGTTCTCCCTGGAGGTCGGCCGCCCCCTCCAGCCGATGCTGGCCTCGACCGCGCCCACCATCGAGGCGGCCCTGGAGCGGGTCGGTGAGGCCGCCGTCGAGTGGAAGCTGGACGG
>Ga0126306_10001604_pt1 | contig 12216 bp, 7 predicted proteins | sample Plot27_FD_92592 | JGI IMG/M metagenome (GOLD analysis project Ga0126306, IMG submission 92592) | Serpentine soil microbial communities from UC McLaughlin Reserve, CA, USA - Plot27 | ecosystem: Environmental > Terrestrial > Soil > Grasslands | place: USA: UC McLaughlin Reserve, Lake County...
CCTCAAAAACAAGGTCGTTTTGATCACCGGTGCCGGAAAGGGAAGCGGCCGCCTCCTCGCCGAGGCGTTTGCCAGGCAGGGAGCCAGTGTCGCTGCAAACGATATTTCGCCGATCAATGTGGAGGACGCCGTGGATCAGATCCTGGCAACCGGTGGAGGTGCAAAAGCCTATGTTGAGGATGTTGCCAAAAAAGTCGGTGCACAAAACATCATTAATCAGGTGGAAGATGATTTCGGTCACATCGATATTCTCATCAATCATGCCGCCGTGGAACCGCATATTTCCCTGCTCGATATGGATGAATGGGACTGGCACCGCGTGCTGGATGTCAATCTCACCGGCGCGTTCCTAATGACCCAATCTGTCGGGCGCGTCATGCGTGGGCAAGGCTCGGGGGTGATCATCAACTTGATAACCAGATCCGTTCGAAATGACCATGCGGGAGCGGCGTTCATTGCCAGCATGAACGGGCTGGATGGATTTACTCGGGAAGCTGCGCGCGAATTAAGTCCATACGGAGTCCGGGTTTATTCAGTTGAAAACATTCCCGAGAAAATTGTTGCGCATATTTTTTCTCTGCTGGGTTTGCGGGTGGAGGAGCAATGAAGGAATTATCGGAATATCGCACGAATCTGATCAACCGGCTGGAAGACATGGCGAAGGCATTTCGCTCCGAATGTCTCACGGTGAACGATCCTTATGCGCCGCTAAAGGACAGCGACTGGAATGTGCATCAGATCGCTGTGCATACACGCGACGTGAACAAACTGGTCTATGGCTTGCGCGCTCAGCGAACGGCAACAGAGGAGAATCCTGAATTCTCGAATTTCAATGGTGAAGCCCATATGGCAGAAAATTATGATTCCAGAGAACCCTTAACCGAATTGCTCAATGCTTTTGTTGAAAATGTTGAGACCCTGGTACAGATATTACGGAACCTGCCTCCTGAAGCATGGTCGCGTTTATCACGTCATACCACGCTGGGCCGCGGACTGACTTTGCAATCGTGGGTGGAGAAGGATCTCGCACACATCGAAGAGCATTTGGGAGTGGTGAAGAAGCACAACGAGAAGTGAATGGACGAGAAAAGAATCCCCGTGAGATTCATTCTCACGGGGATTCTATTTAAGACGGTCCTTTTACCATAAAGAAAAACCAAGCCAGTTAAAAATCCAACCGAGCAAGGGCGGGTAGATCTGTAAACCGATCCACGCGGCAATGATGCCGAAGAACGCGCCGGCGACGATGTCAGATAGATAATGCACACCCATGGCCACTCGGGCGAGCGCCGCCAGCGGCGCCCAGATCCATAAGGCGATCGCCAGCCAGGAGGGACCCAGCCCGGTGGCGATGGTCGCGATCAGAAAGGCGCGGGCTGCATGACCCGAGGGGAATGAATGCGGGTCGGTAAAACGATAGATCCTGCCCCATTCCCCTTCGGGACGTTGCCTCTTGATCCGAAACTTGATTGCCAGGACCATGGCTGCCAGCAGGCTGATGCTGGCAAACTGAACAACGGCCCATTCCTTCCAAAAAGAATCGCCGCTGATCCAGATGGCGAATAGGCCGATCGCCCAAAACCACGAGTCGCCGGAATGTGCAAAAAAGACCGCGATAGCGCGCAATGCGCCTGGCTTTTCGGCCACGCGCATTTGACTGGAAAGGCGTGCATCAAGTTCCAGGATCGAGTTCAACTTTGTTTCTCTTCCTTAAGTTTGGCTTTTGATACTTTCAATGCGGAGGCTTTTTTCGAGCCGTTTGCACTTTTCTTAACTCCGGTGGCCTTTGCCGCCGTCTTTGGTTTAGCTGTCCGGGTGGTTTTTTTCACCGTGCGTTTCGGCTTCACAGGGGTCTGGCTTAGTTGCTCCACGAGGTCGGCACGCAGCAATTCGAGCTGGCTGGGCTTATCCACATCCATACAGGGTTCGGCGTAGGGCCAGACGATGGCGCGGCCTTTGATGCCGATGCGATCACAAACACGTTGCACGGCATCATCCAGAGTCAACCGTCTTGTGAACAGGGCAAAGAGTGTGCCAAAACCAATAATGCCCGCCTGTTTAAGCGGACTCTTACGCGAACCGATCAGGGATTCCCACATATCCAAATGCTCGGTCGCCATGCGGACATGGGTAATATTCATGTCTGCCCCGCAAACATCCATGTCTTTCAGATGAGTATAGGTGCGCCGGGAATCGGGGAAACGGGCCTCCATCACATCTTTTGGACAGACCCCATAGTACAGGTCATCCTCTGTTTCCATGCAGGTATCGATCAGCCAGTCCACCATTTCCGCCTTGAGCGTGGGAATGTCCGAAGAGACAACGAGCACATATTTGTTCCGCTTGTTGATCTCAAGCGCTTTATTGACACCCGCGACGATATTCGCCAGCATTCGTCCCTGGTTGGAAACATAATGCAGAGGCTTTCTGCACGTCACTCCGCTCTTCGGCGAGAGACCGATAATGATCACATTCTTGACCTGCTTTGCTGCCCCAAGAGCATCCAACACCCACTGGATCATAGGCTTGCCGGCCACATCGATGAGGGCCTTGGAATCGCCATGTGAGTACGTGTAAAGCGGATCTTCCGGTCGCGGGATTCCGCCTGCGGTTATGATTGCATCCATAAATTCTCCTTGGAGAGGTACACGCGTAAACAAGTACACACAGGCATAATTTGTTTACCTGTTTACTTGCATACCTGCTTCTTAATTAAGCTCCTGCAGCTGGGGCTCGAAACCAAGTTTATCGAGCATATCCGTCAGCTCGAGCCAGGTGAGCGGCCGTTCCTTCCCCGAGGCGGCAACCAGAGCGGCTTCCATCATGTTCGTTCCGAAGGAACGTCCTTCCAGCACAGGGGTCGTGGTGACAAGATATTTTACTCCAGCCTTGCGGAAGGCTTCCACGTCTTCGGGTGTGGTCGTGTTCGTGACAATGACCTTGCCGGTGAGATCATCGGGCATAAAGCGCTTGATGTAATGGCAATCGCCAGCAATGACGGTGGCCCAGGCGTAATATTTTCCCCATTTGGGCGTGCGCTTTTCCTGTTTTTCACCAGTGGGATAAATCCACGCAAAGGGCAGGCGACCCACAAGTGGCATCAGCAGGTTGCCCATGGTTTTCAACTGGCTGATCTTGCGAATGGCAATCGGCAGGTCCAGACCAAACATAAAATCGCCGAAAATAGTTTCGTAACCGGCTTCGACAAAACTTTTCGAGAGTCCCCAGCGGTCCATACCAAGTGCGACAAGGACCTTGCGTCCGCGTGAATTAATGTAGTCGCCGATTTTCGCATCCAGAAATGCAGGCGCCTTGTTTTCGAGTGTGTTCTTCAACCCGCCACCATCCACCAGAGGTGTTTTTTTCACGAAACGCACCATGGGTTGGACAGAATACAACGGAAACCATTTTCCATCCACCAGCGCGCCAAGGTCGGCGCCGCCCACACCGAAGGCGTCCACTTTGCCGTCCAGTTCCTTGAATTTCAGCGCGGCAGCCTCCATATCACCGTCAGTTCCAATACGTTCAATGCTGACCTTCTCGCCGAGGAGTGTTACTTCCACTGCCTTATTGCGCTTCGATGAACCAATGCTAATGCTGACGGCTCTCTTCATATTGCGATGCTCCTTGGATGAGATAACGTATTATATAACGGAATCAGGACGCGGCTGCGCCGGAGGCAGGGAGCGTGAAAAAGAACGTTGAGCCTTTCCCCGCCGTGCTCTCGACCCAGATCCTGCCGCCATGAACTTCGATGATCCGCTTCACCAGGGCCAGACCAATGCCCGTGCCGTCGCTCTTTGGGTCCAATTTGTTGAACAATCCGAACACGCGGTCGAAATGTTCAGGCGCGATTCCCATGCCATTATCCCGCACGAAGAAGGTGGGATTGCCGCTCTCCCCGTCCTGCTCTGTACATCCGATCTCAATGCAGGGATCTTTCTGATCGCCCATGAACTTGGCAGCATTATCCATGAGGTTTTGCAGCACCTCGATCAAACGCAGACGATCGCCAAAGACCTGGGGAAGGTTTGGATCCAAATGGATGGAAATGCCGCCTGCGATAATTCGTCCCTGGACCAATTCTGAAGCTTCGCGCGCCAGCTCGGCAAACGGAAGAGAGACCGGCTCATTGCGAAGACGTCCCACCCGTGAAAGCTCCAGCAATTCATTCAACAGCCTCTGCATTTTATCGGTGGCATCGGTAATGCGTTGAACATCCCCCCTGAGCCGTTCATAATTGCCAGAGAGCGCATCCGGTTCGAGGTAGCCCAGAAACCCGCGAATGGTGAACAGGGGCGATTTCAGATCATGCGAGACGGTATAGGTAAACCTCTCAAGCTCGGCATTCTTATTCTCCAACTCGGAGATCAGTTTCTGGCGAACCGAAAGTTCGGACTGCAAGTCTGAAAACAGGCGGGCGTTTTCCAGTGCGATCGCCACCTGATTGGCATATGTGACCGCAAGCTGGGCATGTCTTTCAGAGAACTTCGCCACCTGATACCCATCCAGGGCAATAATTCCAATGATCTGGCCTTTAACCTTTAAAGGAACTGCCATCCAGGCACGGATGCGATCGTGAGGGAATTCAGCGAAGGCCGGGATCAGGGCTTGAATATCTTCATAAAGCACATAGGGAGCATTTTCCCGTAGCACAGGATAGGAGGGTTCCTGCTCATCCAGTTCAAAACGATTCTCAGACTCATTTAGACTCAATGCAAACCCTCGCGAACTGACCATTTCCAGGACGTTGCCATTAATTAACTGCACCGAGGCACTGTCAAAGGGCACCACGCGCTCCAACTGCTCGAGGATACGGTCAATCGCTTCCGATCTTTCCAGCGTGGCGGCGACAATGGCAACACTTTCGCGCAATGTCTCAGACTCAGCATTTTTTATCTTGAGCTCGGCGATCAACTTTCTGCGCTCTTCCAATTCGTTTTGCAGCTCTGTGAATAGGCGGACGTTTTCCAATGCGATCGCCACCTGGTTGGCAAAGGTGACAGCCAGCTCGGCATGATGCTGGGTGAATTGATCGCGGGTCCTGCCGTCCAGTGCAATCAAGCCAATGATCTTTCCACGCGTTTTCAACGGGATCGCAAGCCATGACTGAACATAATTATGCGGCGCTTCCTGAAAATCCATTAATTCTGCCTGCACATTATTGTTCAATATGTATGGCAAGGTACCGTTGATCAATGGGTAGGCTGAGTTGTTTTCATTGATGGTAAGTGTCGTCCCCGGGATCTCGACGTCTGGAGGCAGGTCTATTCCCGCGATAATGTACTGCCGGTTGTCTTCCAGCTGCCAGACCGAGGCCGTATCATAGGGGATGACGCGCCGGATCTCACTCAGGATCCGTTCGATAATCTCTGTAAACTCCAGGGTGCTGACAATACTGGCCAGGCTTCGATGTAACGTCTCTGACTCGGCATTTTTGAACTCCAACTCACGAATGAGCTTTTCGCGCTCCTTCTCGATCCACTTGCGCTGGCTGATGTCACGCACCATCATCAGGAGCGTGTCAGATACGCTCTCGCTGAGGCGGGCTTCCATCACATGGATCTTGCCATCCATTTCTGTTTCAAACTCGAATATATGGATCTGATGAGTAGCGAGGACCTGCTGCATGGCATGCAAGGTCTGCGACGCGGTCGTTTCTTTAAATACTTCGGTCACCTGCTTTCCAATGAAATGGTCAGCAGGCAGGGTTGTTTCCACCCCTTTGGGTGGCACCATATTGATGATCGTGCCATCCAGAGACAGTTCCATGATCATATCGGGGAAGGCGTTCAGCAAGGCACGGATGCGTGCTTCGCTCTGCTGTAAGGCCTGCATGGTGAGCCTCTGTTCGCTCATATCGTGGAACATGGAGAGAATACAGTCCTCATGACCGATCTGTATGAGTTCATAGAAGGAAATCACATGCTTGAGAGTCCCGCTTCTATGGCGCAAATAGTCATCAGAATAAAACAGGGAACCCTTTTTCTTTAGACTCTCCACAAGCCTTGTGCGCGCTGCCATGTCCTCCCATAATTTCAATTCCTCTGCATTACATCCCAGAGACTGTTCCGGGGCCAGCCCGGTCAAATCCCAGTAGGCGGAATTCCCATCCAACAGACGGCCGTCTTCAAGTGTGGTGATGCAGATGGCAACCGGGCTGGACTGAAATACCTTTCGGAACCGTTCCTCACTCTCACGCAGGGCTGTTTCCGCCTGCCTGCGTCCGGTAATATCCCGCACAACGGCCACCAGAATATTTTTTCCTCCATAATCGAGCAGACGGGCACTGACCTCCACAGCGAATGTGGACTGGTCCTTTCGACGATACTTGCTCTCAAAGATCAAGCCGCCAGTTGCACGTACAAGCTCGACCCTTTCACGCCACATCTCAAGGTCTTGGACATGTTCCGCAACATCTGTGACGCCCCGGGCAGCCAATTCTGCGCGGCTGTAACCCAGGAACTCATAAGCACTCTTATTGAAATCGATATAACGGCCGGTCTCCAGATCGATCAGGAAGATGGCGTCATTGGATTCATCCATTACTTTTCGAAATTGAAGCAGATTATCTTCCGCCTGTTTCCGTTCATGCAATTCACCCTGCAGACCGTCCAGTGTTTGGCGGAGCTTTTCCATCATGGAGTTAAATGCCTGGGCAAGCGTACCCACTTCATCGTCCGAAAGGACCGGCGCGGACACATCCCGTTGCCCGGTAGAAAAATGAGATACAGTCTCGCTGAGTGCCCGCAATGGAGCGGTGATCCGCCGTGCCATGATGATCACAACCAACATCAGGATGAGTGAGATTTGCACGCCAATAATGCCAATATCAGCGGCAAGCTGGCGCGCTGGCTGTAAGGCGAGGCGTTGATCAATTTCAACCAGCAGGGCGATATTTTGATCTTCCAGCCATAGATACCTGCCAATGACATGTTTCCCCTGGTGGTTGAGGTAGGAGGAGATGCCCTGTTCCCCTTTCAGCGCTAGATCAATGGCAGAGGAATTAAGCGAAATTGCCTGGGCAAAAATCACCGGGTCGTTCGTGATCATTCTGTGGTTGGGATCGACCAGATAGGTCTTGATCGTCTCGCTGACCGATGGGGGGTCTTGATAGACGATGCTGTCCACATGTTTCATATTGAAGTGAAGTGCCAGCACTCCTATACGCTTTTGATTTGTATCAAAGAGCGGTGTGGCAACGGTCAGGATAGTGCTGCCAAGCTGGTCAGAGTGGTAGAACGTCTGTGTAAATGTTTTACTTTTGCCTTGCGTAAAGAAAGGCTGCTCTATTTGAGAAATGCCGATCATCCGAGGTCGCATGGAAACGGTCACAGAACCATTCTGATCGATGATCTGGATATCCTGAAAATCTGTCGTGCGCTGGACGATGACCCTGAGAAGATCTGTGAGTTCCACACGGGCCGCTATCCGTTCCTCCAGAGACCATTCTGGATTGAGAAACCTGCCTGCCAGGGACCGCAGCTCAGGAAGACTGGCCAAAAAAATGGCGTTACGCTGTTGATCATCCACCCATTGGTTGAGACTATCTTGTTTTAACTCGGCAACCGTGGTTAGCTTATCCTCCACGGTATCTCGCAACGATCGGGCTGCCAGAGTATAGGCGAAATAGATCACTGCCGCTACCGTCGCGGCAGCGAAGGTAAGGTAATAGATCACCAGCCTGGTCTGTATTTTAGAACGTTGAACTATCGTGAGCAATCTCTGCATTTTTACAGCATTACGTCTAAATTCTTGAGAGATTATAGTGCATGTTCATTTGGATGCACCTAACAAAGACCTTGTAAAAAGAGATCGTCCACCGGCCCTTGTCGGTGGACGATCTTTCACAAAGAGAGGACTGCTTTTTTATGGTGTGCAAACCACTTTGAAGCTTGCCTGACCTGTCATAATATTTGGCAGTATTGTTTGCACCTGGACAATATAATCCTTGACCGCATTGACCTGATAGTAGTCCTGCACGGTCTTCGTATCCCCTACTTCGAACAGGACCTGTTTATCGGGCGAAACGATCCCGGTGCTCGACGCCCAATGCCAGACCACCGTGGATGGTCCACTGGCAGTGATCTCTGCGTTAATGATGACCGTCTGCGGGAGGGCGTCACAGGCAATATTCATCACGGGCGGATCCACCGTGACATATACATTTGTCACCATGATCACCGGCGAATTCGCCACGGGTAGTGACTGCACATCGCCGACGGTTTGAACAAATTCCGCCGAGAGCCAGCAGGAGATGGAAGGGTCGCTGGGATTCCTCACGTACCACCAGCTTGAATCTTCATTCCTGCCTATGATCTCGGCCTGTCTCCCGACAATTAAAGCACCCACAATGGCATAGGACGTTGCAGGTCCGAATCGGCAGTTGACCGGCTGATCTTTTGGCGATGCCAGAAAAACGGTTGAGGTGGATGTGGGCGTGATCGTGGGCAGTTCAAACTCCACCTGCGTTTCGAGGGGGACAGGCGTGAACGTAGAAATGCTTGATGTCGGCGTATCAAGCGTCGGCGTAAGTGCGGATACTGGAATTCCTGTCGTCTGGGAGGCGGGCAGGTTGCAGGACGACAGTGCAAAGATGAGTGCCATGGCGGCGATCCACAATTGACTTCTCATTCTTTCCTCCTTTTGCAATAATATTAATCCGCGGATGAAATTATCGCAATAGCCCTTCGGTATTCTTGAAAAACATATCTGCCGTATGATATAATATCTAGAACATTTATTCTGTTTCGAACAAGAGGAGACGATCATGAGTAAAAAAGTAATGGTCTTCGTTGGGACACAGAAGGGTGGCTTTATATTCGAGAGCAATGAGAAGCGCAAACGATGGAAAACAAGTGATATCCAGTTCAAGAGCTGGAACGTGATGCACATCCAGATGGACCCGCGTGACCAGCGCCTGCACGCGGCGACCAGCCACTTTGTGTATGGTCCGACCACCCATTACTCAGACGATCTCGGCCAGACCTGGACGCAGGCGAAGCAGGTACCACTCCTCACCCGCGCCTCCCGGTCCGGCAGACCCGCCAGCACCGTGGAGGAAGCCTTCCGTTCGGAAGGCGGCGAAAGCATAAAAGAGAACCCTGAGAAGATGATCAAGGTATGGAACATCAAACCCGGGCGCGACAGCGAGCCAAATGTCCTGTATGCTGGTGCGCAGCCGGCCTCCCTGTTTGTCTCGAAGGACCGCGGCGAGACGTGGGAACTTAACGAAAGCCTGTACGATCACCCTCAGCGCGGGCAGTGGAATCCCGGTGCCGGAGGCTTGACCCTGCACACGATTCTGTTGGACCCCACCAATCCCCAGCGGATGTTCATCGCGGTCTCGGCCGCGGGCTGTTACCGCACCGATGACGGCGGGCAGACCTGGAGCCCCTACAACAAAAATGTGCGCGCCGATTTCATGGGGACACAGTTCCCAGAGTTCGGGCAATGCGTCCATAAAATGGTGATGCATCCCTCCAACCCCAACGTGATTTATCAACAAAACCATTGCGGCGTGTACCGCAGCGATAACGCCGGCGAAGATTGGATCGATATCGGTGAGGGAAGGCTGCCTTCGCGTTTCGGCTTCCCGATCGCTGTCCATCCCGCCGATCCGCGTACGATCTATATCGCCCTCGAGGAAAGCGATCAATTCCGCATGAGCGTGGACGGCAAATTCTCCGTCTGGCGCAGCCGCGATGCTGGCGAGTCGTGGAAGAGAATGACCACAGGCTTACCAGAGAAAGCTCATCTGGTGGTTCTGCGTGAGGCAATGGCAACAGATTCGTTCGAAGATGCAGGTATCTATGTTGGAACAAATACGGGGCAATTGTTTTACAGCCGCGATTCAGGCGATAGCTGGGACCTGCTGGCAGACTTCCTGCCGCCCATCCAATCAGTGGAAGCGGCAGTTGCGTAGTTAGTAATGCTCGATCAGGATGAGGCGATAGTCTCGTCCTGATTTTATTTAAGGCTACAAACAAGCGGGGATGGAATCGCTTAATCCATCGGGATTTTGCGTCTCCCCATTCTCATCGTAGATTTTCACAAATCGAATTTCGGGGAACTGCTTTAGATTCAACGTGATCAGATCGGTAATGTTGAAGTCCCGCCCCTCGGGTGTGCAGGTTCCTGTGAGGAAGACGTGCGCGACGCCCTCGCGGATTTCGAATCGGCTGTAGCCAGTGAATCCATTGTAGAGCGCGATCCAGCCAAAGGAGAATCGCTCTGTGGAACCGGGACCTTTGAAGTATTCATCCAGAGCCGTTTGAGGCAGCCTATTGGAACGCGCCCAGCGGTCGCCGGTCACAACGAAGGGCGGCAGGTTATTCTCGTAACGAAACTTGTTGACCATGTAAAGATCGATCAGCCGGAACTGCGGCGTGGCAGTTGGGATTCTGGTACGTGTGGCAGTGGGCGTTCGCGTGACAGTGGGTGTACGGGTGGGGGTACGCGTTGGGGTAGAAGTCCGGGTGCGCGATGGCGTAACGGTAAACGTTGGTGTGCGCGTCCGGGTGGGTGTGCGTGATGGCGTTTGTGTCCGAGTCAGAGTCGGTGTTCGCGTGAGCGTCGGCGTGCGGGTTGGCGTCCGGGTACGTGAAGGAGTAGGAGTGAATGTTGGCGTTCGAGTTCGCGACGGCGTCACAGTAAGGGTCGGTGTGCGTGTGCGAGACGGAGTGATTGTCAGAGTGGGTGTACGCGTCCGCGACGCTGTAACGGTAAATGTCGGTGTACGAGTTAGTGTGGGCGTGCGCGTATTGGTTGGCGTACGCGTCACAGTAGGCGTTCGAGTGATGGTAGGCGTAAGCGTTGGAAACCGAGTATGGGTTGCTGTAACTGTGCGCGTGGCTGTACGGGTTCGCGATGGGGTAAAGGTTGGAGTAATTGTTCGGCTTGGCGTTGGCGTGCGCGTCACGGTTGGAGTACGCGTCATTGTTGGGGTACTTGAAACCGTTGGGGTTGGCGTCCGTGATGGTGTAAATGTGATCGTGGGTGTCCGCGTGATGGTTGGCGTGTTCGTGGGAGTGGGGGTTACCGGAGTTACCGGAGGCGTCACCCCCTGGAGCACAAATCGGACAGCATCCACACCAACGAACAGATCTGCAACCGTCGCCGTTTCATCCTGAGTCCGGTTGGTGAGCTCGATATATTCATCTCCCGCGCCTATGAAACTGTATTTGCCAATGTAAAGCCACCCATCGGTGACGTAATACACGTTGGGGAAGACCGCCTGATTGACCACCACCTGATCGGTCTCGCCCGCGTGACGGATCGTATAGATCGCGCCTTCCGTGGTCGCCCGGATCGCCGGGATGCGCACATAGACTGCGTACGTCCCATTGCTCGAACCCTGCGGAAAATTCCATTGTGCGGTACAGGTTGGCGCGCTGGTGCGGGGACGGATGAAACGCATCACGCCGCCCTGCGCGCTGCCGACGGCAATGTCATTCCAGCATTCATCAGGAGTCTCATCAAACCCGGGTGTTCCATCATCGATAAGAATGCCAAACGAAGGAGTCCGCGGATATTCCAGCGCTGGACCCGATGGATAAATCTGCGCCCCGTAATAAACGAGTGAGGGATAGGCCACCCATAACGATTCTCGTTGATTGTTCACCCACGGATCCGCACCTGCGCCCCTCCATCCGTACGGGTCAACGGATCGATTGGAGGGATTGCGCACCAGCAGATGCAAATGGGGCCCGCTTGAGTTGCCGGTCGTGCCGCTGATGCCGAGCATTTCGCCATGCGGCACAAAGATACAGCCCGGCGTGGAACAGGATTGCACCGCGACCGAACTCATATGCCCATAATATGTGTTGTAGCCATTGGGGTGATGCAAACGGACATAGATACCAAGGTTAACCTTATGATTCTGCGGGTCCCACCAGCCGGCATAGACGATCTGGTCTGCATCTGCCGCGGCGTACACAGGGCGATAGGAAATGCCATAATCCACGCCATCGTGACCATCATAATAGACCCAATCGCCGAGGCTGTAGGACCAGTAGCCGCCTGCGCCCGCGTTACACACGCCAGCCTGGGGTGGAGGTGTCCCGGGAGGCCGAGGTGATGGACAGTTTTTGCGCGCTTCATCGCCGGTGAAGGCCAGCACGATGTTGTCGTAGGTGTAGTTGGGTGTGGAATGGTCGAAGATGGATTCCTGCGAGGCACTGCCGGGATAGGGAGGGTAAAGAAACGGGGTGACAG
>Ga0126306_10001605_pt1 | contig 12215 bp, 11 predicted proteins | sample Plot27_FD_92592 | JGI IMG/M metagenome (GOLD analysis project Ga0126306, IMG submission 92592) | Serpentine soil microbial communities from UC McLaughlin Reserve, CA, USA - Plot27 | ecosystem: Environmental > Terrestrial > Soil > Grasslands | place: USA: UC McLaughlin Reserve, Lake County...
TCCATGCTAGAGTGATCGGCCTCGGTTGGGCCGGACAACAGCACTTGGCGGGGTACGCCGAGGCAGCCGATGTTGATCTTGTAGCACTGGCCGGTATGGAGACTGATGCGCTGCAGCAGCTTGGTGCGACGTACGGCATCCCCGATGAGCACCGATACACCGAGTGGCGGGATCTCATTGATCATGAACTGCTTGATGTGCTGAGCATCGCCACCCCGACCACGCTTCATGCACCCATCGCCATGGCAGCTCTGGACGCGGGCATTCATGTCTTGTCAGAGAAGCCGATGGCCGAAAACGCGGACACTGCGCGGCTCATGGTGGAGGCGGCCGAGCGCAACGACCGCGTACTCGATGTCTCGTTCAACCACCGCCGGCGCGGCCACGTCCAGGTCCTCAAGAAGATGATCGACGCCGGCCTACTTGGCAAGATCTATTACGCCAAGGCGGGCTGGTTGCGCCGTGAGGGGATCCCGGGCCTCGGCAGCTGGTTCACCCGACGGGCCACGGCCGGCGGTGGGCCGTTGATGGACCTGGGGGTGCACATGCTCGACATTGCGCTCTACTTGCTTGACGAGCCGCGGGTTCGGGCCGTCACTGCGGCGACCTACGCGGAGTTCGGTCCACGGGGCAAGGGCAGCGCGGTGTCCCCGTTCATGCGCAAAACCGGAGTCCAGGACGGCGCCTTCGATGTCGAGGACCTCTCGACTGCCTTTGTCCGCCTACAGGGTGGCGGAACCTTGCTGCTGGAGTCCAGCTGGGCTCAGTGGATTCCGAAAGATCACTGCTACGTGATGCTGTACGGCTCCGACGGAGGCGCCAGCATCGAGTGGGGAGCTCCTGGGGACCCCGACCGCAGTCTGAATATCTGGACCGAGGTAGACGGCGTGCCAGCGACTTTGCATCCGAATGTGCCGCCCGACGGCCGGCATGCCGAATGTGTCCTGGACTTCATTGCCAAGGTGCGATCCAGTGACTACACAAACCATCGTGGCAAGCAGGCGCTAGCGCGTGCTGTGGTGATCGACGCCTGCTATGCGTCAGCTGAGAAGGGCACCGAGATCACGCTCGACTCCTAGAGTCCGAGTTGTCAGCGTCAGTGGTTGCTAGAGCGACCATCGATGCTGACAAGTCGGCAGAATCAGCGGGCACGTCATCCCACGAGTCACATTCGTCACAGAAACTGATTCCATTCACTTGCGTGTCGCCCTTGACGTCCTGCAGGCTATGGCCACTTCCCCACGAATGGAATGGCCATGTCTCTTCCCGACAGGTACAGCGATCCGTCTTCAGGGCTGGATCAGACGGCTCCTTGGTGTTGCGGTGGCCCTTGCCGTCACATGCACATCCGCCGTGCTGACAACGATTCCTGCGCGCGCGGACTCCGCGGTCTCAGCAGGCTTCACGATTCGGGGCGCTGGCTGGGGACACGGCTGGGGCATATCCCAGTACGGCGCGTACGGGGCCGCTCGGAAGGGTCTGACTTGGAAACAGATCCTCGCCTTCTACTACCCAGGCACCCGGCTGAGCACTATGTCCGCCGGAACCAAGATCAGAGTCTGGATCAGCGCCGACAACGACAGCAGTCTGCGAGTACTGCCCGCGACTGGCCTTACGGTCCGCGACACCGCCGGGCATCGCTACACAGTGCCCAGGGGGCGAAGTACACCTCGTGGCGAATCAGCCGCTCGGGCACCGGCTACCGGCTCAGCTACCGGACGAGCAGCGGAACTTATGTCACGAAGTCGACGGGGCTGACCACGGGCACCTGGTCATTCTCCACTGGTACCAAGATCGTCAAGGTGGTGCTTCCGAATGGTTCAGTGCGTCCGTACCGAGGGACTGTGGCGCTGATCAAGAGCGGGACCGGCGGTCGGACCGTCAACGACGTGCTGCTCGAGGATTACGTGAAAGCCGTCGTGCCAGCCGAAATGCCTACCTCTTGGGCAGCCAACGCAGTATGTGCCCAGGCGGTGGCGGCACGGTCGTATGCGGTCCGACTGCGGAAATTCTCGGGATCCTCCGGCTACCACATCTGCGACACCACCGCCTGTCAGCTCTATGGCGGGATGTCCCGAGACCACCGGCGGCAACGCAGCGGTCAACGCCACGACAGGGGTCATTGTCACCTACCAAGGGGTGGTCGCACTCACTCAATACCCTTCGTCAAACGGTGGACACGCCGCGAGAGGCGACTACCCGTACCTCCCTGCGCACGGCGATCCCTATGATGGGTTGATCAAGTCTCAGGCCTGGACCAAGATCATAAGCGCCAGCAGCATCAGCCGAGTCTGGCCGTCGTGGGGACCGTGATGCAGGTGCAGATCACCAGTCGTGACGGCGCCGGCGCTTGGGGCGGCCGAGTGAGAACAATCAAGATCATTGGCGCCGGCGGCGGCGACGACCGGCCGCCGCATGAGAACAATCACCGGAGACAAACATTTCTTCTACACCCGTGACGAGCGGCAATATTGGTCCGGGTCTGCTGTGAACTTGCTGCTGATCAGCGCAACAGGCGCGCTCCGGCGCTATCCGTCGTGAGCGGTGTTTGCGACAACCGCTCACAATCGCACCGACATGTTGGCGAGTACACCTATGTCGCCAGCGCCTCCCCGATTGTGGGTGGCTTGGGTCGCGCACGCCAGATGAGCTGTCTGAAGTGCTCAGGTCGGCCGCCCTGCCCGCAACGCTCTGAGGGTGCTGTTGCGCCGCTTGCGAACGAGCGCTCGGAGCGTTCCGGCGTTGCGGTAGCCGACCGCGGCCGCAATAGCGTTCGCAGACATCGATGTGTCGCGCAGCAGGAACGTGGCCTCGTCGAGGCGGACTTGTTGAATGAAGTGAAGCGGCGACATGCCGACGACCGAGGCGGTCGTACGCTGGAGCGTCCGCTCGCTGATACCAAGATCGCGTGCGGCAGCAGAGATCTGCAACGGTTCGGAAAGCCGTTGCCGCACCCACCGTTCGAACGCCGCCATCGTCGGGTCTGCCCGGGCGAGCAACGCAGGCACGGCGAACGCCGCCTGGGACGGGGGGTCGCCTATCAGCAGGTACCGCGCGGTGAGGTCGGCCAAGCTCGGGCTGTGCTGCTGCACGATCGACAGTGCCAGATCGATGTGGGCAAAGGCGGCACCGGCGGTTGTGATCCGAGCATCCTGAGTGAGGATTCGAGTCTCGTCCACAAGGACCGCTGGATATTGGCTGCGAAATGCTGGGCCGAGCCACCAGCTGGTCGTCGCCAGCCGTCCGTCGAGGACACCGGACTCGGCCAAGAAGAAGGTTCCCGTGCACGCACCGGCTAGCTCCGAGCCGTTGGCGTGACTGTCACGGATGAGGTTGAGTGCAGGGTGCCCACGAACGGTTTCGATGATCTCGTTGGGAGTCTTCACTCCCAAGGCAGGCATGACCAACAGATCGGGAGGCTGTGCCATCTTTTTGGCAGGGACGGGATTCACGATCAACCCGTTGCCTGTGCGTACCTGCTTTTGGAGCCCCACGATCGTCACTGTGAACGCTGTTGGCGATGTAGGCACATCTTCTCGGAGAGCGTTCGCCGTCGCGAGCACGTCGAGCACCGCTGAGAGCCCGGAGTCAAAGCAGCCGTCCACCGCGAGAACCGCGACATCCATGTCGGAAACGATACTCAACGTGGCGGCTCCGCCACTACCAATCAGTCGTTTGGATACGTACGTTAGTGACATCCTGGGAGGAGTTCCGATGAGTCCGACATTGGGTGTACTCGCGCTGCTCGAGGCCAGGCCCGGCAAGGGTGAGGACTTAGGGAAGTTCCTGGAAGTTGGGCGTGATCTCGCCGCCGCGGAACCGGGCACCGTGACCTGGTACGCGTTCAAGATCAGCGACACCGAGTATGGGATCTTCGACACGTTTGACGACGATGCGGGCCGGGAAGCGCACCTCGGCGGTCAGATCCCGTCGGCGCTGGGCCAGGTGGCCGACGCATTGCTCGCCACTGCACCTGACATCCGTACGGTCGATGTCTTGGCGGTGAAGTAACGGCGCCCATGGTGCATCCACGTCATCCCTGACGCGACAAATTGAGGAGGGGCAAGACGATGCAGGTACCGGCTCCATTCGAGTACGAGCGCGCGTCGAGCGTAGATGAAGCGATCGCGCTGCTCGAGCGCCATGGTGAGGAGGCGCGGCTGATCGCGGGAGGGCACAGCTTGTTGCCGCTGATGAAGCTGCGGCTCGCTTCGCCTGAAGTCCTCGTGGACATCAACGACCTGACGGATCTACAGCGCATCTGGGTCGAAGACAACCTGCTGCGTATCGGTGCGATGGTCCGCCATGCCGACTTGCTCGCCTCCGCCGTCGTCGGTGAGCACTACCGCATCCTTCACGACGCGGGAGCGTGTGATTGCCGACCCCGTGGTTCGGAACCGAGGCACGATCGGCGGGTCGCTGTGCCACGCCGACCCCGCCGAAGATCTTTCCGCCGCGCTCGGTGCGATTCGTGCGGAGGTAGTGATCCGTGGCTCGGGCGGCGAGCGAGTCGTGCCTGTGCGCGAGCTTCAGACAGGCCCATTCGAGACGGTCGTTGGCCCGGCCGAGATCGCCACCGAGATCCGGCTGCCGATCAAGGCAGGCACAGGAAGTGCGTACACCAAGGTGGAACGTCGCGCCGGTGACTATGCGATAGCTGCGGCGGGTGCGGTCGTCAGGCTGGACGGCGACACGATCACCGAGGTGGGTCTCGGCCTCGCCGCGGTCGGGGCGCCGCACTTAGTTGCCGCACGCGCCGAGGACGCCGTACGGGGACGCATTGCAGACGACGAAGCACTTGAGCTGGCCGCCCAAATGGCGGCAGAGGAGTGTCAGCCGACCAGCGACCAGCGTGGGCCCGCCGATTACAAACGGGCTCTTGCCGGTGAGCTGGTCAAGCGGGCACTGAGAACGGCGATCGCCCGCTGCCGTGGACAGGAGGGGTGAATTCATGCAGGTCACGGTCACCGTGAACGGAGAGCAGTACACCCGCGAGATCGAGCCGAGGCGGCTGCTCGTGCACTTCCTGCGCGATGACCTCGGCCTCACGGGCACGCATTGGGGCTGCGATACATCAAACTGCGGAGTCTGCGTCGTCCAGGTTGACGGTACTCCCGTGAAGAGCTGCACCATGCTCGCGGCGATGGCCAGCGGCCACGAGGTTCGCACGGTCGAGGGCCTGGAACAAGACGGCGAGCTCGATCCCATCCAGCAGGGGTTCATGACAGAGCACGGCCTGCAATGCGGGTTCTGCACGCCAGGAATGATGTTGACCGCCCGATGGCTCCTGGATGCTAAACCGCACCCGTCGGATGCCGAGATCCGCGAAGCCATCTCGGGCAATCTGTGTCGCTGTACCGGCTACGAGAACATCGTGCGAGCGATCCACTGGGCCGCCGACCACCCGCGAGTTGCCGAACCGGAGGAGGTAGCTGCATCATGACCGTCACCGCCGAGCAGGCGACCGTTGGTTTCGGGCGCCGGATACGCAAGGAGGATGCTCGCTTCCTGCGCGGCAAGGGCAACTATCTCGACGACTTCGTGCTACCCGGCATGCTGCATGGCGCGGTGCTGCGCAGCCCGTACGCGCACGCCCGGCTCGTCTCGATCGATACCTCAGCGGCGGAGGCGCATCCAGGAGTTCGGGCTGTGATCACCGGGGCTCTGCTCGAGACGCTGAAGCTGGCGTGGATCCCTTCGTTGTCTCATGACGTCGTGGCAGTGCTCGCGACCGACAAGGTGCGCTTCCACGGGCAGGAGGTCGCGTTCGTCGTCGCCGACGACCGCTATGCGGCGAGGGACGCGCTAGAGCTGATCGACGTGGAGTACGAGCCGCTGCCCCCAGTCATCGATGCGCGCCGGACCCTCGATCCCGAGGCGCCGGTGATTCGCGACGACATCGAGGGCAAGGCCGACAACCACATCTTCGACTGGGAGGCCGGCGATAGCGCAGCGACTAACGCCGTCTTCGCTAGTGCAGAGGTGGTGGTAACGCAGGACATCCTCTACCCGCGTGTGCATCCCGCTCCGCTGGAGACATGCGGCGCCGTTGCCGACATGGACAAGGTGACCGGCAAGCTGACGATCTACTGCACCACGCAGGCTCCGCATGCGCACCGCACGCTGTACGCGATAGTTGCCGGCCTTCCCGAGCACAAGATCCGCATCGTGAGCCCGGACATTGGCGGCGGATTCGGCAACAAAGTCGGCATCTATCCCGGCTATGTCCTCGCCGTGGTCGGGTCGATCCTCACCGGACGGCCTGTGAAGTGGGTGGAAGACCGTGCCGAGAACTTGATGTCAACCTCATTCGCGCGCGATTACCACATGCACACCGAAATCGCGGCGACCAGAGCAGGCAAGATCCTTGCACTCAGGGTGAACGTCGTCGCGGATCATGGCGCGTTCAACAACACCGCTCAGCCGACTAAGTTTCCGGCCGGCTTCTTCCACATCTTCACTGGCAGCTATGACTATCCCGCCGCGCACTGCACCGTGAAGGGCGTCTACACCAACAAGGCCCCTGGAGGGGTGGCTTACGCCTGTTCCTTCCGGATCACCGAGGCGGCGTACGCAGTCGAGCGCATAGTCGACTGTCTGGCTTTCGAGCTGAAAATTGACCCTGCTGAACTGCGAATGAAGAACCTGCTGCGCCCAGAGCAGTTCCCGTACAGATCGCCGACCGGCTGGGAGTACGACTCGGGCAACTACCCGCGTTGCCTTCAGAAGGCAATGGAGATCGCCGGCTACGACGAGCTACGCCGCGAGCAGGCCGAGAAGCGCGAGCGGGGGGAGCTGATGGGGATCGGAGTCAGCTTCTTCACCGAGGGCGTAGGCGCCGGCCCGCGCAAGCATATGGACATCCTCGGCCTAGGGATGGCCGACGGCGCGGAGTTGCGGGTACACCCGACCGGCAAGGCTGTGGTACGGATCTCGGTTCAGTCCCAGGGTCAGGGGCACGAAACGACGTTTGCCCAGATCGTCTCGGAGATCACCGGTATCCCTTCCGACGACATCGATGTGGTCCATGGGGACACCGACAACACCCCGTTTGGGTTGGGCACCTACGGCAGCCGTTCGACACCGGTCTCAGGTGCTGCGGTTGCCGTTGCTGCAAAGCGTGTCGTAGACAAAGCAAAGATCATCGCCGCGACGATGATGGAGGTTTCCCCGGATGACATCGAGGTCGGGAAAGGCACCTACTCGGTAACGGGCGACCCGACCATGTCCAAGACGATCCAGGAAATCGCGCTCGCCGCGCATGGCCCTCTTGAGCTGCCCGCCGACGTCGAGGGTCATCTCGACGCGTCCTGCGTGTACGACCCGCCGAACCTCACCTATCCGTACGGTGCTTACATCTGTGTCGTCGACGTGGATGCGGGTACCGGAACGGTGAAGGTGCGGCGTTTTATCGCGGTCGACGACTGCGGCACCCGGATCAATCCGATGATCGTGGAAGGTCAGATCCACGGCGGTCTCGCTGACGGTGTCGGCATGGCGCTGATGGAGGTTATCGCGTTCGACGAGGACGGCAACTGTCTCGGCGGGTCGTTCATGGACTACCAGCTGCCCACGGCGATGGAGTGCCCGAGCTGGGAGCTAGGGGAGACCGTCACCCCATCACCGCACCATCCAATCGGAGCGAAGGGCGTTGGAGAGTCGGCCACCGTCGGTTCGCCGGCCGCAGTGGTCAACGCGGTGATGGACGCGCTGAAGCCGTACGGCGTGCGGCATGCGGACATGCCACTGACACCGGCGCAGGTGTGGCGCACCATCCAGGGCCGGCCGCTGCGTACCGACCTGGCGATCACGGACTGAGGCGGTGGCGATAGTGGCGCGCCTCGACCTCGCCGCACGGGCTGCCACACTCGCCGCGGCCGGCACGCCGTTCGTGTGGGCGACCGTCGTCCGGGCGGAACGACCGACCAGCGCAAAGCCGGGCGATTCGGCGCTGGTGCTCGCAGACGGCCAAATCGACGGGTTCGTCGGCGGCGATTGCGCGGAGTCGACAGTGCGCGCCCAGGCGCTCGAAGTGCTGGCGACCGCCGAACCGCGGCTGCTGCGAATCACTCCGTCACCTGAGGATGTCAGTGTCAACGTCGACGATGGAGCAGTGACCGTGTACAACCCCTGCCTGTCTGGCGGCACTCTCGATATCTTCCTCGAGCCGGCAGTTCCATTGCCGGTCGTGGCTGTGTTCGGTCACGCCCCGATCGCCACGGCCCTGCTTCGCGCGCATCGTCTATTCGGCCAGCAAGTCCTTCGGCTGGAGACGCCCAGCGACCCGCTGCCGCCGGGAGCTCGTGCGGTGGTGGTCGCCTCGCATGGCAACGACGAACAGCCGGTCCTCGAGGCAGCACTGCAAGCGGAAGTGCCATACGTCGCATTGGTGGCCAGCCGGCGACGGGGTCCGGCAGTTCTCGCTTCGCTGGAGGTAGACGAGCGGATGCGATCGCGGGTGCGCACGCCCGCCGGGCTCGACATTGGCGCGCGAACAGCTCCGGAGGTCGCCTTATCGATTCTCGCTGAAATCGTCGCGGTGCTGCACGAACCGCTGTCCGATCGCAATGACACCACCAGACCCGCACCGGACGTCACTGAGATGGTGCGCGATCCGGTGTGCGGCATGATGGTTGCGCCGGTCGACGCGTCGCCCCACGTCGAGACGTCCACCGGAGTGGTGTACTTCTGCGGCACTGGCTGTCGAAACGCTTACCTCGACAACCCTCTGGCGTACGCGCAGTGACCGCCGCTAACACGAGCGTCGCGGAACTTCTGCCGGATCTTGACACCCTTCGAAGCGCGCTCGACACTGTCGACTATCTCGCCGACGACGGCACAGTCATGGCGCTGTTCTGCGCATCGAGACTGGGCCAGCCAGTTCTCATCGAGGGCGAGCCGGGAGTCGGCAAGACCGAGGCTGCCAAGGCACTTGCGGCCGCGCTGGACACACCGCTGGTACGGCTGCAGTGTTATGAGGGAATCGACGTCGCCGAGGCGCTGTACGAGTGGAACTATCCCCGGCAACTGCTCGCTATCCGCCTTGCCGAGGCGCGCGGCGTCGAGCTGGCCGAGGATGCGCTGTTCAGCGACGGGTTCTTGATCGCTCGCCCGCTGCTCGCGGCACTACGTCATCCGGGCCCTCGGCCGGCCGTCCTGCTCATCGACGAAGTCGATCGCGCGGACGACGACTTCGAGGCGTTCCTACTCGAATTGCTTGGCGAGGGAGCGGTCACCATTCCCGAGCTCGGTACGGTGCGCGCGACGCATCGACCGATCGTGGTGCTGACGTCGAACCGGACTCGGGAACTTCATGATGCGCTCAAGCGCCGCTGCCTCTTCCACTGGATCGACTACCCGCCGCCGGCGCGTGCAGCCGAGATCGTACGGCGGCGCGTGCCAGGCAGCTCGCGAATGCTGGCCGAGCAGGCAGCCCGCGTGGTCGAGCGGCTCCGTGGGCTGGACCTGCAGAAACGGCCGGGCATCGCTGAGACGATCGACTGGGTCGCTGCGCTCGAATTGCTCGGCGTGCGCACGGTGGATACGGACACCGTGGACCGGACTCTTGGTTCGGTTCTGAAGTACGTCGAAGATCAGCAGCTTGCCCGGGCTTCCGGGTTGTCGGTCGAACATGCGCCCTGATCCCTTCGACAAGCTCAGGACGGCGCCTGTCGAAGCGCGCCCTTCGACAAGCGCCGTGCTGAGCTTGTCGAAGGGATCAACGCACATCCCTGCCGACAGCGCGACGCTGCTGGCTCGCTTCAGCGAGCGGCTCCGCGACGCGGGCGTCGCCGTCTCGCCAGATCAGACGATCCGGCTCGCGACACTGGTCACGCTCGGCGTGCCGAGCACCGTCGAAGAGTTGTACTGGTGTGCTCGGGTGAGCTTGCTGCGTTCCACGGCCGACATCGCTGCATTCGATGCAGTCTTCGCGCTCGTGTTCCGCGGCATGGTGGATGTTGCCGAGTCGCGAGGCGATTCCACCCAGATCCCCCTACCGCCGCAGCGCGACTTTCCCTTCTTCGACGAGGAGCCTGGGGCGAATGTGCCATCCAAAGGACGATTCGAGGCATCAGAAAGCGCCGACAGCGACGACGTCGGCCGCCCGATACCGACGTTCGCGAGCAGCGAGGAAAGATTGACAGAAGTCGACTTCGCGCGGCTGACAACGGACGAGCTTGCCGCGTTGACCCCGTTGCTGCGGATGCTCTGGGTCAATCAACCCCGGCGGTTATCGCGGCGACGGCGCCGGCATCGTCGTGGTGACCGGCTCGACGTGCGCGCGTCTTTGCGGCACAGCACGCGCTCGGGCGGAGACCCAGCTGTGCCGATCCGGCGTACCCGCAAGTGGACACCACGCCGCCTGGTCGCCCTTCTCGACATCTCTGGATCGATGGAGCCGTACGCCCGCGCCTATCTGGACTTGCTGTGGGGTGCGGCAACCCGAGCGCATGCCGAAGTGTTCGTGTTCGGGACGCGGCTCACCCGGCTGACTCGCGCGTTGCGCAACGCCAACCCCGACCTCGCGCTCGAGCGCGCCGCAGCAGTGATGCCTGAGTGGTCGGGTGGAACCCGCATCGGTCGCGCGCTGCGCGAGTTCATGAATCTCTATGGGCGGCGGGGCATGGCCCGCGGTGCGGTTGTGCTGATCGTTTCGGACGGCTGGGAGCGCGACGACCCTAGCGTCCTCGCCCAGCAGATGGTCGCGCTCTGCCGGCATGCGCATCGCATCGTATGGGCCAACCCGAGGGCGGCCGCGCCTGGCTTTGCCCCGCTCGCCGCTGGCATGGCTGCGGCCCTTCCGCACGTTGACTCGTTCATCAGCGGCCATTCGGCTGATGCGCTCGCCGAGGTCGTCCGGGCGCTCGGCGCAAGTCAACCTCGGCGGTCCATTGGCATCCCCACCGTGAGGCACTGCTCCTCACGCCGCGTGTCCCCATTGGTCAACCGGATTTGACATCGTGGCGCGGTATCCCTTCGGCGCGGGGTTGAATGCGAGGTCACTACGGCAACGTCATCGATGCCTGCTAGCGCCGGGCACCCCAGTGACGAGTTCCTGCGGTGCCTCAAACAGGTCATGAAGACCTACGGGCAGGCACCGGAGTGAGCGTTTGCTGCCGACTTATGACGGTGAGTGATTTCGAGCCCTGGGTTAGCGCAACGTAGAGTTCGACGGCCGTGTACTGGTCGGCATCGAGGATGACGACGAGAAGCCCGGATCTACAGCGAGGCTCAAGGCGAGCATCGCCACGGTCCTTGGCGTCGGCCGCTTGGCACCAGACTCCCAGGCGGCCACTGCAGTTGAGGTCTTCGCGACGAGTGCGGCGAGATCAGTCTTTCGAAGCCCCGCAAGATGTCGTGCCAGCGTCAGGCGGCCACCGTCGAAGAACGCCGCGACGTCGGCCGTGCGGTCGTCTGTCGGTGGATCGAAGCTCATTGTTCGCCACTGGCCTGGCTGTCGCGATGCTGGTCCGCGGGCCGACGCAGACGAACCGGCACATCGGGGACATCGTTGGGGCCGGTCGGGGTTGACACGCTGCCAGCTAGGCGGCTTCCGCCACCGTTCGGCGGGATCTCAAGCAGATCTTGTCGCCAATACCATGCCTGGCCTCCACCGGGGTTCAGGCGTGGACGACCAAAGACCAGCTCCATCTGTCGGCCAAGCGGATCGACGCTGTGAGCTACCACGTAGGTCGGAAGGTGGAGCTCGAGGTCGCCTTGCAGCGCGATCTCCTGACCTGCGATCTCTTCTGACGCGAAAGTTTCAAACAACGTCGGCTGTGGTGGTTCGGGTTGTGTTGCCGCGCGACCCTGCTGTTTGGTCGGGCTCTTCCGCGGCCAGGACAGCTGGTCGAGCTTGCCGAAGACACCTGAGGCGAGCAGGAACCGAGTCGCACCATGCGCCCAGCCAGGGCTGCCGTTGAGGTTGGAGCGGCGCACCAGGCCAGCGACGAGCCGTGGCATGGTGTCGATGTCCCGCTTGGACAGCTGGTCGAAACAAAGCGTTCCGGACGATAGCTGCGCGGAGTGGAGCGGCCAGCCATATCCGGGGCGGCGTCGGGCCGATTCATTGCTCGAACGAATGGTGGCCACTATGGGGGCTACAGAGGGGAGTCACCCGCGCCAGATGCTTCCGCTCCAGCACGGGCACCCGGTTCGCCGTCTGGCCACATACTGGGGTGTCAGGGTCGGTGGCTGCCGTAGGCGCGCTGGCA
>Ga0126306_10001607_pt1 | contig 12213 bp, 13 predicted proteins | sample Plot27_FD_92592 | JGI IMG/M metagenome (GOLD analysis project Ga0126306, IMG submission 92592) | Serpentine soil microbial communities from UC McLaughlin Reserve, CA, USA - Plot27 | ecosystem: Environmental > Terrestrial > Soil > Grasslands | place: USA: UC McLaughlin Reserve, Lake County...
ACAAAATCTCTTTCAGTTACAATCCCTGCAGGTCTGCCGTCTTCATGTACAACTGCAAGAGAACTAACATTTGTCTTAGTCATTTTCATTGCTGCTTCTTGAGCCGTTTCTATCACCTTTATTGTCTCTAATTTTTCAGTCATTATTTCACTTATAGTGAGAGAAGAGTGGGGTAGGCTCATGATGATTTTTTGTAGAACTTGGTCTTTATCTTTTCTATTCTGTCTAGCAAGTTTTTTTGTCTTCACAACGTCCGGCAGCAGGACACTACAATAGGATGATGATTGAAAAATATGGCATAAGTTTAATGATAACGCATGCCAAATACTAGAGGGGGAATAATGGACAATAAACCTGATCCTGCTCCGCCAACAGCGGCTAAACTCATGACGGAAAAACTAGAAACCATAAACCTTCTGAATACTGCGCAGGAAGCTGCTATGAAGATGGCAGATCGGAATGTGAGCTCTCTGGCAGTGGTTGATGATGACGGCAAGGCAATTGGAATAGTAACTGAAAGGGATCTGGCAAGGCGCATCTGTACAACTAACAGAAGCTCCGATAATGTAATAGTCGAAGAAATAATGTCCTTTCCAGTCATAACTATCAAACCAGATGACTCTTTAGAAACAGCTGCTCGGTATATGGTTCAGAAAAGAGTCCGACATCTGCTCGTGACTGATGATGTGAATCAGCCTATTGGAATAATTACCCCAACTGACTTTACTGAATACTTGAACAAAAATGATGAACTAGACGAGGTAATCAGGCAAGTATTACGGGAACATGCACGTTATGAATAGATAGAATACTAATCGATTGCGCTATTAATCTATTTTAATAGTATTGCCCACCGGATCAAAGGCGCAGCATCTCGTTCGTTTGTGTTATCCTTGGTTATGTTGTAAACTATTTCTCTATTATGGTAGCACAGCCATCTCTTTTTTTCTTGTAGTTATAACCTCCTTAGGAAATTCTTTTATGATGATATCATACGATGGAATCTGCAAGTCGGGACCAACCTGCTCTATTAGATACTTCTCTCCACACCCACCCCACTAATTGCAGCATTGGCTCATTCCGCAATTTTCCCTGTCTTCTAGCCTTCAAACTTGACTGTCGCATATACCATTATTATTATTATCATGTCTATGTTCATTCCTCCTCCTAACTTGACAAGTTTTGTGACTGCGTAACTTTAGGTATCCAACCGATGGAGCCGGCCCAGGGATCTTTAGAAGGCGAAACTTCCTATTGGCCTACTCTCAGTTGGGAACGACTGTTTGTTGGGAATAATAATGCATTTTTGCTTGTACCATTGACCTTGCAATACTAATCAAAGACTGTGAGCTTAGGCAAGATACCCAGATGTCTTATTTGCTCATTTTTGATATCACGGCTACACCATATTTTTTCACATCTTGTATCCAATCTTCCTGAGGAAATTCTTCCTGTCTTCCTGTTGATTCTGATCCTCAGTTCCCTTAGGTGTGTATCCATCCACAACTCCAAGTATTGCGCGTCCCTGCGCAGTCTCCGCAATGATGACTTCGATAGGATTTGCGGTAGCGCAATAGATGTTTACAAGCTCAGGAACATCTTTTAGTCTTGGGAGAACGTTGATGGGATATGCATTTCTCATGACAATCAATAGGCTGTGACCTGCCCCAATCCTCTGTGCGTATTCTGTCGCAAGTTTTTCTAGGTTATCATCGTTGCCTTGATGTCTGACCAAGCAGGGACCGCTAGCTTCACAAAATGATATTCCGAACTTGATGCTTGGGACGCTATTTACCATGCATTCGTGTATATCTTCCACTGTTTTGATAAAATGACTTTGTGCCAAGATCAACTGTGAACCTTCAGATGGTTCTATCTTGACGCTTAATAGCTCCATGACATAGTGAAAGATGATGACACGTATTCATTTACTTTTGGTATATTGGATTATTATATAACTCGTCTCTTTTATGCCATGTGTTCTAAAAAAGTTTCGGCTTTATCTCCATTTTTTAACACCATTAAGATCGAAAAGGATATCATCGTCATTATATTCTGCACAATTACATCATATCTGCAGAAAATGAAATAAAGCACAGAATTTTTGATTTAGGGAAGTGATGTGGTATAAGAAAAAAGTTTTTGTAGAATAACAAGCATTTAGACAATGCAGGAGGTCGAGAGTCTGATAGAATCCGTCCAGACTGCGTTGAATGAGGAACTCTCTAAAGCTGGCGCATTGCCATTCTGTGCATTGCAAATGCATAATTTTATGATGGTGATGTTGATGATGTCGTCCTTGCCCTGATCTCCGCAAAAACCTTATCCAAATATTGCGAAAATGCCGGCTCTCCAGCGTCCTTGCCTTCAAACCTTACCCTGACGGCCGGCTTTGAAATCTTTATCCTTGCCCTCAAGTCTGCAGGGGTTCCAAGCACTACTGCATCGCAATCAACACCATTTATGCTCATCTCGAGATCTTTCAGCTGTTGTGTGCTGTAGCCTAGGGCGGGTAGCACCGTTCCGATCCAAGGATAGTTCTCATATGCTCTCTTGATGGAACCAACCGCAAACGGTCTTGGGTCAGCTAGCGTACAACCTAGTTTGCGGGCCGCAAAAGCGCCAACACCTTCTCCAAGCTCTCCGTGGGTTATTGAAGGGCCATCCTCTACTACCAAAACCCTCTTGCCTCTGATTAGCTCTGGCTTGTCAACAGCTTCCTCTGATCTTACTTTGAATATCTTTGCCTTTCTGTTTAGCCTTTGGCAGGATCCTATTACTCTTTCCACCGTCTGCTCGTCAGCAGCATTGACTTTATTGATTACGATGGCATCAGCAGTTCGTATGTTTACTTCGCTTGGATGATATCTGACTTCGTCGCCCGCCCTCAGTGGGTCTGCAACAACGATCGTATAGTCAGATGCATAGAATGAAAAATCATTGTTCCCGCCATCCCAGACTATCATGTCTGCAATGCTTTCAGCAAGCTCTAAGATCTTTTGGTAGTCAACTCCAGCCAGAACTTCAGTACCTTGTTCTATGTGGTCTGCATATTCTTCCTCCTCTTCTATTGTGATCATGTGTTTTTTGAAATCCTCTGTTGATTTGAATTGTTGCACAGACTGTACCTCCAGTTCACCATAGGGCATTGGATGCCTTACTATTACCGCCTTGAGATTGGCTCTTCTCGCCGCGTCTACCACCATTCTTGCAATGGTGCTCTTCCCCGCACCTGTCCGGGTTGCCAAGACGGATATTACTGGCTTTTTTGATTTCAGCTGAGTGTCGCGCAATCCAAGTAACACAAATGATGCACCAGCAGCAATTACCTTAGAAGCTACGTGCATGATATTTTCGTATGAGACGTCACTATAGGAAAAAAGGACTTCGTCCACCTGATACTGCGGTATGAGCTCGGCCAGCTTATCCTCGCTAAAGATAGGTATACCATTCGGATATCTGGCTGGCCCTGCCAAGCTAGCTGGATAGACTTTGCTTTCTATATATGGTATCTGAGCTGCTGTAAACGCAACAACTGTGTAATTTGGATTGTCGCGAAAATAAACGTTGAAATTGTGAAAATCCCTGCCTGCAGCCCCCATTATGATTGCTTTTCGAACCATGCTCAAGCCTAGATCTCTGAGATTATTATTATCAATCTATTTGCGGACGACTGTGCCAGCCCTACCCGCGATGGCTTCAAAGATATTTGTAAAGCTGCATATTATAGCCCTGTTTCCTGTATTTTCTGCAAACCTTACTGCAGCTTTTACTTTTGGTGCCATGCTTCCTTCCTCAAATTCACCATTTCTGAGATAAGTTTTCATTTGCTTTGCAGTGACATTTCTCAATAGCTTTTTGCTGCCGATATAGTCAAGATAGGCGCCTTCAACATCTGTCAAGGACACAAACTTTGAAGCACCTATACTTGTGGCGATCTTCTCGCTAGCAAGGTCTTTATCCACCACCGCATCAACGAATACGGTTCTCCCGCCTTGCTTTATCGCAGGTATGCCACCCCCACCTGCTGTTATTAGCACGTAGCCCCTTTCAAGTAGGTCCTTTACTGCTCCGGAGCCACTGATGTAGAGGGGATCGGGGGATGCGACCAACCTTCTGTATCTGTGCAAGCCGCCGATCTCTTTGAAAATGCTGTTAGGATTTCGCTTTTTGGCTTCTTCCAGTTGGCTCTGGTCGTAAACAGGTCCAATAGGCTTGCTTAGTCTTTTGAATGCAGGATCTTTTTTGGATACATATACTATTGAGACTAGGCTAACTAAGTCATGACAGTCAAGGTGATATGAAAAAGAAGACTGGATCATAGATCCAAGGATACCCTGTGTCTCTGCGACACAAGCGTACAGCGGAAGAGGAGGAACTAGGTGCCTTGCTGATTCGTGCCTGAGCAAGGCATCGCCCACTTGCGGTCCATTGCCATGTGTAATTACGACCCCGTAACCCTTTCTGACAAGTTTGGCTATCTCTTCAGTTACCGATGAGACGGCTTCAAGCTGCGATTGAAAAGTCCTAGACTCGCCAATTATGGCATTGCCCCCTAATGCCAGAACTAGAATCTCCCCAGTCAATGAGATCAATCCATATCGGGACATGAATATTGATATTTTGCATGCTGTAATGAGACGCCGGCAGGTTGTCAATAGCTTTAGCATAATTGACCTTTGAAGCATTGAAAGTCGGATTCATAATGACTCCAAGCTCAATCGTTATAAACAGAGGCTTGACCTGGCAGATACTAGATATATAATGCTAAGAAATAGGATAATAACCAGTTCCCTGTTGTAGACTTGAACAAGAAGCTTGGATAGATACCAAAACTGATAAAGCGCTGGCCTCTCATGCATAAGATGATGCTATAATGACAGGCCAGACCGACAATAATGATGACATCTATGCATCCATACTTTCCATTGCAAAAGAAGGCGCATCAAAAAAAGAGATCGCACAGGCCCTTTCAATGTCGTATCAGCAGCTAAGGAGGCTAAGCGCAGTACTTGTCGACAGAGGCATGCTGCGCATAGATCTAAAGAAGCATGTATTTGTCACAACAGACAAAGGGTATGTTTTTCTACAAAATAGGAAAGCTGGAGATGTCTGAATTGGTGTTAGAAAAAGGTGCTGTAGCAAGGCTTCACGTCTTCCTAGAGACCATAATGGTAGAATCCTGTTGACCCTTTGTCAGATAAATAAATCGCTTCACTCATGCTGTAGCAGTAGCCGCTATCACCAAAGCATATCTTTACTTGTCGTTTAGTCCATCAGTCATAGCGTGTACAATAAAATTTGCGATGTCTATTCGCCCTCCATTGCGATAGCGCATGACTTTATTGATCAGATGTTGTTTTAGTTGCTTAAAAATTTCCAGTTGATTTAGGGTACCTGAATACTGGAGCCTTTTCCAACTCTACATTAACTGGACTGGCCGTAGCTGTTATATAACATCTAGTGCAGAAACCGCATCTACAAGCCTGTCTTTGCTAGATACTATATGCTGAGTCGGTTGATGTTATTATTTGTAATAATTTCGCAGCCTCGGCGATGTCTGCATCTCTTGTGCCGAGCTCCTGCATCAGCCCTTCTGCTTTAATCTTGCTTGGCTTCTTATCAGTAATTAGACCAACTGTGACTATGAGCCTGTCAGTTATGATTCCTACAGGTTTGTCCGCTGAAGAATGATGATGATGATCGTGATGCTGATTCAATAATGAATCATCTTTTTCTTGCAATATTCTTGATGCTATTATCTATCTGCTGACGAGGAAATAACATGGCTATTCATTTTTTCCCCAATAGGCAGACGCACTGTCATAAATACACCTATATTTTTCGGATATTTTCTTTTGCTAGGGCAGGTATTTGGTTGGAAACTTGATGATATCTTTTTATCTGTTCCCACTAATGCTCTCTCTGGAATGCTTCAACCAAATCTCTCGCAGTAACCATTGCAGCAATTCTTCCCCCTTTAAGAAGCGGAAGTCTCTTTATCTTATGTGCGAACATCAGTCTGCCTGCCTCATTAGCCCTGATTCCAACATCGGCGGTTACAACTGGAATAGAGCAGTACTGGCCGACCTTTTCGTCGATATCGACATCTTGTCCTATCACTTTATTGAGCAAATCCCTTTCTGTAAATATTCCATAAGGAGAGCCATCCGAAGTCACAATTACGCTTCCTATTCTTTTCTTGAACATAAGCTTAGCAGCATTTAGAATAGTGTTATTTGGATGTATTGTGATTACCCTATTTGTCATGGCAGCTCTTATTGAGGGATTCCTGTCAGTCTCCAGAAATGCCCTCAGCAAATCTGATGCTGTTAATATGCCAACAAGGCGGTCTGCTTTTGTTGCCTTATATTTTTGGAACACAAGCAGCCTAGTTTTCCTTCTAATCATAGTCTCTGCTGCGGTGAGTACGCTAGTATCTGGTTCTACTCTTGCGAAGTTTCGAGTAAGAATATACTTGACCTGCTTGTTAGGAATGGTCTTGTTTAAGGCTAGGTATTGCAATATCTCTCTTTCAGTTAGAATGCCTGAAACTTTTTTTTTATCGTCTACCACGACAATATTTCCAATTCTTTTGCCAACCATCAACCTAATCGCATCCAGGAAATTCGTCTTGGACGATATGTGGACAACAGGAGAGCTCATAAAATCACTAGCTCTTAGTTTTCTCTTTTTAGTTCTTAGTGGCATAGGTCTTGTTTTCATGTATTTTATTTAAGGAGTAAGACTGCACTGCAATGCAGTCGTGAACGGAAAATGCACATGAAGCTTTCACTACGATGTAATGTGCTATTTTCATAGATATATTACTATAATTTTATAAACTCATCTCAGATCTATCAATCAACTGAATCATCTTATTCCTCGGTTCACTTTTTGATAGAACTCCTGATCCAGAGCATGTTTACCATCCTGATTAATAATAAGCCGCATTCAAGGTATCGTGTTATGATTCTTTATACAGTCAATTCTTGCATTCCTTGTAGTTGTCGTTGGCTGAGCAGGATGGAAATCCATGCTTTGATATGACTTTCTTTTTTGGATGCAATGAAGTAAATGAAAACAATAACCTTATGCAAAATCTCCAACTAATAATGTCTGCGTAAACCTGATCCCGTTGATCCTTCTAATTCGCCAAACGGTGGAATTCAGTTCCTTTAGCATGTCGCATTTTATCTTGACCACTATATCATAGTGACTGCCATATACTTGGTCAACTTCTACTACCCGCTTGGTCTTTTTCAGCGAATTGAAAACTTGTTCTTCAAAACCAGGTTCGCACTTTACTAGAATGTATGCTGAATTTTTGGAACTAGAAGCCAATTCAGTTGCCCGATCCAAAATGGTCATAAACGATGTACACTAGAACCTGAGATTTGATTCTCAAGCTAGATGCAACGAGATCCGAGGAATGCGAGAACAAGTATTTTTGCATCATAAGCAAGATATCTCCGTCACCTCTTGGTCAACCTATGTGTTATTAGCAAGCTCTTGCTCCTTTTGATGCACAACCGTGCGTATAGTATCAATAGCATCCATATTGCACGATACGCTCTTTATACCGTATTCTACTAAAATCCTAGCCATCTCTGGGCTACTTCCACTTTCTCCACAAATTGATGTCTCCACTCCGTATCGATTGCAGAAATCTATTACTTGCTTCATGGAATGCAAAACAGCAGGATGAAAGGAGGAAGAGAATCTTGCCAACCTGGTGTTGTTTCTATCAATACCTAAAGTTAGCTGAGTCAAGTCATTAGTTCCAAAACTTGCAAAAGATAACCCTTCCTTACAGAGGTCTTCAATGATCATTACAGATGACAAGCTTGAAGAGCCCAATTCAGACGGTTGCGAAGATAAATAATGATTGGCAATTCCATAATTCATCATCTTTTCATGGTTCCTTATTCCCTATATGCTTAAGTATCTCTAATAAGGAAATCCGTATGGCTGAAATTCCTGTTCTGAACGGCGTCAGATAGAATATACGAATGCCACGCCTATAAGGAACAGTTTGATTTGCTTGAAGATATGGAGAGACATATTTTATTAGATCACCTCCAAAAGGGAGATATCGCCATTGCTAAACTGGAATATTCTCAGCAGAGCGAGATGAGAAGAGAGCATGAACAGGAAAAGGCATAGACCATAAAAAATAGAAACTTATAGTAGGCATTATCTTCATCAGGATTATCATCACTCAAAATTTCTTAGAGTGAATCCTCATAACAATACAAAGATGACCACGATAATTATTTCTCTGAAATGAGGCATTGGAAAAGTCTCCTCCTTTTTTCTGACAGCTGTAAAAATGCTTCCTTTGACTTTTACTTTTAATTAATTTTAATACTGCTGCGCTAGAATTCCTTGGTGACAGAATCCTGTACGGATGACACATAATTGATCATTGTATTCAGGTTGATTATGATGCACAGACTATAGATTCCAAAAGCAATATTTATTGTCCTTCACTTAATTTCAACGAAATATCGCCTATGCTGTACGCTATAGGCTATTACTTTACTACCAGTACCGGACACGTCCCATATGTAACCACACCTGAAGCCACACTTCCAAGCAACATCTTGCTAATGCCTGATCTTCCCCTTGTTGCAATCACAATGAGGTCTGCCTTCTCTTGCTCAGCATAATTCACTAATGCTGCTACGACAGACATCGGGGAATCTATCACATCAGTCTTGATGGGAACCCTTCTCTGCTCTGCATTTCTGATTATTTCAGTAAACCATTTTTGTGCCTCAACACGAGCCTCTTCAACCTTTTTCTTTATTGGATCAGGGTAGGACAGCCGGTAAATGCCCAGCAATTGAAGATTCTGATCGATGTTTACCACGTGTACTAAAGCAACTTGAGAACCATATTTTTGTGCCATTTTTAGTGCATAGTCTGCTGCTTCCATTGAGTTCTTTGATCCGTCGATTGGTACGACTATTTTGGAAATTTCTTGTTGTTGTTGTTGAGCCAAATCAATGACTTCTAAGCTTGCATTCCTTAAAAAGGAACAGAATGCACTGCAATTCAGTGGACTAACCACAGATCCTCCTCACTTTTATTCCACTTGGAACGTACAGTGAATGATAGATATCATAAAATTAACATGTGGAGTACGGGCTTGAAGAGGTTCTGCAGCCGCACGATTATTTTTTTACCATTGTAGGTATTTTGTACAAACAAGCTTGTACTTGCTGTCCCAGTAACAAAGTGGATTCCTCCAGCATCATAACACGTGACAAATGGAAAAGGAATATCTAGGAGGACCCAAGAAGAAAAGACGCAAGCACAAAATACAAGATCAAAGTGCTGATGTCGCTAATGATTGTTGTAAGTGGACCTGAAGCGACAGCTGGATCGACATTAAACTTTGCAAGTGAAATAGAGAGATAGGTGGAGATGACTGCTTGGAATACTATACTGATTAGTATGGATAATCCAATAATCGCTCCAGCCTGCGATAGTCCCCATCCTACTGATGCAGCGGCAAATAGCAATGAAGCAAAAATAATTCCTAGAATCCCTCCAACCTTGACTTCTCTTGCCACGTATCTTTTTACCGAAAATGCTGGTTCAAGGGCTATCATTCTTACAATCAAGGTCTGGGACTGAGTCCCTATTGCGTCGCTAAGATAAATCATGACTGGAATGAATGACGCCAGCACAAAATAGGAGCTCAGGATATTCTCAAATCCATTTACGATATAAACCGCTACAAGCCCTCCTATCAGACCTAATACTAGCGAGGGTATTCTAGCTCTTACAAGTCTTGAGACAGGTGTTGTTATATCTTCTATTTCCTTTATGTAGTGATGGATACCTCCAGACCTCAAAATATCTTCACGAAATTCATGATGAAAAATTTTCAGTATTGCATCATAAGCTACAACTCCGATCAGACGATTCTCGCTATCAACCACAGGTATAGATTTCAACCTGTACTTGAGTACAAGATAAATTATCCTTTCCTGATCTGTATCAACATGCACTGTTACAGGTTTTTTTCTCATAATTTTCTTTAGCTGGGTGTCATCGCGAGCTTGCAAAATATCTTTCAAAGAGACAACTCCATGAAGAAATTGGCCATTGTAGATAACATAGACGTAATCGATGACATCAAACTCTTTTGCCCTGTTAGCAATTAATTTCTTGATCTCGCCTGCAGTTTCTTCTTCTCTGAATGAAAGAAACCGTTCAGTTATCTGGGCTGCTGCAGCGTCAGGTGAAGCAATATGAGTAAAAGAACTCATTGATATCTCGATATGATAAGATAATCCTTGCTTATAACCTCATGAATAATCATTGGCCGTGCTTATGGTCTACCTCTTGTTCGATATCATTTTTGACAATAAATCCACGCGAAGTCCTGCTACTCTTCAATATTGCCTGTCTTTCAGGACCAAGCTGGCAGGACTACATTTGTGGGTGTTAAAGGCCAAGTTTACAATCCTGATCATTTATTCAAATAATAATATCATGATTACCTCTAACGACTTAAAAAGCCTCTGGGTCGTTACCGGGGGCAAATAAATATAGCCTGCTAGCTTGGGTCAGAACCTGCGTAGAATTATCGTTTTCAATACACGCCATATATTGAATAGTTGCTTGTCAGAAGTGCCATCAGAGTGCCTTTCCTGGCAACAAAGTACTCGATGTTGTTGGGGTAAGACGTTTTTGGTTCTTAGAACTTTTGATGAGCCCATGCAGAATACTCTTCCATAATCTTCTCTTTCAGTCATTTTCACTTGTCAGTAGAATAAAAGCCCTCTATGCCATCCATAATCATGGAATGGTTTTCTTTTTTGCAGCACTTGCAACCTGCTTTCGAACAATCTCTTGCAGAACCGTGATTGCACATCTTGCATGTGCATACGCTTTCGTATGGCACCTGTTCTACATCTGAGGAAATGCTCGAGCTGGACTGAACATTATCCTGACCCATATCGCGATTCTAGTAATATCTTGGGTCTCATAATAATGATTTGGGAGTATATTCTTAACAGTGCGGCGCTTACCAATTTTCTTGCACATGCGATAGTAGTTACAGTTCTACATAGCATTCTAATCAGGGAAACCAGAACCGACAGAAAAAAGAAGGAAGAAGCAAACAAATCCTCTAGAAAGAGGAGCATATGTATAGTTGAAACATTTGGACAAAGTGCAGAGACAGAGAGGTATCGAGTGAGTTTGCATGGGATGGCCTTCTGTTTTTTTGAGAGGTTTGGCGCCAGATATTTGACAGCTTATCTGACATAAGAGATCCTCTGTGTTATATAATGGACAAAAGAAGTCAAATAAAATTTAATTTTAAAAAACTCTCTCTCTAATGAAAATAAAAGAAATAGATCTACAGTCGAATCTTTAACAAAATGCTACATAATTGACAGAAAAAGGAGAAAAATTAGTCTATCCCACGTCAAGAACGAGTGATAAAAGGAATCCCAATGAAGCCAATTCTGAGCACAATAGAGATATGGCATTATGACACTGACAAACAGCAAAAGTATAGATGGATCAGAGTACATAAGGCTAGAGATCAATCCATGTCCACCGTAGGGATCGATACGATAGGGATAACGCAGAAAGCGATTACGCTTGAGCAAGATATGACGCTGCTGAACGCCAGGAACACAATGATAAAATACAACATCAGCAGAATCGTCGTGGTCAAGGACCGCATTCCAGTTGGAATACTGACGGAGAAAGATATTGCAAGGTTCCTATATTCTGAGGTTCCGTCAAGGCGCCTTGACGAAATTATGGTCAAGGAAATAATGAGCAAGGATCTTATAACAGTTGAAGGGGATTCTGACTCAAGAAAATGTGCAAGGGTGATGCTGGAAAAAGGGATCAGCTCTTTGATAGTTGTCAATAGAAGTAAAAACCTCAAGGGGATATTGACAAAGACTGATCTACTGTATGCCTATATCGAAAACTTTGCTGGCGAACATCTGATTGGGGAGTTCATGACCAAAAGAGTCCTTACTGTAGCCCCAGATGAGGCCCTGCACATGTCCGTTCTGCTTATGAACAGCCACAAGGTGTCACGTATAGTAGTTGTCAAGAACAATCATCCGGTTGGAATCATAACGGGTCGCGATCTTCTCCCTGTGAGTGCAGTGTTTGGAACAGGCACGTTTGGAAGTTACTGGACCTTAAGGGAAGACCTAGTTGAGCAAA
>Ga0126306_10001608_pt1 | contig 12210 bp, 9 predicted proteins | sample Plot27_FD_92592 | JGI IMG/M metagenome (GOLD analysis project Ga0126306, IMG submission 92592) | Serpentine soil microbial communities from UC McLaughlin Reserve, CA, USA - Plot27 | ecosystem: Environmental > Terrestrial > Soil > Grasslands | place: USA: UC McLaughlin Reserve, Lake County...
AATCGGGCTCGCGTTCCTGCTCTCTGCCGGGAAGGTCTCGCGCGACCACCTCCTCGTTCCGTACCGCGAGGACTGGACGCCGATCGGCGACGAGGGGTTCGCCGCTTACGCGCAGCGCGTGTCGGCCCCCTATGCGCGCGCCGTCCAGGGCCATTTCGACCCCGAGCGGGAGACGTGGACGGAGCGCGGGATCGAGAGGGTCAGCGGGCTGCTTCGCCGCGGCGCCTGAGCGCGATCCCGGTCAAGCACCTCGCGGACGATGCGCTCGAGCGGGTCGATCAGGCGCCTACCACCAATCCGCCTCGGTGATCGCGTCCCCCGGGCCGGTGCTCGGCGCGCCGACGAGCACGAACTCGGCTCCTTCCGGCCCGGCCTCCAAACCGCGGGTCGTGTCCTTCGACATGCGGACTGCAGTCCACGGCTCGAGGTGGTAGACCTCGTCATCGAGCTTGATCCAGGCGCTGCCCGAGACGAGCATGTAGACCTCCTCCTGCACCTTGTGCCGGTGCCCGAAGGGGATCCGGAAGTTCGGTGCGATCCGCAGGTAGGTCACGCCGCAGTTCTCGCACCCGAGGCCGACGCGCATGAAGCGCGCCTCCATTTTCCCCTCGAGCCCGAAGTTCGCGCCCTGGTCGTCGACCTCCGAGACTTTCAGCACCGTGTAATCGGCCATTCGCTCTCCTCCTAGCGTGGGTGACGGCGACGGTACAGCTTGCTACAGTCATATTCGGGATGAAGGGACAGCTTCTCGAGTAGCGCAGGGAGCGACCGCGGCGACCGCCGCGCCAGCTCTCCACGGCCTCTCTGACGAGAGGCTTTTTCGTATCTGGAGGCAGGGAATGGAGCGTTACGACCCACAGGCGATCGAGGCGAAGTGGCAGCGGATCTGGGCCGAGGCGAACGCCTTCCACGTTCCCAACCCGGACCGCGCCGAGACCGAGAGCCGCGCGCGCAAGAAGACCTACGTGCTCGAGATGCTGCCGTACCCCTCGGGCGAGCTCCACATGGGGCACGTCCGCAACTACATGCTGGGCGAGATCGTCGCTCACTTCCGCCGCCGGCACGGCTTCGCGGTCATGCGCCCGATGGGCTACGACTCCTTCGGCCTGCCCGCGGAGAACGCGGCGATCAAGGAGGGGCGCCATCCGCGCGAGGTGACCGAGCGGAACATCGTCTCGATCCGGCGCCAGATGGAGCGGATGGGCTGGGCGATCGACTGGGACCGCGTGCTGGCGACCCACGAGCCGGAGTACTACCGCTGGACGCAGTGGCTGTTCCTGCGCTTCTTCGAGCGCGACCTGGCCTACCGCAAGGAAGCGCCGGTCAAGTGGTGCCCCAACGACCAGACAGTGCTGGCGAACGAGCAGGTGATCGACGGCCGCTGCGAGCGCTGTGGCGCCGAGGTAGAGGCCCGGAATCTGGAGCAGTGGTTCTTCCGGATCACGGGCTACGCGGACGAGCTGCTGCGCGAGATGGAGCTGCTGGAGGACTGGCCGGAGCGCGTCCTGACGATGCAGCGGAACTGGATCGGCCGCTCCGAGGGCGCCGACCTGCTGTTCCGCGTCGAGGAGCTGGACCGCGACATCGAGGTCTTCACGACGCGCGCCGACACGATCTTCGGCGCGACGTTCTTCGTCCTGGCGCCGGAGCACCCGCTGGTGCCCGAGCTGGTGCGCGGGACGCCACACGAGGAGGAGGTTCTCGACTACGTCAAGCACGCCGTCGCCCGCACCTCGGTCGAGCGCGAGGAGAAGGAGCGCGACGGCGTCTTCACCGGCAGGTTCGCGACGAACCCGGCCGACGAGTCGCGGATCCCGATCTGGGTCGCCGACTACGTGCTGCCCGAGTACGGCACCGGCGCGATCATGGCCGTTCCGGCGCACGACCAGCGCGACTTCGAGTTCGCGCAGCGGTACGAGCTGCCGGTCAAGGTCGTCGTCGTGCCGGCCGAGGGAAACGTCGACGAGGGTGCCGCGTTCGTCGGCCACAGTGCGAACGAGGTGCTGGTCAACTCGGCCCAGTTCAGCGGCATGCCGGCCCCCGAGGCGAAGCAGGCGATCGTCGAGTGGCTGGAGCAGCGTCACCGCGCGCGGCCGGCGATCCACTTCCGCCTGCGCGACTGGCTGCTGTCACGCCAGCGCTACTGGGGCGCCCCGATCCCGGTCGTCCACTGCGACCGCTGCGGGATCGTGCCCGTGCCCGACGAGGAGCTGCCGGTCCTGCTGCCCGAGGTCGAGGAGTACCTGCCGAAGGGGCGCTCGCCGCTGGCCGCCGCCGAGGAGTGGGTGCGGACGACGTGTCCGAAGTGCGGCGGCGAGGCGCGACGCGAGACGGACACGATGGACACGTTCGTCGACTCGTCCTGGTATTTCATCCGCTACACCGACCCGTACAACGACCTGGCGCCCTGGGACCGTGCGATCGCGGACTACTGGCTGCCGGTCAACCAGTACATCGGTGGGATCGAGCACGCGATCCTGCACCTGCTGTACGCCCGCTTCTTCACCAAGGTGCTGAACGACGTCGGCCTGGTCGGCTTCCGCGAGCCGTTCGCCCGGCTGTTCACGCAGGGGATGCTCCACTACCGCGGGGCGAAGATGTCCAAGTCGAAGGGCAACGTGATCGTCCCCGACGACTACGTCGAGCGCTACGGCGCCGACGCCTGCCGGATGTACCTGATGTTCATCGGCCCGGTCGAGCAGGACGCCGAGTGGCAGGACGAGGGCTTCGAGGGGATGGTCCGGTTCCTGAACCGCCTGTGGCGGGTGGTCATGGAGCAGATGGACAAGCCGGCCGGCCCGCCACCCGACACGCCGCTGGCGCGGAAAGCGCACCGGACGATCGCCAAGGCAACGGACGACATCGGCCGCCGCTTCGCGCTGAACACGCCGATCGCGGCCGTGATGGAGCTGGTGAACGACATCTCGCGCTCGCGGCAGGATCCGGCCGCACGGTTTGCCGCCGAGACCGCCGTCTCGCTGATCCAGCCGTATGCCGCGCACGTTGCTGAGGAGCTGTGGGAGCGCTTCGGCTACGAGCGCCTGTGGGAGCACCCGTGGCCCGAGGCCGACCCGGCGTTCCTGGAGACCGAGACCTTCGAGCTGGTGGTGCAGGTGAACGGCCGGGTACGCGACCGGATCCAGATGCCGGTCGAGGCCTCGGAGGACGAGCTGGTCGCGCGCGCACGCGAGCTGCCGAACGTGCAGGCCCACCTGAACGCCAAGGAGATCCGGCAGACGATCGTGGTGCCGCGCAGGCTCGTAAACCTGGTCGTGGGCTAGGCCCGTTCGAGGACGCGCTGGCTCGCTGCCCGCCGCGCGGCGCGTGCGCCGAGCCAGGCGAGCAGAGCGACGGCGATGAACGGCGCGCCGGCGATGACGATGTAGAGCAGCACGCCGAGTTCCGCGGCGAGGATCCCCACGGCGTCGTCGATCGTCTTCCGCAGGTCGCTCGGGGGCGGAGCGGGCTCCTCGCGCTTCTCGGTCGTGAAGGCGAGGTCGAGCTTCGCGTAGCGGCTCTGCCGCAGGACGCCCGCGCGGATCTGCTGCGCGTTCGCGAGGCCGCGCTTGGCCTGCACGAGGCGCGCCTCGAGCCGGTTGCGCTCGGCGTCGCTCAACGTCGGGTCCTTCAGCTCGGCCTCGAGCTTGGCGATCCGGTCGCGGCGCTGCTGGATGTCGCGGGTGATCCGGTCGATCCGGCCCTGGAGGTCGACGACCTCGGTCTGCTGCTCGAGGATCGTCCCGAGCTGCGAGAAGCGGGCGATTGCCGGTTGGACGCGGCCGACGGGCACCCGGACCGCCAGCGTCGCCTCGCCGTCCTTCTCGCCGCTCGTCCCGTAGTCGACGTACGTGACGTAGCCGCCAAGCTGACGCGTCGTTCTGATCGCGCTCTGGACCGCGTCCGACAGTTCGTCGTGGTCCGCGACGTGGAGCTTGATGCTTGCGCTGTAGTCCTGCGCCCGCGTCGTGGACGGAAGCGGGGCGGCCCTGTCGGCGGCACGGGCGCGCAGCGTCGAAGGGGGCTTGGCCATCGGCGTTTGCGGCGAGGCGTACGCACCACCGCCGCCGCCCGGTGATGGAGCCAGCGGCATCGGAGGTGGCGGAGGCGCGGCCGGCGGCCGCGCCGGGGTCTCCGGCTCGCCGACCACGCGCGCGTCCGGATTCACGACGGCGCCGGACGATCCGGCGTCGCTCGATTCCTCGCTCGAGCCTCGGTCGCCGCGCATCGTCGCGATCGGAATCGCGACGGCGATCAGCAGTACGGCGGCCGCGAGCGCACCTGCGTGCGCGAACGACGGCCGGTAGCCGAACAAGGCGCGCCGTCGCGGCTCCGATTCCGGCTCCCCGGCCGCGAGCTCGCGAATGCGTTCTCGTAGCTCGTTCGAGGGCTCGGCCTTTTGCTCGCGGAGCTCCGTGAGCCCGGCGCCGAGCTTCGTGTCGCCGTTGCCGCGAAGGAGCGCCTCCAGGTTGTCCTCGTTCCTGTCAGACCAGCGCATCGATCTCCACCTTCTCCTCGAGCTTCTTCAGCGCCCGGCTCAACCGCATCGCGCAGGCCGTGCGCCCGATTCCCATCACCCGTGCAGCCGCCTCACCGTCGAGCTCGAGGATCACGCGGAGTGCGATCACCTCGCGATCCGCCGCCGAGAGCTCGCCCAAGGCCTGGTGCAGAGCGGGCGAGAGGCCCGAGAAGGGGTCCCGCTCCTCGCTCACCGGCTCGCTCGCCGCGTAGGCCTGCTCCCGTTTCCGCCGCCGCTCCTCGGAGCGGAAATGGTCGAGTGCGGTGCTCCGCGCGATCTGGCAGAGCCAGGTGCGCGCGCTGCCCCGTCGCTCGTCGAAGCGGCGCCAGGAGGTGAGCGCTCTGGTGAAGGTCTCGGCGGTTAGGTCGTCTGCCGTGTGCACGTCTTTGGTCAGATAGACGAGAAAGCGGTAGACGTCGTCGAGGTGCTCCTCCGCCACCGAAGCGAAGCTCCGCCTGTCGGCGTCGAGCCGTTGGCGAGTCACTGACCACGAGGGCGTCACCGCGTTCACGCACCTCCTCTACGTCGCAAGCTACTCCGCCGTCACACGCCGTCACACATTCGGCACGGAGTCGTCATACACCTGTGCTGACTTCGTTGCCAATATCGACTACATGACGACGTTTCCGCTGTCTCGCCGGCGGGCGCTGGCGGGTGCCCTGTTGCTCGCTGCTGTGCTCTTCGTCGCCGGCCGCTACCTCGCTGGCGCGGGTGCCTCCTCCGGCCCGGCGCGGCCGGCCGAGCGACCGCTCGAGGCGGTGGAGGCAGCCGCACCCGCCGCCCTGGTCGTGCACGTCGTCGGAGCGGTCCGGCGGCCGGGCCTCTACCGCCTGCGTGACGGAGCGCGCGTCGCCGATGCGGTCGCGCGCGCGGGCGGTGCGACGCGTCGCGCCGACGTCTCGCTGGTCAACCTCGCGGCGCCGGTGGCCGACGGGGCGCAGGTCGTCGTTCCACGGCGCGTCCCCGCGGCGCCCTCGGGAAGTGCGAACGCCCCGGCAGCGCCGGCAGGCCCGCTGCACCTGAACACGGCGACGCTCGAGCAGCTGGACGAGCTGCCCGGCGTCGGCCCGTCCACTGCGCAGAAGATCCTGGACTTCCGCCAGGAGCACGGGGCCTTCACGTCGATCGACGAGCTGGACGCGATCCCGGGGATCGGCCCGGCGCGCCTCGAGCAGCTTCGCGAGGTGGCGGCGCCGTGAGCGCAGTTCTCCTCCGCTGGTCGCCGCACCTTCTGGCCGCCTCGCTCTGCGGCGGGCTCGCCGTCGCGACCGTCGCGCGTGCGGGATCGACCGTAGTCGCGGCTGTGGCCGTCGCCCTAGCCGCCGGTGCGGTTCTCGCCGACGGCCGGCCGCGGTTCGCCTGCCTCGCCGTCGCGCTCGCCCTCGCCGGGGTCTGGTGGGGAAGCGTGCGCCTCGCCGCGCTCGACCGGAGCGTGCTCACCGCCCACGTCGGGGAGATCGCCCGCGTGCAGGCCGTGGTCACCGGCCCGGCGCGGCGCTCGCTCTTCCAGATCCGGGTCCCCGTGCAAGTGAGGCGGCTCGATCGCGTGCGTCTCCGCGAAGCCGTGCTGCTCGAGCTGCCGCGCGGCCGCTCGCCTCCGCAGGGGGCACTGATCGAGACGATCGCCAAGATCGAGCGCCCCCGACCGCCCGAGGACGGGTTCGACGAAGCCGGCTACCTGCGCCGCCGCGGCGTGCACGTGGTCCTCGCGGGCGCGTCGTGGCGGCAGATCGGGCGACGCGGCGGCATTCCAGGTCTCGCAGACCGCCTGCACGCGTACATGGCTCGCACGCTCGCGCCCGGGCTGGAAGGCGAGCGGCGCGCGGTGCTGGCAGGCGTCGTCCTCGGCGAGGACGAGGGCCTGTCCGACGAGCTTCGCGACAGCTTCCGCGCCTCGGGCCTGTACCACCTGCTCGCCGTCTCGGGTCAGAACGTCGTGCTCGTCGCAGGCGGAATGCTCGGCCTCGCCTTGCTGATCGGACTCCCGCGCTGGCTAGGTCAGCTCGGGGCGCTCGCCGCTATCGCGGGCTATCTCGCGGCGGTCGGCTGGCAGCCGTCGGTGGTCCGAGCGGGTGTGGCTGGTGCGCTCGCGTCGCTGGCCTGGCTTGCCGCCCGCCCGCGCGACCGCTGGTACTTCCTGCTCGCCGGCGCGGTCGTCCTGCTCGCTTGGAACCCGTACACCCTCTACGACCCGGGCTTCCAACTGTCGTTCTCGGCGGTCGCGGCCATCTTCATCGCCGTCCCGGCGCTCGGCCGCCGCCTGGAGGGGTACCCCGTGCCGACGAAGCTGGCCGACGTGCTAGCGGTGTCCGCGGGCTGCGGCTTGGCGACCGCGCCGATCCTCTGGCTGCACTTCGGCTCGGTGCCGGTGTACTCGGTGCCGGCCAACGCCTTCGCCTGGCCGGCGGTCGCGCCGCTGCTCGGAACCGCGCTCGCGTGTACAGCCGTCGATCCGGTCTTCCCGCAACTCGCCGAGGCGATGGCCTGGGCGAACGGCTGGCTGGCCGCCTACGTTGCCGCGTGCGCGCGCCTCGTCGGCGGGCTCCCGGGCGCCCAGGCGTCGTCGTTGCTCGCGCTGGGGAGCCTCGGCGCGCTGGCGTGCGCGCTCGTCGTCATCCCGCGGCTGCATCGGCCACGCGCCCCGCGCATCGCCGTCCTCGGCGTGCTGGCGGTGTCGCCCGTTGCGGCGATCTGGACGCTCTGGCCGCATCCCGCACCGCCTCCTCCTCCGCACGGCCTACGGATCACCGCCCTCGACGTCGGGCAGGGAGACTCGATTTTGCTCCAGGTGCCGGAAGGGAACGTCCTCGTCGACGAAGGGCCGCCGGAGGCGAACGTCGCGGGCCAGCTGAGCCGCCTGGGCATCCGCCGGCTGGCGGCGGTGGTCCTCACGCACCCGCAGCGAGACCACGTCGGCGGAGCCGCGCGAGTCCTCGCCCGCCTGCGCGTCGACATGGTGCTCGACCCGCGGATACCCGCGGAGAGCGCCGACGAGGACGCCGCCCTCGCCGCCGCACGCCGACGGCACGTCGGCGTAGTCGCCGCCGACGCCGGTCGCACCTTTCGCCTCGGCGCGCTTCAGCTGCGCGTGCTCTGGCCCCGGCAGCCGGTTGCCCCGGGAGACGACCCGAACAACTTGGCGATAGTGATCCACGCGCGGTACGGCGAGGTCGACGCGCTGCTCACCGCGGACGCGGAGTCGAACGTCACCCTGCCGCTGCGACCGCCGCAGGCCGAAGTCCTGAAGGTGGCGCATCACGGCTCGGCCGACGCGGGCCTCGAGCAGCTTCTCCAGGCGGTGCGACCCCGCATCGCTCTGATCTCGGTCGGCAAGGGCAACGACTACGGCCATCCGACGCCGTCCACCCTCGCGGCCCTGGCCGCCCGGACGGGACTGGAGGTGCACCGCACCGATCTCGACGGCGCGATCACGGTCGAGTCGGACGGTCATCGCATCGAGGTGCGGGACGAGCGCTGACTATCCTCAGCCGTCATGGCGGCAGACGACCTCCAGGCGGTCTACCTCCTCGCCGGCAGCGACCGCCCCAAGATCCTCCGCGCGCTGCGCAGGCTGCGAGGCCGCTTCCCGGAGGAATCAATCGAGACGCTGACTGCGCCGCCCGCGACCGGCGACGACGCCGTTGCGGCCTGCAACGCGCTCGGGCTGTTCGCGGGCGGCGGTCGCCTCGTCGTCGTCGAAGGGGTCGAGACCTGGCGGGCCAGCGACGTCGAGAGCGTGGCTACTTACCTCGCCGATTCATCACCAGGCGCCGTTCTCGCACTCTGGGCGCACGACACGCCGAAGAGCAGCTCGCTCGCGGACCTCGTGGGCAAGCACGGAAAGATCCTCGCTTTCGACGTCCCGAGACCGCGCAGTCCGTCGGCGTGGGTGGCAGGCGAGTTCAAGCGCCTGGGCATCGAGGTCGACCCCGACGCGGCGCGCGCCCTCGTCGACATCGTCGGCGACGACGTGCTGACCTTGTCGAGCGAGATCGAGAAGATCGCGACATGGGCAGCCGGGCGGCCGGTCGGCATCCGCGAGGTCGAGGCGATGGCCGTGCCCGCACGAGAAGTGGAGACGTGGGCCGTGACGGACGCCTGGGGCGCACGCGACCTGTCCGCCGCGCTGGCCGCCTGTGAAGCCTCCCTCGAACAACGGGAGCCGTTCTCGATCGCGGTCTCGCTCGCCTCCCACGTCGCGCGGGTCCGCGCCGCCCAGCTGCTCGGGGAGGAAGGTCTCGGCACCCGCGAGATCGCGAAGCGGCTGGGGCTTCGAAGCGAGTTCCCGGCCCGCAAGGCGCTCTCGCACTCCCAGAACTACTCGCGTGACGAGCTCGACGCGGCGATCGTCCGTCTCGCCGAGCTCGATGCGGCGATCAAGGGCGCGAGCCGGCTGTCCGCGGAGCTCGAGCTCGAACGCGCGCTGGCGGACGTGACGCGGTCACGCCATCCGGCGACGTCCGGCTGAGACTAGGAAGGGCTGCCGGCGGCGATACGTGCGGCCTGCGCCTTCTTGCGAGCGCCGGCGTTGCGGTGGAGGGCGCCGCGGGTGACGGCCTTGTCGATCCAGCGCTGGAGCTGGACGTGCTCGTCGGCAACGCGCGCGGCGTCGCCTTCCTCGACCGCTGCCTCGAGGCGCCTCGTCAGCGTCTTGACCGTCGACCGGTAGCGCAGGTTCTCGAGCCGCTCCTGGGCGGCGATACGGACGCGCTTCTTCTGCTGCTTGATGTTCGGCATACGAAGGCCCGCGGGGCGGGCCGCGAGATGGTACCAGAGCCCCTGACGGCTTCAGATGGGGCGTGCGGGCCACCCCGTTGGGGACAAACCCAGGCCGATTCGACACGAACCCGGCACCCACGTGCGCGGATTTCCCGACTAGGCTCAAGCCGTGGTGGGTGGCGGAGGCCGGCCCCGGACACAAGTCCGGAGCGGCCAGGGCCGTTCGGTCGGCTTCCTATACTCGCCGGGTGGAGGAGCGGGACCGGCGCCGGCGGCTCGCGTGGTCGACGGCGATCTTCTCGCTCGCCACCGGGATCTCCCGCGTGCTCGGGCTCGTCCGCGAGGTCGTGGTCGCGAACTACTTCGGCGCGCGCGGCCCGATCAACGCCTTCACCATCGCGTTCCAGATCCCCAACCTCATTCGCGCGCTCGTCGCCGATGCAGCGCTGTCGGGCGCGTTCGTCCCCGTCTTCAGCGAGCTGCTCGAGACGGGCGAGCGCGCGCGGGCCTGGCGGGTCGCCTCGACGATCTTCTGGCTGCTCCTTCTCGGGCTCAGCGCCGTGACCGCCGTCTTCATCCTTCTCGCGCCGCTGCTCGTGCCGCTGATGACCGACGCCTACGACGACCTGGCGGTCACGCTCGCGCAAATCCTCTTCCCGATCGTCGTGCTGCTCGGCCTGTTCGGCGTCATAGTCGGGATCCTCAACAGCTACGAGCAGTTCAGCATTCCCGCGCTCACGCCGGTGTTCTGGAACCTCGTGATCATCGCCGGCGTGGTCATCGGCGTCCCGCGCGCCGACACGGCCGAGGGAGAGCTGTACGTCTACGCGGGGTCGATCGTCATCGCGACCCTCGTCCAGCTGTTGCTGCCGTTCCCGTGGCTCTACGGGCTGGACGGCCGTTTACGCCTTGCGCTCGACGTCCGCGACCCGGCCGTCCGTCGCGTGTTCGTCCACATGGCTCCGGTGACGCTGGGCCTCGGCCTCATCAATGTCAGCGCGGTGATCGGCACCATCTTCGCGGCCAAGTTGGTCGACCCGACGATCGCCCCGAACGCCATCGACAAGGCGTTTCGGGTCTACATGCTCCCTCAGGGCATGTTCTCCGTCGCGATCGCGACCGTGCTCTTCCCGACGCTGTCGCGCCTCGCGGCGAGGGCCGACATCGGCGGTTTCCGCGCGACCGTCTCGCTCGGGCTCCGGCAGATCGTGTTCCTGCTCGTTCCGGCCGGGGTGGCCTCGGCGGTGCTCGCGGAGCCGATCGTGCGGCTGCTCTACGAACGCGGCGAGTTCGGGCCCGACCAGACGCCCGTCGTTGCCGGCGCGCTGGCCGCCTTCTCGCTCGGGCTCGTCTTCAACGGGATGATGCTGATGCTGAACCGCGGCTTCTTCAGCCTCCAGGCGCCGTGGACGCCGACCTGGGCCGCGCTCGCCAGCCTCGTGCTGAACGTCGCCCTCTACGCGGTGTTCTACCGCGTCGGGACCTGGGGGATCCCCTTCGCGATCTCGCTCTCGAACGTCGCCGGCGCGGCGCTGCTCGTCGCCCTCCTGCGACGGCGGATCGGCGGGCTCTCCCTTCGCCCCACGATCCGCACGCTGGTCCTGGTCGCGATTGCTTCGGCCGTGCTCGCGGTTGTTTCGTACGGGGTGTGGCGGGCGCTCGACGAGGCGCTCGGCCGGTCGACGCTGGCGCAGATCGCGTCACTCGGCGCAGCACTCGCGTCAGGCGGAGCGGCGTACCTGATTTCGTGCCGTTTGCTGGGAGTTCACGAGCTGGGGGCGTTGCTATCGTTGCGAACCCGGCTCCGCCGAGCCTAGCCGCTGCATGCCGCAAGAACGCATCCGCAACTTCTCGATCATCGCGCACATCGACCATGGCAAGTCGACGCTCGCCGACCGCATCCTGGAGATCACCGACACGGTCTCCGGCCGCGAGATGCGCGAGCAGGTGCTCGACTCGATGGAGCTCGAGCGGGAGCGCGGGATCACGATCAAGGCCCAGGCGGTACGCGTCGAGTGGAAGGGACATCAGCTCAACCTGATCGACACGCCGGGCCACGTGGACTTCACCTACGAGGTCTCCCGTTCGCTTCAGGCGTGCGAAGGCGCCGTGCTCGTCGTGGACGCGGCACAGGGTGTCGAAGCCCAGACGGTGGCCAACGCGTACCTCGCGATCGAGAACGACCTCGAGCTGCTGCCCGTCCTGAACAAGATCGACCTGCCGCAGGCGAACCCCGACGCCGTCGCCGCCGAGGTCGCCGAGCTGATCGGCGACGAGGCCGCGAACGTCCTGCGCATCTCCGCGAAGACCGGCGAGGGCGTCGCCGAGGTTCTCGACGCGATCATCGAGCGCTTTCCCGCGCCAGCGGGAGACGCCGAGGCGCCGGCGCGGGCGCTCGTGTTCGACTCCGCGTACGACCAGTACCGCGGCGTCGTGGCGTTCGTCCGCGTCGTCGACGGCGTCTTCCGCCCGCGCGAGCGCCTTCGCGCGATGGCCCAGGGGACGCGGTTCGAGGCGGAAGAGCTCGGCTTCTTCGCGCCGACGATGACGCCGGCCGGGATGCTCGAGGCGGGCGAGGTCGGCTACGTCGTGACGGGGCTCAAGGACGTCAGTCGGCTCCGCGTCGGGGACACGCTCACGGTCGAGGCCCGCCCGGCCGACGAGCCGCTGCCCGGCTACAAGGACGTCAAGCCGATGGTCTTCGCGGCGCTGTACCCGACCGATTCGGACGAGTACCCGCAGCTCCGCGACGCCCTCGAGCGGCTGAAGCTGAACGACGCCTCTCTATCGTACGAGCCCGAGACCTCACAGGCGCTCGGCTTCGGGTTCCGGTGCGGGTTTCTGGGGCTCCTCCACATGGAGATCGTGCGCGAACGGCTCGAGCGTGAGTTCGACCTCGACCTACTCGTCACCGCACCGACGGTCGCTTACAGGGTCGAGACGCCCGCCGGGGACGTCGTCGAAGTGCACAACCC
>Ga0126306_10001609_pt1 | contig 12205 bp, 11 predicted proteins | sample Plot27_FD_92592 | JGI IMG/M metagenome (GOLD analysis project Ga0126306, IMG submission 92592) | Serpentine soil microbial communities from UC McLaughlin Reserve, CA, USA - Plot27 | ecosystem: Environmental > Terrestrial > Soil > Grasslands | place: USA: UC McLaughlin Reserve, Lake County...
AGGTCGTCGCGCGCGCCGCGCGCCGCGTAGCGGGACATGGTCGGGAACAGAATGGTGGCGATGGCGATGCTGAACAGCCCCTGCGGCAGCTGGTAGATGCGGAACGCCTTGTCGATCGCCGCCGGCGCCTCGGGCGAGACGAGCGTGCCGAACACCGAGTTGATCAGCAGGCTGAGGTTGATCAGCCCGAGCGCGATCGTCACCGGGAGCATCAGCTTCAGCACCCGGAGGACGCGCTCGTCGCGCCAGTCGATCGTGAACGTGAGCCGGCCGCCGCGTCCGCGCAGCCAGGGCAACGGCAGGAGGAACTGGACGACCGTCCCGGCGAGGATGCCGATCGCGTAGGCGTAGATCTCGTCGCCGTCCGGCATCACCGGCACGAGCCCCACGAGCGCCGCGATGATCACGAGGTTCCACGCCACCGGCGCGAGCGCCGGCACGGCGAAGTGCTCGAACGAGTTGAGCATCCCGACCACCAGCCCCGACAGCGCGAGCAGCAGGACGATCGGGAACATCAGCCGCGCGAGGTTGACCGTGAGGTCGGCCAGGGCGGGGTTGTCGTCGAACCCCGGCGCAATCACGGACATGATGGGCTCGGCGAACAGGACGAAGAGGGCGGTGAGCGCCGCGATCACCAGCGTGATCAGGAAGAACAGACTCGACGCGACCCTGAAGGCTTCCTTCCGTTCCCCCTTCTCGAGCAGCTCGCTGAACACCGGCACGAACGCGCCCTGGAGAGCCGAATCGGCGAACAGCGCCCGCACGAGGTTCGGCACCTGGAACGCGATCGTGAACGCGGACATCGCCCCGGTCACGCCGAAGTACTTCGCAGCGACGACCTCGCGTGCGAGGCCGAGGAGGCGCGACAGACCGGTCGCGAAGCTGAAGAACGCGGTGTTGCGCGCGACCCGGCGCGCGTGCCCGGGGCGGCCGGGAGCGTCGGTGGCCACGGAGCGGCGCCCGCTACACTCGCGTCGGTTGCATGGCGAACATCGCTTCACAAGAAAAGCGGATTCATCGGGCGGAGCGCGAGCGCCTCGAGAACCGGCGCCGCACTTCCCAGGTGAAGACCTGGTTCCGCCGCCTCGAGACCGCCGTCGGCTCGGGCGACTCCGCGCGCGCCGATGACGAGTTCCGCGTCCTGGTGTCGCGGATCGACAAGGCCGTGAAGTCGGGCGCTCTGCATCGCAACAGCGGGGCGCGGAAGAAGTCGCGCGCGGCCCGCATCCGCAGCACGCTCTCCTAGCCGCCTTGGAGACCCGCCTCCTGATCGGCGGCGAGCAGGTCGGCGGCGACGGCGGCTCGCTTGACGTGGAACTACCCGCTGCTCCTGCTCGCGTGGAAGGTCGCGCCGGCGATCGCGGCGGGGAACACGGTGGTGGCGAAGCCGTCAGAGCTCACACCGCTGTCCACGTCCCGGTGGACTCGCTCGACGAGGCGATCGCCGCCCCGTTCGGCGGCATGAAGCAGTCCGGCTTCGGGCGCGAGCTGGGGCAGGAGGGTCGCGGGGCGTTCCAGGAGACCAAGCACGTCCACATCGAGACGAAGAGCGGGCTGAAGGACCGGTGGTATCCGTACGGCTAGCCGGCCGCGCGCGCCAGCGCAACTGAGAAGGCGGCGTCCTCGTCGACGCGGACCTCGCCGCCGCCGCGAAGCTCCACCTCCAGGTCGGCGAACACGCAGATGGCGCGCTCGAGTGTGGCCACGTCGGCCTTCTTCGCCTTCGCGATCACCTTCTTCGTCGCCCACGGCGGGCCCTTCAGCGCCTCGCCGACCTTGGCATCCGGCATGCCGGCGCCGAGCAGCGAGGCGGCCTGGTGCACCTCGCGGAGCCGGCGCACGAGCGGAAAGATCAGCCGGCCCGGCTTCTCGCCGTGCTCCTCGAGCTGTTCCGCCAGGGCGAGCGTCTCCTTGAGATCGCCGGCCACCAGCGCGTCGGCCAGGTCGTACGCGCCCGGCGCGGTGTCCGTGGCGGCCAGCCGCTCGACGTCGGCGAGCGTGATGTTCACCGACGGATGAAGGGCGAGCCCGATCTTCTCCAGCTCGCGTGACAGCCGCTGCTGGCTCGATCCGACCCGCGCGACCAGCGCCTTCGCGGCCTCGGGATCGAGCTGCAGGCCCAGCTCGCGGGCGTGGCCGATGCACCACTTGGGCAGCTCCCACGGCTTGGGCGCCGCGTACTCGCGCGTCTCGCCGCCCGCCTTCTCGACCGCCTTCGAGAGCTGCTTGACGGCCTTGCCCCGCGCGATCAGCACGAGCACGGTGTCGGGCGGAAGCTCGGCGAGCGCCTGCTCGAGCGGGCCGAGCTGGGTGGCCTTCCACGCGCCCACGTCGTCCACGAGCAGGTAGCGGGTGGCCGTGTCGAAGCTGAGCATGGCGAGCGCGTTCGCCACCTCGGCGGCCTCGTTCTGGCGGGCGTCGAAGGTCTCGAGGCCGCCCGGGCCGCGCTCGTCCTCGGCCCGCCTGCGCACACGCGCACGCCAGGCGTCGATCTTGGCGTCGTCGTCGCCGCAGACGAGGTAGGCGGGCTTCAGCTCGGCCACGGCCCCGAGTCTACGGGCGGGCGAAGCGGAGCCACGGGTCAGCGCTCGGTCGCGACTCGCATGGTGCCGTGGGTGACCGTCAGCGTCACGGTTCCGTCCTGGTCGGTCCTGTAGGCCGCCACGCCGGCGTGCTCCAGCGCGGCGAGCGTGGAGGGAGTCGGGTGGCCGTAGGTGTTCTGGGCGCCGACCTCGATGGCGGCGATCTTGGGCCGCAGCCGGTCCAGCACGTCGGGGAGACCCGGGTCGGCGCTGCCGTGGTGCGAGACCTTCATCGCCTCCACCGGCCGGAGCGGGTAGGCGAGGATGGCATCGGACTCGGCATCGGCGGAGAGCCACAGGTCGAAGCCGCCCTGAGACACGATCGCCGCGACCCCGATCGGGTTCGGGTCCTCCGGCGGAGGCGCGCCTGGAGGCCGCGGCCGGGGTCCGAGGATCTCGACCGTTATCCGCCCCACGCGCAGCAGCTCGCCGGACTCAGCCGGGACGTGCCGGATGTGGTGGGAGCCGGCCTCGGCGATCAGCCGCTGGTAGTCGGCGTCGCGAGTGCCGTAGCCGTTCGTGAGCAGAAGGCCGATCGGCATCCGCCGGATCAGGTCGTGGAAGCCGCCCTGGTGGTCGCGCGACTGGTGCGTCGAGACAGCGAGGTCGAGCCTCCTGACGCCCGCGGCGCGGAGCTGCCGGTAGACCGCGCCCTCCGGGGGGCCGGCGTCGAACAGGGCGGTTGCGCCGTGCCCGTCCTGGACGAGCGTGGCGTCGCCCTGGCCCACGTCGAGGAACCTCACGGTGAGGTCGCCGGGCGGCGCCGGCGAGCCGAGCCCGGTGGCGGTGGCGAGTGCCAGCAGCGTGAGGGCAAGCACGAGGACCGCGACGCGGAACGCCCGCGGCGCACGACGCCAGGCGGCGGCCCGCTCGGCGAGGCCGGCGCGGATCGATGCGCGCGGCCGGCGCCGGCTCGCCACGACGCGCACGGCCGCGATGGAGGCGGCGATGAGGAGATACACCGCGCCCACATCCACCGGCGATTGCAGCGGGAGCGCCAAGCGGCCGCCCTGAATGCCCGCACATCGCTCCGCCAATCCGTTCAGGTGGGCGAGCGGGATCCGGGCCGCCGGCCCGAGCATCCCCGCGAGCTCCTCGGCGGGCGGAGCCACCGTACCCACCAGTCCAAGCGCTGCCTTCACCATCCCGAGCCACATGGCCGGCGCGACGGCGGGGAGCGCGAGGACATTGGCGAGCAGCCCGACGAGCGGCACGGCCCCGAAGTGGAAGGCCACGAGCGGCGCGGTCGCAAGCGTGGCCGCAACCGTGATGGAAACCCCCTCCGCGAGGCCGCGCACCAGAGCCCGCGCGACGCCTGTGGTGGTCAGCTCCTCCCCCGCTCGCGCGAGGATCGCGGCCAGCGGGCGGCCCAGGGCGAGGATGCCGGCGACGGCCGCGAAGGAGAGCTGCCAGCCGGGGTCGGCGCTCACGCGCGGGTTCAGCGCGAGTGTTGCGCAGGCGGCGAGCAGCAGGGCGTACCAGCGCGATGCGGGCCGGGAGAGCGTCATCGCCGCGATGCCCGCGGCGCCCATCACGCCGGCTCGCTGGAGCGACGGTCCCGCGCCGGCGAGCGGCACGTACAGGGCGATCAGGCCGAGTAGGGCGAGCCCGCGTGCCAGCGGGCGCATGCGCACCAGGGCCAGAAGCGGCATCGCCAGCGCCACCAGGAGCATCACGTTCTGGCCGCTCACCGCGAGCAGGTGGCTGAGGCCGGAGTCGCGCCAGTCCTGGCGAGTCGTCTCGTCGATCTGCTCGTCCTGGCCGAGCACCATGCCCCGCGCAAGCGCGGCCTCGGGCGGCGGAAGGCCCGCGGCGACCGCCTCCTGCGCTCGTCTGCGCATGGCGTCGAGGGCGCCCGCGACGCCCCCGCGCCGCCGCCCGGTCGCGCGCGCCCGGTCGAGCAGGAGCTCGCCCGCGATGCCGGCGCGTCTGAGCTGGTCGGCGAAGCCGGAGTCACCCTCGGCGCGGAACGGACGCACCTCCCCGTCGGCCGCGAGCTCGGCGCCGAGCTCGATGCTGTGTGGCAGGCGGGTCCAGCGAGCGATGCGCATCAGGAGCCGGTTGCCGCGCAGCCGGCCGGAGACCACTTCGACCTCCGCGGAGGCGCCAAACGGGTTCGGCCGGGGCACTGACAGGAGGTGAACCCGCAGGTCCTCGACGCGCGCCTCGCGCACGCGCCCGATCGACGCGTCCAGCGCGTGCAGCCGAGCGTCGCCAACGACAGCACCCAGGAGAACGGCCCCGACGGCCAGCGCGCTCAGGTGGTCGGGATTCGTACCGTTTTTTGGAACGAATCCCGACCACCGCGAGAGAACCACGGCTCCGCCGAGCCCCACTGCTACCGCTGCCGTGACCGCCGGTCGTTCGTTGGAGCTCAACAGCCCGGCGGCGAGCGCTCCCGCCGCCACGTGGAACGGATGTGCGCGGGTCACGGCTGCAACGCGTCGCGCAGCGTGGCCAGGCGCTTCTCGCCGATGCCGTCGACCTGTGCCAGCTGGTCGATCGAGCCGAAGCCGCCGTGGGCGTCGCGGTACTCCACGATCCGCTCCGCGAGCGTCGGCCCGATGCCGTCGATCGCGTCGAGCTGTTCCGCGGTCGCGGTGGAGAGGTGCACCCGCGCGCCGGACGATGTCGCCGCGGCATCCGGCGCGGCTCCCGCCGCACCCCTGACCGGCACCACGATCTGCTGCCCGTCCTGGACCTTGGCGGCGAGGTTGACGGCGGTGAGATCGGCTCGCCGGGTCGGACCTCCGGCCCGCTCCAGCGCCGTGGCCACCCGCGTGTCCGCGGGAACCCGGAGGAGCCCTGGCCTCCTGACCGCTCCGGCGACGTGAACGTAGAGCTCGGGTGCGTGCCGGCGGGCGGCAGGCGCGCCCGCTCCCGCCGGCTCACCCTCGATTCTCACCGCTGCAGGCCCGCCGTCGCCGCCTCCACCGAACAGGCGCATCCCCGCGAACACCGCCAGCCCCGCCGCCACCAGCCAGATCGCGATGGTCGAGCGTCGTTCGCCTTCCACACGACCCGACCGTAGGAAGACGTCCCTCACACGAGGGGCACGAGCGTGACGACGGCGTAACTAACTAGGTCAGCGGATTTTGAAGCCCGACAGGCCCTCGGGCTCCTCGGTGCTCTCGTCCACTGACTCGACCTCGGCGCTCCGCGGCCCTTGCGAGCACCAGTCGACCATCCCGGCCACCGCGTCGGGCTCGCCCTCGAACACCGCCTCGACAGCTCCGTCGGGTCGGTTGGTGACCCAGCCGGCCACTCCGCGCGAGCTCGCCTCACTTCGGCAGGAGTCCCTGAAGAACACGCCCTGGACGCTCCCGCGCACCACGACTCTGCGCCGGACCTGCTCACTCATAGAATCGTGCGCGCATTGGAGGGATCAGAGGCAACTGCCACCGCCTGGGGCGTGGACTCGGAGTATGGACGGCTGCTCGACGTCCTGCTGTGCCCGCCCGACAACTTCCACTGGCTCCCGGCGAGCGCGATCTCCCGCGCCACGCTGGAGAGCGGGCTCACCTTCAGCAGGGAGGACGCGCAGCGCCAGCACGCCGAGATGGTGAGCGTGTACGAGGAGGCCGGCGTGACGGTCCACTTCCTCGAGCCGGACCCCGCCCTGCCCTACCAGGTGTTCGCCCGCGACTCGAGCATCAACGTGCCGCAGGGCCCGATCGTCACCCAGTGCCATCAGTGGTGGCGCCGCGGCGAGTACTCGCCGGTGATCCGCTTCTACCAGGACACCGACATCCCGATCCACCGGATGATCACCGCGGCCGCGCTCGAGGGCGGCGACTTCATGATCGTCGAGCCCGGTGTGGCGGTGATCGGCAACGGCGAGGAGCGCACCCAGGAGCCGGCGGCGCGCCAGCTCGCAGGCTGGCTGGAGGCCGATGGCTGGGAGGTGCGGATCGAGCGCATCCCACCGCACTTCCTCCACATCGACGTGCTCGCCGCGATGCTCGGGGAGAAGCTCGCCGTGGTGTGCGTCGAGCAGGTGGGCACCGGGTTCGTGCGCTGGCTCGAGTCGAAGGGCGTGGAGATCGTGCCCGTGCCGCTGAGTGACGCGCTCAAGCTCGGCGTGAACGGTGTGTGCCTCGGCGGCGACCGCGTGCTCACGAGCGCCGAGTCGAAGGACCTCAATGAGCGCCTCCGCGCACTCGGCCTCACCGTGTACGACCCCGAGCTCGCGGCGTTCACGCTCGGCGGCGGAGGCGCGCACTGCCTGATGCAGGCGATCCGCCGCGAGCGAGTGGCCTAGCTCTCGACCACCACGCGCAGCGTGCGCAGCGCGCGATCGCTCGCCCCGCGCAGGCTGCCGCCGTGCGCGATCGTCCGCTCGATGTAGTCGAGCGTCTCCGCGGTCAGCCGCTCGCCCGGAAGCACGTTCGGGATCCCGGGCGGGTAGGCGGCCAGTGACTCGGACGCCACGCGGCCCACCGCGTCACGCGCCGCCACGACCTCCTGCGGCCCGAGGAACGCCTCGCGCGGGGTCATCACGAGCTTGCCCCACGGCGGCGGAGCCGTGAACTGCACCGCCGCGGCGTCGAGCTCGGCCTCGCTGGTCGACTCGATCACCCCGCGCAGCGCCCCGAGCAGCCGCTCGCTGGACGCGCCCGCGTCCTCGCCCATCCCGTAGACCGCCACCATCACGTTCTCGCCCGCCAGCTCCATCAGCACGTCGTGCTCCTCGCGCAGCCGCCGGGCCAGCTCGTAGCCGCTCATGCGCGTGCCGCGGACGTCGATGGCCAGCCGCAGCGGGTCGTAGTCGAACACGCCGCGTGCCCCCGCCAGGCGCTCGTCCAGCACGTCCAGTCCGGGGATCTCCCGGATCGCCTCGCGGGTGCGCGTCAGCGCCGCGAGCGTCTCCCCCACGAGCTCCCGCCCGCGCGTGGCCGCCATCCGGCGGGCCGCGTCGAGCGACGCCATCAGGATCGCGCTCGGGCTGGTGGACTCGACGAGCGTCACGCACCGGTCCACCACGTGCTCCTCGATCAGGTCGCCGTTGCCGAGATGGATCATCGCCGACTGGGTCAGGCTCCCCACCACCTTGTGGATGCTCGAGATCACGAGGTCCGCACCCAGGCTGAGGGCGGGCGCCGGCAGCTCCTCGTGAAACGCCAGATGCGAGCCCCAGGCCTCGTCCACGACGAGCGGCACGCCGTGCGAGTGCGCGACCTCCGCGAGCGCGGCCACATCGGCGACTGCGCCGAAGTACGTGGGCGACACCACCGTCGCGCCCACCGCGTCCGGCGTGTCCGACAGCGCGCGGTCGAGTGTGTCGGGGGTCATGGAGTGCGCGATGTGCAGCTCCGGGTCGAGCTCGGGCGACACGAACGTGGGCCGCAGCCCCGACATGATCAGCGCGTCGATCGTGCTCGAGTGAGCGTTCCGCTGGGTGACGACGCAGTGGCCGCGGTGCCCGAGCGTGAGCAGCGCCACGTGGTTGCCCTGCGACGCGCCGTTGATCAGCCACCACGTGCGCTTCGCGCCCCACGCGTCGGCCGCAAGCTGCTGGGCGGCCCGGAACGGGGTGGGCTCGTCGCCCACGTCGATCCCGTAGGTGAGCGCCGGGATGTCGAGCGCGAACGGCCGCTCCCCGAGCGCCTCGAGCAGGCCGGGGTCCGCGCCCGCGCCGCCCTTGTGCCCGGGCACGTGGAAGCGGCCCGGATTGCGGGCGGCGTACGCGCGCAGCGCGTCCAGATAGGGCGTGTCCGCCTGGCCGGTCAAGCCCGCGAGTCTAGGTGCTGAGGTCCCGCAGGACGGCCTCGACGGCGGCCGCGGCGTCCGGCGCGGCGATCACGCCCTCGACGTCCCACGTGCCGATCCCGGCGACGCGCTTGCCCGCCTTCAGCGCGAGCGCGATCTCCGAGAGCGTCCCGTACGCGCCGCCGACCGCGATCAGGGCGTCCGCGGCGCGCACCACGAGGGCGTTCCGCGCCTCGCCGAGACCCGTGGGGATCGCGACGTCCACGAACGGGTTCGCCGCGGACCGGTCCGCGCCGGGCAGGACGCCGACCGTCGTCGCGCCCGCCTCCTTGGCGCCGCGGCAGGCGGCCTCCATCACGCCGCCGAGGCCGCCGCACACCACCACGACACCGCGTGCCCCCAGCTCGCGGCCGACCGCCTCGGCGAGCTCGCACTCCTCCGGAGTGGCCTCGCCCGGACCGGCTACGGCGATGTGGGTCAGGGCCGCGGAGGCGGCGACTCTGCCCGGATCGTCGGCTCCTCGTCGGCCGGCGTAGCCGGGCGCGCCGGCGGCGGGTCCTCCGGTCCGGGCCCCCCGGTCGTGACGGTCGCGCCGCGGCCGCGCGGCTCGACCGAGATCGCGATCCGGGCCGTGGACAGCACGGCGCCGAGCAGCATCAGCGCGGACCCGGCGAGACCGAGCCACAGGCCCGTGCCCTCATCCAGGTCGATGCCGGCCGGCGGGTGGTTGATGAGCTGGCTGATCACGATGATCAGGGCGGTCGCGCCCACCACCAGCCCGGTCCCCGGGCGGAACGGCGTGCGTACCAGCCCCAAGGCGGCCGCCAGCAGCGCGAGCGTCAGCAGCCCCAGCACCACGAGCACCAGGTCCCACACCTCGAAGGAGGTGAAGGCCGAGAAGTCCCCGTACCAGTCAAGGCCGAGGCTCACGATCAGCAGCACGCCGCCGATCGCGGCCAGCAGCGCGCCGATGGGAATGTGCGTCTCCCTCATCGCACCACGAAGTTCACGAGCTTGCCGGGCACGATCACAGTCTTCACGATTTCTCCTCCGTCCAAACGCGCCGCCAGCTTGTCCGAGCCGCGCGCCAGCTCCTCGAGCTCCTCGCCCGACGCCGTGGACGGCGCGGGCAGCCGGTCGATCAGCTTGCCGTTCACCTGGACCACCAGCTGAATCTCGTCGCGCGCGAGCAGCGCCGGGTCCGCGTCCGGCCACGGCTCCTCCCACACGCGGCGGCCGGTCATCATCTCGTACACCTCGGCGCCGAGGTGCGGGGCGAACGGGAAGATCAGCGAGCCCGCCGTGGCGACGGCGAACCGCACATCGACAGGAGGCGCGGACTCACGCTGCCTGTAGATCTCGTTCGTGAGCTCCATCACCGCGGCGATCGCCGTGTTGAACCCGAAGTTGGTCTGCATGTCGCGGGTGACCTTGTCGATCGCCCAGTGAGCCTTGCGAAGCAGGTCGCTCGCGGCACCGCCGGGCTCGTCGTCGGGCGAGGTCGAGGCCACCGTCTCGGCCGCCGCCGTCCACAGCCGCGACAGGAATCGATGCACGCCGCCCACGCCGGAGTCCTGCCAGTCGGCGTCGTCGGAGGGCGGGCCGATGAACAGGATGTAGCAGCGCGCCGTGTCGGCGCCGAACCGATCGACGTACTCCATCGGCGAGACGGTGTTGCCCTTCGACTTGGACATCTTCGCCCCGTCGCGCGTGATCATCCCCTGCGTGAACAGCCGCGCGAACGGCTCCTGCACGTCGAGCAGCTCCATGTCCGCGAGCGCCTTCACGAAGAAGCGCGCGTACATCAGGTGCAGGATCGCGTGCTCCACCCCGCCGATGTACTGGTCCACCGGCATCCACTTCCTCACGACCTCGCGGTCCCACGGCGCCTGGTCGTTGTGTGGGTCGCAGTAGCGCAGGAAGTACCAGGACGAGTCGACGAACGTGTCCATCGTATCGGTATCGCGCAGTGCCGGCCCGCCGCATTTCGGGCACGTCGTGTTGACCCAGTCCTCGGCCGCGGCCAGCGGCGATTTGCCCTTCGGTGCGTAGTCCTCCACGTGCGGCAGCTCGACCGGCAGCTGGTCGTCCGGCACGGCCACCAGCCCGTCCTTCTCGCAGTGGACGATCGGGATCGGGCAGCCCCAGTAGCGCTGGCGCGACAGCAGCCAGTCGCGCAGCCGGTAGCTCACGGTGCGCCTGCCCTGCCGCTCCGAGTCGAGCCAGTCCACGATCTGCTCGTACGCCTCGCGGTTGTCGATCCCGTCGAACCGGCCGGAGTTGACCATCGGGCCATCGTCCGTGCAGGGCAGCTCGCCGCAGTCGATCACGCGCCTGATCTCGAGATCGAACTGGGTGGCGAACTCGAAGTCCCGCGCGTCGTGGGCGGGCACACCCATGACCGCACCCGTGCCGTACTCGAGCAGCACGTAGTCGGCGACGTACATCGGGATCTCCTCGCCCGTCGCCGGGTTCGTGACCGTGCGCCCGAGCGGCACGCCGGTCTTCTTGCGGTGCTCGTCGCCGCGCTCCTCGGCCGACTCCGTGAGCGCGTGGTTCACGTAGTCGTGAACCTCCTGCGAGTCGTTCAGCCGCAGCACGTCCGGGTGCTCGGGCGCCAGCACGAAGAAGGTCGCCCCGAAGAGCGTGTCCGGCCGCGTCGTGAAGACGGGGTAGTCGATCCCGAGCTCCTCGCAGCGGAAGATCACCTCGGCGCCCTCGGAGCGGCCGATCCAGTTCCGCTGCATCGTCACCACGTGCGGCGGCCACTCGATCGTCTCGAGGTCGTCCAGCAGGCGGTCGGCGTAGTCGGTGATCTTGAAGAACCACTGCTCCAGCTGCCTGACCTCGACCAGATGGCCGCAGCGCTCGCAGCGCCCGTCGATCACCTGCTCATTCGCGAGGACCGTCTGGTCGTTCGGGCACCACTTGACCGCCGCCTCCTTGCGGTACGCGAGGCCGCGCTCGTACAGGCGCAGGAAGATCCACTGGGTCCAGCGGTAGTACTCGGGCTGGTGCGTGCCGAACTCGCGCGTCCAGTCGATCGAGACGCCGAGCCTGCGGAGCTGCTTGCCGAAGGCGGCGATCGACTCGTCCGTGGACTTGCGCGGGTGCTGGCCCGTCTTGATGGCGTGGTTCTCCGCGGGCAGGCCGAAGGCGTCGTAGCCCATCGGATGCAACACGTACTCGCCGCGGCGGCGGTGGAAGTGGGCCACCGCGTCGCCCACGGCGTAGTTCTTCAGGTGCCCGATGTGCGGCTCGCCGCTCGTGTACGGCAGCATCTCGAGCACGTACGACTTCGGCTTGTCCGAGAAGTCGTTCGACACCTCCCAGGTGTGCTCATCCGCCCAGACCTTCTGCCACTTGGGCTCGATCGTCTTCGGGTCGTAGCGGTCCACGGTGGGCAAGGGTACCCACGGGCCCGCCGTGATCCCGACGCGCTAGCGGCGGCGGGGCCGTCCGGCACTTGATGCAACGTTCATCCGCCGCGGATGGCAGCCCCAGAGGAAAAACGCATAGCCCCGCTCGAGCTGTTCTTCGACCTGGTGTTCGTGTTCGCGCTCACCCAGGTCACGGCGCTGATGTCGACGCACCCGACCTGGACCGGGCTCGGCCAGGGGCTGCTTGTGCTGTCGGCCCTGTGGTGGGCGTGGGCCGCGTACGCGTGGCTCACCAACTACGTCGCCGTCGAGGAGGATGGCGAGCGGCTCCTGATGCTCGCCGTGATGGGCGCGTTCCTGGTCACGGCCCTGGCGGCGCCCGAGGCGTTCGACGAGCACGCGCTCGAGTTCGCGCTCGCCTACGCGGCCGCCCGCTGGCTGCACATCTTCATCTTCGCCGAGGCGAACGAGGACATCGACGCCCGACAGGCGATCCGGCGGCTCGCGCGGACCGCGGTGCCGGCGCCGGCCCTG
>Ga0126306_10001610_pt1 | contig 12195 bp, 11 predicted proteins | sample Plot27_FD_92592 | JGI IMG/M metagenome (GOLD analysis project Ga0126306, IMG submission 92592) | Serpentine soil microbial communities from UC McLaughlin Reserve, CA, USA - Plot27 | ecosystem: Environmental > Terrestrial > Soil > Grasslands | place: USA: UC McLaughlin Reserve, Lake County...
CCGTTGGAGCGCATCGGCGACTTCCTCGTGGGCAGCGGTCGCGAATGCGAGGTGGTCGATGCGTCCGAGCCGAAGCAGCTGGACCTGGAGATCGTCGTGCCGGTCGAGGACATGGTCGAGCCGAGCCCGCTCGACAACAAGCGCCGCGACGGAGCCGACACCGGCAAGACCCCGCCCGAGAACCCCAAACATTCCCCCGAGCGCATCGACCCTGGTCCGATCGAGGCCTCCCTCGACCCCGCCACCAACACCCGTTCGATCTGGCCCGCGATCTATCCCGAGCTGCTCCGGCTGGTGCGCGAGCACAACTCGACGATCGTCTTCGTCAACAACCGGCGCGCCGCCGAGCGGATCGCCAAGCGCCTCAACGAGATGCATAACGACGAGCTCGAGGAGGAGCTGCCGGCGACCGAGCACGCCGGCAACACCAAGGACGGGGACAAGGCGCCGCCGGAGATCGCCCGCGCCCATCACGGCTCCCTCTCCCACGAGGAGCGAGCGCTGGTCGAGGAGCTGCTCAAGTCGGGCGAGCTTCCCTGCCTGGTCGCGACCTCCTCCCTCGAGCTCGGAATCGACATGGGCGCCGTCGACCTGGTGATCCAGGTCGAGTCCCCCAAGTCGGTCACCCGCGGCGTGCAGCGAGTCGGCCGCGCCGGCCACACCCTGGGCGAGGTCTCGAAGGGGCGCATCTTCCCTAAGTTCCGGGCGGACCTGCTCGAGTGCGCCGTGGTCGCCCGCCGCATGCGATCGGGGGAGATCGAGGAGACCGTCATCCCCCAGAACCCGCTCGACGTGCTGGCCCAGCACCTCGTCTCGATGGCCGCGCTCGACGAGTGGGAGATCGACGACGTCGAGAAGCTGGTCCGCTCGGCGCAGCCCTTCGCCGAGCTCTCCCGGGAGCAGCTCGAGAACGTGCTCGACATGCTCGATGGGCGCTACCCGTCGGAGAAGTTCGCCGAGCTGCGCCCGCGGATCGTCTGGGACCGGACCAAGGGCAAGATGCGGGGCCGTCCCGGAGCGAGGCAGCTGGCGGTCGCCAACGCGGGAACGATCCCAGACCGCGGCCTCTATGGCGTCCACCTGCCGGATGGCCGCCGCGTCGGCGAGCTCGACGAGGAGATGGTCTACGAGGCCAGGCCCGGGCAGACCTTCCTGCTCGGCGCCAGCACCTGGCGAATCGAGGAGATCACCCGCGACCGGGTGATCGTCACCCCCGCCCCGGGCACGCCCGGCGCCGTCCCCTTCTGGCGGGGCGACGGGATCGGCCGCCCGGCCGAGCTGGGCAAGGCGATCGGGGCCTTCTCCCGCGAGGCGGTCAACGCGGATCCCAAGAAGCTCGCCAAGGAGAACGATCTCGACAAACTCGCAGCCCAGAATCTCGTCAACTACCTGACCGAGCAGCAGGCCGCGACCCGCGTCGTGCCGTCGGACGAGGCGATCGTGGTGGAGCGCTTCCGGGACGAGATCGGGGACTGGCGGCTCTGTGTCCTCTCCCCCTGGGGCGGCCGGGTTCACGCCGCCTGGGGCCTCGCCCTCTCGGCCAAGATCCGTGACGAGCAGGATCTCGAGGCCGACGCGATCTGGTCCGACGACGGCATCGTCATCCATCTGCCCGACGCGGACGAGCCGCCGCCTGCCGATCTGGTGATGATCGAGCCCGACGAGATCGAGGACCTGGTGATCCGCGAGCTCTCCGGCTCGGCTCTGTTCGGAGCCCGCTTCCGCGAGAATGCCGCCCGCTCCCTGCTCATCCCGCGAGCCTGGCCCGGCAAGCGCACTCCGCTCTGGCAGCAGCGGCTCAAGTCGCAAAGCCTGCTCGAGGTCGCCCGCGATTTCCCGCGCTTCCCGGTGATTCTCGAGACCTATCGCGAGGTGATGCGGGATGTCCTCGACCTCCCCGCCCTCAAGGACCTGCTCCGCGACCTCCACTCCCGCCGGATCACGATGGTCGAAGTCGAGACGCCGACCGCATCGCCCTTCGCCTCCTCCCTGCTCTTCGACTACGTCGCCACCTATATGTACGAGGGCGACACGCCGAACGCGGAGCGGCGCGCCGCCGCCCTCGCGCTGGACCGCGACCTGCTCGCCGAGCTGCTCGGCCAGGAGGAGCTGCGCGAGCTGATCGACCCGGAGGCCCTGGAGGAGGTCGCCGAGCAGCTCCAGCACATGACCGAAGCGGGCCGCGCCAAGGACCGCGACGGCCTCCAGCAGATCCTCCGCCGCCTCGGCGACCTGACAGAGGAGGAGTGCGAAGCACGGACGGAGCAGGGTTACTCCGCCAAGTCGATGCTCGAGAAGCTGGTCAAGGAGCGCCGCGCCGCGGTCGTCAGGGTCGCGGGCGAGGAGCGCTACATCGCCGCCGAGGACGCCGGGCTCTATCGCGATGCGCTCGGTGTTCCGCCGCCGGCCGGTCTGCCGGAGAGCTTCCTGGAGCCGGTCGAGGACGCGCTCGTCTCACTGGCCAGGCGCTACGCCGCCACGCACGTGCCCTTCCCCACCCGCCAGCTCGCCGACCGCTACGGCGTCGACCCGAGCTCGGCGCTGAAGGAGCTCGAGCGCTCGGGCGATGTCGTGCGCGGCGAGCTGTTGCCCGGAGGTAGCTCGCGCGAGTGGTGCGAGGCCGACGTCCTGCGGCGGCTGCGCCGCGCCAGCCTCGCCCGCCTGCGCCACGAGGTCGAGGCGACCGACCAGCGCGAGCTGGCCCGCTTCCTGCCGAGCTGGCAGAACGTCGATGCCCACGGGCGGGCCGGTGCCGGTCCGGACCGGATGCGCGAGGCCCTTGTCTCCCTGCAGGGCGTCGCCCTGACTCCCAAGACCTGGGAGCGCGACGTCCTGCCGCGCCGCCTGGGCGAATACAGCCCGACCTGGCTGGACGAGCTCTGCACAAGTGGCGAGCTCGTCTGGGTCGGCGCCGGGGCGCTCGGTCGCAATGACGGCAAGGTCTCCCTCTACTTCCGCGAGGACGTCAGGCTCGCCGGTCCGCCCCCGGGGAACGCGAAGCTCGATCGACCGGAGGGCGAGATCCACGACGCGATTCGCGAGCGGCTGGGGCAGGGGCCGTGCTTCTGGCTCGACCTGCTGGAGCTCGACGGCTCCGCCGAAGGGATCCATGAGGCGCTCTGGGACCTGGCCTGGTCAGGTGAGGTGACCAACGACGCCTTCGCACCCCTGCGAGCTCCCCGCCTTCGGGCAGCCCAGCGGACCGAGCGCGGCGGACGGCGCTTCGCCCGCCGTCGCGCCGCGGCTGCCGGGACGGTGCTCGGTCGCTGGTCCCTCACCGCTCCGCTCTTCGCCGAGGCACCGTCGGCTGGGCCCCGGATGCGGGCCCTCGCCGAGCTGATGCTCGAGCGCCACGGCATCGTCACCCGGGAGACGGCGATCGCCGAGGGCATCCCGGGCGGCTTCGCCTCGATCTACGGCGAGCTCCAGAACCTCGAGCTGCTCGGGACGGCGAGGCGCGGCTACTTCGTCGAGGGCCTGGGCGGCGCCCAATTCGCCCTGCCGGGCGCCGTGGAGCGCCTGCGCAGCCTGCCGCGGGCCGAGGGCTCACTGCAGGTCCTGGCGGCGACCGACCCGGCCAACCCGTACGGAGCGACCCTCTCCTGGCCCAAGCTCGAGGGCCAGCGCAGACCGGCCCGGACGGCCGGGGCGTACGCGTTGCTGCGCGACGGCGAGCCGCTGCTCTACGTGGAGCGCGGCGGCAAGGGGATCCTGCGGCTGCAGAAGCTCGGCGACGGCGAGTTCATCGAGTGTCTCGGGGCCCTAGCCGAGGCAGCCCAGGCCGGCCAGATCGACAAGCTCGCGATCGAGCGCGTCGACGGAGAGGCGGTGATCGGCTCCGGCATGGAGGCGGCGCTGATCGAGGCCGGCTTCCGCCGCCAGCCGCGCCGCCTGGTCGCGTAGTCATGGCGGAGGGCGATTCGATCCTCCGCATGGCGCGGCGGATGGAGGACGCCCTGCTCGGGAAGCCGGTGACGGTGCGAACGCCGGGAGCCCGCAGGCCCGAGGGCCTCGCGACGTCTGCCATCGACGGTCTCGTTCTCGAGCGGGTGGAGAGCCGCGGCAAGCACCTCCTCCTGTACTTCGAGGACGATCTGATGCTGCACAGCCATCTCGGGATGCGCGGCGGCTGGCATGTCTATCGGCGGGGAGAACGCTGGCGCCGCCCCGCCTCACAGGCCTGGATCGCTCTCGCCTCTGCCGACGCCGAGGCGGTCAACTTCGGGGGGTCGTTCATCCGGATCGGCCGGCGCCGGCGCCTCCTTCGGGATCCGCGGCTGGTACGGCTCGGGCCCGACATCCTCGCCGAGGACTTCGAGCCGGCGGTCGCGATCGCCAGGATGCGCGGGACGAATCCGCAGATCGAACTCGGAGCGGCTCTCCTGGGGCAGAGGCTGGTCGCCGGAATCGGGAACATCTTCAAGTCGGAGGGGTGCTGGGCCGCCCGCGTCGACCCGAACCGTCGCCTCGACGCACTCGGGGACGAGGAGCTCGAGGAGGTGCTGCAGGCGACTCGCGACCTCATGCTCGCGGCGGTCGAGTCCGGGGGCCAGCCGAAACGGATTTACCGGCGGGCGGGAGAACCCTGCCCACGCTGCGGCGAGCGAATCAAGTCCCGTGCGCAGGGCGACGGCGCACGGACGACCTACTGGTGCCCGGGCTGCCAGACGGGCTGAACCCGCGATAATCAGGGCTGGGAATGGAGAGCGGAGCGAGAGCTGAGATCGTCGAGCTGCTCGGGACCGTGCCGTTGTTCTCGGAGCTCTCGTCCGATGAGCTCGACCGAGTCGCCCAGGTGGCGATCCCGCGCAGCTACCCGCGTGAAACCCGCGTCTTCCACGAAGGCGACCCCGGCGACGCCTGCTACATCGTCAGCCGCGGCAGCTGCCGGGTCACGCGCCAGCACTCCGACGGCCGCACGATCACACTTGCGACCCTCGGCCCCGGTGCGATCTTCGGCGAGCTCGCGATGCTCGACGGCGAACGCCGCTCGGCCAGCGTCGAGGCGGCGGAGAACACCGAACTGCTCGCCCTGCCGGCGACCGACATGCGCAGCCTGATCCGCTCGCATCCGGAGATGGCCGAGAAGCTCGTCGTGGCGCTGACCCGCCGCCTGCGCGAGGCGAACGAGCGCATCGCCCGCCAGTCATTCCAGACCGTCCCCAGCCGGGTCGCCGGGGTCCTCAATCAGCTGCTCGCCGAGGAGGCCCTCACGCCAATCGTCAAGGACGGGGTCACCATTCGGCTGCGCCAGTCGGACCTCGCTCAGATGGCGGGTACCTCCCGGGAGAGCGTCAGCCGCTTCCTCGCCACCCTCGAGCGGGCGGGCGTGGTCCAAGTCGGCCGCGGCCGCGTCACCGTGATCGAGCCCGAGCGGCTGGACGCCTACATTTTCTGAGTGTCCGCTCTCCGCCGCGACCCCGACTTCGCGGAGCAAAGGTCCTGGATGGTGGAGCGTCAGCTCCGCCGGCGCGGGATCTCGGACGAGCGCATCCTCGAGGCGATGGCGACGGTGCCGCGGGAGCACTTCGTTCCCGAGGGAGTGCGCCGCAGCGCCTACAACGACTCGGCGTTGCCGATCGGCCACGAGCAGACGATCTCCCAGCCCTGGGTGGTCGCCGCGATCTGCCAGGCCCTGCGCCTGGGCGGCGACGAGAACGTGCTCGAAATCGGGACGGGATCCGGCTACTCGGCCGCGGTCTTGTCGCAGTCGGCGGACCACGTGGTCAGCATCGAGCGCGTCCCCCCGCTGGGAGAGTGGGCGCGCGACCGCCTCGCAGAGCTGGGGATCGAGAACGTCGAGGTGATCGTCGGCGACGGCAGCCGCGGCCATCCGGAGGGCGCTCCATATGACGCGATCGCCGTTCACGCGGCGTCGCCGGAGGCCCCGCACAGCCTGCTCTCCCAGCTGGCGTCCGAGGGCCGGCTGGTGGTCCCGATCGCGACCGGCTCCTCCGACCTACTCACCGCGTTCATCAGGGAGAACGGCGACCTCCGCCAGGAGACGATCGGGCCCTGCCGGTTCGTGCCCCTGATCGGCGCCGAGGGATTCCAGCCGCCCGAGAGCGACTGAAGTAGTCTCGCGCCGTGAATTCAGCCCTCTACGTGCTCAACTTCTATTCGCCGGTCTTCGTCGATCAGCTGCGCAGCGGCCGGAAGACGGCAACGATCCGCCTCGGGGACAAATCCCGCAAGTACAAGCGCGGCCAGGTCGTCTGGATCACGGTCGGCTACCGCCACCAGCCGCGGGAGAAGATCTTCGCCGCCGTGATCGACGACGTCGAGGTGAAGAAGGTCGAGGAGCTCTCCCCGCGCGACATCGAGCACGACAACCCCGAGTTCCGCCGCCGCGAGGAGGCGGTCGACTTCCTCGCCAAGATCTACACGCGGCCGATCTCCGACGAGGACACCGTCACCGTGATTCGCTTCTCCCGGATCGTCGAACGCCCCAGTACCCAGTTCGGCAACGGGGAGGCGCCGTCCCGCAACTGAGTGGCCGAGTACCGCTTCATCACGACCTGGCTGCTCGAGGCCGAGCGCGAGCGGGTGTGGGAAGCCATCTACGAGTCGGAGAGGTGGCCGGAATGGTGGAGGGGAGTCGTCGAAGCGGAGAAGCTGGAGGAGGGAGATGAGAACGGCGTCGGCCAGTACGGCCGCTACGTCTGGAAAGCGAGGCTGCCCTACCGCGTCGAGTTTCGGATCCGGACCACGCGCGTCGAGCGGCCCCGCCTCCTGGAGGGGGACGCCACCGGCGAGCTGGCCGGCGTCGGGCGCTGGCATCTCTTCGAGCACGACGGGCTGACCGCGGTGATCTACGAGTGGAACGTCCACACAACCAGGGCGTGGATGAACGTGCTCGCGCCCATCGCCCGCTCGGCATTCCATTCGAACCACGACTACGTGATGCGGAACGGTGGTGAGGGCCTGGCAGAGCTACTCGGGGTCAAGCTGCTGGCGCTCGACTAGCCGGAGCGCCACCGGGCCTGGGGCCGAAGCCGCTCTCTGGCTACAATCAGCACGCCTGGCACTCTCCTACCGAGAGTGCCAAAGTACACGAGAAACTTCCCAATCGCCTATTTGACCCAGGAGGAATGCCGATGAAGCTGAAGCCGCTTGGCGACCGCCTGATCGTGCAGGCGGTCGAGGAGGAGGAGACGACCGCAAGCGGGATCGTCCTCCCCGACACCGCGAAGGAGAAGCCGCAGAAGGGCAAGGTGCTCGCTGTCGGCGACGGAGCAATTCAGGAGGACGGCAGTCGCCGCCCGCTCGATGTGGGCGAGGGCGACGAGGTCCTCTACTCGAAGTATGGAGGCACCGAGATCACCGTAGACGGAGACGAGCTACTCGTCCTGCGCGAGTCGGACGTGCTCGCGAAGGTCGATTAGCCAAGGAACTTAGGAAGGAGGAAGCACACATATGGCTCACAAGGAGCTGAAGTACGACGAGGACGCGCGAGGCGCCCTGCAAGACGGTGTCGACGCCGTGGCCAACGCGGTCAAGGTGACGCTCGGTCCGAAGGGTCGCTACGTCGTCCTCGACAAGAAGTTCGGAGCGCCCACGATCACCAACGACGGCGTCACCATCGCTCGAGAGATCGAGGTCGAGGACGTCTTCGAGAATCAGGGCGCACAGCTGGTCCGTGAGGTGGCTACTGCGACCAACGACGTGGCCGGCGACGGAACAACCACGGCGACGCTGCTCGCCCAGACCATCGTCCGCCACGGCCTCAAGAACGTGGCCGCGGGCGCCAACCCGCTCGGGCTGCGCCGCGGCATCGAGAAGGCCGTCGACCAGGTGGTCGAGGACCTGCGCGAGAAGCAGTCAAAGGAGATCGCGGGCAAGGAGCAGATTGCCCGAGTCGCCGCAATCTCGGCGGCAGACGATGAGATCGGCAACATCATCGCCGACTCGATCGACAAGGTGGGCAAGGACGGCGTGGTGAACGTCGAGGAGGGCCAGACCTTCGGGATGGAGCTCGAGTTCACCGAGGGCATGCAGTTCGACAAGGGCTACATCTCGCCCTACATGGTCACCGACCAGGACCGCATGGAGGCCGTCATCGAGGAGCCGTTCATCCTGATCGCCAACCAGAAGATCGGCTCGGTGCGCGACATTCTGCCGGTGCTGGAACAGGTGATGCAGGGTGGCAAGTCCCTGCTGATCATCGCCGAGGACGTCGAGGGCGAGACCCTCGCCACCCTGGTGGTGAACAAGCTCCGCGGCACCTTCACCGGCGTGGCGGTCAAGGCGCCGGGCTTCGGTGACCGCCGCAAGCGGATGCTCGAGGACATCGGCATCCTCACCGGCGGCGAGGTGATCACCGAGGAGATGGGGCTGAAGCTGGAGAACACCCAGCTCGATCAGCTCGGCAAGGCGCGTCGCGTGGTCGTCTCCAAGGACACGACCACGATCATCGACGGCGCCGGCGACTCCGAGCTGATCAAGGGCCGCATCAAGCAGATCAAGCAGGAGATCGAGACGACCGACTCCGACTTCGACCGCGAGAAGCTGCAGGAGCGGCTGGCCAAGCTGGCCGGCGGCGTCGCGGTCGTCAAGGTCGGAGCGGCGACCGAGACCGAGATGAAGGAGAAGAAGCACCGCGTCGAGGACGCCCTGCAGGCGACCCGTGCGGCGCTCGAGGAGGGGATCGTCCCGGGTGGCGGCGTCGCGCTGCTCAACTCCCAGGACGCGATCAAGCTCGACTCGTACGACGATGACGACGAGCGCACGGGCGCGAGCATCATCCAGCGCTCGCTCGAGGCCCCGATCCGGCAGATCGCGGACAACTCGGGCTTCGAGGCCTCGGTCGTGGTCGAGAAGGTCCGCGGCCTGAAGGACGGCGAGGGCCTGAACGCGGCCACCGGCGAGTACGGCGACCTGGTCGCCGACGGCGTCATCGACCCAACCATGGTCACCCGCTCGGCGCTGCAGAACGCGGCCTCGATCGCCAAGAACATCCTCACCACCGAGGCCGTCGTGGCCGAGCCGCCCGAGAAGGAGCCGGCCGGCATGCCCGGTGGGGGCGGCATGCCCGATATGGGCGGGATGATGTAAGCGGTTCTTGCCGCGCTACTCTCGCCAATAACAGGCGAGTGCCCGCAACTTCGCGGGCGACTTCCAGAGAGGCCCGGCCACCCGCCGGGCCTCTCTGCGTCGTAGGCTGAGACGACCAGAGACATGGCGATCGACCTGGTCATCGACGTCGAGAACACCCCGGGCGCACTCGCGGGCGTTGCGGACGCGATCAGCGACGCCGGCGTCAACATCGCGGCCGCCACCTGCGTAGGACCGGGCGACCGGGCCGAGCTCCACATCCTCGTGCCGCATGGCGAGGCCGTGAAGCACGCGCTGGCGATCTCCCACGTTGCGGTCACGGACGAGCGCGAAGTCGTGGTCGTGGATGTCGAGGACCGTCCCGGCGTCCTTGCGGACCTGACTCGCAAGATCGCCCGGGCCGGGGTCAACCTCGATCTCATCTATGTCGCCACCCGCAATCGCATCGTCTTCGGGTCGGAGGACATCGCGGCTCTGCGCGCCGCGCTGGGCATCCCGCAGTAACCGGCCGTCAGCCCGACTGAGTGCCAAGCACCGCCCCCATCGGCCGCGGCTCGACGCCGAGCCGCTCCGCATCGGCCGTGCCGCGTTCGCTGGTCATCGGCACCTCCATCAGCTCGGCCTCCTCCCAGGTGGCGAAGACCGAGGGGCCGACGAGCAGCTCGAGTGCCCGCAGCCCGGCGCGCACGAGTGGCAGAGGGACATGCACCAGCGGGCGCTCGCGGCCGCTCGCCTCCGTCACCAGCTCGACGATCGCGTCATACGAAAGCTGCTCAGGCCCCGCCAGCTCATACCGGCCGTTCGGGCCCGGGTTCGAACCCCCGCCATCGAGGGAGCCGACCACGCAGCGAGCCACATCGCGCGCCCAGATCGGCTGGTAGAGGGCGTGACCCGAGCCGGAGACCGGCACGGCGGGCAGCAGGCTGAACCGCTGGAGCAGCGTGATCCATGGGTCGCCGGGCCGGTAGATGATCGACGGGGCGAAGATCGTGGTCTCGAGCGGCGACTCGCGGACAGCCCGCTCCGCCAGCGCCTTGGAGCGGAAGAAGCGGGTGCGCTGGAAGGCTGTCGCGCCCATCGCGGAGAAGAAGATGAAGCGCCCGACCCCTGCCCGCTCCGCGGAGCGCAGCAGGCGCCCCGTGGCGAGACCGTTGAGCTCCTCGATCGTGCCGCCCGGCTGATCGCGGATGGTCGCCGCCAGGTGGATGACCGTGTCCACGCCACGCATCGCGTGACGCAGCGAGAACGGGTCCCCGATGTCCCCCAACGAGATCTGGACGTCGACACGGTGCTCCCCGAGCTTTCGCGGGTCACGGACCAGGGTCCGCACGTCATGGCCCTCGGCGAGCAGGGCGGGCAGCAGCTCTCCGCCGACGACGCCCGTCGCTCCCGTGAGCAGGATCACCGGGCGGACCATAGCCACCCGCCACTGCGACCCACCGAGGGCCCCACTGGCCTAAAATGTCGCGTCCCGCGGCGCCCCAATCGCAACCACCACCCGGGAAAGGAATACGCGCCTGTGGCATACGTCATCGCGGAGCCCTGCATCGGCGAGAAGGACAACTCCTGCGTAGAGGTCTGCCCCGTCGACTGCATCCACCCGACCCCGGACGAGCCCGACTACGACAACGTCGAGCAGCTCTTCATCGATCCGGACGAGTGCATCGATTGCGACGCCTGCGTCGAGGCCTGCCCGGTGGACGCCTGCTTCGCCGAGGACCAGCTGCCCGAGGAGTGGCAGAAGTACACCGAGATCAATCTGGAGTACTACAAGTCGAAGGCGTAGCGGCCACCAGGCCGCTAGCGGCGGCCAGGCCGCCCAATCATGAGCGAAGGGCGAAGCCCGGAGCGGTTGTGGGATGCGGCCGCTTGCCGCCGCGATCTGAAGGCGAAGCCGTCAACCGATCCGCCCGCACGATCGGCGCCGCCACCAGCGCCAGGTAGACGAGCAGCAGGGCGTTCCTCACCACCAGCGGCCAGACGAAGTTGCCGGCCAGCACGTCCACCCCGTCGTAATGCTGCAGCTCGATCTGCGTGAACAGGATCGCCAGGAGGAGGACGAGATTCTCCTTGCGGAGCCCGTAGGCGCAAGCCGAGACCGGCAGCAGCCAGAGCAGGAACTGGGGCGAGAGGACGGGCGCGAAGACGACCAGCACGGCGAGCAGGGCACAGACCAGCTCCCAATTGGTCGCCCTCGAGCGCCAGCCGGCCCAGGCGAGCCAGAGATAGCCGGCCACGCCGAGCACAACCGACATCCAGCGTGCGGCCGTCGCCCCCGAGGCTGAGATCTCGAACCCGCCGTGCCCGACCCCTGTCGCGATGCCCGAGGCACCGAGGACATGGGCCAGCTCGAAGGCGCTCGCGCCGAGGCTCTCCACCTGGAGGGTTCGTTCAGTGTGGTACGTGATCGCCGAGCCGAACTCGTCGCCCATCACGATCACCACAGCCGCGCACAGCAGGAGCGGAATCGCGCCGGCGACGATCACCCGCCGCAGGTTTCGCTCGCCACGCAACAGCGCCGGATAGAGAAAGAGCGGAAACGCCTTGATCGCCACCCCGACCGAGAGGAGCCCCGACCAGGTGGCCGATCGACCGCGGTCGCGGACCAGTACGGCCCCCAGCACGAACAGGGTCGGTACGAGATCGAAGCGATCCAGGGCCAGCGGGCCGTAGTCGATCAGCGAGCGATCGAGCACGATGCCGGACAGGGTCATCAGCCCGACTGTGTAGACCCCGAGGGCCGAGAGCACCCGCCTCACATCCCCGGGCAGCGCCAACGCGATTAGGACGATGATCGCGAAGTCGAAGGCGAGCATCTCCCACATGAAGCCGTCGATGAATCCCTGCGTGCTGTCGTCGAAGTAGGCGGGCGCAATCAGAACGGGGATCGAGAGCGGGGGGTACTCGATCTCCTGGTCCCGGTAGGGGAGGTCCCCCTCCTTGATCGCCTTCGCCTGGGGCGCGAAGTCGTTGACCAGGATCGACGACCAGTCCCCGACCGTGGGGGCGAAGAGGGCCAGATGGAGAGCGCAGACGAGGACCGCGGCGGTCGCCCGCCAGCGGAGCGGCACGGCCCTACTGCACCATCGGCAGCTCGGTACCGCTTACCCCGCCGCCGTTCGACTGCGCCGCGGCGGGCAC
>Ga0126306_10001613_pt1 | contig 12191 bp, 12 predicted proteins | sample Plot27_FD_92592 | JGI IMG/M metagenome (GOLD analysis project Ga0126306, IMG submission 92592) | Serpentine soil microbial communities from UC McLaughlin Reserve, CA, USA - Plot27 | ecosystem: Environmental > Terrestrial > Soil > Grasslands | place: USA: UC McLaughlin Reserve, Lake County...
CCCAACCTGGCCTTGAACCTCTATCCCGACGCCATGAACGTCGAGCGCTTCGATCCGGTGACCGCGGGCCGGACACGGCTCCGCTACTCGTACTCCTTCCGCCGGCCCGGCGACCGCGAGGCCAACGACGCCGTGATCCGCACGTCGTCTCAGGTCACCGCCGAGGACATGGCCATCTGCGAGTCGGTTCAGCGCAACCTCGAGAGCGGCACCTACGACACCGGTTGGCTCAGCCCCAAGCATGAAGGCGGCGTGGCGGCCTTCCAACGCTGGGTCCGAGAGACCATCGAGAGCTGACTCCCCGGGGCGATCCGCGACGAGGCGCACGCGGGCCTGTTCGTTCGAGCGGACCGTTCTCAGGGCAATCCCAGGTCGGGGCGAGCGACGGTCGCCAGGACCTGCTGCTGGTAGAGCACCGGCACACCACCATCGCCCACGACCGTGCTCGGGTAATGCGTCGAGACGAACAGGGCGTAGACGTTCTCCTCCGAGATCGCCAGGCCGAAGTAGTCGCCGATGAACGCGTTTATGGTGCAGGGGTCCTGGTGAGCGGCGCAGGCCATCTGGTCGATGCCGTCGATGGTCTGATCGGGCTGCTCGGGGTCCCAGGCGAACTCGGTGATGCGGGCGTTGTCCCCCACCGGGACGGCGCCACTTCCGTCGTCCTGGAACGCCTGGAGTGAGACGTCGATGCAGAAGTTCTCCCGGCCGACGTGCTCCGGCACGATGGCGGGGTCGGCGGGGCAGGGCGCCCGACGGTCGTAGAACGCCACCGCCACTGCGCCGTCCGGGCCGGCGGCGACCGACGGCTGGAACTGATCGGTCGGTGTCGCCCCGTCGACGTTGTCGTTGACGGTGATGGGCTCGGACCAGGTCATCCCGCCGTCGGTCGACTGCGAGAACATCACGTCCATCTGCATCCCGTCCCAGTCTTCCCAGGTCACGTACACGTGCCCTGGGTGGCTGGGGCTGGCCGCGAAGTGCTCCAGGATGCCGTCCCGGAACGTCGTGTTCGGGAGGCAGCATCCCGGGACGAGCTGCGCCGCGGCCACGGGCACGAACGGTCCCCAGGTCGCGGCGTCGTCGGTGGAACGGGTCACATAGATCGTGGCCTCGCTCCCAACGCTCGGATTGGGGAACGACGCGAACGCGACATATACATCTCCCGCGGCGTCGACCGAGGGGTACACGTATGTGTTCGACGCACCGACCGCGCTGGGTGCCGTGAGCCTCCGGGGCTTCGAGAACGTCTCTCCTCGGTCGCGTGAGACCGAGTACCAGATCTGCGACGTGGAGCCGTTGAAGACCGACCACATCGCGTACACGTGGTCCTGGAACGCGGTTCCCGGGAAGTGGTTGACGGCGATCCACTGCTTGTCTTCGAGCTGACCGAACGTCTTCGAGGACGCGTTGGGAATGCGCGCAAGGTAGTTCCCGCCGTTGGCCGTCACCCAGGTCCGGCCGAGGTCATCGCTGTACGACACGCCCACTGCGGCGTCGGGGTGGATGAAGTTCTCCCACCAGGGATTGAACGGGAGGGTGGCCTGGTAGGCGCGGCCCTGGGTGTCGAAGTCGACGTTGGGGTCGGTGTTGTTCATCCAGCTGGGGGGCATCTCCTGGGTTCCGGTCGAGACGCACTCGTAGCCGTGAACGATGTTGTTGGCCACCGGGGTACCGTCGTCGACGGTGTAGGAACCGAGGTGGAAGTCGTAGAAGGTGCTGAACTTCTCGAAGAACACCTTCGCGGTGCCGACGAGGTTCTCGGTCCCAGGCTCGACAGCGATCCACGACTCCGAGGCGTTGGCGTTGTAGTCCCCGAGGCGGCAGGTACCGGGCAGCGGGGCGTTGCTCCCCGGCGCGACCGGGTAGCCACCAGCCCGGAAGGGTGAGCTCGCGACCTCATTGGTGAAGGGGACGCTCGACGCCCATGGATCGGGCGATTCCTGCGAGCTCGTGGCAACCGGCTGGACCAGCGTTGCGGCGAACACGGTGACGGCAACAAGCACGCGTCTCATCGCTTCCCCTCCTACAGGTCGGTGTCCCAGGCCCACAGCGCCTGGCCGTCCTCGCCCACCATGATCGTCTGGCCGTCAAGCGCCACCGTCGGGCGGCTGAACCGCGGCTCAGTCGAACGTCGTGACGGTGTAGTGGGCGACGTGAGGGTCGCGGTCGAGGAGGTAGCGGTCGTCCTCCTCGTAGTAGACGGCGGCGTCGATGTCGTCACCGGCGAAGGCTGCGATCGCCTCGGTCGAATCCCAAAATGTCACTAGGACGAACTCGGTGCGGTCGTCGACCTCACGCCGCAAGACGTGCACACCCCGGTTGCCTGGAGTCGCCCGGTAGTCGGCGACGCCCGTTTCTTCGAGGTAGCCGGCGTACGCGTCGCCGTCCGCTGCCGCGACCGCGCCCCTCCAGACGCGAGCAATCATGACCTCGACCTCCCGGGCTCGACCGTGCGGCCGCAGCCTAGGCGGACCATCCGGTGCGCGGCCGAGCTCTCCGCAGACCCGGGCGCCCACCGTCGACGTCGCCTTCTGTGGCTCACCATCGCATGGTGGCTCGACGTCGTAGCCGGCGCCTCGACGACCGGATGGCGGGATGCAGGCGCACCCGCGCCACCGCCATCCCGATGCGGCCGTTTGAGCGTTGACGGCCCGGGAACTCTGCGGTCGCAAGCAACAACAGGAGGTGTGGGCAATGGTTACTCGCCGAACTGACGTGGAGACCGGTCTCGGTGCCGAACGGCGCGCCGGTTACGGACGTCGCAGAACGTTCACGGAGACCAAGGAGGGGTTCAAGACGACGGAATTCATGCTGGCGATCGCCGCAATCGTTGCGATCCTGATCGCCACGTACGTCGCCGACGCAGACCTCGGAGCGAACGAGGGCTGGCGGTACATGGCATGGGTGGCCGCCGCGTACATCGTGAGCCGCGGTCTGGCAAAGCTCGGCACACGGGAGCCGTACGAGGACCGCCTCGACGAGGGTGACTGAGCCGGGCTCGGCTGGGCTACTTCACACCTCGTTGACATCTCTGTAGGCGGGCGTTCGGCCCGGCCGCACCCGGCCTGTCAGCGCCGGCGCGGCTGGGCCGTTTCGCGCGACAGGGCCCATGGCATCCGCGTGCCGAGCCGTCGATCGGAGTCCACGTCGACGGTGGCCTACCTCGGCGGCTACCGGAGGGACCGCCGGGCGGGCGGGTGGTTCCAGGGCGCTCTGCCATGACGTCGGCGTGCGTCAGTTTGCCGACATTGGGGAGGGGTAGCGGCGCGCCGCAGCCGCTCGGAGGGGGAGCGCGACTCGTGGGAAGCGTCAGAGGGAGACGGCGACCGACGACGGCTGTGGGCGTGCGGGCAACGAGTGTCTCAAGAGCCGAAGGGCGGCGCTGGTGGCAGCGTCTGGAGCGTCTCCTCGTCGCTCCGTTGGTGCCGGTGCTCGCGGCCTGTGGTGGTGACCCTCCCTCCGTTCTAGACCCGGGCTCGGAGGCGAGCCGGCGGGTGGCGGGCCTGTGGTGGGTCCTGTTCTGGATCTCGGTCGTCGTGGTTGCGGTTGTGACGGCCTTTCTGGTCGCGGCGGCCCGGCGCCGCCGTGCTGGTCTCGATCGCGAGGAGGACATCGACACCCGCCCGGTGCCGTGGGGGGACCGGTTCGTGGTCCTCGCCGGGGTGGTGGTGCCGGGCGGGATCTTGGCGGGGACCTTCGTGGTCTCGCTAGGAGTGCTGGACGACCTGGCGGATCCACCGGCCGAGGCTGCACTCGAGGTCGAGGTCGTGGGCCACAACTGGTGGTGGGAGGTCCGCTACCCGAACGGTGCCGTCACGGCCAACGAGATCCGGATCCCGGTGGGCGAGACCGTGGAGCTGGCACTGCCGACGGCTGACGTGATCCACAGCTTCTGGGTGCCGGAGCTCCAGGTGAAGAAGGATCACATTCCGGGCAGTGACAACCGGTTGTGGGTGGTCGCCGAGCGTGCGGGGCGCTTCCGGGGGCAGTGTGCGGAGTTCTGTGGTCTCCAGCATGCCCACATGGAGTTCCAGGTGGAGGCCCTGCCGCGCGCCGAGTTCGAGGACTGGCTCGAACGCGAGGCCGAGCCGGCGACCGAACCGGCGACGGGGCGGACCCGGGAGGGAAGCGAGCTCTTCGCCGCCTCCTCGTGTGCCGGCTGCCATGCGATTAGGGGCACCTCGGCGGATGGCGACCTGGGGCCGGATCTCACCCACCTCGCCAGCCGCGAGACGATCGGGGCCGGCCTGATCCCGCTCACAACCGGGAACCTCGCCGACTTCATCGCCAACCCCCAGGACGACAAGCCGGGCGTGAGCATGCCGCCGACCGAGCTCACCCCCCGGGAGGTCGAGGCGGTGGCCGCCTACCTGATGGAGCTGGAGTAGCGCTGGGCATGACCACGACCGTGGGACCCGAAGCGACGGCGACGCTGTCGACCGTCGAACGCTTGGAAGCGGTGTGGGAGGAGCCGCCGGGCCTGGGTTCATGGCTCGGGACGGTCGATCACAAGCGGATCGGGCTCCGCTACTTCTACACCGGGATGGTCTTCTTCGTGGCCGGCGGCATCGAGTCACTGCTCATTCGGATGCAGCTGGCGGGTCCCGACCTCGACGTGCTGGGGCCGGAGGGGTTCAACCAGCTGTTCACGATGCACGGCATCACGATGATGTTCCTCTTCGCGATGCCGGTGCTGTCGGGGTTCGGCAACTACTTCGTCCCCCTGATGATCGGCGCCCGGGACATGGCGTTCCCGCGGCTCAACGCCTTCGGTTACTGGGTGCTGCTAGCGGCGGGCGTCTTCCTGTACTCGTCGTTCCTGGTGGGGCGGGCACCCAACGACGGATGGTTCAACTACGTCCCCCTCGCGGGGGAGGCGTTCACGCCGGGGATCAACATCGACTACTACGCGCTGGGACTGATCTTCCTCGGCATCTCCACGACCGGCGGGGCCGTCAACTTCATCGTGACGATCCTCAAGCTGCGGGCGCCGGGGATGATCCTCAACCGCATCCCGATCTTCGTATGGGGCGAGCTGGCCATGGCCCTGCAGATCGTGTTCGCCCTGCCCGCGCTCACGCTGGCCTCGGTTCTGCTCCTGCTCGACCGGAAGTTCGACTTCCACTTCTACGACGCCGACGCGGGCGGCGACCCGCTGCTGTGGCAGCACCTGTTCTGGGTGTTCGGCCACCCCGAGGTGTACATCATCGCCCTGCCTGGGTTCGGCATCGCCTCGGCGATCATCCCGACCTGGGTGCGCCGACCGATCGTCGGCTACACGTACATCGTCATCGGCGAGCTGGCCGTGGCCCTCATCGGCTTCGGCGTGTGGGTGCACCACATGTTCACGGTCGGGTTGCCGAACATCACCTTCGCCTTCATCTCGCTGGCGAGCTTCATGGTGGCGATTCCCAGCGCCATCCAAGCATTCGCCTGGCTGGCCACGCTCGTCGCCGGGCGCCCGGTCTTGCGGACGCCGTTGCTGTTCGTGCTGGGGTTCATCTTCATCTTCGTCATCGGCGGGGTGACCGGGGTGATGTTCGCCGCGATCCCGTTCGACCAGGCGGTGCACGACTCGTACTTCGTGGTGGCCCACCTGCACTACGTGCTGGTGGGCAGCGCCGTCTTCCCGATCTTCGGGGCGATCTACCACTGGGGGCCGAAGATGACCGGGCGGCTGCTCGACGAGCGCTGGGGGAAGGTGAGCTTCTGGCTGATGTTCGTCGGGTTCAACCTGGCGTTCTTCCCCCAGCACATCCTCGGCCTGTTGGGCATGCCCCGGCGGGTCTACACCTACGATGCCGACCTCGGCTGGGACGGGTACAACCTGGCGTCGAGCCTCGGTGCGTTCATGCTCGCGGCCGGCATCCTGGTCACGATCATCAACTGGTACCGGAGTAGGGCGCGGGGAGCGCCGGCGGGGAACGACCCGTGGCGGGGCGAAACGCTCGAGTGGTACGCGTCGTCGCCGCCCGCGCACTACAACTTCGTCACCATCCCCACGGTCCGGGCGCGGGAGCCGATGTGGGACCAGCCGGAGCTGGCCGACGGCGTCCAGGCGCCCGAGGACGGCGGCCGGCCGCTGACCGGTGGCCACGCCACCTTGTCGACCAGCATGCTCGACGCCCGGCCCCAGGCGATCGTCCACATGCCCCACGCCTCGGTGTGGCCGTTCTTGTTCGCGGTCGCGCTGCTGGTCCTGGCTTACGCCGTGCTGCTCGACGCCTGGGCGCTGGCCGTCGCCGCCGTCGTGGCCTGCGGTGTCGCACTGATGGGCTGGTTCTGGCCTCGCGGGCAGACGCAGGAGACATAGCGGTGAGCACGATCGAAACGACGACCCACGACTCGGCCCTCGGCGAGACGGGCATCCCCGGCGAGCTGCTGCCCCAGCGGTACGAGGGCCCACGGGCGTTCGGCTGGTGGGGCATGGTGTGGCTGATCGGCACCGAGGCGACGTTGTTCGCCCTGCTCATCGCCAGTTACTTCTACCTGCGGTTCCGCTACGGCCCGACGTGGCCTCCCGAAGGCATCGCGGAGCCCGAGCTGGGCCTGCCGCTGGTCATGACCGCCATCCTGTGGTCGTCCAGCGCGCCGGTGCACGTGGCCGACCGGGGCATCCGTGCCGGCGACATCGGCCGCCTCAAGGCTGGGCTGGCCGCGGGATTCGTGCTGGGGGCGACGTTCCTGGTCATGACCGTCGGGGTCGAATGGCCCGAGACGCTCGACGAGTTCGGTCCCACCACCAACGTCTACGGCTCGCTGTTCTTCACCATCACCGGCTTCCACGCAGCCCACGTGCTGGTGGGGCTGCTGATCAACCTGTGGACCCAGGCGCGGGCGTGGCAGGGCGCCTTCGATGAGTCCCGCCACCTGACCGTGCAGAACTTCGCCATGTACTGGCATTTCGTCGACGTGGTGTGGGCGTTCGTGTTGGCCACCGTCTACCTCTCGCCAAATCTCTGATGAGCATCGAGCGCGACGTCCGGGGCATCACCAGTCAGGAGAGTCGAGGGTCGCTCGCGCTGTGGTTCGCGGTGCTGGGCAGTCCCGTGGCCTGGCTCGGGCACCTGGGCCTGAACTACTCGTTGGAGGAGTGGTTCGCCTGCTCCCCGGCCACCACCGACACGGGGGAGATCCTGGGGTTCACCGTCCGCGAAGTGTCGTGGACGCTCAACTCGGTGATGGCCGTGACGGCGGCTTCCGCCGGCCTGGTCGCGCTCGCATGCTGGCGCAGGTTGCAGCGGGCGGCCGACGGCGACGTTCTGGAACGCGCGCAGTGGATGGCGTTCGCCGGGATGGTCGAGGGGGTCATCTTCCTGGCCGCGATCCTCCTCGGTTACATCCCTCCGTTGCTGCTCGACACCTGTGCCACGACTCCATGACGGCCATGACGCTCGCCCACGATCCCGTCGCCCGGTCCGAGCTGTGGAGCGCGTGGCATCCTGAGCCCCTGATCCTGGGCATGCTCGCGGTCACGGCTCTTCTGTACAGCCGGGGACTGGGGCAGCTGCGGGCGCGGCGACGGCACACAGTCGGCCCGGCCAACGTCGTCGCCTTCGCCGGCGCGCTGCTGGCTCTCGCGATCGCGCTGGCCTCCCCGCTGGAGGTGGCGGCGTCCTCGTTGTTCGCGGCTCACATGGTCCAGCACCTGCTGCTCATGCTGGTGGCCTCCCCCCTGCTGGTCTACGGCCGCCCCGTGGTAGTCCTGACCCACGCCCTGCCGCGCCGCGGGCGCCGGCTGCTGTACCGGGTCGGGACGCGCCGACCCCTCGCGGCCGCCATGGATGTGTTGCTCCACCCCGGGGCCGTCTGGGCGGTGGGCGCCGTGGTTCTGTGGGCATGGCACCTCCCCACCGTCTACGAGGCCGCCCTGGGCAACGACGCGCTCCACGCGCTGGAGCACGCCAGCCTGGTCGCGACCTCGGCGCTCGCCTGGGCGCTGGCGCTGGGGCGGGCCCGCCGCCCCCTTGTCATCCCGGTCGCCGCGGGGCTGCTGTTTGCCACCGCGCTGCAGAGCGGGGCCCTCGGCGCCGTACTGGCCCTGGCTCGGCAGCCCCTGTACCCGGTCCACGCGTCGGTGGCCCCGAGCTGGGGGCTGACCCCGCTAGAGGACCAACAGCTCGCCGGAGGGTTGATGTGGGTGCCACCCGGCCTGATCTACCTGGTCGTGATCGCGACCCTCCTGACCCGCTGGTTCGGGTCCCTGGAGATCCCGGACGGCGAGCCGGCGACGACGGCGAGGGGATCGTCGTGAAGGGCACCCGCGCTGCCCTGCTGGTGACGCTGGTTCCCGCTCTGGCCGCGGGGGCGTGCTCCTACTTCGACGAGACCGAGCCGTACCGCCCGCCCGCCTACTATGGCACCCCCGACGCCGAGGCCATGGCGCTCGGGCGGCGCCTCTACCAACGCGATTGCTCGTTCTGTCACGGCAACGAGGCGCAGGGGACGTCGCAGGGCCCCGATCTGGTGACCGGCGAGAACGGGCCGGCGCTGACCGACTTCATGCTGCGTACCGGCCGGATGCCGATCGGGGATCCCGACGACCCGACCCGGCCCGGCGACTCGACCTACGACGACGAAGAGGTCGCGGCCCTGGTGGGCTACGTCGACGAGGAGTTCGACCAGCCGGGGCCCGACATCCCCGAGGTCGAGGCGACCGGCGACCTCGCCGAGGGTCACGACGTGTACCAGGAGCAATGCGCCGCCTGCCATGCCACGACGGGCATCGGCGGCGCCATGCTCGCCCAGCGCGACGAGGCGGAGACGGCCGGCATCGTCATCCCCGACTTCGCCGCCAGCGGCCCGACCGAAGTGGGGGAGGCGATCCGCACCGGGCCGGGCGCCATGCCGGTCTTCGGTCCCGGTGTCGTGAACGACGACGAGCTCGACGCGGTCGCGCGCTACGTCGAGTACCTGAAGGACCCCGACGACAGGGGCGGCGCGCCCATCGGCCGCATCGGCCCGGTGGCCGAGGGCGCCGTCGGGTGGGTCCTGGGGCTCGGCATCCTCCTCGTGTTCATCCGCTGGGTCGGCACGAAGCGAGGTGAGCAGGGATGAACCGCGGCCGCGGTCCGATCCTCGCCGCCTTCGCCGCCAGCATGCTGGCGTCGGTCGGCCTCACCGTCGTCTACGCGCTCGGCGGCGACCCTCAGCTCGAAGGCGCCCTGCTCGGCGTCGCCCTGGGCGGCATCGCGGTCGCTCTCGTGCTGTTCGCACACCGCATGCTCCCCGGCGGCCAGTTCGTCGAGCCGCGCGACGTCGTGCCCCGGGCCACCGCCCAGCGGCCGGGAGTCGCGGCGGCGTTCGAGTCCGGCGCCGAGCCGATCGAGCGGCGTCGCATCATCGCCGCTGCCTTCGGCGCGTCGCTCGCCCTGCTCGGCGTCGCTGCCCTGTTCCCGATCCGGTCGCTCGGCACTCGTCCGGGCCGCACCCTGGACCGTACCGAGTGGCGCCGAGGCCGGCGGGCGGTCACCGATGCCGGTCGGCCGTTGCGCCTCGACGACTTGGAACTCAACAGCGTGGTGACGGTGTTCCCCGAAGCCCACGAGGACGCCGCCGATTCCCAGACGCTGCTGATCCGCCTGCCCGCCGGCGTCCGCGCGCCCGGACCACGGGACTGGTCGGTGAGCGGCGTCGTGGCCTTCTCCAAGATCTGCACCCACGCCGGCTGTCCCGTCGGTCTCTACCAGGCGGAGACCCAGGAGCTGTTCTGCCCCTGCCACCAGTCGACGTTCTCCGTCCCCCAGGGCGCCAAGCCAACGTTCGGCCCCGCCACGCGGCCCCTGCCCCAGCTGCCGATCGGCCTGGACGACGACGGCTACGTCATCGCCCTCTCCGACTACACCGAACCCGTGGGGCCCGGGTTCTGGAACCGGCCCGATGATTAGGCGACTGGCCCGCTGGATCGACGACCGGATCGGCGGCTCGGCCTTCGCCGAGCAGGCCTTGTCCAAGGTCTTCCCCGATCACTGGTCGTTCATGCTGGGCGAGATCGCGCTCTATTCGTTCATCGTTCTCGTCGTCACCGGCATCTTCCTGTCGTTCTTTTTCGATCCCAGCGTGGCCGAGACCACATACCAGGGCGCCTACGAGCCGCTGCAGGGAGCGACGATGTCGGAGGCGTACCGCTCGGTCGTCGAGCTCAGCTACGACGTGCGGGCCGGGCTGGTTATGCGGCAGGCGCACCACTGGGCCGCCATCGTGTTCATCGCCTCCCTCGTGGTCCACCTGCTGCGCGTGTTCTTCACCGGCGCCTTCCGGCGGCCCCGTGAGATGAACTGGATCGTGGGGCTGACGCTGCTCATCCTCGCCTTCTTCAACGGGTTCACCGGATACTCGCTCCCGGACGACCTGCTGTCGGGCACGGGGCTGCGCATCGCCTACTCGATCGCCCTCTCCATACCGGTGGTCGGGAGCTGGGTCGCCTTCCTCATCTTCGGCGGGGAGTTTCCGGCCCACGAGATCATCCCCCGTCTGTTCGTCACCCACATCCTGATAGTGCCCGGCGCCATTGCCGCACTCATCGGCGTGCACCTGGCGCTGATCTGGCGGCAGAAGCACACCGACTTCGCCGGCCCGGGCCGCAGGGAGAGCAACGTCGTCGGCCCTGTGCTGTGGCCCACCTACGCCGCCTACTCAGTCGGCCTCTTCTTCGCCGTGTTCGCGGTGATCATGACCATGGGCGGCCTCGTGCAGATCAACCCGGTGTGGCTCTACGGGCCGTTCCACGTCGCCGAGGTGCCGTCACCGGCGCAACCCGACTGGTGGCTCGGATGGGTCGAGGGCGCCATGCGCATCTTCCCGCCCTGGGAGGCCCGCGCCTTCGGGTACGAGATCCCCAACCCGTTCTATCCCGGCGTGCTGGTGCCAGGTGTGACGTTCGCCGCGCTCTATTTGTGGCCGTTCCTCGAGGCGCGGTTCACCGGTGATCGCGGACCCCACCACCTGCTCGAGCGGGCGCGCGACCATCCCGTGCGGACCGCCTTCGGCGTGACCGCCCTCAGCTTCTTCGTACTGTTGCAGCTGGCGGCGAGCAACGACCTCGCCGCCAACTGGCTCTACGCCTCGGTCGCGACGGTCAGCTGGACGTTCCGCATCGTGGTCCCGGTAGTCCCACCGATCCTCGGCTATCTCACCTACCGGCTCATGACCGCGCTCCAGGCCAGCGGCGCCGACCGGTTCGCCGAGGTGCCTCTGCGCGCCGTGCTCCGCCCCGCCGGCGACGGGGCGAACGGCGCGGGTGTCGGTCGCCTCGAACGTGTAGGACCGGTCGAGACCGCAGATCGCGGGAAGCTTGGTGTCGACGGCGCCGAGCTCACCGTGTATCCGGAGGCCGACGGCCGCTGGCGCTGGAGCTATGACCGCCCTGCCGACGACTTCAAGCTGCACAGCAACAAGAGCTATGTGACGGCCGACCTCGCCCAGCAGTCAGCGCTCCAGGCCTACCCGGAGACGCCCCTGTCCGAGAGCTCCTGACGTAGGCGCTAACCGTCGAGCAAGCCGTCACGCCCGTTTGTGTGCTCCGGACCGGGGAAGCCGTTCGACATGCCGCGGATCCTTGTCGCAGTGGACAGGACCGAGGGCTCGCGGCGGGCGGCCGAGTTCGTGGACCGCTTCTTCGCGGGCATGGACGTGGGCATCACGGCGGTCAACGTGGCCCGCGGTCCGGTTGACGCGGTGCCATCCGTGCCGTTCGGTGGGGTCTTTCCCTGGGGGCCGGGCGGCCTCTACATGGCCGCCGGCGACCGGGCGGCGTGGGAGGAGGCCGCGGTCCGGGAGCAGCAGGCCGGCGAGGCAGTGGCTCTGGCGCAGGCACCGGCCGGCGCCGACGTCGAGGTTGTGTTCGGCGAAGTGGTCGAGGCGATCCTGGGTGCCGCCGACGACGAGAACGCCGACCTCATCGTCGTCGGATCCAACGACAAGGGGTTCCTGCAGCGTCTGCTCGGCGGATCGGTGTCCGAGGAATTGGCGCGCAAGGCACCTCGGCCGGTGCTCATCGTTCGCTAGCGGGTGTCCCGGGCTCCGATCGTCCAGGCGTCGGCTCCGTCAGGCCCGTCGGACGTTCCCGAGCATGATCCCCATCACATCGTCGGCGGGGTGTGAGCTGTTGTAGATGCTGTGAAGAGTCGAGGGAGCGGTCCTGCCGTATCGCCGCCCAGGTGTGCTCAGAAGAGGTTGTACGACCCGAC
>Ga0126306_10001615_pt1 | contig 12184 bp, 11 predicted proteins | sample Plot27_FD_92592 | JGI IMG/M metagenome (GOLD analysis project Ga0126306, IMG submission 92592) | Serpentine soil microbial communities from UC McLaughlin Reserve, CA, USA - Plot27 | ecosystem: Environmental > Terrestrial > Soil > Grasslands | place: USA: UC McLaughlin Reserve, Lake County...
GCGCCTCGAACCACACGAAATGCCCGGCGCCCTCGACCACCTCGACCCAGGCGCCCGGAATCCGCTCAGCCGCGTCCGTCGAGGCAGCGACTGGCATCGGGCTCCGTGAGCCATGGACGAAGCCGACGGGAACGCGAATCTGCGGCAGCCCCGCCTCGAGCGCCGGCAGCTCGGCCAGGATCGACGGCACCATCTCGGCCGAGCGCGCGCTCGCCATTCGCAGCTCGGGCATCGGCGGTGCCTGCTCGGGATCCGCGAAGTACGCCGCCCAGACCAGCCGCATCCCCTCGAGCGCCAGCTCGTCGTCGGCCGCGCCGACCATCGCGAGCTCGTCGATCTCGCGCGCCCTCGCGCGCACGGCCTCAGGCGTTCGGCGGAAGAGCTCTTCGTCGAACTCCGGCCAGCGTCCGTCGCCGATCGAGCCGAGCGGGTCGACGGCGAGCACGCCGAGGAGCCGCTCCGGCATCGCCTCGGCAACGTGGAGGGCGAGGTGCCCGCCCCAGGAATGGCCGACCACGTATGCCCTCTCCCACCCGAGCGTGTCGAGCACACGCCGGGCATCCCCGACATCCGCCGTCACTGTGTTGGGCGGTGCCGCCGCCGACGGCTCTTGCCCTCGCTGCTGGTACCACGCGACGTCGTTTTCCTGCGCGAGTTCTTCGGCGAGGTCCCGCAGATAGTCAAAGCCGAGCCCCGGCCCGCCGTGCAGCAAGAGGACCGGCGGCCCACTGCCGGCGCGCCGGCCCGCAATCAGCGGCCGGTCGTCCTGCGTGGTGAACTCGGTCCACTCCACCCCGCGCCGATCCTCTCACGCTCGGCCCATACTCGTTCGGCCACGCTCAGACCGTGTTACAAGTCGCAGGCGTGTCGAGGTCAAGCGACTCATTCACCCGAGGAAGAGAGGGAAAGCCATGCTGGCTTACGTCATTCGCCATCGGCCCTCGCCGGCGATGGTTGTCGCCTGCACCGCGCTGGCTGTCGCGCTGAGCGGCACCGGCTACGCGGCGCTGAAGCTTCCTCGCAACAGCGTCGGGACCAAGCAGCTCAAGAACGGCGCGGTCACCAACAAGAAGCTGGGGCGCGCCGCCGTGACCGCCGGGAAGGTCGCGCGCAACTCGCTCACCGGCACGCAGATCAACGAGGGCACGCTTGGCACCGTGTTCAATGCAATCCACGCCTCGAGCGCGGACAGAGCGACCAACGCGACGAGCGCAACCACTGCCACCACCGCACAAAACCTTGCCGCGCCGGAGGCGTTCCACAACGTCGGCGCGACCGGCGAGCCCGCCTTCCGGAATTCCTGGCAAAACAACGCCATGACCACCTACGGCTACCCCGCAGGGTTCTACAAGGACCGGGTAGGGGTCGTGCATCTCGTGGGCCGCATCGTCAACGGGAGCGGGAACAGTGTCATCTTTCAGTTGCCAGCGGGCTACCGGCCGGCGGCCGGCAAGTCCACCTCGCTCCCTGCGGCCTGCGAGTGCACAACGGCGCAGACGACGATCGTTTCGATCCAGGGCTCGGGCTTTTCCGCCGCCGCGGACGGTTCGGTCTCCATGACGAACGGCGTCCTATCGGCCGGCGGTTCGCTCTGGCTCGACGGGATCAGCTTCCTCGCTCAATCCTGAGCTGCTCGCGCGGTTAGCATCGCCGAGTATGGATGCCGTCGCCATCACCGCCGGTGAGGTCACGCCTGAGCTCGTCATGGAGCTCCTGCGGCCGAGCGAGGTCGCGCTCTCGCCTGACGGGTCGCGCATCGCGTTCGGGGTCTCGGCCTCGTTCCGCGAGCGGGAAAAGCCGATCGAGACTCGGCTCTGGACGGGTGAGGTCGACGGCGAGCTCCGACCGGGCGAGCCGGGCACGCTGCCGCGCTTCTCGCCGGACGGGTCGCGCCTCGCCTTCGCGTCTGACCGAGGGCACCAGGGGCGCCTCTCGCTCTGGCTTGACGACCAGGAGCTCGGCGAGGTCGCGGGCTCCATCGAGGACATCCACTGGTCGCCCGACGGCACGCGCCTGCTCGTACTCGCCGCGGACATCGGGGCCGACCGCGCCGGTGCGGATTCGGCGACGAAGATCGAGGAGGCCGGTGCCGAGGCGCCGGATCCGAAGGTCGTCCGACCCGCCAAGTTCTGGCGGCGGCTGTGGCTCATCGACGCCGCGAGCGGCGAGACGCAAGACGTGACGCCCGAGGGCGTCAACGTCTTCGAGGTCGGCTGGGCAGGCGGCAGGGCCGTAGTCGTCTGCACCGAGGAACCGTCGGAGAGCGCCTGGTACGACGCCTGGATCGGGCTGATCGACCTCGACGCCCGCACGTTCGAGCGCGTGCACACGCCGAAGTGGCAGCTCCAGGCGCCGCGGATCTCGGCCGGCGGGCAGGTCGCGTTCGTCGAGGGCTTCTCGTCCGACCGAGGGACGCTGGCGGGGACCGTCCATGTGCTCGGAATTGGCGCCATCGAGGCCGAGCTGCACGCGACCTGGGTCGAGTGGGCCGACGAAGACACGCTCTGGGTCGCGGGCTGGCGCGAGGCCGGCTCCTTCGCCGGTCGCCTCTCGCTCGACGGCTCGTACCTGGAGCTCGTGGGCGGCAACCTGAGCCTCGGCGACCGCCACAACCCGTGCTTCGCGGCCAGCGCCGACGGCTCGCGCATCGCAATGCCGCTCGAGATGCCGGACGCGCCCGCAGAGGTCGTGCTGATCGAGAACGGCGAGCGCCGCTCGCTGACGAGCCTCAATGCCCACCTGGCGCCGCAGCTTGCGAACGTCGAGTGGCGCGACTACCGCTGGACGTCGTTCGACGGCCTCGAGATCCAAGGCCTGCTCACCCTGCCACGCAAGCGCGGCGACGGGCCGTTGCCGTTTGTCGTCGACGTCCACGGCGGGCCGACCGGCTGCTGGTCGTGGCAGTTCGCTCCTGCCCAGGGCTCCCCACAGCTCTACGCCTCGGCGGGGGTCGCGACCTTCCTTCCGAATGTCCGCGGCAGCGTCGGGCGCGGCCCGGAGTTCGCAGAGGCCAACCTGGGAGACATGGGCGGCGGAGACCTGCAGGACATCCTCGCGGGCGTCGACGCACTCGTCCGTGACGGGATCGCGGAGTCGGACCGCATCGCGATCAGCGGCGGGAGCTACGGCGGCTTCATGGCCTGCTGGGCGGTCACGCAAACCGACCGGTTCGCGGCCGCGATGCCGTTCGCAGTCGTCACCGATTGGGTCAGCTTCCATTTCACGACCAACATCGGGCAGTTCGACCGGCTCTACCTGCAGGCCGACCCCCTCGACCCCGCCGGCGAGTACACGAAACGCTCGCCGCTCTACCACGCGGCCAAGTGCAAGACCTCGACGCTGATCCTCCACGGCGAGGACGACCTCTGCACGCCGCTCTCGCAGGCGGTCGAGTTCTACAACGCGCTCGTCGAGGCGGGGTGCGAGACGGAGCTCGTCGTCTACCCGCGCGAAGGCCACGGCTGGACTGAGCGCGAGCACCAGATCGACGCGTGGAACCGCGTGCGCGAATGGCTCGCGCAGCACCTCTAGCACCCGGGCTATCTGAGCAAGCGCCGGGCGCCGGCGAACTGCGGGCGGAGCTCTGCCAGCGGCACGTAGTGCACGCGCTCGCCGGTCTGCGGCGCCGAGATCACGGCCTTCTTCGAGACGACCAGCTGAACATGGCCGCCGCCCTCGGTGAAGAGCAGGTCGCCGGGCCGCACCCGCGCGAAGCCGACGGGCTGGCCCGCGTGGAGCTGGTCCCAAGAAGAGCGCGGAATCTCTCTCCCGATCGAGCGATAGGCGGCATAGACGAGGCCCGAGCAGTCGAAGCCTGAGCTGGGCGAGATGCCGCCCCAGCTGTAAGGCACGCCCACCTGCCGGCGGGCGTAGGCGACGACCTGGCGGGCAAGCTTCTGGGCACGGGAGGCGTGGCTCGTCGTAGGAGGCGGAGCCGGCCAGACGGCAGCCGAACGAGCGGACGAAGCGTGGGCGGCGGCGATGGTTACGGCCAGCACAAGCACGGACAGCGGGCGGCGCATCGGGCCTGCATCGGCACCACCCGATCGTCCTTAAGGGGAAAGGCACCGCTCAAGGGAGGAGATCCGGCTACGTGGGCGCAGTACTCATGTGGGTTTCCAGCTCGGCCGAGGGCTCCGCAATCCATCCCTCGATCGAGGCAGGCGGCACACCCGAAAAGCGCCAAGCCCCGCCGAGGCGGGGCTTGGCGGGGAGCTAACGAGAGCTACGAGCGCATGCCGGCCCGGCCGTAGTACTCACCGAGCTCGTCGCGATATCCCTGCTCGCGGTACCGCTTCTCGTCGAACTCCGGGGCATTCTTGATCTCGTCCTTCGTGCGGCTGACGAAGATCGTCTCCGTGTCCGGGTCGATGTCGCGGATCAAACCAGCCGGAAGCATGACCTTCTTGCCGAAGATCCAGGGGCCGGTGTCGACGACGATGAAGCTGCCGCCGGCCTCCTTGGTCGCCTCGTCGACCTTTCCGATGCCGCCGTCGGTCGCCTCGACGTTGAAGCCGGTCAGATCCAGGTTCAGCGGTGCCTCGACTACGAACGTCCACATTTCGATGGTCGCCAATGACCACACCTCCCATTCGAGGTTGTGTGCCTCGAGCTCGGGTTCGCCTATTCGTCTACCCGTGCGGGCCGGCTGCAAACGCGCATTTTTCCCATGGTTGAGCCGTTCCGCTAACGAATGCGGATGCGGAACAGGTGGTATGGAAGCGCGGCGAGACAGGCCAACTCGCGGACGATCAGCGTCAACGGGCGGCGCCCTGGTGCCGACGACGCCTCGACCGCCACACCCGGCAGCGCGGCCCGGACCAGCGTTCTCGCGCGGGGGGCGTGCCAGGCCGAGGTGACGACCACGACCTCGTCCGCGCCGAGCTCGCGGGCCGCCTCTGCCACAGCGCGGGCGTTCTCGCTCGTGTTGCGCGCCGTCGCGTCGGCGAGGAGCTCGGTCTCGGCGCCTCGCCAGGCAGCCCGCATCAGCTCGCCCTCGCCTGTGCGTTCGGTGTGCCGCGCCCAGCCGGAGAGGAGAACGGTGTCGCCGGCGGCGGCGACCTGCTCGGCGTGTCGGAGCCGCTGGGCGCAGACGTCGTGCAGGCCGTGGTGCCGACGACCGGAGTAGCCGAGGACGGCGACCAGGCGCCTGCTCATCGCCGCCAGCGCTCGAGCGCGAGGAGCGTTCCGGCGATCGTCAGCACGACCATGACCGCCTTCTTGCCGCGGAGCTTGGACTCACCGCTCGCGCGCGCCCGCATGTCGACCGGCACCTCCTCGACGCGCAGGCCCTCCTCCTCCAGTCTCAGGAGGGCCTGAACCTCCGGCGCCTCGCTCGTGTACGGGCGCGCCAGGATCGGTAGGGCCTTCGCGTTCGCGGCGTACATGCCGCTGGTGGCGTCGAGGAAGGGACGCCGGAGAGCGACCTTCATCGAGCGCCGCAACAGCGCGGTGCCGAACCGGCGCGGACGGCTCGGCTCGTAGCGGTAGGCCGCGTAGCCGTCACCGCTGGCGAAGCGGGAGCCGACGGCGACGTCGCACTCTCCCGCCCGCACGCGTTCCAGTAGGCGCGCCAGCTCCTGGACGGGGTGCTGGCCGTCGGCGTCGACGCGGCCACAGAACGCGTAGCCCTGTTCATCGGCGTACCCGTACCCGGCAGCGATGCCGGCCGGAAGGCCGCGGTTGGCGCCGAACGAGATCACCTCGACACTGTGATCTCGCGCGGCCTCGGCCGTGCGATCGGTCGAGCCGTCGTCGACCACGAGCACGTCGGCCTGCGGAAGCTCTCGCCGAAGCTCATCCAGCACGGCCGGAAGGTTCTCCTCCTCGTTCCAGGCCGGCACGAAGACGAGCGTGTCGCTGTGGGCAGGCATGCGGACCCAGCGTAGCCCGAGCCCGGGACAGGGAACCGTACGGCGACTCAGGGCGTACAAGCGTCGAATGGCCCCTGCTTTGAAGATCGCCGGCGTTCTGGTCGCGGCGACACTGCTCGCGGTGCCCGCAGCCGTGGCCAAGGACTTCGGCCCGGGTGATCTCCGCGTCTGCGGCCGAGAACGCTGCAGGGCGATCATGAACCCGGGCGTCATGCGGGCCCTGAGCGCCTACTACTGGGGCCCGGGGCGTGTTCTGCGTGCCGGGCCGGTGCGTAATGGCGCTCCCGCGTTCGAGTTGCGATTTCGCAACGGATACGCCTCAGGCCTGGTCGCCTCGACCTGGCTCAACCGCTTCCGCGCCTACGGCTTCTTCTGCGGCCGCTTCGAGCGCGGCAAGTGGTACCGCTTCCCCGCCCGAGCGGTCGCCGAGCTGAGAATGCTGACCGCAGGACTCGAACCGCTTCGAGTCTCGGCACCGCCACGCTCGTGTTGAGCGTGACCGCCTTCGACGGCTAGGCCGAGCCGGCCGCCTCGCGCGGGCCCTGCTGCCACACGCCAACCACGTTCCCGCCTGGGTCGCGGAACAGCGCCACCCACAGGTCGCCCTCCGGGTACGGATCCGTGACCACCTCGCCGCCGGCGTCGGCGATCTTCTCGAGGGTCTCGTCGACGTTCTCGACGAAGAGGTAGGGCCGCACGCCACCCTCGCCGGCAACCGCGTGGTCTGCGCGGAAGTGGCCGATCACGTGCCCGCTGCCGTCCTCGAAGCCTGGGTCGTCGCGGTCGCGCCTCGTCTTCCAGCCGAAGACCGCCTCGTAGAAGGCGGCCGAGGCCTGCGGGTCCGGCGCGGGGATGCGGAGGTAGGAGATCCCGCCGACCCTGAAGACCGGGTGCTCGCTCACCGGCCGGCCTCCTTCGCGACGAAAGCCGCGACGTCTCGGATCTGATCCGCGCTCAGCCGGCCTCTGAACGACGGCATTCCGCCGCCGCCCGCCTCGACCTTCGCGCGGACGGTCGCGAAGTCGGGCCGAGCCGCGTCGAGGTTCGGCCCGATCTGGCCGTCGGCTCCCGCGGCCTCGAGCGTGTGGCACGAGCCGCAGCCGGCGGTCCTGAAGACCGTCGCGCCGGCGGCGGCGTTCGCAGCAGCCGGGATCGATGAGCTCTTCGCCGGCGCTGCGGCGGCGGTGTTCTGGCTGTAGAGCCAGACGGCACTCGTGTACCAGACTCCGATCAGCACGGCGAAGAGCAGGCCGCCCGCGATCGGGAGCACCGGCCTCGGAAAGCGATGCAGCCGGACGATCGTCACCTTTGCGGCGAAGGCGCCGTAGACGGCGCAGCCGAACAGCGAGTGCGCGAGCACGCGGGTCGAGGGCGAGCGGAAGCCGAGCTTGAAGATGCAGTGGTAGGCAACCGGCAATGTGAACGCGAACGCCAGGCGGCCCGACCAGCGATGCACCGGGTTGACCCAGGCCGGCTTCTCCCAGGGCAGCTTCCTGAAGATCCAGGCCGCGGTGAGGAGCTGGAGGCACGCGAGTACAGCCGCAGCGGTCGCGAAGCCGGCCTTCAGGTGCAGTGGGTCGCTGAAGAACAGCCGGAAGTAGCCTTTCGAGCGCGGGTCGTGGGCCGCGAGCAGCCCAGCCGTCAGCGAGAAGAGGGCGAACGCGAGCAGCGGGGCGGCGACCCAGCGGTAGGAGCGCGGCTCCGGCGAGGCGGCGGCGAGCTCTGTCACCGCGCTATCGAATCGAAGTGACGTCGGCGACGCAACCTGCCGGGCTTCAGAGCGTCAGCGAACCCAGAGCTGATCGAGCAACACGTTCCAGAACGGGTGGTACTGGTAGTTGCCGACGCGGGCGGACAACGCCGTGACCGTGCGCGGGTTGTAGAGCGGAACCCACGGCGCTCGATCCACGAGCTCGTGGTCGATTCGACTCCACGCCTCACCGGCGGCGGCGGGGTCGCTCTGCTGCAACGAGTAAGCCCGCCGGATATCGGCGTCGATGGCGCGGTCGCAGAACTCCGCGAGGTTGAGGTTCGCCGGGTTCCTCGGGACGAATGATCGACAGCTGAGCAGCAGGTCGATGAAGTTCGACGGGGTCGGGTGATCCTGGAACCAGGTGAACCACGCGATCTGAGGCCGCCGGCGGGAATCCGCGAGTGCGCCGAAGCTGTCGGGATCTCTGTAATCGATCACCTTGGCCGAAGCCCGGTACCCGAGGCGGTCGAGCACGGAGACGACGTAGCGCCCGATCAGCAGCGTCGGCGCGGTCGGGAATGGCTTGCTCAGCAGTAGCCTCACCTTCATCCCCCGTGTGCCGGAGGATGCGACCAGCTCCTGGGCCTTGGCCAGGTCTGGCGCCGTCCAGGATCCGCTCGGGCTCGGGTCGAGCGTGTACGGGCAGTACGGGCGGTAGCCGGGCAGCGTCGGCGTGAGGATCTGGCACGTCGGCTGCGCCGTGAGCGAGCTGCCGGTGAGGGCCGCGATGCGGTTGCGGTCGATCGCGTAGTTGAGCGCCCGGCGCACGGCGAGGCGGTCGAATGGCGCCTCTCGTGTGTTCATCACGAGCGTGAACGTCGCGCCGAGCGGGTCGATGTGCAGCTGGTTCGCCAAGCGCCTGGCAAGCTCGTCGACGCGGCCGACCGGCGGGGCGAGCAGCACATCGACGGAGCCGCGCTCGAGCGCCGCCACCTGGGGTGCCGGGCCGGCATTGAACACGATCCGGTCCGGGTAGCCGTCGGGCTGAGCCTCTCTCGACCATTCGCGGAAGCGAGGGTTCCGGACGAGCACCCACGACCGGCCGGGCGAGAACGACCGTGTCATGTACGGTCCGGTCGCCGGGAGCGGCTTTCGGCCGACGTCGGCGCGGGGCGTTCCGGCCGGGAGGGCGGAGGCCATCGCGAACGCGAGCTTGTAGAGGAACTCCGGATCGGGTCGGGTCAGGCGGAACGTGACCGTACCGGCGTCGCGGTCCGAGACGATCCCGCGCCTGAGGTCGCAGCGACCGGGGCTGCGCATGCAACCCGTGGCCCCGACGATCCCCGCGTACTGCGACTCGAGGAATTCGTTCTCGGGCCGGAAGACGCGTTCGATCCCGCGCCGGATGTCCTCGGGCTCGACGGCATCACCGTTGGAGTAGCGAATGCCGCTGCGGAGCTGGAACGTGTAGGTCCGCCCCCCGTCCGTGGGCTGTGGGATCGCCGTCGCGAGGTCGGCCACGAGCTCGGCCCCGGCCAGGCCGCCGGCGCGCCGGTAGGTGACGAGCCCGTCGTTCGTCAGGCTAAGCATCTGCCACTGTTCCAACCCACCGAAGGAGGCCGGGTCGGCCGACTCAGGAAGATCCCTCGGCCAAATGCGAAGGGTGCCACCGCGGTGGCTCGCCCTTCCGGGGAGAACGGCCACCCATGCGTTCCCGCCGACCGGCGCAACATCGGTCGGCCGGTTCCCGACCTTGACCAGCTGCATCGAGCCCGTCTGCGGATCGACGCGCGAGACGGTGCCGCTGAGGCTGTTTGCGACCCAGATCGTGCCGTCGCCGTAAGCCACGCCGGCAGGCGCATCAGCCACGGTGACCTTGCGGACACGCCCAGTGCGCGGGTCGAGCCGCGAGACGGTCCCGTCGGGCTCATTCGCGACCCAGACGCTGCCGCCGCCGACCGCGACGCCGCGCGGGCCGTTGCCGATCGGGATCGACTGCGAGACCTTGTTCTCCTGGGGGTCGACGAGCAGCAGCTGGCCCGTCGAGTTGCTCGTCACCCACATTCCGCGTTGGCCGGCGGCGATTCCGGCCGGCACGCCGGCGAGCCGAATCGTCGCGACAACTTTCGCGCGCGCGACGTTGATCCGCGAGAGCGAGTAATCCGTCGCGTTCGCCACCCAGACTGACCCGTGTCCGTAGGCGATGGCGCTCGCGCCGTTTCCGACCTGAATCGTCCCGACCTGCTTGAGCGCCTGGGGGTTGACCTCCGAGACGTTGCGGTCGAGCTGGTTCACGACCCAGACCTGACCGCCTCCGAAGGCCACGGCGGTCGGGCGGTGGCCGACGGGAATGCGATCGACCGTGCGACTGTCCGGGTCGATCCGCAGCACCAGATCCTCCGCGGTGTCCACGATCCAGACGGCTCCGGCGCCGTAGGCGATCCCGCCCGGTTCGCCGACGCCCGTGATCACCGCGCGCACCTTGGTGCCCTCGACGACGCCAATGCTGTTCGGCACCGCCGTGAGCGCGTCCGTGTCCGAAGAAAGTCGCGTGACGAGGAGCGCCGCGGCCCCTCCCACGACCAACAAGCCGGCGACGGCCAGCAGCCCCCTGCGGCCGATTCGAGGCGCTGCGGGTACGGGAGCCCGACGATCGCTGCGCGGCGGTGCCTGGAGTGACGGATCGTGCTCGAGGATCGCCCGCTCGATGCCCTCGAGCTCCGGGCTGGGCTCGACGCCGAGCTCGTCGACGAAACGGCGCCGCGCTGCCCTGTAGGCCTCGAGCGCCTCCGCCTGGCGCCCACAGCGGTAGAGGGCGACGAGCAGCTGGCCTTGCAGCCGCTCGCGCAATGGGTGCGCCCGCACGAGCGACTCGAGCTCCGGCAATACGTTCTCGTGTCGGCCGAGGGCGAGGTCGGCCTCGATGCGGTCCTCGAGGGCCGCCAGCCGCAAGTCCTCGAGCCGCCGGATCTCCTCCTGAACGAACGACTCGTAGGTGAAATCGGCCAGCGGTGGCCCGCGCCAGAGGGCGAGCGCTTCACGGAGCCGGTCGGCGGCCTCGGCCGGCTCCTCGTGACGCGCCTCCTCGACGAGCGCCTGGAAGCGGGCGGCGTCGAGCCCACCGCTGTCGACCTGAATGGCGTAGCCGGGTGTGCGCGTCACGAGCACATCGCTGCCGAGCGCTCTGCGCAGCCGGGCGACGTAGCCCTGGACGTTCTTCGCGGCGGTCGAGGGCGGCTGATCGCCCCAGAGCGTGTCCACGAGCGTGTCGACGGAGACGACTTCCCCGGGGTTGAGCAGCAGAACGGCCAGAAGCGCCCGTGGCTTGCCGGCGGGAAGCTCGAGCGTGTGCCCGCCCTTGCTGGCCTCGAAAGGCCCAAGGATGCGGAATTGGAGCGGCTCGTTCACCACAGGTCCACCGCGGTCAACCGATCCTCAACCGCCGCTGACGACAGTCCGAAATACCGCACGACACACACGGACGAAAGGAGACCTCATGTTCGCTCGAATCCGCCATACAGCCTGTTTCGCAACGGTGTCTCTGCTGGCCGCGACGATCCTCGTGCCCGCCGCGGGGGCCGGGCGATGGGGGCCTGCGGGGCCGCCACACGAGGCAATGACTCAACAGCGGTCGTACGGGCCTTGTCACCAGTACTGCGGCACGGTCACTCCGATCCGGGAGCAGAAGAAGGCTCCGGCCGCCCGTTCGCTCGTCCGGACGGAGCTCGTCTCGAGCTCCGACGGGTTCCGCTGGGCGGACGCCGGAATCGGCTTCGCGGCGGCGTGCGCCGGAATGCTGCTGGTCTTCCTCGCGCTCGGAGCGGCTCGTCGCACACGCGTCCGCCATGCAAGCAGCGCGTCGTGACCGTGAAGGTCGCACGCTCGAAGCATAGGAAGGTCGAGCGAAGAGACCAACCGCTCCGGCGTTGACGATAAGCGGGAGGACGGGCTGCTGAAACCGTCCTCCCGCTCGCCTCGCCCGACACAATGGGTTTGTGCCGTACGAATTGCGCGACGAGATCCGCGAGGTCGACACGCCCCAAGGCCTCGCCCGAGCCCACCTGTATCCGGCCGACCGGCCGGCGGCAGCACTCGTGCTTGGACACGGCGCAGGCGGCGGCGTGAACGCGCCTGACCTCGTTGCCGCGACGAGCGCCGCGCAGTCGGCGGGGCTGACCGTTGCCCTCGTCGAGCAGCCCTACCGAGTCGCGGGACGCCGCAGCCCGGCGCCGGCCAAGCTACTCGACGCGGCCTGGGTCTACGTGATCGAGCAGCTTGGTTTCGAGGTTCCGCTCATCGCCGGCGGTCGCTCCGCCGGCGCCCGGGTCGCCTGCCGCACCTCCGCGGAGGTGGGCGCAGTGGCGGTGCTGTGCCTCGCGTTCCCGGTGCACCCGCCCGGGAAGGGCGACGATCCGACCAAGAGCCGGCTGTCCGAGCTGGACGCGGTTCAAGTCCCGACGCTCGTCGTGCAGGGGGAGAGCGACCCGTTCGGGATGCCGCCGGACGGCCCCGGCCGAACGGTAGTCCGCGTTGGGGGAAACCACTCCCTTCGAAGCACGGGCGCCGTCGCAGCCGCGGTCTCGGAATGGCTCGCAAGCGGCGTGGCCGGGGCCCGCGA
>Ga0126306_10001616_pt1 | contig 12183 bp, 10 predicted proteins | sample Plot27_FD_92592 | JGI IMG/M metagenome (GOLD analysis project Ga0126306, IMG submission 92592) | Serpentine soil microbial communities from UC McLaughlin Reserve, CA, USA - Plot27 | ecosystem: Environmental > Terrestrial > Soil > Grasslands | place: USA: UC McLaughlin Reserve, Lake County...
CGCCGGATCGCCAAGCCACCCGGCGAGCTGCTGCGGCCATCCCTCCTGCACCTCCGCGAACGTCAGGCCCTCCCACTCGCCGAACGCGCACTCCCGGAAGCCGTCGAGTTCCCGCACGTCCAGCCCGAGCGAATCCGCCACGGCGTCGGCGGTCTGCCGGGTGCGGCGCATCGGTGATGTGACGACCGCGTCGACACCGCCGTCGTGCGCCAGCCGCTCGGCCACGGCCGCCGCCTGGCGCAGGCCCTCGGCCGACAGCTCGGGGTCGTGCCCGCCGGAGCCGCTGAACCGCTTCTCGGCCGTGTGCGGGGTCTCGCCGTGGCGCAGCAGCACGGTCGTCGTGGGCGTGCCGAGCTCGCGATCCCAGCCGACCAGGCGGGCCCGCGGCTGGACGAGCAGCGCGGCGTCGGCGTCCTGCGCCCGCAGCTCGGCCGTGCTCTCCGCCTGCGACCACGCCTCGCCCCGCGCGGCGGCGTCGAGGGCCTCGTTGGCCAGCCGGTCGGCGTGCTTGTTGCGCTCCCGCGGCACCCAGACGTACGTCACGTTCGACGGCGGCAGGAGGTCGCGCGCCCGCAGCGCGAGGTCGCGCATGTCGGGGTGCTTGATCTTCCACCGGCCGGACATCTGCTCGACGACCAGCTTGGAGTCCAGCCGCGCCTCGACCGAGGCCGTCGGGTCCAGCTCGCGGACCGCCTCGAGACCGGCGATCAGCCCGCGGTACTCCGCGACGTTGTTGCTGGCGGTGCCGATGTGCTCGGCGAGCTCGCGCAGCACCGTGCCGGTCGCGTAGTCCTTGACCACCGTGCCGTACGCCGCCGGGCCGGGGTTGCCGCGCGAGCCGCCGTCGGCCTCGACGACGAAGCGGGTCACGGTCGGCCCCGGGGGGTCACAGCGTCAAAGGCCCGACTCGGCGCTGCGCACCAGGATGCGCCGGCACTCCTCGCAGCGCAGCACCTCGTCCTCGGGGGCGTCGCGCAGCCGGCCGATCTCGACGTTGTTGAGCTCCAGCCGGCAGCCCCCGCAGCGCCGCTGCTTCAGCTCGGCCGCGCCTACGCCGCCCTGCTGGGCGCGGATCTTCTCGTAGAGCGTGACCAGACCGCCGTCGATGCCGGAGGCCTGGGTGACCCGCTGGGCGGTGAGCACCTCCACCTCGGCGTCGATCTCGGCCGTCGCAGCGTCGCGGGCGGCGGTGAGGTCGGTGGCCTCCGCCGCCGCGGCCTCCTGCTGGGCGGTCAGCTCGGCGCCGCGGCTCTGCGCCGACTCCAGCCGCTCCATGACGTCGAGCACGATCTCCTCGAGGTCCCCCTGGCGGCGGGCCAGCGTCGCGATCTCGTGCTGCAGCCCTTCGAGCTCCTTGGGCGAGGACACCTGCCCAGCGTCGAGGCGCTTCTGGTCACGGTCGGCGCGGGCCCGCACCTGGTCGACGTCCCCCTCGGCCTTCTTGAGCTCGCGCTCGAGGTCGCTCCCCTCGGTGCGGACGACCACCAGCTGGTCGCGCAGCGCGTCCTGGCGCTGCGACACGTCGGCGAGCTTGGCGTGCTCGGGCAGCGTGGCGCGCCGGTGGGCCAGCTGGGCGAGGCGGGTGTCCAGGGCCTGGACGTCGAGCAGACGGTGCTGGTCGGCGCTGGGTGCTTTCAGGGCGAGCTCCTCTGGTCGGCCCGGCGGGTCGCCCCGCGTCGGCTCAGACTGACGTCCACGGGTCGGTGACGATCGTCGAGACCCGGGTGTCCACGCTATCCGCCGCTGCCGGGTCGTGCTCGGCCAGGCCCGCGCGCATCACCCGCTCCGCCGATGCCAGCCACGGCCACTCGGTGGCCCAGTGGGCGCAGTCGACGAGCGCCGGTGCGCCGTGCTCGAGCGCCTCCGCGGCCGGGTGGTGGCGCAGATCGGCGGTGACGAACACGTCGGCGCCGCTCGCGCGCACCTCGGCGAACAAGTCGTCGCCCGCGCCCCCGCAGACCGCGACCGACCCCACCAGCCGGTCCGGGTCGCCGCCGACCCGCACCCCGCCCGCGGTGGCCGGCAGCGCCGCCCGCACCTGCGCCACGAAGTCGCGCAGCGGAACCGGACGGGGCAGCCGGCCCACCCGGCCGGTCCCGCGGGCGACCTCCGCCGGCGCCGCGAGTGCGACCAGGTCGAACGCCGGCTCCTCGTAGGGGTGGGCTGCCCGCAGTGCGGCGGTGACCGCAGCCACGGCGGCACCCGGAAGAACCATCTCGAGCCGGGCCTCGGAGACCCGCTCCACCCGCCCGGGCTGGCCCACACTCGGCCGCGTCCCGGCTCCGCCACGGAAGGTGCCGGTGCCGTCGGTCGTCCAGGCGCAGCGGTCGTAGCCGCCGATCCGCCCGGCGCCCGCCGCGGCCAGGGCGTCGACCAGCCGGTCGGCGTCGGCGGGCGGCACGAACGTCACAAGCTTGTGGGCCGCCGCCGGTGCCGCCCTGCGCAGCGGCCGGGTGTCCACCAGGCCGAGCACGTCGGCCAGGGCGTCCGACACCCCGGGGACGGCAACGTCGGCATTGGTGTGCGCGACGTACAGCGCGACACCGGCGCGGACCAGCGAGGTCACCGCCCGCCCCTTCGGGGTGGTGGTCGCGACGCCGTGCACCCCGCGGAGCAGCAGCGGGTGGTGCGTGACGAGCAGGTCGGCCGACCAGGTGACCGCCTCGTCGACCACGGCCGGCGCCGGGTCGACGGCGAGCAGCACCCGCCGCAGCGGCTGGTGGAGATCGCCGGTGACCAGCCCCACCGCGTCCCAGGACTCGGCCCACCTCGGGTCGTACGCGCTCTCGAGGACCTCGACCGCGTCCCCGACGGTCAGGGGCACGCGGGCCTCACGCCCTCGCCCGGACCTGGAACGGTCGCAGCCAGTCGGACTTGGTCTCGCCGTCGATGCGCAGCTGCCACGCGTAGCGCCCGGTCGACAGCGGCACCGGCGGCACGCTGACCGCGAAGGCGAAGTCGATGTCGCTCCCGGCCGGGACGCCTTCGGGGCGGCCCACCTCGAAGCGGCCCTCGACCCGCACCCCGCGACCGTCGGTCCCCGCGCCCACCGGGTGGCCGTCGGTGTCGACGAGAATGATCTCGAACTCGTGCGCCTGGCTGGCCGCGCTCCACGGCACGTCCAGCTTGATGGCGAGCGCCATCGGCGGCACGTCCGGCCCGGTGATCGACCAGCCGCCGCCCAGGACGTAGAGCTTGCCGTTGACCTCCTGCGCCGCGTCGGCGAGCAGCATCGTCACGCGCATGCGTGGCATCGTGCCATGCGCCGGGGGTCAGGCCGAGGTGTCGGCCAGGTCCGCCAGCACCTTGCCGGCCGGCGGCATCTGCTCGATCTCGGACCGGAGCCGCTCGGCCGCGGCCCGGAACGTCGCGTCGCCGAGCAGCCGGCCGAGCGCCTCCGCGACCGCGTCGCTGGTCACCTCGTCGGGCTGCAGCGCCAGCGCGGCCCCGGTGGGCATCAGCGCGTCGGTGTTGAACGGCTGGTCCGTCCCCTGCGGCAGGCAGAGCTGCGGCAGCCCGTGGCACAGGGCGCCGAGCATGGTGCCGGCGCCGGCGTGGGACACGACAGCGGTGCAGTGCGGGAGCAGGGCGGCCTGTGGAAGGTACGGCGCGGTGCGCACCGAGCCCGGCAGCGTGCCCAGCGCCGACCCGTCGAGTCCGGGGCCTGTCGTGACGACGAGGTTCACGTCGTGCGCCGTGCAGCCCTCGACGACGTCGCGGAAGACGTGCGCCGCCTGGTTCATGATCGTGCCCAGGGTGACGTAGACCGTTCGATCGTGCGGCAGCCCGTCCAGCTCCACCGCAGGGTCGTCGTCGAGAACTTCGCCGGCCGATGGCTTCAGCGGGCGCATGTCGGTCCACGGCTCGGGCTGCGCGCCGCGGAGGCCCGGCGGGCACACGTCGAGGTAGGGCGCCGCGAGCACCGGCTCGGCCGGGTCCGGCAGGCCGGCCTCGGCCACGACGGACCCGATCCGGGCCGCGAACACCGACGAGCCGGGCACCGTCGGCCCGTAGCCATGTGTGACGTGCGGCACGCCGTGCACGATCGCAGCGGTCGGTGAGCCGAGCTCGAGGGTGTCGTGCAGCACCAGGTCCGGCCGCCAGGTCTGCACCAGTTCCGCGACGTCGCGAGCCCGGTCGGCCGCCCCGGCGCCGAAGAGGTGCTTGGCCGCGAAGACCGGCTGCTCCTCGGGCGGCATCTCACTGACCGCGCGCTCGCCCGGCATCCGGGCGTACGACTCGGCGAGCGTCACGCCGGACACGTGGTGCCGGATCCCCAGCCGGCCCAGCAGGCCTGCCATGTCCGACCCGCTGCTCACCATGACGTCGTGACCGGCCGCCTGTGCGGCGCGGATCATCGGCAGCATGGGCAGCAGGTGGCCGTACGCCGGCCAGGACCCGACCAGCACCTTCACGCCTGGCCCCTCGGGGACCTGCTGGCACTCCTCGACCTGATCATGCTCCCGATGGTGCCCCGGCCAGCCCGCGGCGTCCACGACGTGCCTGGAGATGATCCGGTCCATGGACCGCCCAACCCCGGGCTGCGCCACATTCGACCCAGTGCTCCTGCTCAGGGAAGAGACCGGAACTGGTACAGGACTGCTTGTCCTCCTGTTTCTCTCGCTGGGAGGCTTGGTCGCCTCGAGCGAAGACCGCTGAGGTGGTGCGGCCAGCCCACCCAGCGCGGCCGCCGGGTCCTTGCTGTCCACCACAGCGCCGCACAGCCACCCGCCCCTCGACCGGTAGTGGGCTGCTCACGCTGTGTCGTGGACGCCGCGCGAGAGCACCAGCGGCTCACAGCACGGGCGTGCTCCCACGTTTCTGCTCCGTCCCCACGGACACATTGCCGGCGGTAAGGAAGGTTCACACGGGGCAGAGACAACCTTCGTGGCGTGACTGGATTGGTGGCATTTCGACATGAGGGAGATCGACGTCCCGCCGCTTCGACACGAGCGGTTTCGCTCGGTGTTGGCTGCAGAGCCCTGTTCGCGCTTCGGCAACGGGCTGGAGCGAGCTTGCGGGCAGCTCGAAGGCCGCACCCTGTGGCACGTCAACTCGACCGCGCAGGGAGGTGGGGTCGCCGAGATGTTGCATACGGTCCTTGGCTATCTGGCCGGCGCAGGCATTCGTACGAGATGGCAGGTGATCGAGGGCGACGACGAGTTCTTCGAGGTCACCAAGCGGATTCACAACCTGCTGCACGGTGAGGCGGGTGATGGCGGCGAGCTTGGCCAGCGCGAACGTGTCGTGTATGAGCGAAACATGGCCGCGGCCGCGCAGGAGCTCAGGCCGCTGGTGAACGCCGGAGATGTCGTCGTTCTCCACGACCCGCAGACGGCCGGTCTCGCGCAGCCCCTGATAGGGGCAGGTGCGCATGTGATCTGGAGCTGCCACGTCGGGGCGGACCAGCCGAATGACTTGGTCCGCTCGGCCTGGCACTTCCTGTCTGGCTACGTCGCGCATGCTCACCGCACCGTGTTCTCCCGGCCGGCGTACGCCTGGGAGGGACTCGACCCAGCGCGGGTCGCGGTGATCCCGCCCTGTATCGACGCGTTCTCGCCGAAGAACCAGTCGCTGCACCCCGAGGTCGCAGAGTCGATCCTGAAGGCAGCCAATGTTCTGCCCGGCCGACCCCAACGAGAGCCGACCTTCTACCGCCAGCAAGGCGCACCTGCACGGGTCCAGCGCCGCGCGCAGGTGACCGAGGATGCGCCGCTGCCCGCGGACGCGTCGCTCGTGACCCAGATCTCACGCTGGGATCGCCTCAAGGACCCGATCGGCGTCCTGCGGGGCTTCGTCGAGCACGTCCCGGAGGAGCTCGAGGCGCACCTCGTCCTGGCAGGACCCACGGCGGACGCTGTGCGTGACGACCCCGAAGGCGCTGAGGTGCTCGACCAGGTCCGCGCCGAGTGGGGACGGCTGCCCCCTAGCGCCCGCCAGCGCGTGCATCTCGTCTGCATCCCCATGGAGGACCTCGAGGAGAACGGCGCAGTGGTCAACGCCCTGCAGCGGCATGCCGACGTCGTGGTGCAGAAGAGCTTGGCGGAAGGATTCGGCCTCACGGTTGCGGAGGCCATGTGGAAGAGCCGTCCTGTGGTCGGCAGCCGGGTCGGCGGAATCCAAGACCAGGTGACGCACGGGGTGACAGGCCTACTCGTCGACGACCCCAGCGACTTGAAGGCCTTCGGCTGCGAGCTGAGCACGCTGCTAGAGGATCGCCGGTGCGCCGAAGACATGGGTGAGCGGGCGCACGAGCGAGTCCGTGATCGGTACCTCACCTCGAGCCATCTGCTCGACTACCTGTCCCTCATCGGTGACGTGCTCCAAGGGCACGGCAGCACGCCCGAGGCGGCGCCACGAGCGGTTCCGGTGGGCGCAGACGGACTCGAACCGCCGACCCCCTCCTTGTAAGTCGGGCGCCAGGAGGTCATTGCGGTTCATTGTGGTACGACGCACCCCGGCCCACCTGAGGTTTCTCCCCTCACTAGTCCGTCATGGTTCGCCGCGATTCGCTGCCGCCGTTAGCAAGGCGTTAGCAAGCTCAGCTGTGCGGGACAAGCACGAGGTTTGGCCTTGGCCTCCGCCGGCGCAGGCGGAGGGCGTCGTCGCTCTCGTTACCGAGCCAGAGCATCGGTGCCCGGTCGCGGATGTGCTGCCGCAGGTAGATCTCGACGTACTCGGCGCGGTAGGTCTCGTCGCTCCAGCTTGAGAGCCGGCTCGAGAATGACGTTCGGACGCAAGCTCGTCGACTTGGCGCAGGAGGCGTCGAGCGCAAGCTAGCGAGCACAATGCAGAGGTCCGGTCGTCGAGCGCACGGCGGCCGGGCCTCTGCCGTTTCCGGTTGGGCAGCCGCGGGAAATGACCTCACGTACTAACCCCCTGCCGACCGGAGAAGCAGCCATGCCGTACGAGCCTCCCTCTGGATGGGTCGAGGCGCTCCTCACCGAGGACGATGCGCCGGCACGCTCCCGCTTCCACACCAGCCAGGAATGCTCCATGATCGGCGATCCCCAGCGGCTAACGGCTGTCGACAAGCCCTATGCGGCGACCCGCTGCTCACGGTGCTCTGCCCTATGAGCGCCCGGTGGGAGAAGCCGTCGAGAGGTCGCGTAGGGCAACCGTTTCGCTACGGCGAACTCGGGAGATGTTCTAACGGCGGAGCGATCCTTCCCGGATGGGGGACGGGAAGGCTCACGCGCGCGCCTGCGCCGCCGCTCGGGGATGAGTGACGCGGGCGCTTACAGAGGGTGCGCCCGGTCGTCAGTCGGCGGCCGGGCCTCTTCTGTGGAAAGGTAAGGCTCTGACGGGGACGGATGAACGACTTGAGTAGTGGTGGCAGGGCCTTACGACTGAGGAACGTGCACAAGTTCTCGACGCGGATCTACACGAGCCGCTCCACCGGGACCTGCTCGAGCTCGTGCTGCGCGCGAAGGTCTTCGCACCGGCGATCGGCAGGTACTGGGTGCAGTCGACCGCGGACATGACATGGCACCCGACCGACAAGGTGCGCGAGTTTGTCGAGGAGAAGCGCGGGGCTGACCTCTGCTAGCCCCCCGCTGGTAGGCCAGCCCTACCGCTGCTCCGGCACCAACGTCACCAGGTCGACGAGCACGGCGACGACCTCGGCGATCGACGCGCAGTCGGCCACCAGGTAGTTGCCATGCTTCACTCGCAGCATCTCCCGCGGCGGCCGGCTCAGCGAGTTCCACACGATGATCCGCTCGACCCGGTAGCCGTCCGGGGTGACCATCACGTCCACGGCGGGCAGCCTACGGCCCCCCGACCTTGCGGTTTACCGACCCTTTACCCGGGAACACGGGGGGCCGGAGGTCTTACCGCGATGATATTCGCCGCCCTGCTATTGCCCTTGGCTCTCATCGGATTACTCCTAGGCATGGAGCGGCTCGAGCGGTGGACGGTGCGTCAGTCCCAACCGCGCCGACGGCCGCCCCCTCCGTCGCGCTGACGTCGCTCCCTTTTACCCCGACACCCGCGCCGCCGACCATCCCCCGTCCGGCGGCGCGGGGCCCTAGTCCATCACCTGGCTACCCTCGCTTCATGCCGCCCCAGCACGGCGCCACGCGCTACACGGACTACGGCTGTCGCTGCGAGGTGTGTCGGGAGGCCCACGCCGATCGTCACCGCGTGCTCCGCACCCGGCGGGCGGCCGCTGGGCCGGAGGACAACCCCGCACTCAAGCACGGGGCCCGATCGACGTACGTCAACCACGGCTGCCGCTGCGAGCCGTGCCTCGAAGCGCAGCGCGAAGCGAACCGGCGACGACCCAGCCGGCTCAGCGCGGCTCGTGACGCCCCCACGCCGGGCCGTCTGGCACGGCGCATCGGCGGTTATGACCCTTGCCCCCTCGCCGGTCTGAGAGCAGAGTGACTGTTGTCCGGTGTTGATGTCGAGGGGGCGTCACACCTGGAAGGGGAGCGGCTGGTAGCGCAATCTGGCCGTGGAGCGAGGACTGGCGATCCGGGGGAAGGGGTCGCCAGGTCCTCGCTTCTGTGTTGTGCGGCCCGCCAGCGTCGAGGGGGGGTTCGACGCGACGGGCCTGGCCACGCTCGCCTGGGGGAGCGGGATGCGCGGTTGCTGCCAACCTGCGCGCGGGTGAGGCCCGCGGTCAACGCAACTCGCCGAGGAACCTCTCGACGCCGGCCATGAGCCCACCCGGCGAGCCCCGGCTCACACCCCCTCCTGCGTGAAGCTGGAGCTCTGCTACGCCTTATCGAGGCGCTTTCTACTGCGCGTTTGGTTGCATCCGGCGTCTGCGTGGGCCGACCGCCCATGACTGGGTTCTGGCATTGTGCGAAGTCCTTGTGCAGCAGTTCACGCGCCGCCCTCCCTGGAGGCGCGATCTGCACGGGGTCCCCGCGGCGATCCGGTGCAAACCGCCCGATTCGCCGCAATCGGGTGTAGCCTTCGAAGCACAAGGGCGCCTTTCGTGTGGTGGCTGGAATCAGCCTCCCGTCACAGGCTCGACGTCTACCTCCCGCGAGAAATGACGTCGCCTGATGCCCAACCCCGGTTCTGCGCAGCCCACCCCTTCTCTGATCGAGGCGTTCAGCGAGATCGCCCAGCACGTGCAGGCCTCCGAGAACCCCGAGGACAGCATGGAGCGGATCAACCAGACGGCGGTGGACGCCGTCCACGGCTGCGACTCCGCCAGCCTGAGCCTGCTCACGCCCGATGGTCCGACCACCCGGGCGGCGACCGACCGGGTGGCCCGTGACGGTGACCAGATCCAGTACGACCTGGGCGAAGGCCCCTGCTTGGACGCCGCGATGCACGAGCGGTGGGTATACGTGCCCGACATGCGCGAGGACCCGCGCTGGCCGGCGTCCAGCATCCGGCTAGCCGAGGAGGTCGGCGTCGGGAGCATGGTCAGCTGCCGGCTCACCCTGGACGCCGCCCCGAACCACACCCTGGGCGGGATGAACCTGTACTCCACGGTGGAGGACGGCTTCACCGGCGAGGACCAGATGCGGGCCATCCTGCTAGCCTCCCTCGGTGCCGTGGTGGTCGACGCCTCCCAGCAGCAGGCGCACCTGCGCGCCGCTATCGAGTCCCGGCAGGTCATCGGCGAGGCCATCGGCATCATCAAGTCCCAGCACCCGCAGGTGAGCAGTGACGAGGCGTTCGCGATCCTGGCCAAGGCCTCCCAGCGGATGAATATCAAGCTCCGCGACCTAGCCCGACGCATCACCGAGGGCGACCAAGTGGCCGCGCCCGGCTCGAAGCCGCTGGCCCGTCCCAAGTCACCACCCCCCAGCACGCTTTCGGGCGTCCGGGCGCCGAGTAAGCGGTAGAGGCGGCGGCTCAGGATGGCGGGCCGTCGCATCGGCCCCGGCCCTTCGCGGGGGTTCGCTGAGGCGGGGCAAGCAACGAGCCGCCGAAGCGCCGTCACCGCCCAGAACCCGCGGGACGGTGAGGATCCTGAACCGAGACGGCGCGGTGGGTAAGTGCCCATACCGAGCACCCGCTCGGCGGCTGACACGACCGAGCGGAACGGCACTACCGACCGGTACGCGCCGAGGCATGATGCCGTTGTCCTTACCGGAGAGGCCGGACCAAATGATCACTACCAGGGGCCCTCGGCTGCGGCTACGCGGCGACGGCCAGCGGCTGCGACTTCATATAAGCACTAGGCACGGCGGAGACCCACTCGACCTGGTGCGTGAGTGTTGTCGAGCCAGTCTGGCGATCGAGAAGGCCATGGGCGAGGCCATCGCATCGGCTCAGTCTTCGGGCCGAGGCTGGCGCGAGATCGCCGCCGCGCTCGGTGCGTCGGGCGACACGACGACGAAACGGGATGTCATCGACGCCCGACTCATGCAGCAACGGTCCCTATGGCAGCGGTTCTGGCCGGACGGCAGCCGATGACCGTGACGCTGTTCTACTTCGATGGCTGCCCGCATTGGATGACCATGGATGAGCGGCTGAAAGCCGTGCTGCGCCGCATTGGGCGTGAAGACGCGGTCGAGCGGCGACGGGTGGAGACCATCGAGGACGCCCAGGCAGTCGGGTTCACTGGCTCACCAATGATCCTGCTGAATGGCAGTGACCCCTTCGGTGACCTTACAACTCCGGCCAGTCTTTCCTGCCGGATGTACCAGACACCGGATGGACCCGCCGGGTCGCCGACGCTCGACCAGCTCGTCGAGGTACTGCGATGAACATCGTCAAGCGTCTGTTGGCGCGGTCATTGGGCCTGTACCTGCTGTTCGCCGTGATAGGGCGCTTCGTGGAGCGCATAGGAGCGGTCGAGTGCGGTTGCCGCCCGGACTGCTGGTGCAAGCGCCCGGTTCTGAAGCATGTTCCGGTGGGTCTTTCATCGTGGTCACCGCTGACGGGCCATCTGCCGTTCGGTAAGTGCCGCTATCGCGCAACTACGCGGCGCCTGGCGCGCCAACGAACGGAACCGGCAGCAAGGATGGCTCTGCTGCTCTCGACCGGCGGTCCGGTGGGGTGGCAGCGTGCGGGGTGAGTGCCCTGGCCGGGTCTGACTCGAGATTCCGGCTGACGCCTTCGGGTTGTCTTGATAATGATCCGTCGGCCCGGTCTGGTCGCTCACCCGACACCGACCGGACGGGCGGAGTGACCTACTAGGAGCCTGCCGAAACCAGGCCCGTTGCTGTCTTGTCCGCCGTCCCGGCCGGCGCGGTGTCAACCGTTCCCGGCGAAGGGTGGAGGCTGACATGGCAACGATGGCAAGGATCACCGGCGGTGTCGATACGCATCTGGATGTGCATGTGGCGGCGGCGCTCAACGACGTCGGAGGAGTGCTGGGAACGGCGTCGTTCCCGACCACGACTGCGGGCTACCGCCAGTTGCTGGGGTGGCTGTCCTGGTTCGGTGAGATCACCCTGGTTGGTGTCGAAGGGACCGGTAGCTACGGAGCCGGGCTGTCCCGGTTCCTGCACTCCCGCCACGTCGGGGTGGTCGAGGTCGACCGACCCAACCGCCAGACGCGGCGCCTGGCGGGTAAGTCCGATCCGATCGACGCGATCAGCGCGGCCCGCGCCGCGTTGGGTGGGACCGCGAACGGCGCTGCCAAGACCCGCGACGGCAACGTGGAATCCCTGCGAGTGCTGCGGGTTGCGATGCTCAGTGCCCGCAAGGCCCGGACCCAGGCGATCAACCAGATCCACTCGTTGGTCTGCACCGCGCCCGACGAGCTGCGCGACAAGCTCCGCCACCTGCCCACCGTGGACCTGATCCGGGTCTGCGCTTCCCTGCGGCCCCCAGCCAGCACCGACGTCGCGGCCGTCACCAAGACCACGCTGCGAGCGTTGGCTCGTCGAGTGCACCACCTCGACGAGGAGGCCGCCGACCGCCAGGCGCTGATCCGGCCTCTGGTCTCAACAACCGCACCCGAGCTGCTCGCGCACCACGGTGTCGGCCCCGACACCGCAGCCGCGCTGCTCATCGCGGCCGGCGACAACCCCAGCAGACTTCGCAGCGAAGCGACCTTCGCCCGGCTCTGCGGCGCCGCACCCATCCCAGCGACCAGCGGCAAGACCCAGAACCGTCACCGCCTGCACCGCGGCGGCGACCGACAAGCGAACTCCGCACTCTGGCGCATCGCCCTGACCCGGATGTCCAACGACCCCGACACCCGCGCCTACGTCACGCGACGCACCCAGCAGGGCCTGTCCAAGCGAGAAGTCATGCGCTGCC
>Ga0126306_10001617_pt1 | contig 12182 bp, 15 predicted proteins | sample Plot27_FD_92592 | JGI IMG/M metagenome (GOLD analysis project Ga0126306, IMG submission 92592) | Serpentine soil microbial communities from UC McLaughlin Reserve, CA, USA - Plot27 | ecosystem: Environmental > Terrestrial > Soil > Grasslands | place: USA: UC McLaughlin Reserve, Lake County...
CGCAGGTATGGCGGGTCACTCGAAGTGGGCACCGTCGTGGCGATGAGGCCAAAGACGAGGATGGCAACGCCGATGATCGCGAGCGAGATCCATCCGGTCTTGAACAGGATGCTGGCGCGCTGAGTCATCAGCCCACCTAAGTTGCCCTTTGCATGTGTCTTCCCTTACTAACACCTCCGAGCATGCCACACAACGAAGCGCGGCGCATCTCTAACCAAGGCTTATTCACCGAAGTTCCTAGAAGGGGTGTTCTCGGAAGTCCAAATCCAGCATCCTGCATAGCCTCGGTCTGACTACCCCTGCTCCGCGAGACTTGTGCCCGGACACCTTTTGCGTTATTATTGTGCATGCACAATATAGGAGGGACACGATCATGATCAGTGACATGCTCATCGAGCGCATCAACACAATGGACGCCGAGCAGTTAGACCGGCTGCAAGTCGCCATCGACCGCCGCCGTGGGGAGCTCGACGGGGAGGAAGTGGCACTCACTGCCGGCTCCTCCAGCACCGTCATCGAGCGACGCGACTACGGGAGCGGGGTACTACAGCTGGAGATGCGGGGCGAGAGCGGTCCGTACTGGTACTTCCACCACCGCAAGGACGGCAAGCAGAAGACCGTCTACATCGGCAAGACAGACGCCCCCGAGATCAAGCTGGCACAGATAAAGGGCGGGATAGGCGGTTGAAGACGGTCCGCACGAAGTTCATATGCGGGATCCTGCCTCGCCCCGGTCCTATGCGGTATGTACCCTTGTCCGGCGACCCTAGCCCCTTAGGACCGGGGCCTAAGCCCTAGTCTCACCCTCACGGCGTTGCCGGAAGTTCACACCCAGCATAGCCTCGGCATGTTCCTTTGCTAAGTTGCGAGTTGGGCCGGGGTTTTCTGATAGCGTTCCCCCGGCCTATTGTGTGCGCTGTGATGTCGGCCTCGGGGCCACGTTCGGGTATCCCTTCACCTTCCTCGCGAAGCCCTTTAGGAAGTTTAGGAAGCGGCGGACCTCCTCCTATGCTCCTCGACTATGATCTTCTTGTTTCGGATGCGCACGTTCTCCACCGTGTCCGCCAGGTGCAGGTTCATGTGTGCCACGGCGTAGCGAGCCAACTGATCGTCGGAGATGTCATCGCCTTCTATGTCGAGCTTGAAGTCCTGTCCTTCCAGCCAGCCCCCGTTGGTAAAGTTCACCACGAAGTCGAACTGCACCCGCCTGTCTTCCCTGTCTTGCGCATGGCCGTCGCCCACCGCTTGTGCCTCCGTCCTCACGCTCCCGGACATATCATAGACTAGCTTACCCAGGCTTCTACTAAGCCTTATTCACCCTACTGTCTAAAAGGGGTCTTCTCGGAAGTAAGCTAGGCGGGGGTCATCGCACCCTCGGCTGGGCCGCTGCTCCCACCGCCCGGGCGGAGGGTCGGCTCAGGACACTCCAGGCTATCCACGCCCCGCTTATCACCAGCAGCACCGCGCCAGCGGGCACCGTCGGAGGTGTGGCGTTGGCGCCGATCGTCAGCGCGTACACGATACCGAAGATGTACATCAACACGGGCGCGAACGCCCAGAGGGCCCCTGCCCACTTTGGCAGGATCCCAGAGCGCCAGACTGCCACGCCCAGGAGCACGTTGCCCACGAACCCGAGCAAGACGGACACCCCGAAGGTGGCTGTCTGCGCGGTACTCGCGAGGGTGGTGGGCAGCTTGTCAATCTCCTCCATGCCCGCCAGGATTGCCTGCCCCTCCTCGGGAGAGGCGAAGGTAGATACCCCACCGATTGTCAGGAACAGGGCGTGACCAAAGACGGCGATGACCATAGCCACCAACCCCATACGTCCGGCGCGGCTTCTGGTTAGGTATGCTCCGAGGGCAAAGGTGCCGAAGATCACGAAAATGATGCCGAGGACGCTCGCGAACAGGTGCTTCAGCACGTAGCCGTTGGTGGTGACGAAGCGAGCCCAGGCCTCGAGGTGGGTGCTGGGGTCGGGCTGGGGATCGAGGCTCGAGAAGAAGGTCAGCGCCCCGTAGAGGGGCAGGCCCAAGAGGCCTATAGCAATCCACCTCGTAGTGTTGGGCATGGACGACACGTAAGTAGCTCCTTTCCAATACCTCTCAGCCAAGGGACCTCTTCCCTAAGATGCAGCCATGATGCCATGTATGAAGGCTCTGCGCACCCGCCGAAGGCCTATTCACCCAAGTGCCTAGAAGGTGAATTCTCGGAAGTTCGCATGGCCCCGGTCCTATGCTGAGCCCTCGGGAGGTGTACAGCACCGCTCTTAGTGGCGTAGGATGTTCGGCAGCTGATAGGGGGCAACGGTGGGTCCAGAGGCACTAAGGATTGTGAGGGCGATCAAGCAGCTGGACTCCGATGTCGCGGACGGAGGAGTGCCTTGACCCACGACGCCGTGCAGCGGTGGATCAACGCCTACGTGGACGCCTGGCGCACTTACGACCCCGCGGCCATAGGAGCCCTCTTCGCGGAGGACGCCACCTACGCCTACCACCCCTACGACGAGGGCGATGAGGTGGTGCGGGGCCGCGAGGCCATAGTCGCCGACTGGCTGGAGGAGCGGGACGAACCCGGCACCTGGGAAGCGAGCTACCGTCCCCTGGTGGTCGAGGGGCAGCGGGCGGTAGCCGAGGGGACAACGAGCTACACGAACGGCGACTTCTTCTGGAACCTGTGGACGTTGCGCTTCGACGACGAGAACCGATGCGCCGAGTTCGTGGAGTGGTTCATGGTCCGGCCGCGGGACTGACCGCTCCTCAGAAGGGCGGACGACCGGCCTGCGAGGCGGTCCTCAATCAGGCTGCTACGCCCCGGCCCTTCCTCTTCTTGCCCTTATTCACCAACGTCCTAGGTGAATTCTCCGAAGTTCGCGTCTGACTTCGGAGGGTGCCATCATGCTTGTGGTGGAAAGGGATGGTCCGCCAAAGGGACAGCGGGGAAACCCGCCTCCAACGGGGACAAGGGGAGGATGACACTATGACGCTCCCGCCTGAGCGAGGAGGCTCACGGTATGCAGACGTGAGGCAATACTCGCTCGCTCAGATCCTTGCGGTGTGGGCGGCGGCAGCTGTTCCGATGGCCGTTCTTGCGTGGGTCGTGGCTCCGTGGCTTGCAGACCGGCTCGACGGGCCCGTAGCCTTGGGGCGCGCCCTTCTCGCGCTCCTGACGGTCGGCCTGATCTGGCAGTTCGTGCTGGTGGTGCTCCTGATTCACCGAGAGCGGGGCTCGCTGCGTTGGTCGGTCCTGAAGGACGCCCTGTGGCTGCAGTCACCGCGCAGCCCCACAACCGGACGCCTCGGCGGCCGGCTCTGGCTCGTCCTGGTTCCGGCCCTGCTGATCTTCACCGCCGAGGGTTTCTTCCCCCATCCGTTCCCGCCCCCAACAGGCCACGACTTCGCCGCCTTCCTCGAGTCCGAGGCGGGTCAGGAGTTCCTCTCCGGCAACTGGGTTTGGTTCGCTATCATCGCCGCCCTGAGCGTGTTCAACACCGTCCTCGGAGAGGAGCTGCTGTTCCGCGGCCTGCTGCTGCCGCGGATGCAGGGTGCGTTTGGGCGCTGGGACTGGGTTGCCAACGGTGTCCTGTTCGCGGTCTACCATCTGCACATGCCGTGGGTGATCCCGGCGACCATGCTCGGCGACACCTTCGCGCTGTCCTACCCATCGCGGCGCTACCGTAGCGCACTGATCGGGATCATCGTGCACAGCTCCCAGAGCGTCTTGGTGCTCGTCCTCATCCTGGCCCTAGTCCTCCAGTAGCCAGCGGCAAAGTCCCCCGCGGCATCCGAGCAGTCCAGACGCACTCGTCGGAGGGTGCACTCGGCCCCGACGCATCTCGGCCCCGACGCGTCTCGGCCACGAGCCAGAGCTAGCCCGGCTTGCCCTAACGTTCGGCGAGTGCTCTTATTCACCGAAGTGCCTAGAAGGGGTGGTTCGGAACTTCGGGGGTTGGTGTAGGCTGTTGTGGGCTTGGTGGTGAGCTAGGGGAGGCTCCGATGCGACGGGTTCGCTACGTGGTTGCCATGAGCTTGGACGGATACATCGCGGGGCCCAACGGCGAAGCGGACTGGATCATCATGGACCCCGACATCGACTTCCATGGGCTCTTCGACCAATTCGATACCTTCCTCCTGGGGCGCCGGACGTTCGAGGGTATGGCCGGGGCGGGGGGTGGTGCGCAGCCAGGGGTAAGGACGATCGTCTTCTCGCGGACGCTGCGTCAACAGGACTATCCGAACGTCACCATCGTTCCTGAGAACCCAGAACAAGCGCTGGCAGACCTCCGCTCGAAGCCGGGCAAGGACATCTGGCTCTTCGGCGGCGGGTTGCTCTTCCGCAGCCTGCTGGAAGCCCGGCTGGTGGACGCCGTGGAAGTCTCAGTGATCCCCGTGCTGCTGGGCGAGGGCATCCCTCTGTTGCCGACTAAGCCTTCGTCCGAGCGGTTTAAGTTGATGTTGGCTAGCAGTAGGACGTACGAGACGGGGATCGTGTCGCTGGAGTACTCCGTCGAGTACGAAGCGGCCTAACCTATCCACCGAAGTGCCTAGAAGGGAAATTCTCGGAAGTTCGCTCACCGCTCGGCTTCGTAACGGTTGTCGTAACGTTTGAGAGACGTTCTTACGCTAGAGTGGGGTCGTGACAGAAGGCGCAAGGAAACAGGGTGTAGGAGTAAGTGAGATGAGCCCAAGCAACTCGCCGACAGCTAGCTCCTTGCGCGGGCGCTGGTTGCTACTCGCTAGGGCAGCGTGGATAGCGGTGGCCGTTGCTACGATGGGTACCTTCGTCGCCGCCGTCCCCGCTCGCTACGCTCAGTTGGCTCACCCAACCGAAGCGGCACGCACTGCTCTTGCGAAGATAGGGCTATCCGCAGGTGCCTACGCTTTCTATAATGTCGGGCTCGATACCCTTTTCATATCCGTCTGCGCTACGATCGGCATCCTCATCTTCTGGCTGCGCTCCGACGATGCTATGGCGTTGCTAGTAGCCACGATGCTGGTCGTTTGGGGAGCGTTAAACGACCTGGTTGTCATAACTCCGCGCGCAATCGGAGGGATGTACCCTACTTTGGGGATGACGTTGGTCGCCACGCTGACGTACGTCGGCTACATGGCGTGGATGCTGTTTTTCTACCTCTTTCCTAGCGGGCGCTTCATACCACGCTGGACTCGCTGGCTGGCACTCCTCTGGGTACTTTTTTCGGGAACGTGGCTCTTCACATCCTTCGGCCCGCTTACCTGGCCGCCTCTACTCTTCAATGTGACCCTCGTGATCCTGTGGGGAAGCTTCGTGGTAGCTCAGGTCTACCGATACATGCGTGTTTCCGACGCTGTTCAACGCCAGCAGACCAAGTGGGTGGTCTTCGGGGTGGCCGTGGCGGTAGCGGGCTTCCTGACGACCATCTTCACTGTGGGAGTGGTGGACTCTCTGCCGCCCGAAGAAGTGAGCCGCAAGATGCTAAGCCTGCTGCTGATGGATGCCTTCATGCTGTCTATCCCTATCTCCATTGGCATTGCGATACTGCGCTCGCGTCTCTTTGACATAGATGTCGTCATCAACCGCACCCTCGTCTACGGCGCTCTGACCACGATACTGGTCCTCGTTTACTTCGGAGGCGTGGCCACAACCCAGGCGATCTTCCGCACTCTCACAGGCCAAGCAGAGCAGCCCCAGCTAGCTATAGTCGTCTCTACCCTCGTGATAGCGACGCTCTTCAACCCCCTGAGGTGGCGCATCCAGTCCTTCATCGACCGCCGCTTCTACCGCAGGAAGTACGACGCGAGGAAGACGCTAGAGGCTTTCTCTGCCACACTCAGGGACGAGACCGACCTGAAGGCGTTGAACGACGATCTGTTAGGGGTGGTGAGGGAGACGATGCAACCCGCGCACGTCTCTATGTGGCTGCGCCCTGACAGGGCCTCGCAGCGCCAGCAGGCATACTAATAGCCCTGTATTCACCCAAGTGCCTAGAAGGTGAATTCTCGGAAGTTCGTTCTCCGCTCGGCCTCGTAACGGTTGTCGTAACGCTTGGGAGACGGTAGCGGCGTAGTATGGGGCAACAAACCAAGACGCAGGAGTATAGCCGCGAACGCCTCGACCTGGGATCATCACGCCCGGTGGAGGTCGGAGTTCGCCAGATACTTGTCCAGGTTCTTCTTGGGTCCCCCAATAACCAGCACATCGCCTTCCTGGAGGACGGTATCCCCGCTTGGGATGGTGCCTCCGGATCCCTTGCGCTCGAGCGCCAAGACGGTAAGGCCGCTCTTGCGGTAGAGATGAAGGTCGGCCAGGCTCTTTCCCACCCATTTCCTTGGAACGTTTGCCTCCGCTAGGGCCTCGTCCCCACCGAGGTCCACGTAGTCCACGACTGTCGGCGAGGCCATCGTGCGGGCCAGCTGCGCCCCCATGTCCTTCTCAGGTTCTATGATCCGGTCTGCGCCGACTTTCTCTAGGACCCGGGCGTGGAGCCTGTCCAGCGCCCGCGCCACGACGTAAGGCACGCCCAGCTCCTTCAGGTTCGCCGTAGCCAGGATGCTCGCCTCCATGTTCTTCCCGATCACGACCGCCGCGGCGTCGAAGTGCCCCACGTTCAGGTCGTGCAGAACCCATTGGTTGGTAGCATCCGCCGCGATCAGGTGGGCATGGGGGAATTCCCCCGAGAGGTTCTGGACGAGGTCCTCGTCGGAGTCTATGCCCAGCACCTCGTGGCCGAGGGAGAGCAGGGTCTCAAGCATAGCGTTCCCCAGCCGACCGAGGCCGATTATCACGAAGTGACGACTCATGATGTTCCTCTCCGTCTTCCTTAGCTGTCCGCAAAGACGATCTCGACTACGCCTGGCGTGTCCGCGGGCTCACCGATGACTTCGAAAGTTATCCGAGGAGCGCCCGGAAAGCCCTCGTCTTTCTCTAAGTGCCCTAGCTGTCCTCCTGCTGTTTCGTAGCTGATCCGTTCGAGTTCGTAGACGCCAGGGGTGACTGTCCGGGGTAGCGTGATCTCGGCGTCCAGACGGCTCATGGTCGAGCCATCGGCGTCCCGTTTAGATATCGGGCTGGATTGAGCTCGCGCCACCAGTGGTGGTGCGCTCTTGACTTTGGTGTGCGTGAAGATCGCGCGCACCTCCTTGAGGTTGGCCCGGTGGTGTAACACGATCTCGAGCTTGACCGTGTCTCCCGCCTCGTAGCGCCGGTCGTCGTGTGCTCCCTCCATGCTCCTCACCTTCCTGGTTTGCTTCTTAATCGATCTACCATCGCATCACTTCCAGTCCCTGTGATCGGCTCGGTTATTGTCCCGGCCCGGACCTCGAGCCTTACCCAGAGTTTGCGGAGCCAGAAGAGAACACCCTGCGCCAGAAACCTCGGTGCTCCTCGCCCTTGTCCAACCGCACGATCATGACCGGACAATGGTAGTGAAGAACAACATACTCGGAGATGCTCCCATCGATGACCCGCCTTACCCCACTGTGTCCCCGGTTGCCCATGACGATAAGGTCTGCTTTTAGATCCTTGGCCAATAGCACAATCTCCTCGGCCACACCCCCTATCCTGAGATGGGCTCCGGCCACCGTCCCACCAGTTACCTTCACCCGACAGGTGAGATTCCAGAGTATCTCCAGAGCCTCCCGCTCGATCTGCTCGTAGAGTGTGCGATCGAAACCGATGGTGTCGACGTCCTTCATCAAGAATTTGGGAAGCTTCCCAACATAGACCAAGTGCAGCTCGGAGCCGGCACTCTCGGCCAAGTCCACAGCCTTGCGAGTGGCTAGATCAGCCTCGTCGGAATCGCCGATAGCCAGCAGGATCCTGCTTGGGAATATGCCCACGTTCTGCTCCTTGTGGCTCACTGCGCTTTAACCTCATCACCTCATCGACCGCCAACGTGGATGGCGGGGCGCAGCTCAGAGTTTGGCTCCGCCTCTCTCAAGACCTCGTGGGTGACAGGGGCGGTGTCCCCCTCCCCGAAGAGAAGAAAGCGCAACAGATACACGATCGGGTTACCCTCGGTCCACCCGAAGTAACAGTGCGGCGACCTGCCGGTCGTGTCGCGCAAATGGAGCAGCAGGGCGGCGATGGCGTTGGGCACAACAGAGCTCACGGCGCGCAGCACCTTGTAGTCGCCGACCTTGACTCCCCTAACCGCCAGCACGTCCTCAAATTCCGAAGCGTCTTCCACGTCTATCTCGAGGAAGAGGATGGGGACGCCTTGGGGTATGTGGTTGTCCTCCCGCTGCTCCGCCTCCTTCAGTGTGTATTCTCGCTCGTCGCCCGCTTGGCGTCGGTTGGCGACGAGGTGGATCTCCCCTTTGTGGCTAGCTTCGTCTATGAACCGTTGGGCCGTCTCGTCGAGCTCTATCCGTTCTTGCCTGAGCTCGAGGGAGCGGTATACGCGCGAGACGAGCGAGGTGAAGATGATCGCCGCTATAAAGAACGAGGAGATTATGAGGCCGTCGGGCCGCTGCACCTCGTTTGCGACGAGGGCGTAGACGAAAACGGCGGTGACCAGCCCGAACACTAGCGTCCATAGCCTCCAGCCCCGGAGCTGCGCAGAGAGCGTAACCGCGAAGGCAGCCGAGGTCATCATCGCCAACACGCCTGTCGCGTAGGCGCCTGCCTGGGCGTCCACGTCGGCCCGGAAGAAGATGGTCACGATTATAGAGATGGCGATGTAGACGATCACGAGTGGGCGGACGGCACGGGCCCACTCCGGGGCCATCCCGTAGCGGGGCAGGTAGCGAGGCACGATGTTGAGCAGCCCGGCCAGGGCGGAGGCGCCCGCGAACGCCAGGATCGCGATCGTGGAGAGGTCGTAGGCCGTACCGAAGGCGTCGCCCAGGTACCGGTGCGCCACGTAGGCCAGCGCCCTACCGTTGGCGCTGCCGCCCGGCTCGAACTCCTCCGCGGGAATGAGCACGGTCGTCACGAAGCTGGTGGTGATCAGGTAGAAGCTCATGGTGATCGCGGCGAGGGTGAGCATCTTGCGCGTGTTGCGGATGCGCCCTTCGGGACGCTCCGGGTCGTCGTCAGATTCGCCGCGCACCAGCGGCATCATGCCCGCCCCGGTCTCGAACCCCGAAAGTCCCAGCGCCAGCCGAGGAAACACCAGAAGCGAGACCCCGATCATCAGCAGGGGGTTGCCGTAGTCGGTGAACAGCGCGTCTTGCCACCCGACGACGCTATGGGGGTGTGTGGCGATCTCGTAAAAGCCTACGGCCACAACGACCAGGTTCAGCAACAGGTAGACTCCGACGATGAAGACCGCGATGCCGATGGCCTCCTTGAAGCCTTTGAGGAAGATGGCGCCCAGCGTCGCCAAGAGTACCAGGGTGATGAGAAGCTCCTGATCGTGCAAGAAACCTGGCACCAGCGGGTTCTCGGCGACGTGGACCGCCGCGTCCGCTGAGGAGAGAGTAATAGTGACCAGCCAGGCGGTAGCCACGAACCCCAAGAGTACCAGCACAAGCAACTTGCCCTTCCAGAAAGAGAGCAACCTCTCCAGCATCGCGATCGAGCCCTGCCCATGCGGGCTCTCCCCGGCGACCCGCCTGTACATCGGCAAGGCACCAAACAAGGTCAGCAAGACGATGAACAGGGTGGCTACGGGCGAGAGCGCTCCGGCGGCGAGCGCCGCGATCCCTGGTATGTAGCCGAGCGTCGAGAAGTAGTCCACTCCGGTCAGGCATACCACCTGCCACCATGGGTGCTGCTCGGATCTACCCTCCTTCGCCTCCGGGCCCGGCACGTCCTCGACGACCTCCGCGAGCAACCAGCGCTTCAAACGGTCGTCGGGGCGCTTCGATGCTGCTGTCGTGTCGGCCACTAGAGCCCCCGAACAAGGAACAGGGGCTTGCTCGACGCGGCGTCGTGGGGGCGAACGCTCATGTTCGGATTAGCTTCGCCGCCAGGGATCGAGCTCGCCTGAGCCGAACACCTGCTCCATATGCTCCCTGCAGGCGTGCACGAGCTCCGGATTGCTCTCGATCTCGTCTATCTCGGCCTGGGAGCAGTTGCGTTGCACGTAGGGCTCTCGGAGCACATCCTGGAGGTCGGCGTCCTCGTTAATGCGGTGGATGATGTACCGGAGGACCTTTTCCTCCCGCTCCGCGCGACTCGGGCTACTACCGAAGAAGAACTGTCCGAATACATTGTGTACCTTCGTCATCGTTATTCCTCCTCTACGCTGCTTTCGAGCACGAAGACGTCGAGCCACTCCCCGCTCTTGGTGGAGATGTCCGAGTGAACAGAGATGACCTCAGATCCCGTGTGCTTCTGGACTATGCCTTCGAGGAGAGAGCGCCCCGCCTCGAGGACCTGCTGGCGCATCGCCTTGATCAACCTGCACCCCTCGAAGCTCTTTGCGAGTTGCTTCTCTGCGGGCGTGAGCACGCCGAAGCTGCGCACCACCACCAGGTCCTCTACTATTCGCGTGCGTATCCGGTCGGGTCCTCGCCCCACGAACTCGTGCTGGAAGGCCATCATGTCGTCGCTGATGGCGGCCTCGACCTTGCTCTGTCGGCGTTTCATGAGCGTGTCACCGCACCTCCTCTTGGGGTGCGGCAACGACGAAGGCCGGTGCCGCACCGCACCTCTACACCCTTAGAGGGGACGCAGTCACTGGCTCTCAATCCGCTGGCCTCTCCGGGAGTAGTTCCCGAAGGAGCCGCAGAGACGTAGCCCGACTGTGGCTGACCGCTCCTAGCCGCCCGATCCAGTCCCGACCACAAAGTCCCGCGACCGAACCACTTAGCTCGGAGTGCCCTCTTTCATTTCGCCTACGAGGTTAGCTGTCGGGTTCGGGCCGAAAGAGTTAAGCCCTACGCTCTTCTAGAAGAGCGATTCACCCCGAGGACCTTGCGGTCCGTGTGGGTCCCCCGCCCCCGGTGCCACCCGGGAGTTCGGCGTCACGGCTATGCTGTTGTTACACTTGTTGTATACGCCTCGGACGGGTTGTTGTCAACTCTTCCTACCACCGGACTATTCACCCAAGTGCCTAGAAGGGAAATTCCCGGAAGTTCACTCGCACGGTGCCGGATAGGGATGCTCGAATACAAACCGACTTAATAACGTTTAACACAAAAATCACTCATTTGGGGGATGTGCCTCAACCCAAACAGACATACGATGCTCGCTGCTAGAAGAGTCCCCTCAGAATGGAGGAGAGACCGTGCGGCCAGAGCAAAGCGTCTCGGAGATGACACAGGAAGTTCTTCACCACCAGGCTAAGGTCTTGGTCGCCCAGACGGGCCAGCCCTTCGAGGTCGCCTTGGGGGTAGTTGCCGACACCGAAGCCGGCCGACAGCTCAAGGAGTTAAACGGCAGCGCATACCGTGAGCAAAGGGCGGAGGAGTGGCAGGCTAGCCTCCCGTGGAGGCGCGCCGAGGAGGGTCATTATTCCTGGCTTGAGAGCTACGTGGAGCGGTTGGAAGGCAAGGAGGCTCGCTCGGAGTACCAAGCACTCCTGGAGGAAGAACTCGCTAGCCTGGGGGGCTAAGATGGACGCGAAGACACATAGTACGGACCTCATCGGCGCCCAAGAGTTGAAGGAGAAGCTCGACCGAGGTGACGACTTCAAACTCGTTATGGTCTTGGGGGAGTGGGAATACAGCGCCAAGCACATCCCCGGCTCCGTACGGGTCAGCACAATAGGGGAGGGACTCGAGACGCTCGACTACGAAGACGAGATAGTCCTCTACGACACCGGCCCGCCGTGCCCCGCAAGCCGGATGGCCTGACGGTTCCTGAAGGCTCACGGCTACGAGCGCGTGCGCCGCTTCAGCGGTGGGTTGGTGGAGTGGGAAAGCATCGGCTATGCGCTGGAAGGTGAACACGTCGGATAACCAAAGGGAGACGTTGGCACCCACCGCTCTCTACTAATCGATCTGGTGGGGACTCGCGCGCGGAGTCTCCGTCCAGCGTTCCTCACGGAAGGGAGAGTTCCATGCAGCAGCCACCGATGAACGGCCCGGCCTCCGGCGCCGTCTACGTGCAGACCAACGCGGCGCCCAACGAGGTGATCGCGTTCCGCCGGGAGAGCGATGGCTCGCTCGATCGCATCGGTAGCGTGGCGACGGGCGGCGACGGCGACGGTTCGCCGCACCTCACCTCACAGGGTTCCGTCGCTCTGACGCGCGACGGCCGGCACCTGTTGGTGACGAACGCCGCCAGCGACGACCTCAGCGTCTTCTCGGTGGCCG
>Ga0126306_10001618_pt1 | contig 12181 bp, 15 predicted proteins | sample Plot27_FD_92592 | JGI IMG/M metagenome (GOLD analysis project Ga0126306, IMG submission 92592) | Serpentine soil microbial communities from UC McLaughlin Reserve, CA, USA - Plot27 | ecosystem: Environmental > Terrestrial > Soil > Grasslands | place: USA: UC McLaughlin Reserve, Lake County...
AGCTCACCATCGGCGACCGGTTCTGCGGCATGTGCGGGCGCGCGGTCGAATGAGGCCAGTGGGACGCACGGCGGGAACTGACTGCGATGCCCGCTATTTGCGTAATGGCGACGGATCGAAAATACGATAGGAATATCGCGCCGGCATGGCGATCATGTACGGAGTAATTAGCGCGGACTCGTGCTTACGAAGGACCCGCTCCGCGATTCGACTCCTCAATCATGAGGATGCGAGAACGTCACATGAACGAAACGCCGCAGCCGACGTATCACAGGCCGCCCGCGGTTACCCATGGCGTCGAGGGTCAGGTTCCGCACACCGCGCACTCTCGCTTACTGACCTGTACATCCTCCACAGCTGGGCTCTGCTCGGAGAGGTCCAACCCATGCGTGACGACCCGACGATCATCGGCCTCGTGACCGGCGCCCGCGACGGCGACAAGGTGGCCTGGGACGCGCTCGTCGAGCGGTTCGCTCCGCTGGTGTGGTCGATCTGCCGCCGCTTCCGGCTGTCCGACGCAGACTCCTCCGATGTCGGCCAGACCGTGTGGCTGTACCTGATCGAGCAGCTGCCGACCCTCCGGGAGCCCGCGGCGCTGCCAGGCTGGCTGGCGACCACGACCCGCCGCGAGTGCCTGCGGGTGGCGAAGTTGACGCGGGGCCGCGAGCAGCGGGAGGTATCCACCGACCCGGAGCTGACCGTCGACACCGGCGCCCACGCCGTGGACGAGTGGTTGTTGGAGGAGGAACGGAACGCGGCGCTGCGGGCGGCGTTCGCGCAGTTGCCGCCCCGCTGCCAGCGGCTGCTGTCGATGCTGTTACAGGATCCGCCTGCCCACTATGCAGACATCAGCGCAGAATTGGGTATCCCGATCGGTGGCATCGGCCCCACGCGCTCGCGCTGCCTGGAGAAGTTGCGACGGTCCCCGGCGCTGGCGCCGCTGGTCGAGGCCACACGGGAGGGCGCGGAGAGGAGGGCTGGGCGTGACCGCTCGATGGTGGATCGATGACGAGGGGCTGCTCGGCGCCCTCGACGATGCCCTCCGTTCTTCACGCGACGTGCCCGACCGCTTCGTCGAGGCTGGCAAGGCGTCGTACGCGTGGCACGGCATCGACGCCGAGCTGGCCCGGCTGACTTATGACTCGGCGACGATGGAGCCGGCCGGGGCGCTGGCGACGACCCGGGCCGAGGCGGCGTCGTTGCGGGCGATGACGTATGCGGCGAGGGCGTTGGCGATCGAGTTGGAAGTCACCGACGATGCGCTCCTCGGTCAGCTGGTGCCGCCGCAGGCCGGCGAGGTGGAGCTGCGGTCGTCCGACGGCAGGACGGCCACGGTGCCGGTCGACGAGGTCGGCTGGTTCAGCTTCCGCCCCACTCCAGCCGGCACTTTCCGGCTGAGCTGCCGGCCGGCCGAGGGCCGCAACATCACAACCGACTGGATCTCGCTCTAGGGCTGTGACCGGAGAACTGGCGGCCCGGCCGGTCTGCCGGTGGCCTGCAGCGTGAACTCCGCCCCGATGCAAACGAAGCCGGCCGCGGCGGCCATCGCGGCCGCGCGTCGGGCACCGGCACTACGGAGGCGACGACCTGCTGCGCGCCGTGGCTGAGCAGGGTAGCGCTGATGCCGAGCAGCTCATCGCCGGCGCAGACCACCGTCCGCCCGCTGTCGCAGGCCGCGAGGACGACCATCCGAGGTACCCGCTCCAGCCGCTCCAGGTCGTACACCGTCAGCGGTCCGTCGGCGAGCCGCAGGGACGAGAAGAGCGGATTGTGGGCGCGCACCTGCCCGTGAGCAGCCAGGTGGGCCAGCCCGGCGCCGTTCAGGACAGCCGTCACCGTGTCGACCGTGGCGGCCGCGCCGATCAGCGGGGTCGCGTGGTAGATCGCCGCCATCTTCTCGGCCTCGGAGCGCGCCGGACGGGCCGTACCCGGCGACGACCACCGGCTCGGCCGGGCCCGCGGGCGGCGGTTGGCCACGTACCACAGCGACGCGGACGGCGACACCGTCACCAGCCGACCGGCAAGCGACGGCAGGATCGACCAGGGCAGCGACTGGAGGAGCCCGGTCGGGACCAGTACCAGTGGCCGGTCGCCGACGTCCTCGGCGAGGTCGCGAAGAAGTAGGTTGTCCAGCCCGGCCGCGGCGTGCCGCAGCAGGGCCAGGCTCGCAGACCGGCTATCCGGCGCCGCATAAGGCCTGGCGAGGCGCCGCAGCGCGAACGGCACGCTGTCGACGAGCCGCTGGACCCTCGCCAGCTGTCCGAGCTGCCGGAGGCGTATGCGCCCGTCCGCCACCACCGCGACGTGCAGCTCGTCGTCTAGCTGGATGAACTCCAGGCGGTCGCGTACTGGCGGCTCTCCAACGCCCGCCGGACGACCTCCGATGCGAGCTCCACGCCGCGCTCGGGGTCGCCCTCGGCCAAGCGGAGCGCCTCGCGCGCCTGCTCGATGCTCACAGCTTTCATCGATCGCTCACCGACGCCAACGGGGTATGGGTCAGGACTGCGGCACTTCTGGTGTATCAATCGGAACCCCGGCAACCCCCGTGCGTTCGAGACTACCGACGCGGCTGTCCCGGGAGGGCCGAACAGATGACACAGGAGCCAGCGCCGAACCAGAAGCGCCCGAATGCCGGCTTCGTGCCGGACGAACTGGCCGTCGACCTCGAACACCTCAACCGGGTGACTGGCATGCTGGACACGCTGGGGGTGGCGTGGGCCGGCGAGGGGCAGAGCGAGGAACTCGGGCTCGCGCTCCTGAGCCTTTCCGGCCTGGACAAGTCGGTCGCGTCCCTCCCGGCGAAGGATCTTGAGGCGGCGGAAGAGTTCTTGCACCGTGTGAAAGAACAACAAAGGTCAGGCTCGTAGGGGAACGGTGCGGCCCGCTCCCACGTCCCGGCGCGCGAGCGGGCTGCCCGCCCCACCCGCGGACCGTCGTCACGGCAAAGGTCGCGACAGCAGACCTCGCAGCGTCCCCAATGGGGACCGGCTGGATCGCTGACCCGCACTCGTCGTCCGATCTGCGTTGGGCGGAGAGGTGTTGGAGGAGGTGAGACAGGTGACTGAACTGTGGTGGGCAGATGACGACCGGCTGCTTGCGTCGCTCGGCGACGCGTTGGAGGCGGTGCGGGCGTTACCTCGCGACTTCGTCGCGGTGGGCAAGGCCACGTACGCGTGGCACGACATCGACGTGGACCTCGCGGCGCTGACGTACGACTCGGCCGCCGAAGCTCTCACCGAACGGCTGGGCGTGCGGGCCGAGACCGCGCCGCTCCGGGCGCTGACCTTCGCTTCATCGACCGTCGCGATCGAGCTCGAGCTCACCCGCGACGCGATCGTCGGTCAGGTCGTGCCGGCGCGGCCGGGGACGGTAACCGCGTGCCCCGTGCCGGCCGGCGTACCGGCCGCGGTGATCGACGAGCTGGGGTACTTCGTGATCCGGCTGATCCCGGCAGGCTCGTTCCGCCTCCGGATCGGGGCCGGCGCGGGCCCCGACGTGCTCACCGGCTGGATCACGCCGTGATGCCGCCGGTCAAGAGCCTTCTGGACAGCCCGTAGTCGCCGGCTTCCGACGCCAGTCGTTGACTCCGGTGTTGCGGGGTGTCTCGCGCCGGCGCGTGCCCCGTAACCGCGGAGTCATGCCCGGCGCGGGGGCGGGGGCCCCGCATCAAGTGAGCAAAAGGGACGTTGCGGATTGCCAGGTATCACGTCTCATTGGTCTCTCCCCGAGGTGGTGGGGTGCGGACTGCCCCGCGCACCTTCGGGGAGGGGTGACACGGCATGAGCAGCGGCACCGATTGGTTGACCGACAGCGACGGAGTTCTACAGAGAACGGTCGCGACCGGTAGCGGAAGCGTCGACATCCACGATGGCGTCCCGCTCGATATCTTCCAGCACGTGGACAGTGACGGAGACATCAGGCTGTCCCTCCAGGCGGCCACGGGCTGAGCTGAGGAGATGTCGACGATGGCGAGCCCGATGCTGACCGCGCACTTCCTCGGCACGTTTCGGGTAACCGTGGATGGAGAGTTGGTCGACACTGTCTCAAGTCGCCGGACTCGGAGCGTCCTGGCCTACCTGCTGGCGCACCGCCGCTCGCCGGTTCCACGGGACGTACTCATGGATATGTTCTGGCCCACAGCCGAGCCGCAAGCAGCGCGAAATAGCCTGCACGTCGCGCTCAGCGGCGTGCGCCAGGCGCTGCGCGCGGTATGCCCACACCCTCTGCTCGAGCGGCGCTTCGACACATACCGGATAAGCGACTCCGTCCTGGTCTGGACCGATGTCGAGCATTTCGAGCGCAACTGCGAGGCCGCTCGGCACGCGCAGCAGGCCGGCGACGGCAAGACGGCGGTTCGGTGCTACGAAGCCGCTTCTCAGCTCTACGAGGATGACTTTCTCGTCGATGAGCCGTACGCCGACTGGGCGGCGGCGACGCGGGAAGCGCTGCGGTTGCAGGCCGTGGAGGCGCAGAGCCGGTTGATGGAGATCTACATCGACTACGCGCAGTACGGGCCGGCGACCGTGCTGGGCCGGCGGATCCTTGCTGTCGATCCATGCAACGAGCAGGTCCACCGGCGGCTCATGGTCAGCTACAGCGCCGCCGGACACCGTCACCTTGCGATGACGCAGTACCACAGGCTCGTCACGACGCTCTGGGAGACGCTCCGGGTCCGGCCATCACCCAACACCACGAGCCTGTACGAGACGCTGCGCCGGCCGGAGCAACTCACCGCTTGAACAGGGCGCTGTTGTAGGACTAATCCCAACCACGTCCCGGTGCGCCCGAATTATCGTCGGTGGATTCCGCAGCGCATTGCCCTTCTCCATTCCAAATGCAGTGTTCTGTATCCAAAACCTGACCAAGGTCACGTTGTGCGACTTCAGAGTGATGGCCAACTTGCGGCCTTCAGGCCCCGACTTGCGTGACCGCTGAGCGGGTGTTGACTTAGGCGCGATTCCTGAACACTCTGACTGGCGTAGCCCCACGGAATACGATGCGCGCGTCTGGCTCCACGGCACCCATGCCGTCCCGCTCGACCTTCCTCGGCTCGGGTCGATGCGATCGTCGTCGGCGAGTTGAGCCGAAACACGCGAGGAGGCGGAAATATGGGAGCACACGTGAAGCTGATCGGCAGCGCGCCGAGCCCTGCCACAGGAGAAGGAGAGATTACCGTCGATGCTGACGGCATCGAGGTGGTCTTCGTCTGGTCAGGCAACGAGATCGTGGACGTGAAGCCATTCTCCGGCATGGAGTTCGCGCAGAAGTATGCGAAGCTCACAATGACGGGCAGCGACGGCGGGCCCATCATGAACTGGTGCTGTGTGCAGGACGCCGAAACCGGCACCTATATCTGCTGGCAAGTCCGTCTCGACACCGGCTGCCCGTGACCCGTCAGGAGGGGCGGATCCCGGCCCGTCGGAGCACCGCCGCGACGGCTGGGTCAGCTGGTGCACTGGTGGTGACCGAGTGGGTTCGAAGCCGGTAGCTGGCCAGGCGCCCGTCCATGACAGTGGTATCCAGTTGACCGAAGGCCGCGACACCCACGGGGGGGTGGAAATCACCGTGCCGCTCACCCGCTGCGGCGTGGAACTAGGCATGCCGACGTGCGAGCCGAGTATGAGGTCGATGCCCGGCACCGCCTTGGCGAGTTTCTCTGCCTCGGTCTCCGTGTCCAGGTGGGAAAGGACGACGACGAGCTGGGCACCGGCCGCCCTCATCCGGGGCAAGACCTCGCGCATCGCGTCGACCGGGTCCATGATCTCGACGTTCAGGTTGCCCGGAAAGACCTCGGACCGAGGGCCGTTATCAGGCCGGTCAGCCCAAGCCGCACGCCGCCCACGTCGCGGATCATGAAGCGTCGCGCTCCCGTGACACTTCCGCGTACCGTGCGCGCGGAATCAGCGCGGAGAGACGAACCAAACCGAAGTCCACCTCGTTGAAGCCGTACGTATTCGCGTCCAGCCCGGCTGCGTTGAACGCGTCGATGCCGAATTCGCCGCTCACGTCGTCGCCGTTTCCCACAAACAGTTGGTTCCGGCGGTCGGATCGCAACTGAAGGCTTGTTCATCTGCCAGTCGGCCGACGAGGCCGCACATCTGCTCGCCACGGTTGGCGATCTCTGTGCCAACGGCAGCCGACTGGCGTTCAAGTTCGAGGGCCTCGGCGGCGACACCATGCGCGCCGCGCCTACCTGCATCGCAGCCGTCACGGCGACCGGGCCGCGGCCGACGCGGCCGCCGTCCTCGCCGCCGAGGTAGACAACCCGGCGGTCCTTCGAATCGACTATGTGCAGCAGCCGAGGATCTGTAGGCGGATGACGTCACGTCGCAGAGTTACGACGACGGCCTATGCCTTGGATTTGCCTTGTACTCGCCCGTCAGTTCGCCGGCATCATCGACAGCCCAGGCACCTCGTATGGCCTATAACGCGATTTGCTCAGTGTTCGACACGAGGCCGGCTCTCGGAGGAGCGCCAACGTGTCACGACGTTCGGAACCGTGATGATGGTTCCCTGAGCCACCGCGCAGAGGGTGGCTTGCCCTCCGGTGCCGAGCATGTACAGGTCACACCGACACACGGCCTGCCGTCGACCCGCGTGGACGACCCGCGCGTGGGCCCGCAGCGTTCGCCCCTGGCCCGGGCGGAGGTAATTGATGGAGAACCCGCCGGTGAGCACAGCGGGGCCGAGAACGCTCCCGGCAGCGAAGGTGACGGCGTTGTCGGCGGCGTAGGCGAGCACGCCCCCGTGCAGGTAGCCGTTCTGCTGGCGCAGTTCGTCGCGTACATCGATCTCCAGGTTGGCCTCGCCGCTGCCGAAGGCCGTCAGCCGGGCGCCGACGAGCCGACTGAACGGCTGCCCGGCGAGAGCCTGCTGAGCGAACGCGAGATCCATGTTCTCGGTGAAGGTCATGACGGCCCGCCGTGCACCACTGGTGCCTGGATGCCCAACCAGCCGCGCGTGGCGGTCCTCGCCAGGCTCGTGTCAACCACGGGCTCGGGCCAGGAACGAGGCGACGGCCGCCGTGTCGAAGAAGAACATCTGGGCCCGGGCAAGCTTGCCGTCGCAGACGCGATACAGCCCGAGCACGGGTGCATCGAGGCGCTCACCGCCAGCCCCGACGGCCCGCTGCCTGTACAGCACCACCACCTCGTCACCGTCGGCGGCCACAACCCGCGGATCCATCCGCCGCTCCGCCTCGGTGGGCTGGAGCGGGTCCCACGTCGCCGCCCAGCCCGCGGCACTGTACGTGTGCGCCTCGACCGCCGCCATGCCGGTCACGACGCCGCCGTAGGGCAGCGACGGCGCATCGTGGAACTCGATCTGGGGATGGTAGAGGTCGAGCAACCCCTGTGCGTTCCGGCGCTCCACAGCCCGGAACATCCGCAGGACCACCTCGACATTGTCCGTGACGTTGTCCGCCACCACGTGCCCAGCCATGGCCACTCCCCGGAATCCGATCCATGTCTCGCTCAATTTAGAACGTAGATTCTAGTTCGTCCAGGCCAGGAACACCGCTCAAGCAGACATCTAGTGGACCGTCGGTTCTAATAAGGGGCATGCCGCGGCCCCAGCTCCACGCGCCGGAATCGATCCTCGACGCCGCGCGGGCACTCGTTCTCGACCGGGGGCTGGCGGCGGCGACCATCGGGGAGATCGCCAGGCTCAGCGGCGCGCCCACCGGGTCGATCTACCACCGCTTCGGTTCTCGCGACGACCTGCTCGCCCGGATGTGGATTCGCGGGATCCGCCGCTCCCAGCAGGCGTGCCTCGATGCCGCCGCCCGTACCGGGGAGCCGCTCGAGGCCGCGGTGGCGGCGGCCCTGGCCGTCTACGACTTCTGCGATCGGCACCCGGCCGACGCTCGGCTGCTACTGGCATTCCGTCGCGAAGACCTGCTGCAGAACGCCACCGCACCGGAGGTCGTCCGGGAACTGCAGGACCTCAACCGGCCCGTCGTGAACGCGATGCGAGACCTGGCTAGGCGGCTCTACGGCCGCGCCACTCCCGCCGCCATCGACCAGGTGGTACTCGCCGTGTTCGACCTCCCCCACGGCGCTGTCCGCCGGCCCTTGATCAGCGGAGAGAAACTCTCGGCCCGCCGCCGGCAGAGCCTCGAGGCCGCCGTCCGCGCCGCCCTGACCGGGACCTATGACCTTGCATAGGAGGCGTCCGGCTCTGACCGCGGCGACCGGATGAAGGGAGTGTGTTCTCAGCGGAGTCGCTCCGCAGAGATTTCATCGGAGGTGCGAAATACACTGGGGCTATGGAGCCGGCTGGGGCTGGGGAGCATGGCTGGCGATGACGCTGAGCATGGTTGTGTTCTGGGGCGGGCTGGCGACAGTCATCGTCCTCGTGCTGCGCCGCACCGCCGCCAGCCCTCGTGAGGAGATGAGCGCGCCCATCCTTGCCGAGCGTTTCGCGCGGGGCGAGATCGATGAGGCTGAGTACGAGCGTCGCCGCCAGGTGCTGCACCGGTGACGAGCGCCGCGGTGACCCCAGCGGCCGTGGATCGAGTGCGCGTCCGCGAGCTGGCCGCGGCAGGTGACGGCCGTCGTACGTTGTGGTGACTCCATCAAGCGTCCAGGAGGAGCTACGTATGACGGAGAATCCGAAGGATCGCAGTACCGCGGTGCTGGACGTGCGCGGTGTGCAGTGGGCGTCCGAGCAGGCTGTGGTGACGGCGGTGCTGGGCCGCCGTCCGGGGGTCCTCGACGTCGAGGCCAACGCGGTGGCACAGACGGCGACGGTGGTGTTCGACCCGCGGCGCACGTCGCTGGCCGAGTTGCGCCGCTGGGTCGAAGAGTGCGGATATCACTGCGCCGGCCAGTCGGTGCCGGCCCACGTGTGCGACCCGATGCTAGAGCCCGATCCGCCCGGCGAGGAGCAGGCGCATCAGGCCACGGCGGCCGTGGCCGTACAGGCGCCGCCGACCCGACACGCCGAACACGCCGAACACGTTGAAGACAGCGCCACCGCGGAAGCTGTGCGTTCGCCGCACGAGGCGATGGGCCATGGTGGGCATGGCGGGATGTCGATGGCGGCGATGGTCGCCGACATGCGTAACCGGTTCCTGGTCGCCGCCCTCTTCTCCGTTCCGATTGTGCTGTGGTCGCCCATCGGCACCGACGTGTTCGGCTTGGATCTGCCGGTCCCGTTCGGGCTGCGCGAGGACGTGTGGGCGCTGCTGCTCAGCTTGCCGGTGGTCTTCTATTCGTCCTGGATCTTCTTCGACGGTGCGGTGCGCGCCTTGCGGGCTCGAACTCTGGACATGATGGTGCTGGTCGCGGTGGCCATCGGGTCGGGCTGGCTGTACTCGGTGTATGTCACGCTCACCGGCGGCGGCGAGGTGTTCTACGAGGCCGCCACGGTTCTGGCGGCGTTCGTGCTGCTTGGGCACTGGTTCGAGATGCGCGCCCGCGGTGGCGCCAACGACGCGATCCGGACGCTGCTCGACCTGGCCCCGCCGAAGGCCGTCGTGATCCGTAGCGGGCAGGAGGTCGAGATCCCCACCGCCGAGGTGGTCGCGGGCGATCTGCTGCTCGTTCGGCCGGGCGCCAAGATCGCCGTCGACGGAGTAGTCGAAGCCGGCGAGAGCGAGGTCGACGAGTCGATGGTCACCGGCGAGAGCCTGCCGGTGCACAAGGCACCCGGATCGGCGGTCATCGGGGCGACTATCAACACCAACGGGACGCTGCGGGTGCGGGCCACCAAGGTCGGCGCCGAGACCGCGCTCGCGCAGATCGTGAGGCTGGTTCAGCAGGCGCAGAACTCCAAGGCGCCCGGCCAGCGCCTCGCCGACCGGGCCGCGTTCTGGCTGGTGTTCGTGGCGCTGGTCGGCGGCGGCCTGACGTTCGCCACCTGGTTGCTCGCCACCGACCGCCCGGCCAGCGCCGCCGTGCTGTTCGCGATCACCGTCGTCGTGATCACCTGCCCGGACGCGCTCGGGCTGGCCACCCCGACCGCGATCATGGTGGGCACCGGCTTGGGGGCGAAACGCGGCGTCCTGTTCAAGAACGCGATGGCCCTGGAGACGTCGGCCCGGATCCAGGCCGTCGTGATGGACAAGACCGGCACGCTGACCAAGGGCGAGCCCGAGGTCACCGATGTGATCACCGACGGTCTCGACGAGGACGAACTGCTGCGGCTGGTCGCCGCGGTGGAACGCGAGTCCGAGCACCCGCTCGCCGAGGCCATCGTGCGGCACGCCGAGCGGCGCGGCATGGACACGGTGCACGCGACCGGGTTCGAGAATGTCCCTGGGCACGGCGCCGTGGCCCAGGTCGACGGGCGCCGGGTCGCCGTCGGGAACCGCCGCCTGATGGAACGCGAGCACGTCGACCTCGGCCCGCTCGCCGGCCGCCGCGACGAGCTCGCGGCCGGCGGCCGCACGGCGGTGATCGCCGCCGTCGACGGGCACGCGGTGGGGCTCATCGGCATCGCCGACGCCGCCCGGGAGACCTCCGCGGCCGCGGTCGCCGCGCTGCACGACGGCGGCGTCGAGGTGGTCATGCTGACCGGAGACAACGAGGCCACCGCGCGGCGGATCGCCGACCAGCTCGGGATCGACACGGTGATCGCCGAGGTGCTGCCCGGGGACAAGGCCGCCAAGATAGCCGAACTGCAGCGCGGCGGCCGCCGGGTCGCCATGGTCGGTGACGGCGTCAACGACGCGCCCGCACTCGCCCAGGCCGACCTCGGCATCGCCATCGGCGCGGGCACCGACGTCGCCATCGAAACCGCCGACGTCGTGCTGATGCGATCCGACCCGCTCGACGTGCCGACCGCGCTGAGGATCGGCCGAGGCACGCTGCGGAAAATGCGGCAGAACCTCGGCTGGGCCATCGGCTACAACACGATCGCGCTTCCCATCGCGGCCGGTGTCTTTGAACCGGCGCTCGGACTCGTGCTGCGCCCGGAGATCGCGGCGCTGTCGATGTCCGGGTCAAGCGTCATCGTCGCGGTCAACGCCCTCACGCTCAAGCGACTGCGGCTGCCTCGCGCCGAGCCATCCGTCACGACGCCTGAGACGGCGGTCCAGGTAGGGCGGTCCGCCAGCTGATGCGCGAGGCCGTCACCGCGAGGCCGTCACCGCGGGGAGTCTCCACGTCGTGCTCGTCAGAGGACGCGCATCGAGCACTCCGGTGCCCGTGGGCAAGGGCAGACGGCGCTGCTCACGACGCTGTTTCGTCGAGCTTCCGCGAGGTGGCCTTGGCGTGCCGTGGTGGCGGCCGTCGGCCGCCACCATGGTCACCACGTCAGCGAGCCTTGAGTACGTACAGGCCGCTGTTCATGTCCGACGCGAGCACGTAGCCCCGGTCCAACGCAACGCCCCAGACCTGGGCACAGGGCTCCGCACAGTAGAAGTCCGGGTTGATGTAGTCGCTGTCCGGCACGAACTGCGCGATCTTGCGCGGATGCCGCGGGTCGGCGATGTCGGTGGCCACCACGCCGAGCGAATACCACGAGAAGTAGGTCAAATCACCGCGGACCTTGGGGTCGTGGACGGTGTCGTTCTCGAAGCCCTCGACGGAGAAGCTGCTGAGCAGCCGCGGGCGAGCCGGGTTGGAGATGTCGTAGAAGCGCGGCAACCCCGCCTGGGTCTCGTGGGTTTCGACCAGCAGGCGACCGCCGCGGGCGACGTCGGTCGAGTGGGCTGCGCCCTGATCGGGCACGGTACGACCGAGATAGCCAGGGCGGGCCGGATTACGGACATCGAGGATGACGGTGCCAAGGTCCCAGTAGGACAGATACGCGCGGCGAAGCCGGTCGTCGACGCGGACGGAGTGGACGAAGTTCGCCTTCTTGTCGGCCGTGGGCGCGATGCCCAGCTGACGCCAGGCGCCCCACTCCCCCACGTCCCGCGGGGTGGTCGGCCGGCTCACGTCCACGATGCGGAAGTCAGCGCGACCCGGAGTGGTTGCCGTGTTCGTGGCCGGGTCGTAGTCGGGCGAGGTGGTCAGCTCGGAGTTGATGATCGCCGTGTAGACGTAGGCGCGGCCGGCGGAGGCGCCGAGCCAGATCTCGTGCGAGCCGCGGGTCTTCGGCGCGGCGTAGAGTGCCAGCTTCTTCGGCCTGGTCGGGTTCGTGACGTCGTAGAGCCCGAAGCCGCGGAACGCCGTGGTGTTCTTGCGGTCGCAGACCTGGAACGTGACGACCGCCAGGTCACCGTGGAAGGCGC
>Ga0126306_10001619_pt1 | contig 12179 bp, 9 predicted proteins | sample Plot27_FD_92592 | JGI IMG/M metagenome (GOLD analysis project Ga0126306, IMG submission 92592) | Serpentine soil microbial communities from UC McLaughlin Reserve, CA, USA - Plot27 | ecosystem: Environmental > Terrestrial > Soil > Grasslands | place: USA: UC McLaughlin Reserve, Lake County...
ACGTCGGGTGGGAACCGGAAGCCAGCGAAGTCAGACCGTGGAACCGGAGCAGGGCGAGGACGGCGCGTTCTCATGCGGCAAGTCTCGCTGCTCCACAGCGGTCGCAGCTAACGCAACAGCGCCGCGCAACATGCTGGGCAGCCGCCGCATTCCCCCTCAGTCAGCGAGGCCAACGGGAGACCGGCACGTCACGGGCCGAGCAAGCGACCCGGGACGCGCCGGCCACTTGTCTGCTATTCGGAGGGTCGCAGCAAGAACAGCTGACCGTCCTCCACGGTCACGGTCGGGCCAACCGGCGGGGTCGTGGGCGGGTGGGCTTGGACGTCCGAGAGCCAGGTGTCGGGGCCGAACAGCCCGGAGGTGTCGATGATCCCGCTGGTCTCCCAGACCCCCGGGCCGACCGGGATGCCGTCGCGGCCGGGTGGGTCGAGCTGGGCGACGCGGGTCGCGGTCGAGGCGTCCACGCCGACCGCCCCCACCGGCCCCTTGACCAGGTCGAAGCGCCAGATGGAGCCGTCGCGGCCCTTGGCCGCCATGACGGCCCGGCTCTCGGTGGTGCCGTCCTCGTTGATCATCAGGTACTGGCGGCTCACGTCCAGGTTGTCGGGGCTGAGCGCGGTGTCGCCGCCAGCGGCGACCACGGTGTCGGCGTTGTAGACCACCGACAGCGTGGCTGGCTTGAGCGGGTTGCCCGGGTGCAGTCGCAGCGAGTACAGCCGTCCGAGCTCGTTGACGCCCTCGTCGGGGCCGCTGGAGGAGCCGGTGGTGTCGAAGAAGAACTCGTTGGGGTTGTTGGGGTTGAAGGCGCCGTCCTCGGGACGCACGAACGTCATCGCCCCGGCGGCGTCGCTGGCCGCCTCCAGCTGGATGTCGGTGAGGGCCTCGGCGTCGGGGATCGGGACCCACTCGCCAGTTACCGAGCCGCTGGTGAAGGTCCGTTCGCTGTTGCGGGCCGGGTCCAGGGAGCGGAAGACATACAGCGTGCCGTTGTCGAGCCCGTTGCGGGCCAGCACCGAGGCACCGGCCGAGCGGTCCTTTTTGCCGACGTACATGTACAGCTGATTGTCGAGGGTGGCCGGCCCGTCCTCGGTCGGGAAGATCACCGTCCGCGTGCCCTGGGTGGGTTGGACGACGGTGTTCTCCTTGGCGTAGCGGCCCAGCTTGGGCAGCGTGTGCAGCTCGTTGTCGAAGATGGCCACCGACAGGCCGCCCTGGCCGTCGAAGGTGTCGGGGCTGCTCGCCTCCTCGTTGGTCAGGTAGATGGGCCGGTCGAAGCCGTTGGCCGGGCCGGCCAGGAAGCCCGAGCAGAACCGGGCCAGCTGGCGGGGCATCTGGGCCTCGTTACCGACCACCGGGGCCGGCCCGAGCAGCCGGTTCTCATCGTAGATGCGGTCATAGGCCCGCCGGCCCGCGACCGGATCCCCATCCTGGTCGAGGAGCCACTGCGAGACGATCGCCCCGCGGTTCTTGGGCCCACCGACCACCGGTTCCGACAGCGCGGTGAAGCCCAGCTCGTGGTTCATGAACAGGGTGCTGGTGCCGTCAGGGTTGGGATAGGCGCCCAGCCCGTCGGGGATCCCGACCATGCGGTACTGCTGCCCAGCTGCGCCGCCGAGCAGCGGCACCTTGTCGTCCACGCTGAACAGCGCCCTAACCTGGTAGTCGCCGCCGACCGGCTCCACGTACGGCTTGACCGAGGTGGCGGCCAGCCCAGAGCCGGCCACCACCACTGTCAGGGCGACGGCCACGGCGAAGGCGGCGCCGAGCCGCCGGCGGGTCGGCTTGCGGATGAGTTGCCGCACGGGGGTTCTCCTCTCCCTAAAGGTCGCCTGGGTTGCTAGCGCAGCGCGGGTGCGCGGACAACGATCAGCTCGGTGTCGTCGGGCCGGTCACGGGCGATCCAGCGACCGTCGCTGAACGGGTAGTTGTTGTCGTTGGCGATCAGCAGCCGCTCGCCCCCCAGGACCTCCAGGCTCTCCACCGACTGCAGCGGGAACGAGAACGGGTCGCCCACGCCAAACTCGCCCGGCCGCGCCGGCAGCGAGACCCCGTCGGGGTCCGGGACGTGCAGCAGGTCCAGCACCAGGCGCTTTTGCAGGAAGCCGTCGGCGTCGACCCGGCGCAGATCCACCAGATAGATCTTCTTCTGCCTGGCCTCGGCGCCTTGGGCGTCGTCGCGCTCGATGAGGACAAACCGGTGCTCATCCAGCGCCGTGAGGTCGCCGATCACCGCGTCCGGGAAGCCCGCATCCACGTGGTACTGCCAGGTCCGGCCGGTGTAGCCGCCGGCGCGGAGGTCGAACTCATTCAGGATCCGCCGCCGCCGGTCGGGATCGTGACGCAGCGCGCCCTCCAGCATCGGGTACAGCCGCTTGCCGTCGACGCTTCTGGCCATGCCCTCGAACCCGCGGCTGGCGGGGAGGGTCCAGGCGTCCGGATCCGGCAGGAACGGGTTCTGCGGCGACTGGACCCCGGGCAGCGGCACCGGCGCCTCCAGCACCTTGCCGGTGGCGTCGGTATGCACTAAGAAGGGGCCGAACTCCTCCCCGAACCAGAAGCTCCCGTCCTTCGCCTGTCGCACCGACTCAAGGTCGAAGTCGGCCCCGGTCAGCAGCCGATCCGGGCGGAACAGCGGGAATGGGACGTTTCCGTCGGGGTCGCGGAGCTGCAGGAAGCCGAGCACCGCCACCGTGCCGGTCCCACCAGCGGCCGTCTTGAAGTCCGGCCGGATCCGGTACAGGCGCAACAGGAAGTCCCCGGAGTTGGTCTTGGCGCCATAGCCGTTGTCCGGCATCGCCCAGAACTGTCCGTGGCCGGCGTCCAGCACCGCCGAGAACCCAGGGATCGGCTGGCCCGGGAACGGCGGCGTGACCCCGTTGTCGCCGGTGATGAACGCCCCCGAAGGCGGCCCCGGCTGGTAGGCATCCGACGGCAGGATCGCGCGGCCCAGCAACGTTGGCGGCCTGTCATCGGCCGCCGTGGCCGGTGCCGCCAAGGCTGCGACGGCCAACGCTGCGGCGGCCAGCGCCGCAGACAACACTCGCATAGGGCATCTTCCTTCCCTCGGGGCCGGATCGGAATCTACAGCCACCACCAACCACGGAGGCAGCCCCGAACTGACGCCACGGTGAAGATGAGGCGACCCAGCCATGGACGCGGCCGGTTCCTCCGCCACGCCACCCGGACGCTCGCCATCCCCGCTCGCCCTCGGAACCCCCGACCCGAAACCGGCCAGCGGCCCAGGTGTCCAGCGGATCCTCGCCGGCCTCGTCGCCGTCGTCGGATCGTCCCATAGCGGCCAGCCGAGCAGCAGGCGTTGCAGTACCCCAGGCGGTCTAGCGGTGCCTATGCACGCGCACATCGACCCAGACCAGCCGGTGGTCGGAGGTGGGGAACGGGAACGTGCCGACCAGCCGGAACAGCGGGTCAGTGGACGCCGGCCAGAACACCCCGGCATCCAGGATGCGCAGGTGCTTGCTCGGCAGGACATAGTCGACGCGCAGGTTCCCAGGCCCAGGGACATCCACGAAGTCGGCCGTGTCGAAGGCCGGGTCGCCCCGGTGGGTCAGGTTGGCGCCCCCTTGGAGGGCGGCCTGCTCGGGCCCGCCTGGGCTGGTCGGGGTGCGCGAGGTGTTGACCCGTGGGTTGTCCAGCAGCTGCTGGGCCGCCCCGGCCACGCTGTCGCCATCGAAGGGGTCGGCGTTCTGGTCCCCCATGACCACGAACCTGGCCCCCCGCTCGAGGCCGCCCCGCCTGCCGTCGTCGTCGTCGATGTAGCCGCTCCGCGACGACAGCACATAGTCGGACCACAGGCGGATCTCGTCGTGGTTGCGGGTCCCGTTGCGGTCCTCGGGACCGTCGAACACCGGTGGGGTGGGATGGCTGACCAGGGTATGGATCACCTTGCCGCCGACCACCACGGGCAGGTCCCAGTGGCTCTTGGACGACAACCGGAACACCGCCAGCTCCTCGGGCGAGTACCAGTCGGCCACAGCCGGGGTGGCCGGATCGTCGGGCAGCAACGCCCCCGGCATGTCCTTCCACAAGAAGTGCTGGAAGGTGCGGACCTGATGGCGCAGGATCGGGTAACGCGAGAACACGGCCATGCCGAACTGGCCGGGAAACTCGCCAAAGCCGAAGGCATCATTCGGCCCGCCGACCGCGCCGTTGTTGTCCAGGTCGAACCCGGAGGGAATCCCGGTGTTGGACGGGGCCACGAACCGGTAACGGTAGTGGATAGGCCTGGCTCCGTTGTGGCCGACCGACAGATAGTTACGCTGGAACAGCTCTGCGGCCAGGCCCTCGGCGTCGAAGTCGAACTCATTGATCAACAGCACATCGGGCCGGACCCGCTGGATGACCTCGGCCACCGCCTGGGCCTGGGTGTCGTCGGGGGTCGACAGGTCGGCGACCAGCTCGCCCTCGGCCGCCCGGTTCAGGGAGGCATTGAAGGTCGCAAAGCGGGCCGACCTCCCACGCTCGGCGCCGCCCGTCGCATCGGTGGCAGCCATGGCCGCCCCGTCCAGGGTGAGAAGGGAGAGTGCGGCCAGCGGCACAGCCGCCGCCGTCCGCCGCCACTGTGCGCTCGTGCGGCTAGGTCGCATCGCCGGTCCTCCTCGCCGTCACCGACGGCCCTGAAGGTCTAACCGGGAACATGACGTAGATTACGGGCGAACCGCACCAGCCGCCTAGCCCCCCACCGCACCTGAGATGCCGTATTCCGGCCGGCCCGGCCAGACTTTGGGGCGCCAGCATTGCCGGCAACCTGGTCCACGACCCCGAACTCCGCTTCACCAACACCGGACCATGGCGGCCTTCCGATCGGGATCGGAAGCTCGCAGCTCCCCATCGGCTGGCCGGCCGTCACGGGAGCACCAGCGGCACCCGTGCCAGGTCACCCGATGATGACCTGGCACGGGTGCCATGCTGTGCCGCTAGTCTCCGAGGGGTCTGACGGCCCGGAGGGCGTTCACGATCCCGTTGCCGTAGAACCCGTTGTTGTGCGCCGGGCCTTCGCAGGTGTGGGTGGCGGTGACGGTCTCCCCGGTGGGCAGGTGGCGGACGTAGGTGAAGTCACGCGGCTCGGGGCAGGCGTGCCTGGTGGCGGTGAGCCGCAACACCCCCTCGGTGATCCGCGGGGAGAGCCCGTACCCGCCGCCGCGGCCCGAGCCGAACCGGCTGACGATCAGCGCGGCCACGCCGACGGCGTGGGGTGAGGCCATCGAGGTGCCCTGGAGGTACTGGTAGTAGGCGCAGACGCCCTCCTGGCAGTCGCGCACCACCGCCGGTGACAGCGGCTCCCCGCCTGGACCGATGAGGTTGGCCTCGCGCAGCACGGCCTCAGGCGCGGCCGCGAGCACGGCCTTGGTGACGTCGCGGGTGTTGTCCGGGGTGTCGTAGACGTCGCCGCCTGGCGCCGCCACGTCCACGTACCGGTAGCCGTAGCTGGAGTAGTAGGCCTTGCGGGTGCTGATCCCAGTCGCGCTGGTCGCAATCACGTGCTCGCCCTGGGCCGGCAGACTGATGCAGTCGGCCGGATCGATTTCGCGCGAGTAGGGCGCCTCACCCGGCACATCGGCGAAGTCAGGGCTGGATGCATCCACGCTCGGCTTGGTGTAGTCGATGCCCTGGTTCCCGGCGGCGGCGACCAAGGTCACCCTGCGGTCCCAGGCATAGCGGAGGGCCCGCTGGGTGGCCGCGATGATGGTGCGCTGCTCGGCCTGGTTCTCGGGCGAGTCGGCCGGGTTGGCGCGGCAGTTGAACAGCCACGGGTCGGTGTAGAAGCTCATGTTGACGACGTCGAGCCCGGCGTCGCCGGCATAGGTGAGCGCGTCCACCGTTGGCTGGAGGAAGAAGAATCCGGAGTCCTGACCGGCCCGGATGTTGACCAGGGTCACGTTGGGAGCCACGCCGGCCACGCCCAGCCCGTTGAGTGGCGAGCCGATGATCGAGGCGACATGGGTGCCGTGCCCATTCTCGTCGACGTTGGCCGGGTCCTCACAGGACTGGTCCAGCTCCTCCTGGCAGGGACCATCCACCGGGTTGCCGTTGGCGTCCACCGGGATGTCCACGGTGAAGTTGCGGCTCAGCCGGTTGGAGAAGTTGGGGGCTACGTCGGGGTGGACGCCGTCCACGCCGGTGTCCATGATGCCCACGCGCACCCGGCGGTCGCCCCGCTCGACCTTGTAGGAGCCGCCGGTGGTGGCGTCGATCTGGGCCATGTTCCACTGCAGGCCGGCTAGCGGGTCGGCGGCCGGCCCGGCGCTAGGACGCTTGACGGCGGCGCCGCGGGCGCCGCGGCCTTCGGTCTCGACCGCGTCTCGCTTGACCTTGGCGCTGCCGCCCTTGGGTGAGATGCCGATAGGACGGTTGCCTGCGACCCCAGCGATGGCGCCCTGACGGGCCGCGGCCTGCTTGAAGTCGGCCGCCGAGGTGCGCACGGTCGCCAAGCCAACAGCGGTGTTCTCCCTGACGATAGTGCCGCCAGCCGCTCTGATGGCCGCCCGGGCGGCCGCGGGCGAGACACCCGCCTTGTAGAGGACCAGGAACTCCCCTGTAGCGCTCTGTGCGCTGGATGCGCCGGCGCTGGTTGGCGCAGTCAACACCCCGGCCACCACCGCGAGGAGCACACCGATGAGGATTCTTCGCACGGGCCACCTCCGGTCCTGCCGGGCTCCCCGTTGTGCCCGGCTTGGCCGCATGAGCCTACGGAGCGAACCCATCAGTGTCCAGAGTGCCCGGAAGATGCCATCGATGAAGATCCGCGCAGTTTGCGTTGCTGCCTTCGCGGCCGACAGCCGTCAAGCCTTGACGTCGGCGCAGCCCGACCGGCCCAGTCGAGAGGCGGATGGCACACCAGTTCGCACAGTGGGACGGACGAACTGCTCTTTCCTTGTTGTGGCGTACGCCTTTGGCGTTCGTGAGCGAAAGCTTCTCGGGAACCGTCGTCCGTCTTCCACAATTTCGCTCATCGCAGGCCGACGAAAGACGCTCATCGATGGGCTCCAGTTCCGTGTAGCGAAGCGGGCGGGCGCGCCTACGGCGCGATGACCCAACCAAAGGAATGTCCGCCTGTTGCCGCTGCCCGGTCAGCAACGCCAGGAATGACTGTGAGACTGCCCACGGTTCGGTGATGATCCGGGCCGCGATCGGTGGCGGTGGGCGTGACTCTTGGAATGACTGACTCTGGTGGTGTCATGCGCTGGACTTGTCCGCCCGCTGTTGCCGGGAGCGGCCCGGACCCGGCGCTGCTGGCCTGATGGAGGAGCCTGACCACCCGAAGGCTCGTCGGGTGCGTCCCGTCACCGTCCTGCCCTGCGTCGGTCCGGACCAATCCCGTCCACGTCGACGTCCGGGCAAGGAGTCAACGCAGGCTATGCTGGCAGACCTCGTCGAGCTCGCCCGTCGGGGTCGACACCCACAAGGACACCCACACCGCGGCGGTCGTTCAGGCAGTCAGCGGCGCGATGGTCGAGCAGGTGACCGTGTCGGCCACCTCGGTCGGCTACCAGCAGCTGCTCCAGGTGGCGGCCCGCCAGCTGGGCCAGCGCGTGTGGGCGATTGAGAGTACTGGCGGCTACGGCGCTGGCCTCACCCGCTTCCTCCACGCTCACGCCGAGCAGGTGGTGCAGCTGGACCGGCCCAAGCGGACCGCCCCCCGCCACGGGGCCAAGTCCGACCCCCTGGACGCGATCAGGGCGGCCCGTGAGGCGCTGAGCCGCGACCAGCTCGCCCAGCCCCGCGCCGCCGGTCACCGTGCCGCATTGTCGGTGCGGCTGACCGCGCCGGTCGGCGGTCCAGGCGGCCAGCGACGCCCAACGACAGTTGCATGCGCTGATCGTCGCCGCCCCAGACACCCTCCGCGGCCGGCTGCGTGGCCTGACCACGCCCCGCCTGGTCAGCACCTGCGGGCGGCTGCGGCTGCGGGCCGACTTGGACCCTGAGACCGCGGCCACCATCGCTAGCCTGCGTGCCCTGGCCCGCCGCATCCAGCTCCTGAACGCCGAGATCGCCCAGCACTCCCGGGCCATCACCATCCTAGTGCGCGCCTGGCGGCCAGAGCTGCTAGGCCGCTGTGGGGTCGGCCCGATCGTGGCCGCCACTGTGCTGTGCGCCTGGCCCCATCCGGGCCGCTGCCGGACCGACGCCGCCTTCGCCATGTTGGGTGGTGCCGCGCCGATCCCGGCCTCCAGCGGCCAGACGGTGCGGGTGCGGCTGAATCGCTCCGGGGATCGCCAGCTCAACCAGGCCCTGCACCTGATCGTCCTGACCAGGCTGCGCTATGACCCCGGCGACCCGCACCTATGCCCATCGGCGACCGGCTGAGGGCAAGACCGACCGTGAGATCCGACGCTGCCTGGTCCGCTACGTCGCCCGCCAGCTCTACCGACTCCTCGAGGCCCAACCCACGCTTTGACCAAAATAGGAGCGCCCCAACGCTGGGTTCTGGCATGGACCTGCCTTGAACAGCTCCTAAAGCAGGAGGTTCACTCACTCCGATGTCTGAGGCGGTGCATCTCCAGGGGGCCTAGAATCCCGGCCATGAAGTCGACGCTCGGCCCAGGCGAGGCCGCGCAGGAGGTGGCGTCCCGCGAGCCGCGGCGATGGGTGGATGGGCGGCTGGTGGTGCTGCTGGTCGTGATCGCCTTGGGCACACGCGGGATGGTGGGCGGCTCGCTGGACCCGGTGGCGTTGCGGACCTGGACAACGGTGTTCGTGGCCATCGTGGCCCAGGCCCTGCCCTTCCTGGCGCTGGGGGTGCTGGTGAGTGGGGCCATCACGGCGCTGGTGTCACCGTTGGTGCTGGAACGGGCGCTGCCCCGGTCGGCGGTGTTGGCGGTGCCGGGTGCGGCGTTGGCCGGGGCGGCGTTGCCGGGGTGCGAGTGCGCCTCGGTGCCGATCGCCGGTCGCCTCACCGCTCGAGGGGTGCAGCCGGCCGCGGCGGTGGCGTTCATGCTGGCCGCCCCAGCAGTCAACCCCATCGTCTTGGTGGCAACCGCGGTCGCCTTTCCTGGCCAGCCGCAGATGGTGCTGGCCCGGTTCCTTGGTTCACTGTTCACCTCCATCACGGTCGGGCTGGTCTGGTCGCGGATAGGCGGTGAGGCCTGGGTCGAGCGGGTCCGCCAGCGGCTCACCGGTGACGGCGGGCCACGCTGGCCGGCCTTCAGCTCAGCGGCCCGCCATGACCTGTGGGATGCCGGGGGCTGGCTGGTGGTGGGGGCGGCCGCGGCCGCGACCCTCCAAGTGGTGGTGCCTCGGTCGCTGGTGCTGGCCGTGGCCGACCACCCGGCGCTGTCGGTGCTGGCCCTGGCCGGGCTGGCGGTGCTGCTGGCGATTTGCTCGGAGGCGGACGCGTTCGTGGCGGCCAGCCTGCGGGAGTTCTCGCTCACGGCCCGGTTGGTGTTCCTGGTCGTTGGCCCGGCGGTGGATGTGAAGCTGATCGCCATGCAGTCGGGCATGTTCGGCCGCCGGTTCGCGGCCCGCTTCGCCCCGCTCACCTTTGTGGTGGCCGTGGCCTGGGCGCTGGTGGTGGGCCGGGTGCTGCTATGACCGAGGAGCAGACCCGCAGCGTGCTGCTGGCGGTCTTGGGTGGGACGGCTATCTGGCTGTGGTGGAGCGGCGAGGCGCTCAACTACGTCCGGCCCGGGCTCGCGCCCTACCTGGCGGCCAGCGGGGTCATCGTGCTCCTGCTCGGGTTGCTGCCGCCGGTCGGGCTGCTGGGTGGGCAGACTAACCACGCTGACGGCCATACCGGCCACCGTCACCGGGCCCGCGTGGGCTGGCTGCTGCTGGTGCCAGTGCTGGTGGTGCTGGTCGTCCAGCCGGCCGCGCTTGGCTCCTATGCCGTCTCCAGCCGGGCAGCGACGCCAGCCGGCGGCGGGGATGGCGGGTACCCGCCGCTGGCTGCTCCGGTGCGGGGCGCGGTCCCGATGTCGATGGCCGAGTTCGTCACCCGGGCGCTGCGCGACCCCGACCAGTCGCTGGCCGGGGTTCGGGTGCGGCTGGTCGGGTTCGTCGCCCCGGCCGAGGGCGGAGACGGCTACCGGCTGACCCGCTTCACCGTCTTCTGCTGCGCCGCCGACGCCGAAGCCTTCCAGGCCGTCGTCCGAGGCGACCCAACCCCACGGGCTCGTGATCAGTGGCTGGAGGTCGAGGGAACCTGGCTGCCGCGCCCAGCCGCCGTCGATGATCCGACCGCCCTACTGCCGGTGCTGGATGCCGATGTCGTGCATCCGGTTGGCCCGGCGCACCCGCCCTATGAGTATTCGGGTGTGTTCACCGGCTGATCGTCGCCTGCTCATCCCAACCTGGGTGTTCTGGAACCGCTACGGGGAGGGTGCCTGGTGAGCCCCTGCTGTGAGTGCGATCCCCCTGTTCGCTGTTATCGGCGGGCGCACTTGGCGTCTTGGAGGCGGCCGTCGCACGGTCCGCCGGTGTAGGGTCGCGCTGGAACGACCGGTCGAACCGGTTCAGGTGGCCCACGGTTGGTGGAGTGGGTGAAGAGGAGATCCTCGCCCCCGGCCCGCCGTCTCCGGCAGCGAGTTGATCACCAGGGTCGACCCGCCAGACGGCAGCTACCAGTTCCGGGTGTGCGGCTTCGGCGTGAGGGCGCCGCCACCGCTCACCGCTGACGATCGAGACCATGCAGGACAGCGGCCTCGTCGTCAGCGGGTCCCCGAGCGGTCCGGTGGGCTCATTTCACCGGCAAAGCTGCACGATACCTTCAGCAAGGTGATAGCACCAGGCCAGGGCTACCAAGGCGAGCTGCTCCTCGACCGCTCCGACCGCCGTCCACCGACGCTCGCCACACGCCCGAGGCGCCGGCGCCATCCTGGGCACTCCGGCTGAGCAGCGCCCCGTCCCCGAGAAGCCAGGGCATGCGCCAGAGAGCCGGCCGTTGTCGCTCATCGAGCGGCTTCAGGCGCCGCTGAGGTTGCTCACGATCGTCCTGGTGTTGTGACGGATCATCTTGAGGTAGGTGTCACCGTCAGAGCCGGCCGGACCCAGCGAGTCTCCATAGAGGGCGTCCTCGCCCTCCACGACCTTGACCCCGGCCTCGCCGGCGATCGTCTCGGCCGTCCTGGGCGGCAGGGAGGTCTCGGAGAAGACCGCCTTGACGCCGGTGGCCTTGATCTTGGCGACCAGGTCGCGGATGTCGCGGCCCGACAGCTCGGCCGAGCTGTCGAAGCTGGGAATGACCGAGCCGACGAACTGCAGGCCGTAGCGGTCGATGTAGTAGCCGAAGGCGTCGTGGTTGGTGACCAGCTTCTTGTTGGCCAGGCTGTCAATCTGGCGCTGGACCTCGGCGTCCAGGACCTGCAGCTGCTTGGTGTAGGCGGCCAGGTTGGCCTGGAAGACAGCGGCGTCTGCCGGGTCCGCTGCAGCTAGGGCGCGGTCGATGTTGGCCACCATCACCTCGGCGTTGCGGGGGCTCTGCCAGATGTGCGGGTCGGGCTGGCCACCGACCATGCGCAGCCGCACCCCCTGGCTGGTGTCGACCACCGGGCCACGGAACCCGGAATTGGTGATGGTGTCGCGCAGCCAGGTCTCCAGGCCGGCGCCATTCTCGAGCACGAGGTCGGCGCGGGCGATGGCCTCGACATCGGCCGGCGAGGGCTCGTAGTCGTGGGCATCCAGGTTGGGCTTGAGCAGGCTGGTCACCCGCACCCGGTCTCCGCCGACGTTGGTCGCGAAGTCGGCCACCTGGGTGGTCGTGGCAACTATGTTCAGGATTCGACTGTCGGTCCCGTCTGTCGACCCGGCAGGCTTGCTGGTCGAGCAGCCGCCGGCCAGGAGAGCCCCAAGGACAGCGATCAAGATCATCCAGCGAGACATGGCGACCCCATTCACGAGTGGGGAGCTATTCGGTAATGATTACCATAACTACCTCTGCTTGTCACTGCGACACGAGCGGGCCCGCTCCGTGGAGCTGCCCTGGACCATCGCAGGCAGTCGCACCTACGCCTGGTCCAGGACGGCCGGATCAACGCAGATCGCTGATCGCCCGACCACCAGCCGGCCTGGCCGCGCCACGATCTCGTCCTGGGATGGGTCCAATGCGGCAGGCGCCGGCGCCCGACGGAGCTGTTGGCGGCGGAGAGGTTGCGGCCACGGCCCTTCCTGGCCCATGGGATGCTGCCAGACCGATCCTTCTCTTGGTCGGGGCGCCTGCCCCGGCC
>Ga0126306_10001620_pt1 | contig 12172 bp, 11 predicted proteins | sample Plot27_FD_92592 | JGI IMG/M metagenome (GOLD analysis project Ga0126306, IMG submission 92592) | Serpentine soil microbial communities from UC McLaughlin Reserve, CA, USA - Plot27 | ecosystem: Environmental > Terrestrial > Soil > Grasslands | place: USA: UC McLaughlin Reserve, Lake County...
CGAGCGGCTCATGATGGAGCACGGGCGCTCGGGGCGGAACTTCGCCGGGCGCGTGCTCCAGCTGGTCACGGGCTCGACCGGCCTCGACGACTACGAGTGGGGGGTGACGCTGTTCGGCGTCCATCCCGACGACCTCAAGGCGACCGTCTACACGATGCGCTACGACGAGGCGTCCGCCCGCTTCGCCGAGTTCGGCCCGTTCGTGACCGGCATGGTGGGCTCGCTGGACGAGGTCCTCGCCGCCGTCGGCGTGCACTCCTGACGGGCCGATCGCTGGCCGGATCGCGGGCGATCCCCGCCGATCGGTGACGGATCCGTTAACAGGCCCTGCCGCTCCGTGATAATCAGTTGCGCGTCCGACGAACGCCGTACACTCACGCCGCTTATGGGAGTCCGCATGCAGAAGGTGGTCCTGGCGCTCCTGGCCGTGGTGGGCGTCGTGATGCTCGGCGGTCCGGCCGGGGGGCAGGAACCGTCCCCGACGACCGCCCCGCCGGCGACGACGGCCACGACAGCCGGCGCCACCACGGCAACGACGGCCCCGGCCGACGACGGTGAGTCCTCGAGCCTGCGGGGCACGCTCGACTACGAGGGTGAGGACGGGGAGGACGTCCCGGTCGAAGGCCTCGAGGTCACGGTCCGTTCGGCCGACGGCTCGTTCGAGGAGACGACCGAGACCGACGACGAGGGCTTCTTCGAGGTCGTCGTCCCCGGCCCGGGGCAGTACAGCACCACGATCGACGCCGAGAGCCTGCCCGAGGGCGTCGAGCTGCGCGAGGGCGGCAACGCCACGCTCGGCGTGACGCTGGCGACCGGCCAGTCCCGGGCGGTGCTGTTCCGCCTCGACGCCGGCTTCGGCGACGAGGGCAGCGGCCGCTCCGACATCGACCGGTTCATGAGCCTCTTCGTCGAGGGCATCCGCTACGGCCTCACGATCGCCATCTGCGCCATCGGCCTCTCGCTGATCTTCGGCACGACGGGCCTCGTCAACTTCGCCCACGGCGAGATGGTCACGTTCGGCGCCATGGTCGCCTACATCTTCAACGTGACGATCGGTTGGCACCTGCTGATCGCCGCCCCGTTGGCCATCGCCATCTCGGTCGTCGCCGGCTTCGTGATCGACCGCATCTTCTGGCGGCCGCTGTCCCGCCGGGGCACGGGCCTCATCGCCATGCTGGTCACGACGATCGGCCTCGGCCTGCTCATCCGCTACATCTACAACTTCCAGTTCGGCGGGCGCCGCCGGCCCTTCGGCGACTACGCGCTGCAGTTCAACCGGTACGACTGGGGCCCGATCTCGATCGTCCCCCGTGACGTGGCGACGATCATCATCGCCACGATCGTCCTCATCGGCGTGGCCCTGTTCCTGCAGAAGACCCGCCTCGGTAAGGCCATGCGTGCCGTGGCCGACGACCCCGAGCTCGCCGAGTCGTCCGGCGTGGACGTCGAGCGGATCGTCGGCGTGGTCTGGGCGGTCGGCTTCGGCCTCGCCGCCCTCGGCGGGGTGCTGCTCGGCCTGGCCGAGCAGATCAGCTGGGACATGGGCTTCAGCCTGCTGCTCCTGATGTTCGCCGGCACGACGCTGGGTGGCCTGGGCACCGCCTACGGCGCCCTCCTGGGCAGCCTCATCGTCGGCATCCTCGTGCAGGTGTCGACGCTCTGGGTCCCCTTCGAACTCAAGAACGTGGGAGCGCTACTCGTCTTGGCCCTCATCCTCCTCGTCCGTCCGCAGGGCATCCTCGGCCAGGCCGAGCGCGTCGGATAAGGGCGCCACGACATGGACTGGACCCGGATCATCCAGAACACGCTCGAGGCGGCCATCGGGCGTGACGCCATCGTCTACGCCCTCGCCGCCATCGGGCTGAACCTGCACTTCGGCTACACCGGCCTGCTGAACTTCGGCCAGGTCGGTTTCATGGCCGTCGGGGCCTACGGCGTGGGCATCGGCGTGCGCGAGCTCGACCTGTCGATCTGGGCCGCCATGCCGATCGGCATCCTCGCCGCCGTCGCGCTGGCGCTGCTGTTGGGCATCCCGACCCTGCGCCTGCGCGCCGACTACCTGGCCATCGTGACGATCGCCGCCGGCGAGATCCTGCGGCTGGCCTTCCGCTCCGAGACGTTCAACGACTACACCGGCGGCTCGAGCGGCATCAACCAGTTCGCCAACGACTTCTACAGCGTCAACCCGCTGTCCGGCGACACCGACCTCGGGATCATCGACTTCAGCGCCGGCCAGCTCTGGGTGCGGATCGTGGGCTGGCTGCTCGTGCTCGCCGCCGTCGGCTTCGTCTGGCTGCTGGTGCGGAGCCCGTGGGGCCGGGTCGTGAAGTCCATCCGCGAGGACGAGGACGCCGTCCGGTCGCTGGGCAAGAACGTCGTCGCTTACAAGATGCAGAGCCTGATCGTGGGCGGTGTGATCGGCGCCGTGGCGGGCATGGTCTACGCCATCTCGGCCCAGTCGGTGCAGCCGGACAACTACGGCACGGCGACGACCTTCTACGCCTACGTGGCGCTCATCCTCGGCGGGACGGCGCGAACGTGGGGCCCGGTCATCGGCTCGATCATCCTGTGGTCGCTGCTCGCGTTCACCGACGCCTTCCTGCGCGAGGCCATCGGGGCCGGGTGGCTGCCCGAGTCGATCATCGACGAGCGGCAGGTGGGCCAGGTCCGCCTCATGCTCGTGGGCGTCGCCCTGGTGGCGCTCATGGTGTTCCGACCGCAGGGCATCTTCGGCGACCGCCGCGAGATCGCGCTGACGTCCCGATGAGCGACGCGACCCCCACCACCGCGGCCAAGCCCGACTTCTTCGCCGGCGTGGCGGAGGAGATCGGCGTGGCGAAACATGACCCGATCATCGTCGCCGACAGCGTCGTCCGGCGCTTCGGCGGCGTCACGGCCGTCGACGTCGACCACCTCGAGGTCCAGCGCGGTGCCGTGACCGGCCTCATCGGACCGAACGGCGCCGGCAAGACCACGTTCTTCAACCTGCTCACCGGCTTCGACAAGGTCGACGGCGGCGACTGGTCGTTCGAGGGCGGATCGCTGCGGGGCCTCGCCGCCCACCAGGTCGCCCGGCGCGGCGTGGTCCGCACGTTCCAGCTGACCAAGGCCCTCTCCCGCCTGACGGTGATGGAGAACATGAAGCTGGGTGCCGCCGGCCAGACGGGCGAGAAGTTCTGGAGTTCCCTCGTCCGGGGGCTGTGGTCGGCAGAGGAGAAGGCGAACGAGGAGCGGGCCGAGGCCCTACTGGCTCGCTTCAACCTCACGCACATGCGCGACGAGTTCGCCGGCACGCTCTCCGGCGGGCAGCGCAAGCTGCTCGAGATGGCGCGGGCGCTCATGGCGGAACCGCAGGTCATCATGCTCGACGAGCCGATGGCCGGCGTGAACCCCGCCCTGGCGCAGACGATCATCGGCCACGTCACCCAGCTCAGCCGGGAAGGGCTGACGGTCATGTTCGTCGAGCACGACATGGACGTCGTCCGCACGGTCAGCGACTGGGTCGTGGTCATGGCCGAGGGCCAGATCATCGCCGAGGGCCGCCACGGGTCGATCGTGACCAACACCCGCGTCATCGACGCGTACCTCGGGGCGCACCACACCACACCGCTCGACCGGGCGGAGCAGGACCGGCAGCTCGCCGCCGCCCAGGCGGCCGTCGAGGCCGAGGCCGGGGAGGCATCGTGAGCGAGACCACCGACACCGCTGGTACCGCCAGGCCCGCCGGGGCCACCGCCACGGGGCCCGGGACGGCCGGGACCGCCGGCGACGGGACGGGGCCCCTGCTCAAGGCGACCGAGATCGTCGCCGGGTACATCCCCGAGGTCAACATCCTCAACGGGACCAACATCGACCTGTGGGACGGCGAGCTGGTCGGCGTCATCGGTCCCAACGGCGCTGGCAAGTCCACGCTGATCAAGGCGCTGTTCGGGCTCGTGAGCGTCCGGTCGGGGACCGTGACGCTGCGCGGCGAGGACGTGACGGGCGTCAAGGCCCACGCGCTGGTGGCCAAGGGCATCGGCTACGTGCCCCAGCGCGACAACGTGTTTCCTCGCCTGACGATCGAGGAGAACCTCGAGATCGGCGGGTACGCCAAGGGCAAGCAGTTCCACCGGCGTTTCGCCTACGTGACCGAGATGTTCCCCCGCCTGGCCGAGCGCCGGAAGCAGCGGGCCGGCTCGCTGTCGGGGGGCGAGCGCCAGATGCTCGCCATGGCCAGGGCGCTGATGACCGACCCCCAGGTGCTGCTGCTCGACGAGCCGTCGGCGGGCCTGTCGCCGGCGCTGCAGGACGAGGTGTTCATCAACTGCCGGCGCACCAACGAGCTTGGCGTCTCGATCATCATCGTCGAGCAGAACGCCAACCGGGCCCTGCAGATCTGCGACCGGGGCTACGTCTTGGACCAGGGCCGTAACGCGTACACCGACAGCGGCGACTCGTTGCTGCGCGACCCCAAGGTCGTCGAGCTCTACCTCGGCACGCTGGCCCAGCAGGCCACCTGACGCCGGACGCGCAAGGGGGCCGGCCCACCGGGCCGGCCCCCGTCGCGTGGTGCTCAGAAGCTGGCGGCCACGTACTCGGTCTCCTCGGGCAAGAGGGTGTTGTCCGGCCCGAAGGTCTGGATGGCGATGGTCGCCTCGGTGGGCTCGCCCACCTGGCTGAACGACTGCGGGCCCGACGGGCCGTCGTAGTCGATGTCGGTCGTCCCGCCGGCGATCAGGTCGCGGCACTGGACGAACGTGGTGCAGGCCTCGCCGTCACGGGTGACGCCGTTGATCTCCCTGGCCACGGCGGCCGGCTCGTCGGTCCCGGCCAGCTCCGTCGCCAGCGCCGTGATCGTCACGGCGTCGTAGGTCTCGGGGCCGTACAGGAAGTCGATGAGGCCGGGGTTGACGCCGACCAGCGCCTCCTGGAACTCGGGGGTGACCTCGGCGAGCGGGGCGGTGCCCGTGATGCCCTCGAGGACGCCGGGCTGGTCGAACTGCTCACCCAGCGCGTTGCCCGTGTTGCCGTCGACCAGGTAGATGTTCTTACCCTCGGCGGACGAGAACCCCTGCTCGAACAGCGCCGTCAGGATGCGGGCCGACTCGTCGAAGCCGATGAGCTGCAGGGCGTCGGGGTCGGCCGACACCACCTCTTCCACCTCGGCGTCGAAGTTCTGTGCCTGCGGGTCGTAGATGGTCTCGACGACCACCTCGACGCCCGCCTCCTCGAGGGGGCGACGGGTGAACTCCAGCAGGCCCCGGCCGTACGGGTCGTCGAGGGCCAGGATGGCCACGGTCTCGTTGCCACCGTTGACGATGTTGTCGGCGGCGACCCGGCCCTGCAGCACGTCCGACGGAGCGGTGCGGAAGAACAGGTCGTCGTCCTCGGCGACGGTGAAGTCGGGCGAGGTGGCGGCCGGCGAGAACACGACCTTGCAGGCACCCGTCGCGGCGTCGAGCACCGTGAAGGTCACGCCCGACGAGGCCGCACCGAGTATGACGTCGACGCCGGCGTTCAGGTGCGAGTCGACGGTCTGCGTGGCGATGTCGGTCGAAGTGTCGCCGGAGTCACCACCGGTGTAGGCCACCTCTTGGCCCAGCACGCCGCCCGCGGCGTTGATCTCCTCCACCGCGAGCTGGGCGCCGGCAACCATGGGCGGGCCGAGGAAGCTCAGGTTGCCCGTCTCGGGCAGCAGGGCGCCGATCGACAGGGTCCCGTCCGAGTCGCCGGTGCACGACGGCTCGGCGGCACCTTCCGGGGGCGGCTCGACCAGGGCGCCGTAGTCGATGGTCGATTCGGTCGTCTCGCCAGCTTCCGTGGTCTCAGTGCCGGTGTCGTCGCTGGCCTCCTCGTCGTCGTCGTCGCCGCCACAGGCGGCCGCGATCAACGAGAGGCCGACGACGGTCGCCGACAGCCGCAACCACTGGCTGTGGTGTCGCATCTCATTCTCCCTGTCCAGGAACTGAGCGAGCGGGGGAAGCCCCCGCTGCGGGCCACAGGTCTACCATCCGGGACCCCGCCGACGTTGCGGTCTGCCCGTCGATCGCGTTAAGGATCGGTCACGATGTCCATTTCGGGCGCTCCGGCGCTGCACGACCAGACCGGTCGCGGGTACGAGTCGGCCCCTGCCTCCCTCGACGCGTTGCGTGACGAGCTCCGCCGCCTGGGCCGGGTGGTGGTCGCCTTCTCCGGCGGCGCCGACTCGTCGTTCCTGGCCTGGGTCGCTCACGACACCCTCGGGGTCGACGGGGCGCTGGCGGTCACGGCGGTGTCCCCGTCCCTGGCGGGCGACGAGCGCGCCGACTGCGCCGCCCTCGCCGCCGAGTGGGGGCTGCGCTGGCGGGAGGTGTCCACCGACGAGCTGGGGCGGGCCGCCTATGTCCGCAACGACGCGGACCGCTGCTACTGGTGCAAGGACGAGCTGATGCGGCACCTGGGCCCGGTCGTCGCCGCCGAGGGCGGGACCGCGGTGCTTGGCGTCAACCTGGACGACCTCGGCGACCACCGGCCGGGGCAGCGGGCGGCCGCCGAGCACGGGGCCGAATTCCCCCTCGTCGCGGCCGGCTTCACGAAGGCCGACGTGCGGGCCTGGTCCCGCCGGCTGGGCCTGCGGACGTGGGACAAGCCGGCCGCCGCGTGCCTTGCCTCGCGCCTGCCCTACGGCACGCCGGTGACGCTGGGCCGCCTGTCCGCCGTCGAGCGGGCCGAGGCCGCGCTGCACCGGCTGGGCTTCGCCGAGCTGCGGGTGCGCCACTACGGCGAGCTGGCCCGCCTCGAGGTCCCGATCGACCGGCTGGCCGACGTCGTGGCCGCCCGCGAGGCGGTCGTGGAGGCGGTGCGCCGGGCCGGGTACCGCTACGCCACGCTCGACCTCGAGGGCCTCCGCTCCGGCAACCTGAACGCCGCGCTCGACCTGTAGCCGGCGGGGCCCGCGGTCCGAGGGTCCCGGCGCCCGGCCGCGGCGCTCAGTCCTCGGGCGGCTCCGCCAGCGTCCACGTGGGGAACGCCACGTGCGACACGCCGAGGCGCTCGACGATCCGGCCCTTGGCCGCCAGCTCGGCCACGCAGCGCCGGGCGGTGAGCTCGTCGCCGACCATGACGGCGTACTCGGCCACCGTGAGCAGCAGCGGGCCGGACTCGGCGTCGGCGTCGCCCGGCCGGAGCAGGGCGTCGACCTCAAGGACCGGACGGCAGGGGTTGGCGGGATCCACGCAGGCGCTGTGGTAGACGACACCCTCGAAGACCGACAGCGCACGGATCCGCACGACCTGCAGTTCTACCTTGGTCCGCCATGGCCGAGTCCCACCCCCTGGACGACCCTGCCGACGCCGAGGCCCTGGCGCGGTACGCCGAAGCACTGGTCGAGGCGGCCGGCGAGGCGATCCCCCGGTGGGTGGCCCGCTCGGTGGCGGGGACGCTGGCGGCGCAGGGTGCCGTCCCGGCCGACGAGCAGGACATCGACGAGCAGGTGCGCACGGCGTCCCAGGCGGCCGCCCGGGACGGCGTGGCGCGCCTGCGGGCGCTGCTCGTCACCGACGTCGACGAGCAGGCCGGGACGCCGCTCGCCGTCCTCCGGTCCCTGGTCGCCTACCCGACGGCCGTGCTGCGGCGCGCCGGGGCCCGGCCGGTGGCACGGGACGAGTTCCGCGAGCGGTCCTTCCCCGACGATCCGTACGACCTCAGCCCGGCCAGCTTCGCCGACGTCGACCCGGCCCTCCACGAGCCGGGGCTGGTGTGGGGGGCGGCCAAGGCGCACGTCCACCTGGCCCGGCGCCGGCGCGAGGGCAAGCGGTAGCCCGATCCGTACCCTTCCCGCATGACCGAACGACTCGTCGTGGTGGGTGGGGACGCCGCCGGCATGAGTGCCGCCATGCAGGTCCGCCGGCGCCGGCCCGAGGTCGAGGTGGTCGTCCTCGAGCGCACCATGTGGACGAGCTACTCGGCGTGCGGCATCCCGTACCTGGTGGGGGGCATCGTCGACGACATCGACGACCTGGTGGCCCGCACGCCCCAGTCGTTCCGGGACGAGCACGGCGTCGACGTGCGCACGGGCCACGAGGTCCGGGCGCTCGACCTCGACGCCGGCGAGGTCGAGGCCTGGGACCACACTGCGGGGCGGACCGTCCGCCTGCCCTACGACCAGCTCCACGTGGCCACCGGCGCGGTCCCGGTGCGGCCGCCGTTGCCCGGCCTCGACCTGCCCTTCGTCCACGGCGTGCAGACGCTCGACGACGCCGCCCGCCTCATCGAGCGGGTGCAGGACGCGGGCGGCACGCGGGCCGTCATCGTCGGCGGCGGCTACATCGGCGTCGAGATGGCCGAGTCGTTCGCCCAGCGGGGCGGCGACGTCACGCTGCTGACGGCGTCGGACCAGCTCATGCCCACCCTCGACGCCGACATGGCGGCGCCGCTGGCGGACGAGGCCCGCAAGGTCGGCGTGGACGTCCGCCTGTCCACGGAGGTGGAGGGCGTCGAGGCGGCCGGCGGGGACACCCCCGGCGGGACGGTGGTGGCGGGCGGCGAATCCTTCCCCGCCGACGTGGTGATCCTCGGCCTGGGCGTGCGGCCCAACAGCGCGCTGCTGGGCGCGGCCGGCGTCGAGCTGGGGGTGCGCGACGCCGTGCGGGTCGACCGCCGCCAGCGCACGTCGGCCGACGGCGTGTTCGCCGCCGGGGACTGCTGCGAGTCGTTCCACGTCATCGCCCGCGAGCCGGTCCACATCCCCCTCGGGACCGTGGCCAACAAGCAGGGCCGGGTCGCCGGCATCAACCTGGCCGGCGACTACGCCTCCTTCCCCGGCGTGCTGGGCACCGCCGTCAGCCGGATGTGTCGCACCGAGGTGGGCCGCACCGGGCTGAGCGAGCGGGAGGCCGAGCAGTACGGCTTCGGCTACGTCGCGGCGACCGTCCACGCCACGAGCCGGGCCGGCTACTTCCCGGACGCCGAGCGCATCACCGTGAAGGCGCTGGCCGAACGGGTCACCCGCCGCGTCATCGGCGCCCAGGTCGTGGGCCGCGAGGGGGCGGCCAAGCGCATCGACGTCCTCGCGACGGCCATGTGGGCCGGCATGACCGTCGACGACGTGGTCGAGCTCGACCTCGGCTACGCCCCGCCGTTCGGGCCGGTGTGGGACCCGGTCCACCTCGTCGCCCGGCGGCTCGTGAAGCTGCTCGACGGTTCGCCCGCGTCGTAGCCCGAACGGGCGGCCCGTTCACCCAGAGGCAACAGAGCGGACAAACGGGAGAAACCTCCTCACCGCACGCTTGCGCCGTTTCGTAAGCCTCGCGAAAGGATCCGCATGGAACTGGGTGAGCTCAGTGCCGGCGACACCGCGTGGATGTTGATCTCCACGGCACTCGTCCTCTTCATGACGCCAGGCCTGGCGTTCTTCTACGGCGGCATGGTGCGCTCGAAGAACGTCCTCGGCATGCTCATGCAGAACTTCTTCGCCATGGGCCTCATCGCCGTGCTGTGGGCGCTGATCGGCTTCACGCTCGTCTTCGGTGACTTCGGCAACGCCGGCGTCATCGGCAACTTCGACTTCATCGGCCTCCGCGACGTGGCCCTCGACCCGGTCGTCCTCGGCTCGCCCGACGGGCTCCAGCTCGGCCTGACCATCCCGCTGGTGCTCTTCGCCGCTTACCAGATGACGTTCGCCATCATCACGCCGGCGCTGATCTCGGGGGCCACGGCAGACCGCATGAAGTTCAGCGCCTACGCCCTGTTCATCGGGCTGTGGCTGCTGCTCGTGTACGTCCCCGTGGGCCACTGGGTCTTCGGCGGCGGCTGGATCACCGACATGGGCGCCCTCGACTTCGCCGGCGGCGCCGTCGTCCACATGAACGCCGGCGCGGCGGCACTGGCCGTCATCCTGGTCCTGGGCCGGCGCAAGGGCTGGCCGGACGAGCCCATGCCCCCGCACAGCCTGCCCCTGACCCTGCTCGGCACCGGCATCCTGTGGTTCGGCTGGTTCGGCTTCAACGCCGGCTCGGCCCTGGCCGCCAACGGCCTCGCCGCCCAGGCCCTGATGAACACCTTCCTCGCCGCCTCGGCCGCCATGCTCGGCTGGCTGGTCGTGGAGAGGCTCAAGGACGGCCGCGCCACCACCCTGGGCGCCGCCTCGGGTGCGGTGGCCGGCCTCGTCGCCATCACGCCGTGCGCGGGCTTCGTCGGCGGCCTCGCCCCTCTCGCCATCGGTGCGGTCACGGGCGTCCTCTGCTACCTGGCGATCTCGCTGAAGACCCGCTTCGGCTACGACGACAGCCTCGACGTCGTCGGCGTCCACCTCGTGGGCGGCCTCGTCGGCACGCTGCTGTTGGGCCTGTTCGCCGACACGTCGATCAACGAGTTCGGCTTCGACGGGCTGTTCTTCGGTGGCGGCGCCGACCTGTTCCTCGACCAGCTCGTCGCCGCGGTCGCCACCATCGCCTTCTCGTTCGTGGTGTCGTTCGTCATCGCCAAGGCGCTGGACGTCATGATCGGGATTCGCGTGAGCGAGGATGACGAGGACGCAGGCCTCGACATCACGCAACACGCCGAGAACGCCTACGCGATGTTCTGAGAGGACCGATGAAGCTCATCACCGCAACCATCAAGCCCCACAAGCTCGACGAGGTGAAGTCGGCCCTCAAGGACGTGGGGGTGGCCGGCATGACCGTCACCGAGGTCCAGGGCTTCGGGCGCCAGTCCGGCCACACGGAGGTGTACCGGGGTGCCGAGTACACCGTCGACTTCGTCCCCAAGGTGCGCATCGAGGTCGTCGCCGACGACGTCGGGGAGGGGGCCATCGTCGACGCCATCGTCGCCGCCGCCCGGACCGACAAGATCGGCGACGGGAAGATCTGGGTCACCGACGTGACCAAGGTCGTGCGCATCCGGACGGGCGAGCTCGACACCGACGCCCTTTGAGCATTTCGGCGCTGCGTGACCAGCTGGCGGCCGACGACTCGCTCGTCGGCCGCCAGCTGTGCGCGGCCTGGACGGCCGAGGTCGACCGGTGGCTCGCCGAGCTGTTCGTGGCGGCGGCCGAGCCCGACCTGGCGCGGGTGGCCCTCGTCGCCGTCGGCGGCTACGGGCGGGCCGAGCTGTCGCTGCAGTCCGACATCGACGTCGTGCTCCTGTACCGGGGGCGGACCGACATCGGCGAGCTGGCCGACCGGCTCTGGTACCCGATCTGGGACCAGGGCCTGAAGCTCGGCCACGCCGTCCGGACCGTGAAGGAGGCACTGGCCCTGGCGGCCGACGACCTCGACACCGCCACCTCGCTGCTCGACGTCCGACGCCTGGCCGGCGACCGGGCGCTGAGCGACGAGCTGGCGGGCAAGGCCGAGCTGCAGTGGCGCAAGCGGTCCCGCCGCTGGCTCGGGACCATGGCCGAGCGCACCCGGGCGCGGCACCGCAAGGCGGGCGAGGTGGCCTTCCTGCTCGAGCCCGACCTCAAGGAGGGCCGGGGCGGCCTGCGCGACGTCCAGGGCCTCCGGTGGGCGCAGGCGGCCCGCTCGATCCTGTGGGACGCCGACCAGGCCCCGCTCGACGCCGGCTACGAGCTGCTCCTCGCCGTGCGGGTCGAGCTGCACCGGCGGACCGGGCGGGCCGGCGACCGCGTGCTGCTCCAGGAGCAGGACGCCGTGTCCCAGGCGCTGGGCTACGAGCACGCCGACGACATGATGCGCGAGGTGGCCACCGCCGCCCGGACGATCGCCTGGACCAGCGACGACGCCTGGGCCCGCATCGAGAGCTCGCTCACCGGGCCGCTGGCCCGGGCGCAGCGCGAACGGCCGCTGGCGCCGGGGCTGGCCCTGCGCGACGGCGAGGTCCACATCACCGAGGACGCCGACGTCGCCGCCGACCCCGCCCTGCCGCTCCGGGCCGCCGCCCTGGCCGCCGGGCGGTCCACCCAGCTCGACCGGCGCAGCCTCGACCGGCTGGCCGCCGAGGCCCCCACGCCACCCGAGCCGTGGCCGCCCGACGTCCGCCGGGCACTGGTCGACCTGCTGCTGACCGGGCCGCCCGCCATCCTGCTGCTGGAGGCGCTCGACCAGCAGGGCGCCTGGGAGCGCTACCTGCCGGAATGGGAGGCGGTGCGCTCCAAGCCCCAGCGCAACGCCTACCACACGTACACGGTCGACCGGCACTTGTGGGAGGCCGCCGTCCAAGCGGCGGCGCTCGCCGGCCGGGTGCGGCGGCC
>Ga0126306_10001621_pt1 | contig 12172 bp, 12 predicted proteins | sample Plot27_FD_92592 | JGI IMG/M metagenome (GOLD analysis project Ga0126306, IMG submission 92592) | Serpentine soil microbial communities from UC McLaughlin Reserve, CA, USA - Plot27 | ecosystem: Environmental > Terrestrial > Soil > Grasslands | place: USA: UC McLaughlin Reserve, Lake County...
CCGTAGCGGTCGATCACGCCCTGGCGGTCGTAGACCTTCGTGTCGGTGATCCCGCGCGACGTCGTCATGATCCGCACGCCGTCGTCCACGAGCTGGTAGGCGTCGCGGTCGCCGGTCACGACCATCACCGGGATGCCATCCTCGCGCGCGCGGTCGGTCAGCGCGGCGATCACGTCGTCGGCCTCGTAGCCCTCGACCGACACGTTGGGATACCCGAACGCCTCGACGAGCGGGGCGAGGTGCGGCCACTGCTGCTTGAGCAGGTCCGGCCGCGTGGTGCGCTGCGCCTTGTACTCGGGCGAGATGTCCTTGCGGCCGGACATGCCGGCGTCCCAGACGACCACGGTCGGCACGTCGCCGTGGTCGGTGAGGATCTTCACCAGCATCGACGCGAAGCCGAAGATCGCGTTGGTCGGCCGCCCGTCGGACGTCGCGATCGACTCGGGCAGCGCGAAGAACGCACGGTAAGCGAGCGAGTTCCCGTCGATCAGGAACAGCTCGCGCACTGATCCGGCTTCGCCGGCCAGCATAGGTGGTCGGTCTCCGTTGCTCGCGGCCATGCGGCCCGCAACGCTAGCTCAAGACGACCTCGGCTCCGCGCGCCGGCGCCATCGTGATCGCGCGCCGGCGCGTAGCCTCGGGCGCCGCGTCGACGGCCGCGGCGTCCAGCGTGCGTCCCAGCTCGGCGAGCACGACGCGCAGCTCCATCAGAGCGAAGGCGGCGCCGAGGCAGCGGCGGACGCCGCCGCCGAACGGGATCCACGTGTACGTGCCGCCCTGCGGCTTGTCGCCGAGGAAGCGCTCCGGGAGGAACCGCGCCGGCTCCGGGTAGATCTCACCGCGCCGGTGCACGAGGTAGATCGACGGCGCGACGACGGCGCCGGCGGGGAGGTCGAGGCCGGCGATCGTCATCGGCGCCTGGAGGTGGCGCACGACGACCGGCAGCACCGGACGCAGCCTCAGCGCCTCCTTGCCGGCGGCCTCGGCGTACTCCTCCCCGCCCGCCCGCAGCGCGTCCCAGCCGCCGGGGGTGCGCACCAGCCGCTCGGCCGTCCAGGAGAGGGCGGTGGCGGTCGTCTCGTGCCCGGCGACGAGGAGCGTGACGAGCTCGTCGCGCAGCTCCTGGTCGCTCATCGGGCTGCCGTCCTCATGACGGGCCGCGAGCAGCAGCGACAGCACGTCGTCGCCAGGGTCGGCGCGGCGCTCGCGGATCTGGTCGTAGAGCAGCGCGTCGACGGGCTTGAGCACGGGCCGGTAGAGCCCCAGGCGCTCGATCCCAGACGGACCGGCGGCGGCCATGGCGACCATCGACGGGCCGCTCGTGATGCGATCGACCATCGTGCGCACCCGGCCGCGCAGCGCGTCAAGCCGGGTTTCGCCGTCACGTCGCCGCCTGTCCCGCGCGCGCCGGCGAAGCCGGTTCGATCGTGGAAGACGAGCGCGAGGAGCGAGCGACTCGTCTGGCAGGCGAAATCCAAATATCACGCGTAGCACGACGTCGAGCGTGATCGCCTGCATCCGCGGCGCCAGCGCGAGCGGCTCGCCGCGCGGCCAGCCCGCGATGTGCTCGCGCGCGATCGCGGCGACCATGTCGCGGTAGCCGGCCATGCGCGAGCCGTGGAACGGCGGCAGCATCAGCTTGCGCTGGCGCATGTGCTCCGGGCCGTCGAGCAGCAGCACCGACGTGCGGCCGAGCAACGGGCGCAGGATCACGTTGGCCTTGCCGGCGTGCAGCAGCGCCGGGTCCCCGGTGAAGACCTCGCGCACCGCGTCGGGGTGCGCGAGCATCACCCACGGCGGCTCGTTGCCGATCCGGATCGTGAACGCGTCGCCGTAGCGGGCGTGTGCGCGCAGCATGAACGGCCCGGGGCGCGCGATCCACGCGGCCGTCTGGGCCGGCCGCGGCATGCGCGGCCCGGGTGGCAGGGCGGGCATGACGAGACCCTATCGGCGCCGGTGAGCTACCTCACCCCGCGGGAGGGTTGCTCGCGTCGCTCCGGCGCCCGAGGATCGGTGTCGCGGAAGGAGCAGGAAATGGCGAACGCCAGACGACGACGCAGCAGGACACGCAAGAGCCGGCGCAGGCTCTCCCACCCGGGAGTCTGGCTTGCCACGCTGAGCACGGTGGTGGGCATCGCAACCGGGATGTTCACGCTGCGCGACCAGGTCCTCCCGCACGAGTCGGGCAGCGCCCAGGCGGCGCTGACGGACTACCAGACGTCGGTCGGCGGGGTCTGCCTCGCGGTCAACGAGGGCGAGTCGGCGCGGGCGCGGGACGCCCGCGACCTCGCCCGCCGGCTGCGCCGCGCCGACTCGATCTCCGCGCAGCGTGACGTCCTGCTGGACAGCACCAACCGGCGCATCGCGCAGCTCGTGCACGAGATCTCGAAGCTCAGCGCGCTCAGCCCGCCGAAGGAGCTTGCCGCCAAGCAGCACGCGATTCGCGCCGCCTGGGAACGCAACCTCGAACGGATCCGCGATTACGCGCACCACCTTGACGGCGCCGGCACACGAGCCCAGCTGGCCGCGGCGCTCGACGTCCTCTACCGCCACCGCGTGGCACTGTCGCGCGACGGCGTGTCCGTGCGGAAGGAGATCTCCAAGCTCGGCGGACATCACTGCCACCTCGGCAAGCCGATCGTGACGCCGAACGTGACGGTCCCCGAGTTGGCCGGCGGCGGCGACGACGCAAGCGGCGGCTCGGCGGCCCGGCGCGACCGCGACGACGACGAGGTAAGCGGCACCTCCTCGACCCCGGCCAGCGGCAACGACGACGCAAGCGGCAGCTCCGCGACCGCTCCCGGCGGCAGCGGCGGCGGCTCCGCGGTGCTGCCGCGCGAGAGCGGCGGCGGCTCGGCGACACCGCCGGCCGACGACTCGGCGAGCCCGCCCGGCGGCAGCGGCGACTCCAACGCACTCGACAGCTCGGCAACACCGCCCGGCGGCGGCGCCGACGACGGCGGCAGCGGCGACTCCAACGCACTCGACAGCTCGGCAACACCGCCCGGCGGCGGCGCCGACGATGACGGCGGCGGCGGCTGAGCGCGCCGCCCGGGTAGTAGCCTGGCGGCGGCGTGCCGCCGACGACCTCCGCCCAGTACTCGCTCACGCTGCGCGTGCGGATCGACCACCGGCCCGGGATGCTCGGCCGCGTGGCGACCGCGATCGGGGAGGCCGGCGGCATGATCGGGGACATCGAGCTGGTCGGGGTCGACCGCCGCCACACGCTGCGCGACATCACCGTCGACGCCGGCGGCGAGGAGCACGCGCGCGCGATCGTCAAGGCCGTCCGTGCGGTCGACGCCGCCGAGGTGGTGGACTGGACCGACCGCACGCTCGGCCTTCACGTCGGCGGCAAGCTCGAGGTCCGGCCCAGGCACCCGCTGCGCACCGCGGACGACCTCAGCATGGCCTACACGCCCGGCGTCGCGCGCGTCTGCAGCGCGATCGCCGCCGATCCCGACAAGGCGTTCCAGTACACGATCAAGCGCAACACCGTCGCCGTCGTGAGCGACGGGACCGCCGTGCTCGGGCTGGGCGACATCGGCCCCGCCGCGGCGATGCCGGTGATGGAGGGCAAGGCGATGCTCTTCAAGGAGTTCGCCGGCGTCGACGCGTTCCCGATCTGCCTCGACACCAAGGACAGCGACGCGATCGTCGCGACGGTCAAGTCGATCGCGCCCGGCTTCGGCGGCATCAACCTCGAGGACATCAGCGCGCCGCGCTGCTTCGAGATCGAGGAGCGGCTCAAGGCCGAGCTGCCGATCCCCGTCTTCCACGACGACCAGCACGGGACTGCGGTCGTGACGCTGGCCGCGGTGTTGAACGCGTGCAAGCTCACCGGTCGCCGGATCGCGGACCTGCGCGCGCTGATCGTCGGCGTCGGTGCGGCCGGCGTCGCGGTCGCGAAGATCCTGGTCGCTGCCGGCGTGCGCGACGTGATCGGCTGCGACTCGCGCGGCGCGCTGCACCGCGGGCGCGACGACTACGAGTCGCTGCCGCCGATGAAGCGCTGGCTGGCCGACGAGACCAACCGCGAGGGCCGCGCGGGCGTCCCGGCCGATGTGATCGAGGGCACCGACCTCTTCGTCGGGCTGTCCGGCGCGCGCGTGATGCCGGCGGCCGCGCTCGCCGCGATGGCGCCCGACGCGATGGTGTTCGCGATGGCCAACCCGACCCCGGAGGTCACGCCCGAGGAGGCCGAGCCGTACGCGCGCGTGATCGCGACCGGCCGCTCGGACTACCCGAACCAGATCAACAACGTGCTCTGCTTCCCCGGCATCTTCCGCGGCGCGCTGGACGTGCGCGCGCGCGAGATCACCGAGGCGATGAAGATGGCCGCCGCAGAGGGGATCGCGGCGATCGTCGGCGACGACGAGCTGCGCGATGACTACGTGATCCCGTCCGCGTTCAACCGCGCCGTGGCGCCGGCGGTCGCCGACGCCGTTGCGCGCGAGGCGCGCCGCACCGGCTGGGCCGAGGCCGGCGCCGGCGACTTCGGCTACGCCGAGGGCGACACGTCGGAGTTCCGGATCGTCACGTCGTGACGCGCGTGACCGTCACGGGCGCGACAGGCCGGATCGGCACGCGGCTCGTCGCGGCCCTAAAAGCCCGCGGCGACAACGTGACCGTGCTCTCGCGCAGCCCGGAGGCCGCACGGTCGGCGCTGGGCGTCGAGGCGCACGCGTGGCAGCCGGAGTCGGGGCCCGCGCCGGCCGCGGCGCTCGCCGGGCGCGACGGAGTGGTTCACCTGGCGGGGGAGAACCCCGGACAGCGCTGGAGCGACGCGGTCAAGCGGCGAATGCTCGACTCGCGCGAGCTGGGCACGCGCAACCTCGTCGAGGGCCTGCGCGCCGCCGATCCGCGGCCCGGCGTGCTCGTCTCGGCTTCGGCGGTCGGCTACTACGGTCCGCGCGCCGACGAGCCCGTGACCGAGGACGCGGCGCCGGGGGACGACTTCCTCGCGGGCGTCTGCGCGGCCTGGGAGCACGAGGCCGACCAAGCGGAACAGCTCGGCGTGCGCGTCGTGCGCGTGCGCACAGGCGTCGTGCTCGACAGGGGCGGCGGCGCGCTCGCCAAGATGATGCCGTTCTTCCGGCTCGGGATCGGCGGGCCGGTGGCGGGCGGGCGCCAGTACATGCCGTGGATCCACCTCGACGACCTGATCGGCATCTACCTCGCCGCGCTCGCCGGCGCCGATTGGAGCGGGCCCGTCAACGCGACCGCGCCGGCGCCGGTGACCAACAAGGAGTTCTCCCGGGCGCTCGGCCGCGCGCTGCGCCGGCCGGCGATCGCGCCGGTCCCCAAGCTCGCGCTCCGCGCGCTGTACGGCGAGATGGCCGACGTCGTCGTCTACGGCCAGCGCGCGATTCCGAAGCGCGCGGAGGCGCTCGGCTACCGCTTCGCGCACCCCGAGCTGGACGAGGCGTTGCGAAGCGCCCTGCATACTTGAATACAAGTGGCAACTGCTACACAACGGCTGCCGCGCGCGTTACCGTTGCGCCCCATGACCCAGCCCGACTTCCGCGTAGAGCGGCCCGACCCGGACTTCCAGCCCCTCCAGCCGATCCGCGACGACGACGTACCGGCGCGCCGGCTGCTCGCTCATGACATGGAGCACCTGGTCTGGGACGACGACGGCGACGGAGCCGTCCCGCCGCCGGACTGAGGCGGCTCAGCCGCGGGCTTCGACCGCGTCGGCGGCGCGCGTGACGGGACAGCGCCCGTCATCGTGACCGCAGGCGTGCGCGTCGCACAGCCTGCAGATCGCGCCCGCGGAGCGGCGGCCCGTCGTCGCCCGCGCCAGCAGCCGCTCGGCGAGCGCCGCGAGCTCGTGCCGCTCGCCCTGCTCCACCGCCTCCTCGAGGGCGGCCGCGCGCGCGTCCAGCACGCGCCGGCCCGCGCGCCGGCCGGCCGGCGTCAGGTGCACCAGCACGCCGCGGCCGTCCGCCGGGTCGGGCGCGCGTCGCGCGAGCCCCTGCGACTCCAGCCGGTCGACCACGCGCACGGTCCGCGAGTGGCTCAGCCGCAGACCGCCGGCGAGCGTCTCGATCGTGCGCCCGCCCGCCCACTCGTGCAGCGCCGACAGCGCGGCCGGCAGCGCGCCGCCCATCCCGCTGGCCTCCTCGGTGGCGTCGCGGATCCGGTCGCCGAGCACGACGACGAGCGCGCCGACGACGTTCAGGTCATGGTCCATGTATGCTCTTAGCATATAGATGACCGATCAGCGCGACGATCCCTGGGCCGCAGCCCGCGCCTCTCAACGCGACGACGTCCATGCCGCGCTCGCCCCGCGCGAGCGCCGCTGCCCCGCCTGCGGCGCGCCTCAGAGCGGCGACGGCCGCAGGTGCACGGAGTGCGGGGCCGACCTCACCGCGCGGTTCTCCAAGGGCGCCTCGCGGCGCAAGCTCGTCTACGCCGGGCTTGCCGTCTGCGCCGTCGTCGCCGTCGCCGTGCCGGTCGTCGGCGGCCTGCGCGACGATGCGGCCGGCGAGCGCGAGCGCGCCGCCGCGCGCCAGGAGGCGCTCGAGGCGGCCGAACGCGCGCGGCTCGCCCGCGACGCCCGGCCGGTCCGCGCGGACGGCGCCCCGCTGCGCGACGGCGACGACCAGCTCGAGCACCGCGCCGCGCTCGTCACCGAGGCCGAGTCGCTGATCGCCGACGACGCGCGCGGGCGCGTGGCCGCCGGCACGATCGACGGCGACATCCGCGGCGCTGAGTGCGAGCCGTTCCCGACCACTCAGGACCGGCGCGCCGCCGAGCAGGACGCCGCGACGCGGGCAGGGCGCTACGACTGCGTCGCGTACACGTCGAAGTTCGATGCGGCCGTGGTGAACGGGCGCAAGCGCACGGGGCTGTTCGGCTACCCCTACCGGCTGGTGATCGACTACCCGCGCGCGAAGCTCGTCTGGTGCAGGATCAGCCCAAGCGCAAGCGAGGGCGCGCGGTCGCTCGCCGCCGGCACCGTGCCCGAAGCCTGCGGGGACCCGCCGGGCCCCGGCTAGGGCGTGGCGCCGGACTCGGTCCCGCTCTCCTGGGCGATCGCGTCGCGGCGCTCCTTGCTCCCGCCGCGACCGAACGGGCCGACCTTCTTCCACAGCGACTCGGCCCGCGCCGGCACGACGAGCCAGATGATCACGCCGATGACGTTGAGCAGCAGCCCGCTGGCGAGCCCGGCGCGCTCGCCGTAGCCCTTGCGCCCCGAGAGGTAGGAGGCGACGATCGCGGACGCCAGCCACGAGTAGAGCAGCCACAGCGCCGTTGACCCGATCAGTGCGTGGACGGTCATCGCTAGGCCCCCAGGTAGGCGCTCTGGACTTCGGGGTTGTCGCGCAGCGCGGCCGACTCGTCGGCCAGCACGACCTTCCCGGTCTCGAGCACGTAGCCGCGCTGCGACACCTCGAGCGCGTAGTTGGCGTTCTGCTCGACGAGCAGGATCGTCGTGCCCTGCTTGTTGATCTCGCGGACCGTCTCGTAGATGCGCTCGACCAGGATCGGCGCCAGCCCCATCGACGGCTCGTCCAGGAGCAGCAGCTGCGGGTCCGCCATCAGCGCGCGGCCCATCGCGAGCATCTGCTGCTCGCCGCCGGACATCGTGCCGGCCTTCTGCTTCTCGCGCTCGCGCAGCCGCGGGAACAGGTCGAGCACCCGCTCCATGTCGCCCTGCACGTTGGCGTCGCGGCGCAGGTATGCGCCGAGCTCCAGGTTCTCGCGCACGGTCATGCGCTGGAAGCAGCGCCGGCCCTCCGGCGACTGCGAGATTCCGAGGCGCACGATCTCCTGCGCCGGCAGCGTGGAGATCTCCTCGCCGCGGAACCGGATCGAGCCGGTGCGCGGCGGCGACAGGCCGGAGATCGAGCGCAGCGTCGTCGACTTGCCGGCGCCGTTGGAGCCGATCAGCGTGACGACCTCGCCCTCGTCGACCTTGAGCGAGATGCCCTTGAGCGCCTCGATCGAGCCGTAGGAGGTGTGGATGTCCTCGACTTCCAGGAGTGGAGCCATCGCTCAGCCCTGCTTTCCGAGGTAGGCCTCTACGACCTTGGGGTCGTTCCGCACCTTCATCGGCTCGCCCTCGGCGATCTTCTCGCCGTGGTCGAGCACCGTCACCTGCTCGGAGACGCCCATGACCACCTTCATGTCGTGCTCGATCAGGAGGATCGCCAGCTCGCGGTCGTCGCGCAGCTTGCGCATGAACTGCGTCAGCCCTTCGGACTCCTGCGGGTTCATGCCCGCAGTCGGCTCGTCCAGCAGCAGCAGCTTCGGGTCCGACGCCAGCGCGCGCGCGATCTCGACGCGCCGCTGGTCGCCGTAGGAGAGGAACGACGCGGCGTCGTCGTGGCGCCGCTTGTCGACGCCGACGTAGGTCAGCACCTCGCGCGCCTTCACCTGCGCGTCGCGCTCCTCGTGCCGCACCCGCGGCGTCCGGAAGATCGAGCCGAAGACGCTCGCGCGCAGGCGCGCGTGCTGTCCCACCAGGACGTTCTCGACCGCCGACATCGTCCCGAACAGCCGGATGTTCTGGAACGTGCGCGCGACCCCGAGCGCCGTGATCTGGTCCGGGCGCTTGGTCGTGACGTTCTTCCCGTCGAACACGACCGAGCCCAGCGTCGGCTTGTAGAGCCCCGTGAGCATGTTGAAGAACGTCGTCTTGCCCGCCCCGTTGGGGCCGATGATCGAGACGATCGAGCGCTCCGGCACGCGGAACGACACGCCGTCGACCGCCGTCAGGCCGCCGAACTGCTTCGTCAGGTGGTTCGTCTCGAGGATCGCCGCTCCCTGCGGGGGCAGCGTCGGGGTGGCCGTGGCCTCCGGTGTGCTCATGCGCGCGCCTCCACCACGGTCTCCTCGCCGCCGTCCAGGCCGCCGCCGGTCAGCTCGGCCTGGTGGCGCTTCTCGGGTATCAGGCCCTGTGGTCGCAGGACCATCATGATCACCAGCAGGAAGCCGAAGATGCCGAAGCCGAGCTGCGTGAGGTCGAAGTCGAGCCCGATCCTGCTCGGCACGTCGTTGAGCACGTCCGGGATCAGCCGCGTGTTGATGAACGACAGGGCTATCGCCCCGACGACGACGCCCCAGATCGACCCGAGGCCGCCGAGGATGATCATCGCCAGCACGAAGATCGAGAACGAGAACTCGAACTGGTCGGCGTTGACGACGTTGTAGAACGAGCCCAGGAACGTGCCTGCCGCGCCGCCCATCGCCGCGCCCATCGCGTAGGCGAGCAGCTTGACCCGCACGGTCGGGATCCCCATGCTGATCGCCGCTACCTCGTCCTCGCGGATCGCGATCCAGGCACGCCCGATGCGCGAGTCGCGCAGCCGGAAGTTGATGAACAGGACGACGAGCGCGAGCGCGAGCGCCGTCCAGTACCAGGGCCGCAGGTTCAATGTCGTGAAGCGGTCGACCAGCGGGATGTCGATCTTGTCGACCGGCGTTATCCCGGAGCGGCCGTTGGTGAGGTTGAAGTCTCCGATGCCGAAGACGCCCTCGTCGGAGTTGACGGCGATGCGGCCGATGATCTCGCCGAACGCGAGCGTCACGATCGCGATGTAGTCGCCGCGCAGGCGCAGCGTCGGGAAGCCGAGCAGCGCCCCGAGCGCCGCCGCCCCGACCGCCGCGATCGGCATCACGATCAGCCAGTTGATGTGGATGCCGGGCTGCGACTGCAGCTGCTCAGCCACGCCGATGTGGATATCGGCGCTGTTGAAGAAGCCCGACCCGAGCCAGCCCATCGTGTACGCGCCGATCGCGAAGAACGCGACATAGCCGAGGTCGAGCAGGCCGGCGAAGCCGACCACGATGTTCAGCCCGAGCGCCATCACCACGTAGACCAGCGCGACCGTCGCGTCGTTCATGAAGCCGCTGCCGGAGTCGTAGAAGAACGGCAGCACGGCCGCGACGAAGATCGCCGCAGCCGCGATGATCGTGCTCGTGCTGACCTTGCCGATCCGCGACGGCGGCTTGAACGTCCGCGCGCGGGTTGTGAGCGTGCTCATCCGGCCTCCCTCGTCTGCTCGCCGATGAGCCCCTGGGGCCGGAACACGAGGATCAGCACGAGGTAGGCGAACACGATCGCCGGCGTCCACTCGGTGCCGATGCGGTTGTCGGAGATCTGCTGGATTATGCCGATGATCAGGCCGCCGAGGATCGCCCCCTTGAGGTTGCCGATGCCGCCCATCACCGCCGCGGTGAACGCGATCAGCCCGGCCGTGAAGCCGGAGAAGAACCACACGTCGGTCTGGTAGAGGGCGTAGATCAGGCCCGCCGCGCCGGCCATCAGGCCGCCGAGCAGGAACGTGAACGAGATCGTCGTGTCGACATTGATGCCCATCAGGCGCGCCGCCTGCGGATCCTGCGCCGTGGCGCGCATGGCGCGCCCGATGCGCGAGAAGTTGATGAAGTTGATCATGAAGAAGAACAGCGGCACGGTCACGACCACCGCGAGGATGTCGCCGTGCGTGATCGGCACGCCGAGGATCGTGAACAGAACGTCCTGCGACTCGATCAGGTCGGGCACGCCACGATGCCCGCCGCCGAGCCAGAGCAGGCCGACGTTCTGCAGGATGAACGAGAAGCCGACAGCCGTGATCAGCGGCGCCAGCTTGGGCGCGTCGCGCAGCGGTCTATAGGCGACCCGCTCGATCATCGTGTTGAGGGTTCCACAGGCCACCATGCAGACGACGAGGATCAGCAGCAGGCCGAACACCAGCGGGACGAACGAGGACGAGACCGTCAGGCCGACGGTGCCGATCATCGAGAAGGCGACGAAGCTGCCGAGCATGAACAGGTCGCCGTGGGCGAAGTTGATCAGCTCGATGATGCCGTAGACGAGCGTGTAGCCGACCGCGATCAGCGCCCAGATGGCGCCGTTGGACAGCCCGTCCTTGATGTTGGTGGCGAGCCGGGAGAGGTCGCCGTCGTCCTGGAGGTCCTGGATGCCGTACGCGACCGGAAGGATCAGCAGGATCGCGATCAGGCCGTACTTGGAGACGAACTCGCGCACGACTTCGCCGCGTGCTCGCGGCGGTCGTGCGGGGATGGATGCGGATTCCATGAGCTTGTTCGGCGCGAGCGGCGGGCCGGGAGAACCGGCCCGCCGCCGCCGCGCCTTTCAGGAGCGGCCTATTGGGCCGACGCCTTGATCACCTTCTCGAACACCAGCTTGCCGCCCTTGGCCCTGTATCCGCCGTAGTCGGTGAGCGTGGTGTCGCCGTCGGCATCGATGTCGTAGGTCCCCAGCGGGCTCTCGCGGCCCTTGGTGGAGAAGAACGCGTCGATGACGGCGGCGCGGTCGTCGCCACCCTGCGCGATCGCGTCGCAGACGACGCCCATCGCCTCGTAGCCGAAGATCGCGTACGGGTCGATCTCGTCCCGCGGCTCGCTGTACTCGGCCTCGTAATCGCTGTAGAACTGCTCGCCCGCGGGCGGCAGCTCGTCCGGAGAGAGCGTTGGAGCCGACAGGTACGTCTGCTTCTGGACGTCCGCCGGGATCTCCTTGGTGAAGTCCACGGTCGCGACGCCGTCGGGGCCGAACAGCTTGGCGTCCGGCATCGCCGATTGGAGGTCCTTGTACAGCTGCGGCGCGTTGTTGTCGATGATGCCGCCGGTGAAGACGGCGTCCGCGCCACTGGACTTGATCTTCGACGCCAGCGCTCGGTAGTTCGACGCCTTGCCGTCCCAGGAGTCCGTGCCCGCGATCTTGATCCCGAGCTCCTCCGCGGCGGCCTGCGTGTTCTTCGCGACGCCCTTGCCGTACACCTCGGCGTCGTCGAGGACGTACACGCTGGTCACGCCCTCGTCCTTCATCCACTGCGCCTGCGCCTTGCCCTGGATGATGTCGACCGGCACGACGCGACCGTAGTTGCGCTCGCCGCTCGGGTAGTACTTGTCGGGCTCGCCGGGCTCAGCGCCCGCGCCGGCCTTCGTCAGGCCGAGCGCGGTGTTCGACGGGCTGACATGCAGGATCCCGGCCTCGTTGGTGATCGGGATCGAGATCGCCGAGGCGCCCGAGTTGAACTCGCCGATGTAGGCGATCGCGTTGTCGTCCTGCGCGACCTTGCGCGCGTTGGCCGACGTCTGACCGGCCTCCCACTTGCCGGCGGCGGCCGTGGCATCGTCGAGCGACTCGTACTTGATCGAGAAGTCGCCGCACTTGTTGCCCTTCTGCTTCAGG
>Ga0126306_10001622_pt1 | contig 12172 bp, 8 predicted proteins | sample Plot27_FD_92592 | JGI IMG/M metagenome (GOLD analysis project Ga0126306, IMG submission 92592) | Serpentine soil microbial communities from UC McLaughlin Reserve, CA, USA - Plot27 | ecosystem: Environmental > Terrestrial > Soil > Grasslands | place: USA: UC McLaughlin Reserve, Lake County...
GCGACCTGACCGGGTCCTCGGAGAGATGCGCCAGGTCGGGCTGGTCGCGACCGAACTCGGCCCCGAGGGATTCCTACCCGCCGAACCGGCGGCGATGGCCCGGGTCCTGGGCCACCACGGGCTGCAGGCCGTCGGCGGGTTCACCCCCCTGCTGTTGCATGCGGCCGGGCACGACCCGGTCCCGGAGGTCGATCGGATCCTCGACGGTTACGCGGCCGCCGGCGCCGGCGTCCTAGTGTTGTCCGCCGTCACCGGCTCCGAGGGCTACGACACCCGCCCGGTCCTCGACGATGACGGCTGGGCGGTGCTGCTCTCCAACCTGGACCGGCTGGCCGCGCTCGCCGTCCAGCGGGGTGTGCGGGCGGTGCTGCATCCCCACGTCGGCACCATGATCGAGACCGGCCAGGAAGTCCAACGCGTGCTCGAAGGCTCCTCCATCTCGCTGTGTCTGGACACCGGGCACCTGCTCATCGGCGGCACCGACCCAGCCGAGCTGGCCAGGCAAGCGCCCGAGCGGATCGCGCACCTCCACCTGAAGGACGTCGACGGCACTGTGGCCTCCCAGGTCCGCTCCGGGCGCCTGACCTACACCGAGGCGGTGCAGCGTGGCATGTACCGGCCGCTGGGTACCGGCGACATCGACGTCCCCGCCATCGTCGGGCACCTGCGGGCCCGCGGCTACGACGGCTGGTACACCCTGGAGCAGGACACCATCCTGACCGACGAACCCAAGGGCGAGGGGCCGGTCGCTGACGTGTGGGCCAGCGCCGAACACCTCAGAGCGGTGCTGCACAGCAGCGCGTGACGTCGACCGGAGTCACCACTCCGGGGACCGCGTCACCATTCGTCCGGACGAGGAGATCAGATGGACCCCTTGCGCATCGGCATCCTCGGCGCGGCACGCATCGCCGAGCTCGCCATCGTCAGTCCCGCCCACACCACCGGTCATCGCCTGGTGGCGGTCGCCGCCCGCGACCGACAGCGTGCCGAGGCGTTCGCCGCCGCACACGGGGTCGAGCGAGTGCTGGACAGCTACACCGACGTCGTCACCGACCCCGAGGTCGAGGTCGTGTACAACCCGCTGGCCAACGTCCTACACGGCCCGTGGAACCTGGCCGCGATCGCTTCCGCTAAACACGTGCTCACCGAGAAGCCGTCGGCGAGCAACGCCGCCGAAGCCCGCGAGGTCCGCGACGCCGCCGCCGCGGCCGGCGTGACCATGCTGGAAGGCTTCCACTACCTGCACCACCCGGTGACCCGCCGCCTCCACGAGCTGCTCGATTCCGGCGAGCTGGGCCGCCTGCAGCACGTCGAGGTCGACGTGGTCATCCCCGCGCCGCCCGACACCGACCCCCGCTGGTCGCTCGAGCTGGCCGGTGGAGCGCTCATGGACCTGGGTTGCTACAGCCTGCATGCCCACCGAGTGCTCGCGCCCTGGGCCGGCGGCAAACCCCGTCTCCTCTCCGCCCGCGGCGGTGAGCGGGCCGGCCGGCAGGACGTCGATGAGTGGCTCGAGGCCGACTTGGAGTTCCCCAACCGGGCGACGGGCAACGCCCGCTGCAACATGGCCGGCGACGAACGGCGGATGACCTACCGGATCGTCGGCGATCACGGGGAGGCGACCGCCGTCAACTTCGTCGAGCCCCACCTCGACGACCGCGTCGTGGTGAGGACGGCGGCCGGGCAGCGGGTGGAGGAGCTGGGGCGGCGATCCTCCTACACCTTCCAGCTGGAGGCCTTGGCCGCACACCTGCGGGAGGGCGCTCCGCTCCCCATCGAAACCGACGACGCTGTCGAGATGATGCAGCTCATCGACGACTGCTATCTGGCCGCCGGCTTTTCACCGCGACCCCGCAAGGAGCGGAACGCAGCGAAAGGAAGGTTGGGATGAACCTTGAGCTTGATCATGGCACCGCTGCTCATCGTGCTATGCAGGAACAGAACGCATAACTTCGCCATCTATGGTTGGCGGTGACCTGGGCAAACGGTGGTGAGCACAGCGCTTCCCCGCCGTTTGCTGACACGGAGGTGTTCTCTTGGGCACCTTGACATTTGGGTTGGCCGCTTGTCCCGCGGGGTCCACGAACGAATCGCGACTCACCCCGCCCGCTTGGTCCGGCAGGCCACTGTCTGCCCCCTTCAGCCTTGCCGGCGTGCATCCCGGGCCGGCGCCGGTAGCGCATTGCTTGCTTAGGTGGTCATTCTCGCGGTCATTCCACAGGACCCTACTGCAGCCAACCAGACCGCACTCACCGGAATCCCCACCCAACCTGAGCTGCCCAGAACCTACTGGAACGGTCTGCGCGGAAGATGGGCAGTTATCTCCTAAACAGCAGGTTGCAGGTTCGAGTCCTGCCAGGGGCACCAAACATCCATCGTCGCAGGTCAGACGGGCTAGGAGGCCCTCCCGCGAGGGTCGTCATCCTCGTCCCAGGCATTGCACAGCGCTCGACGACACGAATAATGCCTCGTGGGTCAAGCATCTCCCGCTGGGGCCTCGGTTGCGCTCAATGCCAGCCTCCGCGCAAACGGAATTCAGCGGCGAGGATTCGAAGCCCCTTTGACATCGTTTCGCTTACGGCTCGCGTGGGCCTGCAGGGTATGCGTAAAGATGAGGCAGTCGTGCCACTGGTCGCGGTCTGGATCCTCCTCAAGCCAGGCGCGGCAATGCCGCGGCAGGCGCTGCTCCAGCTGGAAGCCGGCGCGACCTGCCAGCTCCTGGGAGGCGGTGTTGCCGGGCTCGATCTCCAACCACAGCCGCCCCAGACCGCCGCTCCGGTGCGCCCAGGCGGTCAGGGCGTGCACGCTTCGCAGGCCGATGCCGCGTCGCCGTTCCTCCGGGCGCACCCAATAGGCAAGCTCGGCGCTTTGGGAGCTGTCGAGCATCAGCCCCAGGGCAGCGACCAGCCGGTCGGCCCGTAACACCCCATAGGAGGCCCGCTCGCCTTGGCCAGGATCCCACTGCTGCAGCGCCGTCCTGGCATCGTCCAAGGAGTAGGGACCTGCCGGCCGCGGCGCCCACAGGGCTGGGGCTTGCTCGTGGCGGGTCGCCTCGACCAGCAGCGCGGCGTCATCCGGCAACAGCGTCCGCAGACACAGGTCCCCCAGGTCAAGCTGTGCGGTTAGGTCCATCGTGGCGGCATTGTAGGGGCGACAGCGCAGCCTACTGAGCATATGGGCGCCCTAGGCTCACCGACGGTCGTACGCGCGCAACGGCTGGCGTCGCCGACGCGGCTGCGGCACCGAATCATCGCCTGATCGATGATGCCGGTCCGCGCGCCCTCGAGTGCCTGGCGAGATCCGGAAGTCTTTCGCCCAATTGCAGGGACGCCAGACTCGGGTGGGACCGGAATCCGGACGGCGGCGTGTCGGGCACGCGCAGCTGTCCCAAATGCGGTTATCCGCTCTGGCGTGTGAGCTTGTGGGCGAGTTCGGCTCGGGAGCGGACCTCAAGCTTGCGGTAGATGCGGGACAGGTGCGCCTCGACGGTCTTGGGGCTCATGAACAGCTCACTCGCGACCTCCCGGTTAGTATGGCCGGCCGCGACCAGCTCAGCGACCCGAGCTTCCGTAGCCGTCATGTCGTTCACACCGACAGGGGCGGCGGGACGCAGCCCCACCCGGTCGAGTTCCGCCTTGGTCGCCTCGGCCCACAACACCGCCCCGAGCCGCTCGAAGCTGCCCAGCGCCTGCTCCAGGGCCGACTTGGCGGCGGCCTTCTGCTTGTCGCGGCGCAACACCATGCCTTGGGCGCGCAAGGTGCGGGCCAGCTCAAACGGCCGGGCGACGCGTTGGTGCTCCTGCAGTGCCCGTTGAAAGTGAGCCAGCGCGCCGTGCGGGTCACCGCGGGCGGCGGCCAGCAGCCCGCGACAGCGGGCGGCGGTGGCCAGGGCCCAGGCCCGGTCCAACGCCCGCCCCTGGGCGTGCAGCTCCTCGATAAGCGGTTCGGCCTGGTCCGGCTCACCCAGGCCGATCAGCGCCTCGATCTCGTCTGGGAGCACCGGGAAGATGGTCGGCTCCCCCACCCCCATGGCGCCCAGCGCCCCAACCAGCGGGCCCAACCGCGCGTGGGCGCGGGCGTGGTCGCCCAAAGAGAGCTCCAAGAACCCCAAGACGCACTCGTTCTGTACTCGGAAGATCTCGTCCCCCATGGCCGCGGCGCGGACGCTGCCCTGCTCGGCGGCGGCCCGGGCGGCCTCGACGCGGCCCAGGTGGGCGTCGACTAGCGCCCGAGCATACAGCGCCGCCGGCTCGTTGGCCGAGATGTCCATCTGGCGGGCTAGCTCCAGGTACTCGCTGGCGTACTGGTCGGCGAGCGGCCAGTTACCGGTCCGGACCTCCACCTCGGTCAGCAGCAGCAGCGCATCATTGCGGGCCTCGACGCTGTGCTCCAGCGCGCGGACGGCCTCCGCCTGCAGCAGTCGGCGGGCCTGGTCGAACTCGTCGGCGTACAGCAGCTGCATGCCAAGCTCCAGTGTGGGGCGTTGCTCGATGGCTACTCGCCGGCCGACGACGCCAGCGCCAGCGCACGCGCCATCAGCTCGCGCTGCACCCCATGGCCGCGAAACATGCGGACCGTGCCCAGCTCGGCAAGCGCCTGAAGAAGCTGTGCACTGTCACCGACGGCCTCAGCTAGCTCCACCGCGGCCTGCGCATGCCGCTCCCAGCCCGCGAAGTCACCACCAAGGCCTCTTCCGTGCCCATGCTGGCTTTGGATCTGGGCTCGCAGGGCCAGATCGTCGCCTGCCTCGGCCAGGGCCTGGGTGAACAGTCGATCCCAGCTGTCGTCGGTGACTAGCCAGGCCAGCGCGGCCAGGGCCTTGGCACGGGTCGTTCCGGGGGGCAGGTGGGCGATCAGCGCCTCAAGCAGGCCGCGGGCCTGCGGGCCGTTGCCGGCCCGAGCGTGGTAATCGCTGGCCGCCAGCCGCCAGCCGCAGTCCGCCGGCGACCAACGGACTGGGGTGAGCCGGCTGGCATGCTCGGCCAGCTGCGCGGCCGCATCCGGGGCACCACGGGCCGCCGCCCGCCGGGCGGCAGCCTCCAGCCTGCCCGCAGCCCGCTCATCCGGGTCCTGGGTGCCCAGCGCCAGGTGCAGGGCCTGCTCTTCGGGCTCCTCGACCAACTCGGCCAGCAGGCGATGGATCTGGTGGCGCTGCCGTTGGCTGGCGTCGGCGTAGACCAGCGAGCCCAGCAGGGGATGAGCAAACCGCACCAGTTCGCCGTCGCGCTCCACGATCCCCGCCGCCAGCGCCTCGTCCAAGCCGCCACCGACCTGCTCCAACAGGGCGACCGTGGGCTTTGCCAGTGCCGCTGCGGCCAGCAGCCGCCCACGGGCCCGCTCGGGCACCTGCTGAAGCCGGCTGCGGAGCAGCCCGATCAGGCTCGTGGGGAGCTCTAGGGCCTCGCCGGGGGCGAGGGTCGCGCCGGTTGGGCAGGACGCGGGCCAGCTCCAGCGCGTAGAACGGATTGCCGCCGCACACCCGCTGCAGGCGCTGCAGGCTCGGCCGCGACAACGCCAGCCCTAACCGCTCACGCAGCAGCTGGTCCAGGACGCCGACCGGCAGGGGACCCACCCGCAGGACCAGCCGTTGTGGTTCGGAGAGCGCCTGCTCGACCTCCAACGGCAGCCGATCGGCATGCTCGGCGCGCACCGAGACGACTAACCCCAGCCGCTCGTCGCCCAGCCGCCGCAGTACAAAGGCCAGCACCCGCGCCGTGGCCTCATCCAGCCACTGCAGATCATCGATGCCGACGACAACGGGCGCGTCCGCGGCGAGCGCGCGCAGGACCCGCAGTGTGGCAAGCGACACGGCGAGCCGGTCGATGCCGGTCCCCTCAGGCTCCCGGCGCAACAGCGCGACCTCCAAGGCACGACGTTGCGGGGCCCGGCAACTCAGCCAGCCTCGCCTCGGGCACGCCCTCGAGCAGGTCGATCAGCCCGGCAAACGGCAGTGTCGCTTCGGTCTGGGTGGCACGGGCATCAAGCACCGTGAACGAACGGGCGTGGGCGGCGTGCAGTGCCGCCTGCCACATGGTGGTCTTGCCGATCCCCGCCGGCCCCTCCACCACTGCCGCGCGTGGGCCAGCCACGACCCCCTCCAGCACGGCGGTCAGCTGCTCGAGCTCGGTTTGGCGGCCGAGCACCAAGGGCGCCATCAGAGCCCAATCCTAGGGCCGACGTAGGGGGCTGGCCAGCACAAACAAAGGGGTCTCCCGGATTCCGGGGCGCCGTCAGCTGCCTAGGCTGCCATCGATGGCATAACCCAGAGAAAGGAACGCACCGTGAAGGCACTGCGCAGCTTCACTGCCGCCGTCGCCTTGGCCGCGCTCAGCGTGGTTCCGGCCGCCGCCCAGGCGCACACGCCTAACCAGGACCGTGATACCCAGCCCGTCTCCCGCCCAGCGGACCAGGCCCGAGCCGAGCAGACGCTCGCGCGGGTTCTGGCCAGGGAGCACCTTGTCTTCCCGGCTGCCAACGATCCCGAGACGCAGGCGGCCCAGCGGGCGCTCACCCGGACGCTGGGACGGGAGGGCCATGCCGACCGGGGTTCCACCGATACACGGTCATCCGCCAGCGCACAGCAGGCCGGCCCGAGCGGAACCTTTCCACTCCTCCCGCTGCTCACCGCGGTGGGCGTGACCGTGCTGGTGGCCGCGGCGTAGGCGTCCCAGGGAGTGGTGGAGTTTGAGGGCAGGGCCCCCGTCAGCTGAGTAGCAAGGCGAGGGGCCATCGCGTGAAGCTCAGTGTGATCCGACCAAGGTTCACACCAAGGAGTTCGCCACGATGGCCCTGGACCAGGGGGCCCTGTCCGAGCTGCTGGATGCACTGCGCGCCGGCGGCGACCTGGACGTTGTCCGTGAAGGCCTGGCGCTGGTGCTGCAGGCGCTGATCGAGGCCGAAGCCACCCAGCAGATCGGAGCTGGCCGCTACGAGCGCACCGCCAGCCGCACCACCCATCGCAACGGCAGCCGTGGGCGGCTGTTGTCGACCAAGGCCGGCGACGTCGAGCTTCGGATTCCCAAGCTGCGCGAGGGCTCGTTCTTCCCAGCGTTGCTGGAGCCGCGTCGCCGCATCGACCGGGCGCTGCTGGCGGTGGTGATGGAGGCCTATGTGCACGGCACCTCCACCCGCAAGGTCGACGACCTGGTCAAAGCGTTGGGCGTAGACGCCGGGATCTCCAAGTCGGAGGTCTCCCGCATCTGTGGGGAGCTGGACGGCGAGGTCGCTGCCTTCGGCAGCCGGCCGCTGGGCCACATCAGCTTCCCGTATGTGTTCTTGGACGCCACCTACATCAAGGCCCGCGTGGACAGCCGGGTGGTCTCCCGCGCGGTCGTCATCGCGACGGGCGTGACCGCCGACGGTGGCCGCGAAGTGCTCGGCTGCGAGGTCGGCGACAGCGAGGACGGCGCCTTCTGGACGGCGTTCCTGCGCTCGCTCAAGGCCCGCGGGCTCACCGGGGTGCAGCTGGTCGTCTCCGACGCCCACACCGGCCTGAAGCAGGCCATCGCCGCGGTCCTAGCCGGCGCCTGCTGGCAACGCTGCCGGGTCCACTTCCTCCGCAACGCGCTCGCCAGGGTGCCCAAGGCCTCGGCCGAGATGGTGGCGGTCACCATCCGCACCATCTTCGCCCAACTCACCCCGGCCGAGGTCGCCGACCAGGTCGACAAGGTCGCCGCGACCCTCCAGCCGAGGTTCCCCGCCGTGGCCACGCTGCTGGCCGAGGCCAAAGAAGACCTGACCGCCTTCCGGCACTTCCCGGTCACCCACTGGCGCAAGCTCTGGTCGACCAACCCGCTGGAGCGGCTGAACAAAGAGCTGAAGCGGCGCACGAATGTGGTCGGGATCTTCCCCGACGATGCCGCGGTCACCCGCCTGGCCACCGCCGTGCTCATCGAAGCCCACGACGAATGGCAGATCGCTGAGCGCCGCTACCTGTCCGAAGGCTCGATGGCCCTGCTCGGCCCGATCAGCGATGATGACCGTGGGCTGAAGGAGGTGAAGAGGGCAACCGCCGAGCTCGTCGCCACATAACGACCAACTCGAGCACCGTCACTGAGGTTCACGACGACGCCCTCATTCCCACCACTCCACGGGACGCGGCCCGCGGCCGCGACATGGTGGCGGCTGCGAACCCGCTCCCGCCCTCGGGAAGCAACCTGAACACCCCGTCCTCTGGCAGGGCCGCCGCACCCATGTGGCGGCCCTGCCGGCATACCTCCCGGCTCCTGCGACGGCAAGGCGAGATGGTCCGGCACGATCATGACCATGACGAGCGGCAGCGACGGCTGACACGATAACTTTCGCTTCACGGTCCCTAGCGACCAGGAGCTTCGCACTCCGGCACAGCGTCTGGGCTGAGCCATCTCCTAAACAGCAGGCTGCCGGTTCGAGTCCGGCCAGGGGCACTGAAACTCCATCGTCGCAGCTCAGACCGCTAGGAAGACCCTCTCGCCAGGGTCGTCACCCTCATCCCAGGCGTTGCACAGCGCTCGCCGACCCGAATAATGCCCCATGGCTCGGTATCGCCCGCCGGGCCCTCGGTTGCGCTCAACGTCAGCTCCCGCGCAAGCCCTCTGCTGACGGCGGCTCTTTGGCGTCGGTGGCGGGTAGGCTGTGTCCAGGAACGGCGTGGCATCCGGCCAGGGAGAGGCACGATGGCCGACTCCGAACAGATGGCCTCCACAGTCCTGGACCGGCTCGTCCCCAGCTTCCAGGTCGTGGAGCGCCATTCGACGACGATCGCCGCCTCTCCCGACCAGGTCTGGGCCGCATTGTCACAGGTCACCACGGGCGAGCTGCGTGTGTTCCGGGTGCTGATGGGTGTCCGTGTGCTTCCGGGGCGGCTCGTCCGCAGCCCACGTGCCCGCTTCGATGCCGACGAGCCGTTGCTCGGCTGGGCGGTTCGGTTCGGCTTCTCCATCCTCGGTGAGGATGTCCGGCGGGAGCTGGTGGTTGGCGCCATCGGGCAGCCGTGGCGGCTTGCCGGCGGCCGCGGCATGGCAGCTGCCGGCGGCCAAGAATTCGCCGCCTTCGACCAGCCCGGCTATGCCAAGATGGCGGCTAACTTCCGGCTTGACCCCATCGCCGGCGGTAGGGCCACCCGGCTCAGCACTGAGACGCGTGTGGCCTGCACCGATCCCAGTCCGGCACGTCGCTTCGGCCGCTACTGGCGCCTGATCCGTCCCGCGAGCGGGGCAACCCGTCGCAGCTGGCTCACGGCGATCAAGCGCCGCGCGGAACGAGCGGCCGGCGAAGCCGATCCCGCGGTGCCGGCGCGCTGACGGCGCTGCGCCAGCCACGCCATCGTTGACGAAGAACGCTGGCCTCGAGAGGCCCCGGAGGCCCAACATGGCTGATGCCGATGGGCGCGGCGCGGAGACTCCCTGGCATGACGTTAACGGAGGCGGTCACCGGACCATACGACCAGAGGGAGCATCGTGACGGAACATCCTGAGGGCGACCCATCGATCCCTCCCTACCGCTACACCGCCAAGCTCGCGGGCGACATCGAGTCACGGTGGCAGGAGCTTTGGGCCAAGCGGGGGACGTTCGAGGTTCCCAATCCAGCGGGGGCGCTCGCCGACGGCTCGGCCGGCCTGGAAGGCCGCGATCCGTTCTACGTGCTCGACATGTTCCCCTACCCGTCGGGCGCCGGTCTCCACGTCGGGCATCCACTCGGCTATATCGCTTCCGATATCTATGCCCGGTTCCTGCGCATGAAGGGTTACAGCATCCTCCATCCGTTCGGGTTTGACGCCTTTGGCCTGCCTGCCGAGCAGTACGCCATCGAGACAGGCAAGCACCCGGCCATCACCACCGCCGAAAATATCGACAATATGCGTCGGCAGCTCCGGCGGCTCGGGTTGGGGCACGACCCGCGCCGTGAGATCTCCACCGCGGATCCCCGGTACTACCGGTGGACCCAGTGGATCTTCTTGCAGATATTCGGGTCCTGGTTCGACGCCGAGCGGCACGCCGCCCGGCCTATCGGATCCTTGGTGGAGGAATTCGAGCAGGGCATCCGCGCGCCGGACTCGCCCGCGAACCCCGACAGCAAGCCATGGCGAGACCTGGACGCGGTGGAGCGGCGGAAGGTCGTCGACTCCTACCGTCTCGCCTACCTCGACGAGGCGCCGGTCAACTGGTGCCCGGGGCTTGGGACGGTCCTGGCGAACGAGGAGGTGACCGTCGAGGGTCGCTCGGAGATCGGGAACTTCCCCGTCTACCGCCGACGGATGCGCCAGTGGATGATGCGGATCACCGCCTACGCGGACCGGTTGCTCCAAGATCTGGACCCTCTCGACTGGACCGACTCGCTGAAGACGATGCAGCGCAACTGGATCGGGCGCAGCGAGGGTGTCGACATCCGGTTCACGGCCTCGACCGCCACCGGCGCGACCGTTGAGATCGTCGTCTACACCACTCGGCCCGACACGTTGTTCGGCGCGACGTGCCTGGTGCTCGCCCCCGAGCACCCTCTCGTGGAGGAGCTGACGGCGCCAGCCTGGCCGCCCGGCACGCCTCAGGCCTGGCGAGGCCCGTCCTCGACCGAGCGGGGGCCGGCCGCGTCGCCGAGAGAGGCCGTCGATGCCTACCGCCTACAGGCCGACTCGCTGAGCGACCGGCAGCGTCAGGCCCAACGGGAGAAGACGGCGGTGTTTACGGGCGCCTTCACGACCAATCCCGCGTCGGGCGAGCCGGTGCCGATCTTCGTCGCCGACTACGTCTTGGCCAGCTATGGCGGCGGCGCCATCATGGGCGTGCCCGCCCACGACCAGCGCGACTTCGAGTTCGCCAGGCAGTTCGGGGTGCCGATCAGGGCGGTGGTCCGGCCTGATGACCGATGGCTGGACGACCACCCGGACGCGGTCTCCGAGCAAGCCGACACTTGGAGTGAAGCCTTCTTGGATGAGGGCGTGGCAATCAACTCCCACAGCAGCCAGCTCTCGCTCGACGGCCTGGATAGGGCGGAAGCGACCACCCGGACCATCCAGTGGCTCGAGGAGTCCGGCAACGGCAGGCGGCAGGTGTCCTACCGGCTTCGCGACTGGCTGTTCTCGCGCCAGCGATACTGGGGCGAGCCGTTCCCGATCGTGTACGACGAGACCGGCCTGCCGATCGCGCTGCCGGAGTCGATGCTGCCGGTGGAGCTGCCGCCGATGTCGGACTTCCGCCCGCAGGAGACCGAGGAGGCCGAACCCCGGCCGCCGCTCTCGAGGGCCGAGGGATTCGAGCATGCGACGCTCGACCTCGGCGAAGGGCCGAAGACCTATCGCCGCGAGACCAACACCATGCCCCAGTGGGCCGGGTCGTGCTGGTACTACCTGCGGTACCTCGACCCGACCAACGACGAGCGCTTCGTCGATCCGACCGTCGAGCGATTCTGGATGGGGCATGAGGACGACCAGCGGTTCGGCGGGGTCGACCTCTACATCGGTGGCGTCGAGCATGCGGTCCTCCACCTGCTCTACGCCCGGTTCTGGCACAAGGTCCTGTTCGACCTGGGCTACGTGTCGACCCCGGAGCCGTTCCAGCGGCTGTACAACCAGGGCTACATCCTGGCCAACGCCTTCACGGACCCGGTCGGCCGGTACCTGCCGGCAGCGGAGGTCGTCCGAGACGACGACGGCGCATGGCGGCACAAAGGCCAGGTCGTGACACGCCATTCCGGCAAGATGGGCAAGAGCCTCAAGAACGCCATCTCACCCGACGACATCTATGAGGCATACGGCGCGGACACCTTGCGGATGTACGAGATGGCGATGGGACCCCTCGACGTCGACCGCGCCTGGCAGCCGGATGACATCGTCGGCGTGTTCCGCTTTCTTCAGCGGCTCTGGCGGAACGTGGTGGACGAGACGACTGGCGAGGCGCGCGTCACGGAGGTAAGGCTCTCGGACGATGGGTCGCTTCATCGCCTGCTGCACGAGACCATCGAGGCGGTCGGCTCCCAGTACGGCGAGCTGCGCTACAACGTCGCCATCGCCCGGCTCACCGAGTACAACAACGCCCTCACCCGGTATGTAAGGGACCGAGGGTCCGCCCCTCGCGAGGCCGTCCAACCGCTCGTGTTGATGGTGGCCCCGCTGGCGCCCCACATCGCCGCCGAGCTCTGGGAACGGCTCGGGCACGATGAGCCGATCGACGATGTCGCGTTCCCCGTTGCGGACCC
>Ga0126306_10001625_pt1 | contig 12165 bp, 9 predicted proteins | sample Plot27_FD_92592 | JGI IMG/M metagenome (GOLD analysis project Ga0126306, IMG submission 92592) | Serpentine soil microbial communities from UC McLaughlin Reserve, CA, USA - Plot27 | ecosystem: Environmental > Terrestrial > Soil > Grasslands | place: USA: UC McLaughlin Reserve, Lake County...
GCCGGCCTTGAGGGCGAGCAGGCGGGCCGGCCGCTGGTCGGCGACGACGCCCGCCGCCAGGCGCGGCAGCGGGCGGTGGCCGCCGCCCGCTCGGCCGTGGACGTCGAGGGGGTCCGCCGGGCCTGCCGGCGCCGCACCCTGGCCGAGGCCCGGGCCGCCGGCTCCGGCCCCCTGGGACGCCTGCTGGCCGCGGTGGCCAGGGCCCGCGGCGGCGGGGAGAGCGGGCCCGCCTCGGCCCGCTCGATCGACCCGGTGGCCTACGCCCGCGCCTGGCGGGGCCGCTCCACCCTCAGCCGCACCGTCAACCCGGTCCACGACCTGCTGCGCCGGGCGGCCACGGCCGCCCCACCGGCCCTGCGGGCCGAGGTCATGGGCCTGGCCAAGCCCGATCGGCTGGAGGAGCGCCTCACCGACGCCATCGACGGGGCGGTGACCCGGGGCACCGTCGACCACACCCGCCCGCCCCGCTCGTTCCTGTGGCCGCTCATCGGCGTGCTGCAGACGCTGGTCACGGTGGCCTTCCTCGCCGGCCTGCTCTGGTACCTGACCCTGTACCTGGCCGGCCGGGCCCAGGCCGACCTCCCCGACCTGCCCACGGTCAGGGACATCCCCGTCCCCCTGCTCCTGGTCGTCGGCAGCCTGCTGGTCGGCTGGCTGCTGTCGCGCCTGCTCTCGGGCAGCGCCCGCCGCGCCGGTCGCCGCTGGGCCGACCGCCTCACCGGCAACCTCGACGCCACCGTCTCGGCCGAGGTGGACGCGGCCATGTCCGAGCCCCTGGCCGAGCTGGAGGCGGGCCGCTCGGAGCTGCTGGTGGCGCTGTCGGACCTGCGGGATAGCTGCTAGGCGGCCTGCTCGGCGTCACCGGCAGCGGCGGGGGAGCGGTCGGCCCGGCCGCGGGCGGCGAGGGCGGCCACGGCGGCGGCGAGGACGCAGGAGACCCCGGACAGGAGCAGGATCGAGCGGGGGCCGAACTGGCCGGCCATCCAGCCGCTGAGCAGGCCGCTGGGCGGGCCGGAGCCGAGCAGGACCAGGCCGAACAGGCTCATCACGCGACCGCGCATCTCCTGGCTGGAGGCCAGCTGCACGGTCGAGTTGGCGGTGGCCACGAAGGCCAGGCTGGCCGCGCCGATCGGGAACAGCGCGGCCGCCTCGACCAGCATGGTGGGGGCGGCCGCGGCCGCGAACGACAGCAGGCCGAAGGCGGCCACCGAGCCGATCAGCAGCCGGCGGGTGGGCCGTCCCCGCCGGGCCACGGCCAGGGCGCCGGCCACCGACCCGGCGGCCATGACCGCGGCCAGCGCCCCGTAGGCGCCGGGGCCGCCGTCGAAGGCGAACCGGGCCAGCAGCGGCACCGCCACCCGGTAGTTGAGGCCGAGCATGCCGACCACCGCCACCAGCACGATGGTCGAGCGCAGCGCCGGCGTCGCCCAGACGTAGCGCACCCCCTCCCGGATCTGGCCCTTGCCCCGGGCCACCGCCGGCCGGCGCCACAGCCGCTCGCTGTCCATGGCCAGCAGGCCGCCGATCAGGGCCAGGTAGGAGACGGCGTTGAGGAAGAAGGCGGGGGCGATCCCGACCACCGCGATCAGCAGCCCGGCCGCGGCCGGGCCGATCACCCGGGCGGTGTTGAAGCTGGCGCTGTTCAGCCCGACGGCGTTGGCGACCCGGTCGGGCCCGACCATCTCGGTGACGAACGACTGCCGGGCCGGCATGTCGAAGGCGGTGGCCACCCCCAGCAGCAGGGCCAGGGCGTAGACCATCCACAGCCGCACCGCCCCGGTGGCGGTCAGCACGCCGAGGACCAGGGCGAGCGCGGCCATGGCGGTCTGGGTGGCCAGCAGCAGCCGGCGCTTGTCGACCCGGTCGGCGACCAGCCCCGCCCAGGCCCCGAGGACCATCATCGGCGCGAACTGGAGGGCCAGGGTGATGCCCAGGGGCAGCGGCGCGTCGGTGAGCCGCAGCACCAGCCAGTCCTGGCCGACCTGCTGCATCCAGGTGCCGGTGGAGGAGATCAGATGGCCGAAGAAGAACAACCGGAAGTTGCGCACGTCGAGGGAGCGGAAGGTGCGCAGCCTAGGTCGACCTCCAGGCCAGGAAGGGGTTACGAAGCGGAGCCCATGCTAGCAGCGAGCTCCCCGAGCACCGCCACCATCTCGGTGTCGGCGTGGTCCAGGTGCTGCAGCATGACCCGGTCGACCCCGGCCGCCTCCAGGCCGCGGAGGCGCTCGGCGACCTCGTCGACGGTGCCGAGCAGCCAGTTGGGGCGGGCCTCGACCACCTCGGCCACGCTGTCGTGGCTGCCGATGGCGGCCAGGACCCGCCCGACCCGCTCGGAGACCTCGGCCCGGTCGCGGCCGACCACGCAGGTGGTCATCAGCGACAGGCGGGCCTCCTCCGGGTCCCGGCCGGCCTCACGCCAGGCGTCCAGGAGTCTCCCATGCCGCTCGGGCAGCTCCTCCAGGGAGACGCCGACGGTGTTGTACTCGTCGGCGAAGCGGGCGGCCAGGGCCAGGCTCTTGGGCCCGGCTCCCCCGCCGACCAGCAGGGTGGGGCGCGGGCGCTGCACCGGCTTGGGCAGGGCGCGCAGGTCCTGGACCTGGTAGTGGCGGCCCTGGAACTCGACGGCGTCCTCGGTCCAGGAGCGGGTGACGATCTCCAGCTGCTCGGCCAGGCGCTCCATGCGGGTCGGGGTGGGCGGGAACTCGAAGCCGTAGGCGCGGTGCTCGCCCTCGTGCCAGCCGGCCCCGAGCCCCAGCTCGGCCCGGCCGCCGGAGACGTGGTCGACGGTGGCCACCATCTTGGCCAGCACCGACGGGTGCCGGAAGGTGGCCGGCGAGACGAGGGTGCCCAGGCGGATGCGGCGGGTCCGGGCGGCCAGCGCGGCCAGGGTGGCCCAGGCGTCGAGCGAGCCCCGCTCGCGCATGCCCATCACCGACTCGTAGTGGTCGGAGCGGAACATGCCCTCCAGGCCGTGCTCCTCGCAGGCCCCGGCCAGGGCAAGCCACTGCTCCCAGGTGACGTCTTCCTGGCCCTCGATCATCAGGCAGACCCGCATGGCCCTCCTCCTCGGCTCCGGTCGGCCAGGTGACGTTACGATGCCTGCCATGCCGAGGGCACACGGGAACGGGGTCGAGCTCGAGTACGAGACGGTCGGGGACCCGGCGGGCCGGCCGCTGCTGCTCGTCCAGGGGCTGGGAGCCCAGCTCACCTCCGTGGAGGACGGGCTCTGCCAGGCGCTGGCCGGGCGCGGGTTCCTGGTCGTCCGCTACGACAACCGCGACGCCGGGCTGTCGAGCTGGTTCGACCACGCCGGGCCGGTCGACCTGGCCGCCATCTACGGCGGCGACCACGCCTCGCTGGCCTACACCCTGGAGGACATGGCCGACGACGCGGTGGCGGTGCTGGACGCGGCCGGGATCGAGGCCGCCCATGTGGTCGGCATCTCCCTGGGCGGGATGATCGCCCAGCTGCTGGCGACCAGGCACCTGGCGCGGGTGCGGTCGCTGGCCTCGATCATGTCGACCACCGGGGACCGGGCCGTCGGCCAGCCCTCCGGGGAGGCGGCCAGCGTGCTGCTGGCCCCGATGCCGCGCCAGCGGGAGCGGTTCATCGAGCAGGCGGTGACCAACGCCAAGGCGATCAGCTCCGGCACCGCGTATGCGTTCGACGAGGAGGCGGTGCGGCGCGGCGCCGCCCGCGGCTACGACCGCGCCTACCACCCCAAGGGGACCGGGCGGCAGTTCGCGGCCATCCTGGCCGCCGGCGACCGGACCGCCGCCCTGGGTGCGGTCCGGGTGCCGACCCTGGTCGTGCACGGCGAGGAGGACCAGATCATCGGGGTCAGCGGCGGCGAGGCCACCGCCGCCGCCATCCCCGGGGCCCGCCTGCTGCGCGTCCCCGGCCTCGGCCACGAGCTCCCGCCCGGGTTCTGGCCCACCCTGGTCGACGCCCTGGTGGAGCATGCCGACCGCGCCGACCGTGCCTGAACCGCTCAGGGTGGTCTTCCTGGCCCATGCCTTCCCGCGCTGGGCCGGCGACCCGACCGGAGGGTTCCTGCTGCGGCTGGCCAGCGCCCTGGCGGCCGAGGGGGTCCGGGTGGCGGCGGTGGCGCCGGCGGCCGAGGGGCTGGCCGCGGCCGAGCGGCTGGACGGCATCCCGGTGCGCCGCTACCGGTACGCGCCCGCCCCGGCGCAGCGGCTGGCGTACGCGGGCGAGATGCACCGGCGGGCGGCCTCCCCCGGCGGCGCCCTGGCCCTGGCCGGGCTGCTCGGCGCCGGCGCCCTGGCCGCCCGGCGGGTGGGTCGCCGGGCCGACCTGGTCCACGCCCACTGGTGGTTCCCGGCCGGGGTGCAGGCCCTGGCCGCCCGGACCGGGCTGCCGCTGGTCACCACCTTGCACGGCACCGACATGCGCCTGGCCCGGTCCCGGCCGGCGGCCCGGGCCGCCTGCGCCCGGGTGCTTCGGGCCTCGGCCCGGGTCACGGCCGTGTCGGGCTGGCTGGCCACCCAGGCGGCCGGGTTCGCCCCCGACCTGGCCGGCCGGGTCGCGGTCGCGCCCATGCCCGTCGACGACCTCGCCTTCTCCCCCGGCCCGGCCGACCGGCCCCGCGACGAGCTGCTGTTCGTCGGCCGCCTGGACCGGCAGAAGGGCGCCGAGGTCGCCTTGCGCGCCCTGGCAAGGCTGAGCGGACCGGCGGGCGCCCTGCCTCTGCGGGTGGTCGGCACCGGGCCGGAGGCGGCGGGCCTGCGCCGCCTGGCCGGCGAGCTGGACGTGGCCGGCCGGGTCCGCTGGGAGGGCCAGCTCCCCCAGGCCGAGCTGGCCGACCGCTACCGGCGGGCCGCCGCCCTGGTCGTGCCCGGCCGGGATGAGGGCCTGGGCCTGGTCGCGGTCGAGGGCCAGCTGTCGGGCGCCCCGGTGGTCGCCGCCGCCTCCGGCGGCCTGCTCGACGTGGTCGCCGACGGCCACACCGGGCGGACCTTCCCGCCCGGCCAGCCCGACGCCCTGGCCCGGGCCGTGGAGGCGGTCCTGGCCGACCCGGCCGGCACGGCCCGGATGACCGCCGAGGCCCGGAAGCGGGCGGCGGCCCGGTTCGGTCCCGCCGGCGCCGCCAGGACCTACGCGGCCATCTACGCCGAGGCGCTGCAGCGGGGGCCGGGAGCTTAGTCCTGGTCGGCCTGGCGGGTGGCGTAGGCGATCGCGCCGGCCCGGTTGCGCACCCCCAGCTTGGCCAGCACGTTGCTGACGTGGTGGGCGGCGGTCTTGCGGCTGATGAACAGCCGCTGGGCGATCTCGGGGTTGGAGAGGCCCAGGCCGACCAGCCGCAGGACCTCCTGCTCGCGCCTGGTCAGCACGCCGACCCGCTTGGGACCGGTCCTCCCGGCCGCGCCGAGGGAGCGGAGCAGCGCGTCGGTGGCGTCGGCGTCGCCGGCCGCGCCCAGCCGCTCGAAGGTGGCGAGGGCGCTCCTCGCCTCGGCGACCGCCAGCTCGGGGCCGCTGTCCGACAGGGCGCGGGCCAGCTCCAGGCGCACCAGGGCCGTCTCGTAGGGGAAGTCGAGCCGCGAGAACAGGTCGAGCGCCCGTTCCAGCCGGCGCCTGGCCTCGTCGGGCCGCCCGCCGGCCCGGGCCACGTGGGCCGCCGCCGACGCGGCCAGCGCCTCCACCTGGCCGCCGCCGTCGCCGCCGGCCAGCTCGGCCAGGCGGGCCGCCGCCTCGGTGGCGGCGGCCAGATCGTCGAGGGTGAGATGGGCGACGACCAGCGTCTCCATGGCCCATGCGGCCCTGAGGTGGTTCTCGCCATGGCTGTGGGGCTCGCCGCTGTCCTCCAGGCACCGCTCCAGCAGCCCGACGGCGACGGCCGGCTCCCCCAGGGCCAGCCGGACCCTGGCCGCGGTCCGCGCCGCCGTCCGCCCGCCGCCGTGCCCGGGCAGCAGGGCCTCGGCCTCTTCGCGGCGCCCCTGGCGCAGGCGGAGGTCGGCCAGCCGCGCCAGCGCCTCGGCATGCGACCCGGGGCTGGCGCCCTCGGCCATGCGGACCGCGGCCAGCAGCTCCCGCTCGGCCTCGGACCACCGGCCCTTGGCGAGCAGGACGCCCCCGTACAGGGTGCGGCAGCGGGCGTACAGGAAGGGGCAGCCGTACCGGTCGATGAACTGGTCGGCCACCTGGCACCACTGGGTGGCCCGTCGCAGGTCGCCGGCCAGGTCGCAGGCGATCAGCATGTCGCAGCAGGTGAACGCCACGGTTTCGAAGCGGCCATGCTCGCCGCCAAGGGTGCCCGCCATCGCCTCGTCGATGAGGGCCATGCCTTCCTCGGCCCTGCCCGCCGCCACCAGCGTCAGCCCGAGGTCGCCGAGGGCGCACAGCTCCAGGTCCACGTCCCCGGAGGCCCGCGCCAGCTCGAGGGCCTGCTGGTGGAGCTCCTGGGCGCGGCCAGGGTCGGGTTCCAGGTAGGCGCGCATCAGCCACAGCCAGCCCTGCAGCGGGTTCGGGTCGGCCTCCGCCATGACCCGCTCGGCCCGGGCCAGCCACCCGCCGGCGGCGGCGTGGTTGTCGAAGTTGGAGAACCAGGTCACGCACAGGCTGATGGCGGCGAGGGCGGCCGGCACGGCGTCGCCGGTCCGCCGGAACTCGGCGTAGGCGCGTTCGGTGTGGGCGATGCTGGCCCGGGTCTCGCCCAGCCACCACAGGGCCGCGCCCATGCCGTCGAGCGCCTCGGCCGTCTCTTCCTCGGCCAGGGCGGCCGCGAAGGCGGCACGGGCCTCCTCCCACCGCCCGGCCTCGAGGGCGGCGCGCCCGGCGGCCACGGGGTCCAGCTCGGTCATGGCGCCAAGTATGCCCATGCGAACCAGCCCCGGAATAGGGCAGTCGCCCCATGCTCGAGCCCCCTTAGGGGCGGATGCTGGCCTCCGACCAGCGACCGCGATCGAGGAGGCGGGCGATGACCGGTTCAGTGGAGACCTACCAGCTCTCGGTCGAGGCGGCCGAGGTGTACGAGGCCAGGTTCGTCCCCGCGATCTTCGCGGAGTGGGCGCCCCACCTGGTCGAGGCGGCCGGTGTCGTCGGTGGCCAGGCCGTGCTCGACGTCGCCTGCGGCACCGGGGTGGTGGCCCGGACGGCCGCCGACCGGATGGCCGGCCGGGGCCGGGTGGTCGGCCTGGACATCAACGAGGGCATGCTGGCGGTGGCCCGGCGGCTCCGCCCCGACATCGAGTGGCGCAAGGGCGACGCGGCCGAGCTGCCCTTCGAGTCCGGGTCCTTCGACGTGGTCCTCTGCCAGGCGGCCCTGATGTTCTTCCCCGACCGGGCCGGAGCGCTGGGCGAGATGGCCCGGGTGGCCACCGACAACGGCACCGTCGCCGTCCAGGTGTGGGACCGCCTGGAGGCCCAGGCGGGCTTCGGCGCGATGTACGAGGCGTTCACGGAGCACCTGGGGCCGGCGGCGGCGGAGCTGGAGAGCTCCTACTGGGTCCTCGGCGACCTCGACCTGGTCGGGTCGCTGTTCGAGGCCGCCCGCCTGCGGGTCACCGGCACCCGGACCCGCGTCGGCATCGTCAGATTCGACTCCGCCGAGGAAGCGGTCGCGACCGAGATCGAAGCCACTCCGCTGGCGGAGCGGATCGACCCGGACTCCTACCGGCGGATCCTGAAGGCCGGCAGCGAGGCGATGCGCCCGTTCGTGGTCGACGGCGGCCGGGTCGAGCTGCCCATCCAGGGCCACCTGGTCACCGGGATCAAGGCCGGCTGAGCGCGCCGTACCCTCCGCCGCCCGGAGTGATGACGGTGACGACATCGCCCGTCTGCAACGGCCGGCTGATCTTCGGCGGCAGCTCCTCGCCGTTGCACAGGTTCCGTCCCACGGCGCCTGGACCGCCGCCCTTGCGACCTTGGGGACGGTGACGCCGCCGGTCGGTCAGCAGGGAGAGGGTGGCCTGCTCGAGGACGCGGATCGACCGGACGATGCCGTCGCCGCCCCGGTGCGCGCCCTCGCCGCCGCTCCCGGCGGCCAGCTCGAAGCGCTCCACCCGCATCGGATACTCGAGCTCGAGCGCCTCGACGGGCGTGTTGAGGGTGTTGCTCATGCCGACGTGGACGCCGGAGGGCCCCGGCCCGGCGGCGCTCGCTCCCTGGCCGCCCCCGATGGTCTCGTAGTAGGTCCAGCCGCGCCCGCCGATGTTCACGTTGTTCATGGTCCCCTGCCCGCCGGCCGGGAGATCGGCGACCTGGGCCAACGCGGACAGCACCGTGTCGGCCAGTCGCTGGCTGGTCTCGACGTTGCCCGCGACGACGGCGCTGGGACGACGGGCGTTCACCAGACTGCCCTCGGGGGCGTGGATGGTGAGCGGGGCGTACGTGCCCGCATTGGCTGGGACGTCCTCCGACAGCAGCACGCGCAGGGCGAAGAAGCACGCGGACCGGGTCACCGAGAGCGGGCAGTTCACGTTCCCGGCCACCGCGTCCGCCGTGCCGCTGAAGTCCACCGTGAGCTCGTCGTCGGTGATGCGGACGGCGACACGTATGGGGATGTCGCTATCGAGAATCCCGTCGCCCTCGATCTCGCTGGTGGCGGTGTACTCGCCGTCGGGAAGCCGCCGGATCGCGTTGCGGGTGTGGCGCTCGGTGTAGGCGACGACCTCGTCGAAGGCGGCAAGGACGGTGGCGCGGCCACGGCGGCGCATCAGCTCGGCGAGACGGCTCTGGGCGAGCTGGTTGGCGGCGATCTGGGCACGGAGGTCGCCGCGGCGGACCCGGGGGGTGCGGGTGTTGGCCAGGATGAGCTCGAGCACGTCTTCGACGTAGCTCCCGTGGTGGACGAGCCGCACGGGCGGGATGATCAGCCCCTCGGACCAGATGTCGCGGGACCCGGCGGGCATGGAGCCTGGCTGCATCCCGCCGACGTCCGAGTGGTGGGCCCGGGTGACCGCGAACCCCCAGCGCTCCTCGTCGGTGCCCAAGGGCGACACCATGGTGACGTCGGGCAGGTGGTTGCCGCCGGAGTAGGGGTCGTTGACGACGAAGATGTCGCCCGGCTCCGGGTTGCGAGCGGCAACGGCCGCCACGGCCTCGGGCATGGCGCCGAGGTGGACGGGGATGTGCTCGGCCTGGGCGACCATCCGTCCAGCGGTGTCGAACAGCGCCGCCGAGCAGTCGCGTCGCTCCTTGATGTTGGACGAGTAGGCGCTTCGCACCAGCGCCGTGCCCATCTCCTCGGCGATGCCGGACAGCGCGCTGCTCAGCACGGACAGCGTGATCGGGTCGAGGCCGGGGCGAGCGGTCACCCCCGCCGCTCCAGGTCTAGCGTGCCGACCTCGTCCACAGACGCCCGCCATCCGGGACGGACAAGGAGGGTCGACTCGGCGAACTCCACCACGGCGGGCCCCTGGAGCTCGCTCCCCACGCCAAGCAGGGCACGCTCGTACACGTCGACCTCCTGCCAGCCGTCGTCGAGGCGGGCGCGGCGCCGTGACGGATCCCCGCCCCGGCGAGGTGCCGCCCCGTAGAGGTCGGGCTTGTCCCGCGGCGCGGTGGCGACGAGACGGAGGTTCACGAGCTCGACCACCTCGTCCTCCATCCGATAGCCGTAGCGTCGCTCGTGCTCGGCGTGGAAGCGGGCGGGCAGCTCCTCGAGATCCCCGGCTTCCACCGTGAGCTCGAACGACTGGCCCTGGTAGCGGAGATCGGCGAGGCGGGCCAGGCTCAGCCCTGCGTCGTCGGCCAGCTGCCCGCGGGCGTTGGCCTCCAGCTCCCCGAAGCGGGCCTCGACGGCGGCCCGATCGGCGGTTCCCAGCTCGGCCAGCAGCGGGGAGACCTGGTCGCGGCGCACGTCCGAGATGGCCAGCCCGAGGGCACTCAACACGCCGGCCGCCAGTGGGACGAGGATGCGGCCGATACCCAGCTCCTCCGCCAGCGAGCAGGCATGGAGGCCTCCGGCGCCCCCGAAGGCGACCAGCGTCAGCTCCCGAGGGTCGAGGCCGCGCTCGATGCTGATGACCCGCAGGGCCCGGATCATCTCCGCGTCCGCCACGCGGATGATCCCGCGCGCGGTCTCCTCGCTGTCCAGACCGACCCGCGCGCCGATGCGGCCGAGCGCCGCCTCGGCCTGGTCGCGATCGAGCCGGACCTCGCCGCCCAGCTCCGCGCCGTCGGGTAGATACCCGAGATACAGGTTCGCGTCGGTGACCGTCGGCTCCTTGCCGCCGCGACCATAGGCGGCTGGGCCGGGGTCTGCTCCGGCCGAACCGGGCCCGACGCGCAGGGCGCCGCCGGCATCGACCCAGGCGATGGAGCCGCCGCCGGCGCTGACCGTGTGCACATCCACCATCGGCAGCTTGACCGGCACCCCGGCCACGACCGACTCGGTCGTCGTCTGCACCACGCCGCCCAGCACGGCCGCGACGTCGGTCGAGGTGCCGCCCATGTCGAAGGTGAGAAGGTCCTGGTAGCCGCTGAGTCCGGCGACCCATGCGGCTCCGACAACCCCGCCCGCCGGGCCGGAGAGGAGGCAGCTGGCGGCGTGCGACGCCGCCGTCTCGATCTCGGCCGCGCCGCCGGAGGACTGCATCACCAGGGGGCTCGGAAGACCGAGCGCCTCCACCTCGTCGGCGAGACGCTCCAGGTAGGCGGCGAGCCGGGGAGTCAGGTAGCTGTTGGCGACGGTGGTGGAGCACCGCTCGTACTCCCGGAGCTCGGGCAGCACCTCCGAGGACACGGAGATGTGGACGCCCGGCAGCGCTTCGCGCAGCGCCGTTCCGACCTTCTGCTCGTGCTCGGGATGGAGGAACCCGAACAGCAGGCAGACGGCAACCGCTTCCACCTTGGCCTCGCGGCAGGCGTCCACGGCGGCGCGGACCGATTCCTCGTCGAGGGGGACCAGGACTCCGTCCCTGCCCATGCGCTCCCGCACGGTGAAGCGCAGCTCACGCGGGACCAGCGCGGCTGGCCGGTCCTGGGTCAGGTCGTAGAGCGCCGGGCGGTTCTGCCGACCGATCTCGATCACATCCCGGAATCCTTCGGTGGTCACCAACGCCGTACGAGCCCCACGACGCTCGAGCAGCGCGTTGGTCGCCACCGTGGAGCCGTGCGCGAGACTGGCCACGGCGCCGACGGTAGGCCGGACGAGCTCGAGCGCAGCCACCACCCCGCGCGCCTGGTTCCCCGGGGTCGTCGGCACCTTCGCCGTGATCAGCCCGCCTTCCACCAGCGCCACAAGGTCGGTGAAGGTCCCGCCCACGTCGACCCCGAGTCGGGCTCCTGTCATGGTCGCATCGTCCCATGACCGCGCCGGTTAGATCGGCCCGGTGTTGAACGGCCGGATGTAGGACTGGGCCTTGAACCAGGCGTCCCAGCCGATGGCGCGACCCAGGGTGCGGCCGTGCAGGTCGCCGCTCTCGAAGTGGATGCCGCCGTAGCGGCGCGACCAGCCTGCCTCGTCGGCCGCGGCCGAGAAGGCCGGCCAGCTCAAGGTCACGTCCCTGGCCGGGGTGCCCGGCTGGGTGGCGTCCGGGGCTCAATCCGGGAGGCGCCGGCCTTGACGGTCACGCTGGCCCCGAAGGCGTCCGAGCCGGTGAACATGGTGAGCACCCGCGCCCCGGCGGCGCTGAAGGTGGAGTGGCCGGACACGTACTCGGGGAACGGCGGGGTGACCACGTGCAGCTCCTGGTAGGGGATCCAGCGCTCGCCCTGGACCAGGCCGTAGCCCTTGTAGGGGCCGAGCCAGGAGGTGACCTGGCGGCCGCGGTACTCCTCCCGGATGCCGGTGATCGGCCGTGCGTAGTCGTACTTGTACTTCCAGGCCCAGGCGGCGATGGAGGCGTCCATCAGGGCGTTGCCGAGGGTGAAGAAGAGCTTGACGTCGTCGTCGAGGCTGTGGCCGCGCTTGCGGGAGGCGGCCTGGGCGAACACCGCCCAGTGCCCGGGCGGGAACTCCGACCTCGGCCCGTCGGCCCAGTACTCGGCCTTGATCTTGCTGGTGTCGTCGAGCTTCTCGGTGTCCTCGAGCGCGGTCACGATGTCCTCGGCGGACCACTCGCCGTTGGGCAGCTTGGGCGGTCCGGGGACGTCGGCGCCGTACTGCGAGCTCATGCCGAACGGGACCACCTCGGCCCACTGCGGGGTCAGGGCCTTCTGCACGGTCCCGTTCGGGTCGCCCAGGGGCACCCGCAGCGGCTGCCA
>Ga0126306_10001626_pt1 | contig 12158 bp, 14 predicted proteins | sample Plot27_FD_92592 | JGI IMG/M metagenome (GOLD analysis project Ga0126306, IMG submission 92592) | Serpentine soil microbial communities from UC McLaughlin Reserve, CA, USA - Plot27 | ecosystem: Environmental > Terrestrial > Soil > Grasslands | place: USA: UC McLaughlin Reserve, Lake County...
CATGAGAGCGAGTGCGGCCCGGATCCCGGCGCGCACACGGAGGTAGAGCGCTGCTGCCGCCGAGAGGACGGCGATCGGGATCAGGCCACTGGCGAGGTGGTCGAAGGGGGAGGTTCCGGGCTCAGGCTGGAGGTAGTTGTCGTCGGCGATGTGGAGGGCGACGGCGCCCAGGGCGATCGTGGCGACGCCGCGCTCGGTGCGGGCGAAGCGGGCGGCGCGCGCCACGCTCGACGGACGGGCGGGGGCGGGAAGGGCGTGCGGGGTCGATGTCATGCCCGGAGAGTCGCACTCGCGGGTCGGGGGGCACAGCGGGGCTTACAGGCGTCCCGGGGTGCGGCCTGCCGTACGCCGTCAGACGTCGCGGCCCATGCCGCCGGCGACGTCTATCGACGCGCGACGAGAAAGTCGATCCCGCCGAGGGCTTCGGCCGAGGCCGCGACGAGGTCACGCCGTGGCGAGCACCTCGTCCTCGTTGCGCGAGCAGATCGCGACCCGCGCGCCGTCGCCGACGAGCTCGCGGGCGATCGCCTCGCCGAGCCCCTTCGAGCCGCCGGTGACGAGCCCGCGCTTTCCTTCGAGCCCGAGCCTCACCGCTCGCGCAGGTATGCGTCCGACCCGTCGAGCCAGTCCTGCCGCGGTGGGCTGAAGATGTCCACGTCGAGCGTGTCCTCCAGCGCTTCGGCCCTGTGCGGCAGCCCGGAGGGGATGTGCAGCACCTCGCCGGCACCGACGTCGACGACCTCCGACTCGTCCTCGCCGAGGAAGAAGCGGAGTGTGCCTTCGACGATGTACGTCAGCTGTTCGTTCTCGTGCGAGTGCTGCGGGACGATGCAGCCCTTGTCCAGGAAGACCTGTGCCAGCATCATCCGCTCGCTCGAGATCAGCCGCCGCGAGAGGTCGTCCTTCAGCGGCTCCTTCGGCAGGTCGTCCCAGCGGTAGTGCGTCGCCCGGCCCTCGCTCACAGCAGCGACGCCAGCCGCGCGACGCCCTCGTCGATCTGCTCCTCGTCGACGAGGCTGAACGAGAGCCGCAGCGTGTCGGCGCCGCGTCCGTCGGCGAAGAACAGCGTTCCCGGCACGAACGCGACGTTCTGCTCGACGGCGCGCTGCGCGAGCGCGACCGCGTCGACGTCGGGCAGAGTCAACCAGGAGAAGAAGCCGCCGCGCGGGCGCGTCCAGTGCGAACCCGCGGGCAGCGAGCGCTCCAGTGCGGCCAGCATCCGCTCGCCCTTGCGCCGGTAGAGCGCACGCGAACGGCTCAGCTGCTCGTCGATCCAGCCGCGGCGCGACGACTCCTCGAAGAGCCGCTGCCCGAGCGCCCCCGCGCACTGGTCGGTCAGCTGCTTGGCCGCGACGAGCCGCGCGGAGACGTCGGCCGGCCCGACGGCCCAGCCGAGCCGGACGCCGGGGCAGAAGGTCTTCGAGGTCGTCCCCGCCTGCACGACCGTATCCGGTGCGAGGCTCCACAGGCTCGGCGGCGAGTCCTCGCCAAAGCCGAGCTCGCGATAGGCGACGTCCTCGACGATCAGGAAGCCGTAGCGGCGCGCGAGCTCGACGAGCGGCATGCGGCGGTCGGCGGCGAGACTGACGCCGGCCGGGTTCTGGTGGTCCGGGATCGTGTAGACGAGCTTCGGTCGCAGCCCGCTGTTCAGCTGTCGTTCGAGCTCCTCGACGTCGAGCCCGTGCTCGTCGAGCGGGACCGCGACGAGCTCCGCCTCGAAGCTGCGGAACGCCTGGATCGCGCCGAGATATGTGGGTCCTTCGACGACGACGGCGTCGCCGGGGTCGAGGTACGACTTGCCGACGAGCTCGAGCGCTTCGATCGCGCCGCTCGTGATCAGAAGCTCGTCGTCGGCCGGCCGCCGTCCCTGCCAGCGGTCGAGCCGATCGGCGAAGGCGTCCAGCGGGCCGGCGAGGCCGCGCGTGGGCGCGTACTGGAATGCGCTCAGCTCTCCGTCGGACGCGAACTCCTGCAGCAGGGCGGCGATCCGCTCCCGCGGGAACGTCGCTGGGTCGGGGAAGCCGCCCGCGAAGGAGATCACGTCGGGCCGACCGAGCAGCGCCAGCACGGAAGCGATCCCGTCGCCGACATCGCCCCGCGTCCGCACGGCCGCGAGCGCCCCCCAGCGTGTGGTGTCCGGGGTCACCGTCACGACGCCAATCCTACGTCCCCGGGCTCTCCATGACATGTGGCCGCTCGAGCAGGGCGGCGGCTGGGCCTGGATCCTCACCGACCTCGAGTCGCTGCTGGAGTCCGGCAATTGGATGCCGGCTCAGGACGCGCCGCCGGGGATCCGCGTCGAGCGGGGCTCCGGCGGCATGCGTCAGCAGAGGCGCTTCAGGCGTCCGGTATCGACGTCGTAGAGAAAGCCGCCGACCTGGAGCTGAGTCAGGTAGGGCCACGACCGCACCCGCTGCACGTCGTTGCGAACCGTCTGCTCCTGGTCGGCCGCGACGAGGAAGGCGAGGCTTCGCGTGTCGGGACCGCCGGCGTCGGCGACCGCCTCGTGCACGTCCTCTTCCTCGCCGGCTGCCATCCGGCACTTCGTGTGGGCGACGATCATCGCCCGGTCGACGCCGAGGAGGTACGAAGCGAGCACGAGCGTGCGGAGGACGTCGTCGGTGACGCGGGCGCCGGCGTTCCTCAAGATCTTGGCGTCGCCGGGGCGGAGGCCGAGCATCGCGAGCGGCTCGATGCGAGAGTCCATGCAGGTGAGAACCGCGAGCTCCTTCGCCGCAACCGGCTCGAGCCCGGCCAGCCGGAACTCGTCCGCGTAGGCCTCGTTTGCCGCGAGCACGTCGTCGAACGTCGCGTCCCCGGCCACGACGAAGATCGTAGGCGAATAGGTACCGGCCGGCGGGAAGAGGGGTAGCCCTACCGATGACGGCGCGCCGCCGTCTTTCTACCGTCCTCCACGGTAGCCCGAGACCACTCAAGGAGGACTTCATGAGCACGCGCAGGACCCGATTTCTCCTCAGCGCTGCGACGGCGCTGGCCGCACTCCTCGCAGCCGGCGCCGCGTTCGCAGGCACCGATCCGCAGACCCAGCCGGGGGATGTGCTCGACCCGCGGACGTACGCACCGGAGAGCACGCCCTTCCTCATCGTCCACGCAACCGGCGTTCAGCGCTACGCCTGCCAGGCAAGCGGCACCTGGCTCTTCACCGACCCCGTCGCCACCCTCTTCGATCAGGACGGCAGCCAGAACGCGATCGGCAGCCACTACCTCAACGTCGCCACCGGCCGTCCGGTCTGGCAGCTGCAGGACGGCAGCATGGTCGAGGCGGCGAGGAAGGCGGCGGCTCCGGCCGGCCCCGGCAACATCGCGGCGCTCCTCCTCGAGAGGGCGACGTCGGCCCCCGGCGACGACGGGGATCGCCTCGCGAAAACGAGCTGGGTGCAGCGGCTGAATACGTCCGGCGGCGTTGCTCCGGCCGGCGCGTGCGTGCCCGGCGACCGGGCCGCCGTCTCGTATGCGACCGACTACGTCTTCTGGAAGGCGGGCGGCAGCGAGCTCGACTGATCGGACGGCGACGGGTTCGGCCGGGAAGGGCGGCACGACCTCCCGGCCGGCCCGTCGGACGACCTCGATGTCAGGGTTTCCTCGGGACCGTTACCGTCACGGTCGCGGTCACGGGGACCTCCGTCGTCACGGTCACCGGAACGGTCACGGTCTGCGGAACGGTCACGGTCTCCGTCGTGCGGACGGTCTGTGTGACCGGAACGGTCTGCGTCTCCGTCTCCGTCTCTTTCCGCTGGACCGTGACGACGCGTTCGGTCGTGACCACGCGTTCACTCGTGACGACGCGCTCGCGCTCGTTCGTGACGACGCGCTCGTTCGTGACCACACGGTCGTTCGTCACCACACGCTCGTTCGTGACCACGCGCGTCTGAGGGCGCTGCTGAACCTGGACGATCGTCCGGGTCTGCCCGTCCACCGTCACGACCTGGCGCCGCACGACGGGGACGAGCTGCCGGCGTGTCACCACCCGCTCTCCGCCTGGCCCTGTCACCGTCCGCAGCAGAAGCTCAGTCGAGACGAGCGGCGGGCGCAGAGGTACGCGTCGCACCTGCGGGCGTTGCCTGACAACCGTGCGGATCTGGCCGTCTTTGCGGACGGTCACGACCTGCTGCACAGTGAACGTCTCCACAAGGGGCCCCTCCTCCGCCGCGCTCTCCGAAACTGGGAAGGACAGCGCAGCGATCAGCCCTGCGAGCCCAACCACCACCAGGAGCCCGAGCATCGCAGCGCCCTTCGCCTCGTCGGGTAGCTGCCGCCAGCGGGCTGGCAAGGTTCGCACGTCGAATCGATCTTTTTGAGCCACAGATTCCCCCTGGGGAATGTTCCGCCGCAGGCGCGCGTCCACGGCAAGTGTAGATCATCTCGGGAGCTTCAACACTTTCGGTTCGACCCCTGGCCACTTGTAACGGATATGCCCCTCGAATCCGCCCAGATCCGCCGCCGCCGCGACGCGCTCGCCGCCAGCCACTCGTACTATCGCCAGCCGCATGGTGAGAACGTACAGTCGCCTCGTGGGAGGCGAACACGACGCGCTGCGCCGCCGCGCCCGTGCGGGGCTGGCGGCCGCCGCGGAGCGGGCTCCCGCCCGCGCGCACTTCCGCGCCATGGGGATCGACCCCGCCCGCCTCGGTGGGCCGCTCATCGGGATCGCATCGACCTGGACCGGCACGATGCCATGCAACCTGAACCTGCGGGAGCTCGCCGACCGGGTCGTCGATGCCGTGACCGCCGCCGGCGGCGTCGCGCTGCCCTTCAACACGATCGCCGTCTCGGACAACCAGTCGCAGGGGACACCGGGGATGCGCGCATCGCTCATCTCGCGCGAGGTGATCGCCGACTCGATCGAGCTGATGGTGCATGCGCACGACTTCGACGGCCTCGTCTGCCTGGTCGGCTGCGACAAGACGGTCCCGGCGGCCTTGATGGCGCTCGCGCGCGTCGACAAGCCCGCCGTGGTGCTGTTCGGCGGGCCGATGCGGTCGGGCCGCTGGCGCGACCGTGACGTCACGATCCAGGACGTCTGGGAGGCGGTCGGGGCAGAGGAGCGCGGTCTGCTGCCGCGGGACGACCTCGACGCGCTCGAACGGCTGGCGTGCCCGGGGGCGGGCACGTGCGCCGGCCACTTCACGGCGAACACGATGGCGGTCGCCCTGGACTGTCTCGGGCTCGCTCCGATCGGAACGGCACTCATCCCGGCGGACGAACGAGAGACGAAGGACGACGCGGCCGCGCGGGCAGCGGCGCTCGCCGTGCAGCTGGTCGAGCAGGAGGTGACGGCCCGGCGCTTCCTCGACCGGCGCGCGCTCCTGAACGCGATGGCCGGGATCGCCGGGAGCGGCGGCTCCACGAACGGGATCCTGCACCTGCTCGCCATCGCTCGGGAGGCAGGCACGCCGCTGACGCTCGCGGACCTGGCCCACGTCGCCAGACGGACGCCGGTGCTCGCGAGCCTGGCGCCGTCCGGCCGGTTCATGGCGGAACACTTTCACCGCGCCGGCGGCACGGCGGCGCTGATCCGCGAGCTGGTGCTCGGCGGTTACGTCGACGGGTCTGCGCCCACCGTCGAGGGGCCGACCCTCGCGGACGCGACGGCCAACGCGCCCGCGCCCGACGGCGAGGTGATCCTCCCGCTCGCGCGGCCGTTCAAGCCGAACGGCGCGCTCCACGCGCTGCACGGCAACCTCGCTCCGGACGGCAGCCTCGTCAAGCTCGCAGGCACCGAGCGTCGCTCGCACAGCGGCCCTGCGCGCGTCTTCGACAGCGAGGAGGCGTGCACCGCGGCGGTGCGCGCGGGGCAGGTGCAGGACGGCGACGTCCTCGTCGTCCGCTACGAGGGACCCGCGGGCGGGCCGGGAATGCGGGAGATGCTGAGCGTGACCGCCTCTGTCGTCGGCGCGGGACTGGGCGAGTCGATCGCACTCGTGACGGACGGCCGCTTCTCCGGCGCCACGCGCGGTCTGATGGTCGGACATGTCGCGCCCGAAGCGGCCCGGGGCGGGCCGCTTGCCATCGTTGAGGACGGCGACAAGATCACGATCGACATCGACTCGGGCACGCTGGCAGTCGCGCTCGCCGACGAGGAGATCGTCGGGCGTCTCGCGGCGTGGCAGCCGCCGGAGCTGAGGTACGCCAGCGGCGTCTTCGCCCGCTATCGCGCCCTCGTCGGATCGGCCTCCGAGGGCGCTGTCCTGCTCCCACACGCGACGTGAGCCACTCAGCCGGCGAACGCCAGTGCGGGCGGGCCGGAAACGTCCAGCTCCGTGACGAAGATGCTGCCCGCGAGCGGCTGGGCTTGTGGGAGCTGGACGGACGCGGTCGTGCCATCGAGCGAGCGGCCCTCGTCGCCCCCGAAGCAGCAGGCTGTGACGTTGTCCGTAGGGACAGTGAGCACGCGGTCGAGCGCGCCGTCGGGGGCGTAGCGGCGGACGGCGGCGCCGCCCCAGAGGGCGAGCCAGACGCCGCCGGCGTTGTCGACCGCGAGCCCGTCGGGGATGCCTGCGCCCGGCTCGATCGCGACCCACTGCCGCCGCTCCGAAATCTGACCATCCGCGACGTCGAAGTCGAAGGCGTCGACGCGGTAGGTGAGCGAGTCGACGTCGTACATCGTCTCGCCGTCCGGGGACCAGCCGAGCCCGTTCGACATCGTCTCCTCGCCGAGGACACGATCGAGGCCGCCGTCGCTCGTGTAGCGGTAGAGCGCGGCCGCGCGGGGGGTCTCCTCCAGCGCGATGCTCCCGATCCAGAGACGGCGGGCCGGGTCGCAGGCTCCATCTTTGAGCCGATTCCCGCATCGTGTGGGATCTCAACGACGGTGCGACCAGTTGCGTTCTCGAGGTCGGCCACAGCGAGCCTGTCGGCCAGCGCCACCATGACGTTGCCGGACTCCATCGGTGCAGCGGCTCCGACCCGGTCATCGAGCTGCATCGAACGATCCTCGCCGCGAGCGGGTCGAAGTGGTGCAGCGTGCGCCCCTCGATGTCGACCCACAGCAGCTGCTTGGTGGTCGCGTTCCAGCGCGGCCCTTCGCCCAGCAGCGCCCCCTCGCGTGAATGGCGACTTCCACCGCGAGAGGCTCGCATGAACGGCCACGTCTTGACGCGGGACCTGGCAGCTGCGGTGGAGGGGCTCGTGAGCGCGAGAGTGTCGCTGCCGGATCTTTCTCTGGCGGCGACCCAACAGCTGGCTGCAGAGCTCGGCTCCGGCGCCCGCGCGCTGGAGATCGACGTGCGCGACGAGGAACAGGTCGCACCCGCGACCGGCACGGTGCTCGTCCTCGACGGGGGGCTCAGGGCCGCCTAATGCGGGCGCTCGTCATCAGTCCCGGCGAAGCCCATTCCACGCGGGTCGCGGAGGTAGCCGCGGTCTCCGCGCGGAACGGCGAAGTGCCGGTGCGGCCGCTCGAGGTCGGTGTCTGCGGGACCGACCGCGAGATGTCCGAAGGGCTGTTCGGGATCGGGCCTGAAGGTGACGACTTCCTCGTGCTCGGCCACGAGTTCGTTGGGGTGGTGGAACGTGACGGGCACGGGTTTGCGCGCGGCGACCTGGTCACGGCGATCGTGCGCCGGTCGTGCGGGCACTGTCTCGCGTGTGGCGAGGGCGCCCCCGATTCCTGCCTGACCGGCGACTACAGCGAGCGCGGGATCACGCGCCTGCACGGGTTCGCACGCGAGCTCTTTGCCGAGGATCCAGCCCAGCTGATCGGCATCCCGCGCGTACTCGGCCGGCTCGGCGTGCTCGTGGAGCCTGCGTCGATCTGCGAGCGGGCGATCCGCCAGGCCCGCTCGATCGGCGGACGCCAGCCGTGGGAGCTCCAGCGCGCGCTCGTGATCGGCGCGGGCGCGATCGGGATGCTTTCGACGTACCTGCTCCGGCTCGCCGGACTGGAGGTGTGGACGGCGGCACTCGACTCCGCCGACGACCCGCGCGCCGACCTCGTGACCGCCTCCGGCGCCCGCTATGTGTCCACGCCGGTGGAGCCGCTCGCTGCGCTCGTGGAGGACGTCGGCGGCTTCGACCTCGTGATCGAGGCGGCGGGAAACGCCGAGGTGATGGCAGGGACGCTCGGGATGCTGCGCCGCAGCGGCGTCGCCTGCCTGATCGGGATCGACCCGCGGGTTCAGCGCGTGGAGCTCGACGGCCGCGTCATCGGCGTCGACACCGTTCTTGGTAACCGCGTCGTGTTCGGCAGCGTCAACGCGAACCGAGTCGACTGGCTCACGGCCGTGAGCTCCCTCGATCGCGCCCGCGAGCGCTGGCCCGACGTGCTGCCGCAGTTCGTCGGCCTCCGTGTCCCGCTCGACCGCTTCGCGGAAGCGTTCGACTATCGAGGCGTGAAGGCGACGCTCATGCTGGAGGAGTGATCCAAAGGGACGGGCTCGGGCCGTGGCACCGTCATCACGCAAGCAGGAGTGGTGGGCCGGGGGAAGTCGGTGCCGCCCACACCTCCCCCGGCGCATCCGAGCGATGCCGCGCCAACACCGGAAGACCCCCCAGTCTTTCAACGGCGTCTCGCGAGTTGCACTTCCTCGGAGTACAGGGGATATATCACGCCCGCGCTCCCGCGAAACCGAGCTCCAAGGCGCATCGCCCTTGAAGGACTGAACAGGCGCGAAGAGGGCCGCCAGCTCGAGCGCGCCTGTTCCCCTACACGTTGCCAGCCGGACCCGGGTGGGTTCGGCCAGGTTTTGGTGCGCGAGCGGCCAGGTAGCGCGGCCGCACGGTCGACGCGGTCGGGCACGCTTCGCCTGAACCGATCGGTCGACGTTCCGGTTTGAAGCAATCGGGGTTGGGTACGCCAGCCAGCGGTTCGTAGTCAGTCGACTATCCGGAACATGCCAAAAAGGGGGAAAGATGAGGAAGCTTCTTGTGCTGCTGACGCTGCTGGCGTCGGTGGCCGTGGCGGGCATCGCCGCTTCGCCGGCCAATGCTGTCAAGTTCGGTACGCCGGATACGGAGAACGCGTATCCCTGGGTCGGGCTGATGGTGGCTTACGACGAGGACGGGCAACCGCTTTGGCGCTGCACGGGGTCGTTGATCGAGCCGAATCTGTTCCTGACCGCGGGGCATTGCGTCAGCGATCCGTCGGCCGAAGGTGGCGATCCGGTCTCCTTCATCCGGATCTGGTTCACGGAGGGCGACGAGATCATCGTCACGGATCCGCAGTACCTGACGAACCTCCAGAACGGAGCAGAGGATCTCTGTGAAGGGGTCGAGGGGTACCCGTGTGGTGGCTACTCCGCAGAGGGAACTGGGGAGGCGCTGGCAGGTTGGACCGGTCAGTTGACGATCCCGCAGACCTACGACCTCGGTCTCGTCACGATCACCACCTGGGTGGAAGGTGCCTACAGGCCGACAACCTACGGCGTCGTCGCTCCGGTCGGGTATCTCGACGAGCTGGCTGCCGACGCACCGCGTGGGCAGGGGAACATCGAGTTCACCGTGGTCGGGTACGGGCTGCAGTCCGTCAAGCCGGTCGAGTCGGCGATCAAGCAGCGGATGGTCGGCACCGTCAGCTTCGTCAACCTCCGCAGCGCCCTCACCGGCGGTTGGAGCCTCCAGTATTCGAACAACCCGGGCCAGGGGCATGGCGGCTCCGGCGGCACCTGCTTCGGTGACTCCGGTGGTCCGGTGATCAGCGAGGAGGGCTACATCGTTGCCGTCAACTCCTTCGTGCTCAACTACAACTGCAACGGCGCAGGCTTCGGCTACCGCGTCGACACGGAGCTCGCCAACGAGTTCATCTTCGGCTAAACGCTGGGGCGTTGGGGGCGGCACGTGGTGTCGCCCCCTTCCCCTCAGCAGCGGCTGTCTTCGGCTTATGGAGCAGTCGAAGGCGTGCTCGTCGCCTACGCATGGCGTACCGAATGCCGGCCGTCCACCGTTCTACGGGTTCAGTCATTGCACGGAAGGGGGTCTGGGTGAGCAATTTTCAGGACGACCGGTACGAGGATGGGGACCACACGGTTGTGCGTGAACCCGTGGCGGGTCAGCAGCAGCAACCTGCGCCGATGCCGTCGTATGTGCAGCAGCAACAGCAGCAGCCGTACCAGCAGCAGCAGTATGCGCCGCCGTACGGTTATGGCCCTCCGCAGGGATACGGGCATGGTGGCACGAGCTCCTGGGGAATCAGGCGGCGCCGCGACTACCCGATTGAGACGAAGCCGTTCTTCTTGACCAGCGAGTTCGTTGGGTCAGTGCTTGCGATCTTCGGCATCGCAATCACCGCGGCCGCGTCCGATGCGTTCGGCGCCTGGCGGGCGTGGATCCTGATCACCGCCATCGTCGTCGGCTACATGGTCAGCCGGGGCATCGCGAAGTCCGGCACTCGCTCGCATTCTTCTGACCCGCGCGAAAACCTCGACCTGAACTGGGGTCGCGGCGACTCCGGACGCGAGTCCTGAAGCGAGCACGGCAGTGTTCGTACGTCAGGGGAGGGCCGGTTTTCCGGCCCTCCCCGCGTAGTGATCTCTAGCCGTTCGGGAACTTGTCGATGACGACACCGTTCACGGAGATGTTCCGTAGCAGCGTCGCGCCTTCCTCGTCCTGCGCGATGTCGACCCCGTTCATCACTGACCCGAAGGCGCCGATGCCGCCGATCTCGTCGCCGCTGAACGTGACACGCGTCCAGCCGTCGCCGAGATCCGTCGGGTCACCGTAGGTGCACCCGATGAAGTACGTCGCGCTCTGGGTGTAGACGTTGAAGCGCGGCGCACCGGCACCGCAGTAGCCTTTCACGTCGAACGAGAGCTGCGCCAGCAGCTCGCCTTCAACGCCCTTGATCTCGGCTCCCGCCGCCACTTCGACGTTCGTCGGCGCGTTCTTCTGCAGCGAGAGACCGTCCTTCGTCCACTCCGCCACGGCGTCGCCGGTGTTACCCGGGTCGTAGACCCACGTCTTGGCGAAGCCGACCTTGCCGGCCGACGCCGCACCAACGAGAGCAAGTGCAAGCACAAGCAGGCCTCCAGCGGCCACAAACTTCCGCATCTGGTGGTTCTCCTTCTTTTCGTGTGGTGACCCCTCAGCGCACGCGAAACGAACGACTCCATTCGCTGCGCATTCTACGGAAAACTATGCGAACATGCTTAAAACCGCACGGCGGCTGACGAACGGCCGCCGGTGTTCGCAGCTGCAGACGACCTCTCGCGAGCGACGTGGAGCCGCCGTTGGATGCGCAGCATCAGCACGCTCACGCTTGACCACGGTGCTCGGCTGCCCCTGGCAGCGCTGCAGCGTCCACTTCCTCCGCGAAGCGCTCGGCCACGCCCGCCGCGAGCAGCAGCCGATGCTGGCGGCGCTGCTGCGCCCGATCTTCAACGCCGACAGCGGCGAGCAGGCGCGCGAGCTCGCCGGCGACGCGCTGGAACGGTTGCGCAAACCGCTCCCGAAGATCGCCGCCCTGCTCGAAGAGGCGGAAGAGGATCTACTCGCCTTCTACGCTTTTCCCGACGACCACTGGCCGAAACTGCGCTCGACCAATCCGCTCGAGCGCTTCAACCGCGAGATCGGCCGCCGCACCGACGTCGTCGGGATCTTCCCCAACGACCGCTCCCTGATCCGGCTCGCCGCCCAGCCTCGTGATCGAACAGAACGACGAATGGCTCGTCGGCCGCCGCTACCTCAGCAACCACTCGCTGGAAACAATCCTCGATCAAGAGGAAGAAGACAAAACAACAACGGAGGCGCGCGAGCTCACCACGGTCTGAGCAACCCACGATCTTGCCGACGAGTTACACCACGTCCTGGGACTTGACTACGGCTTCGCGCGTCAGGAACTACGAAAGTGTTTGGCGCCCACGGTTGCTGCCGGCGTAGTGACGTGCTGGCGCTGCGGCGAGTTGATCGCACTGGGCGAGCCATTTGACCTGGGGCACGTTGACGGTGATCCCTCGCGGTATGCAGGCCCTGAGCATCGGCACTGCTCTAGGGCGTCGGGCGCTGACCTGACGAACGCACGCGCGGGACGCGTCGTGGATGAGGAGTACCCGGAGGACGATTCTGCCGCGGGTGTGTATTGGGGGCCGCCTGGCTTGGACAGGGCGCCGCGGCGGTCGTCGCGCGTCTGGTTCGACTGGCGGGATGGCGTGGCGTGAGCGGCCCGTCGTCCTGGCCGCGGTCGGGCGAGAGCACGCTGGCCCATC
>Ga0126306_10001627_pt1 | contig 12157 bp, 10 predicted proteins | sample Plot27_FD_92592 | JGI IMG/M metagenome (GOLD analysis project Ga0126306, IMG submission 92592) | Serpentine soil microbial communities from UC McLaughlin Reserve, CA, USA - Plot27 | ecosystem: Environmental > Terrestrial > Soil > Grasslands | place: USA: UC McLaughlin Reserve, Lake County...
CGATGATGATGCCGGCCGAGTTCGGTGAATCCCAGACCTCGAGCTTGTACTCCAGGTTGAGCGGGACGTCGCCGAACGCCCGGCCCTCGAGCCGCACGTAAGCCCACTTGCGGTCGTCGAGCCAGGCGACGTAGTCCGACGGCCCGATGTGCACGTTGTCCCGGCCGAGGTCGCGGTCGACCTGCGAGGTGACGGCCTGGGTCTTCGAGACCTTCTTCGACTCGAGCCGCTCGAGCTCCTTCATGTTGAGGAAGTCCATGTTCCCGCCCACGTTGAGCTGCATCGTGCGGTCGAGCTGCACGCCGCGGTCCTCGAACAGCCGGGCCAGCACCCGGTGCGTGATGGTCGCGCCGACCTGGCTCTTGATGTCGTCCCCGACGATCGGCACGCCGGCAGCCCGGAACTTCTCCGCCCACACGGGATCCGACGCGATGAACACCGGCAGCGCGTTGACGAAGGCGACCCCGGCGTCCAGCGCGGCCTGGGCGTAGAAGCGGTCGGCCGCCTCGCTGCCCACCGGCAGGTACGACACGAGCACGTCGGCGTGGCTGTCGCGCAGCACCTGGGCGACGTCGACCGGCTCGTCGTCCGACTCGGTGATCGTCTCCCGGTAGAAGCGGCCCAGTCCGTCGAGGGTGTGCCCACGCTGCACCGGCACGTCCAGCGGCGGCACGTCGGCGATCTTGATGGTGTTGTTCTCGCTGGCGGAGATCGCCTCGGCCAGGTCGCGGCCGACCTTCTTCGCGTCGACGTCGAACGCCGCGACGAACGTGATGTCGCGGACGTGGTAGCCGCCGAAGTCGACGTGCATCAGGCCGGGGACCCGGGCCGCCGGGTCCGCGTCGCGGTAGTACTGGACGCCCTGCACGAGCGACGCGGCACAGTTGCCGACGCCGACGACGGCCACCCTGACCTGCTGGTGGCGTGTGGTCGGTTCGCTGGTCATGTTTCTCCCGGGTTCTCATTCGTGGGTTCGGTCCGGATCGTCCGGTCGTTCGCCGCCCGCTCCTGTTGGATCAGTTCGTTGAGCCACCGCACCTCGCGCTCGCTGGTGTCGAGCCCGAGCTGGTGCAGCTCGCGGGTGTAGCGGTCGATCTGCTCGCCCGCCCGGGCGAGCACCGCACGCAGGCCCTCCCTGCGCTCCTCGACGGCGCGCCTGCGGCCCTCGAGGATCCGCATCCGGATCTCGGCGGGCGTGCGGGAGAAGAAGGCGAGGTGCACGCCGAAGCCGTCGTCGTCGAACGACTGGGGGCCGGAGTCGGCGAGCAGCTCGGCGAAGCGCTCCTTGCCCTCGGCGGTGATGCGGTACACACGCCGGGCACGCCGGGACCACGAGGCGTCGGCGGCCGGGGCGGCGTCCTCCACGATCAGCCCGGCTCTGGTCAGCCGACGCAGCGCGGGGTACAGGGAGCCGTAGGAGATCACCCGCAGGCCGCCGAGCCGCGTGCTGAGCTGCTTGCGGAGCTCGTAGCCGTGCTCGGGGGCCTCGTACAGCAGGCCGAGGATCGCCAGCTCGAGCATCGGGATCCTTCCTGCCGCACTCCGATGGGTGGCACCACCATATCGATCCGATACATTCGGAAGAGGGACGATGGGCGTCGTCACCCACCTGGCGGCAGGACGCGCAGGCGGTCCGGGCCGGGGCAGGTGCCACCCCGCGTACCCTCATGCGGGTGCGTACCCAGCGACAGGTGGTCGACTACGCGTTGCAGCGCCGTGCGCTGCTCGCGGACGTCCACGCCGGTCGCGTCGCCGTGGAGGAGGTCTGCGATGCGGGGCCCTACCTGCTCCGCGCCGCCCGCTTCCACGGTGAGCCGACGGAGCAGGCGTGCCCGGTCTGCCGCAAGGAGCGGCTCATGCTCGTCTCGTGGGTCTTCGGCGATGCGCTGCGGCACGCGGCCGGCAGTGCCAGGCGACCGGACGAGCTCGAGCGTCTCGCCGCGCTGCACGCCGACTTCTCCGTCCACGTCGTGGAGGTCTGCAACAGCTGCCGGTGGAACCACCTGGTGCTCTCTTACGTCATGGGTAGCGGCGGCGATCCCGACACCGGCACCGGCCGTGCCCGCGAGCGACGCCGGACCGTCGCCGAGTGAACCCCGACCTTCCGGCTCCCCCCGGATCGACTCCCCCCGGAGAGTGCGTTGACTGACCAGCGCGAGTACCCCCCCGGCCCGGAGCATCCGGTCGGCCGTCCGACGGCGGCGGTGCCGCCCGGTCGTCCCGTGGCCCGCCCGGCTCCGCCCGTCTCGCCGCCCTGGCCTGCGCCGATCCGGCAGCCGGGGCCACGCCCCCAGCCCGCCGGCGGCGTTCCCCTGCTCACGCACGACGCCACAGGCGGTGGGTGGACGACGGCGGGCTACCCGCCCGAGCCGGTCGCGGCGCCGGGTCCGGTCGGTGCCGCGGCCCGCCAGCCCGCACCGCCGCGCAGGGGTTACGGCCCGCCGCCGGGACCCCCGCCCCCGGGACGCGGCCCCACCCCACCCGACGACCGTCCCGGTCCGTCCGCGGGCGACGGCTCGGGAGGCGGCCGCCGCTGGTCGCGCCGGGTGCTGTGGACGTCCGTGGGGCTGGTCGGCCTGGGCCTGCTCGCGCCGGTGGTGGCGTTCCTCGTGGGCTGGGTGGTGTTCGACGTGCCGTCGGCGAACCAGACCGCCGTCACGCAGGTGGCCACGTTCAAGTACGCCAACGGCCCCGCGCTGGCCACCATCCGGCCCGACAACGTCAACCGCACGATCGTCACGCTCGACCAGGTCCCCGAGCACGTGCGGCAGTCCGTGCTGTCGGCCGAAGACCGGTCGTTCTACTCCAACCCCGGCTTCGACCTCACGGGTATCGGCCGCGCGCTGTGGAACCAGGCCACGGGCGGGGTCGGCGGCGGCTCGACCATCACGCAGCAGTACGTGAAGGTCTCGACCGGGCAGGACTCCGTGTCGCTGCTGCGCAAGTACAAGGAGATCGTCCTCGCGGTCAAGATCTCCCAGGAGCAGAGCAAGGACCAGATCCTCGAGAACTACCTGAACGTCATCTACCTGGGCCGCGGCGCGTACGGGATCCAGGCGGCGAGCCAGGCGTACTTCGGCAAGGACGTCAAGGACCTCACGGTGTCCGAGGGCGCGATGCTCGCCGGCACGATCCAGTCGCCGTCGCGGTGGGACCCCGCGAAGAACCTCGAGAAGTCCACCGAGCGGTGGAACTTCGTCCTCGACGGCATGGTCGCCCAGGGCTGGCTGCCGGGCGCGGACCGCGCCCAGGAACAGTTCCCGAAGTTCCTGCCGGAGGCGCCGCAGGCCGGAGGCATCCCCGGCGACGCCGGCGGCCACGTCTACAAGCTGGCGATGGCCGAGCTCGCCGCCCGCGGAATCACCGACCAGGAGATCAACACCGAGGGCCTCACCATCGACCTGACGATCGACTCCAAGCGCCAGGAGCAGGCCGTCGCCGCGGTGACGAAGGTGCTCAAGGGGCAGCCGGCCAACCTGCGGGGCGCGCTGGTGTCGGTCGATCCGAAGACCGGGGCGATCCTGGCCTACTACGGCGGCTCGAACGGGGTCGGCGTCGACTACGCCCAGGCCCGGCGGCAGCCCGGCTCGTCGTTCAAGCCGTTCGTGCTCTCGGCGGCGCTGCAGGACTCCCGCCAGGACGTCGGGCTCGGCAGCACCTACGACGGGTCGTCGCCACAGGACTTCCTCGGGGTGCGGGTCGGCAACTCCGAAGGGTTCAGCTGCAACCCCTGCACGGTCCAGCAGGCGATGACGAAGTCGGTCAACACCGTCTTCTACAAGATGGGTATCGACACCGGTCCGCAGCGCGTGGTCGACGCCGCCCACCAGGCCGGGATCCCGGGCGACGAGCTGCCGAACCCGACGGCGGGCATCTCGCTCGGCGACAAAGAGGTGCGCCCGGTCGAGATGGCCTCGGCGTTCGCCACGTTCGCGGCCGACGGGATCCGGCACGATCCGTACGTGGTCGCGAAGGCGACGGCGGCCGACGGCCGGGTGATCTACGACCGCGGCACCGAGACCGGTCAGCAGGCCGTGCCTCAGCCGGTGGCGCGCAACGTCACCGAGGCGATGGTCGACGTGGCCGCCTCCGGCGGGATCGCCCCGGCCGGGCGGCCGGTCGCCGGCAAGACCGGCACCGTCCAGCACCCGACGCTGAAGGGGCAGAACAAGGACGCGTGGATGGTGGGCTACACCCCGTCGGTGTCCACGGCCGTCTGGGTCGGTACCGACCAGAGCGACCCGATCAAGAATTCGGCCGGTCGCCCCGTGTTCGGCCGGATGCTGCCCGGGTCGATCTGGCAGACGTTCATGACCGGAGCGCTGCGCGGCACCCCCGTCGAGCAGTTCTCCCCCTTCGTCGCGCTCGGCGCGCCGCCGGTCGTCGTGACGGAGTCCGACGGCTCCGACGACGAGGACTCCGACGAGAAGTCGGACGAGGACAAGGACAATGACTCCGACTCGGACAGCGACTCCTCGAGCAGCGGATCGGGCAGCTCGAGCGACTCCGACAGCTCGGGCGACTCGCGCGGGAGCGGCTCGGACAGCGGGTCCGACGGCCGCTCGAGCAGCGACGACTCCTCCGACGAGGGGGCTGCGTTCGACCAGAGCCCGTTCGACGTTCCTGGTCTGAGCAGCAGCAGCCAGCCGGTGGCGCGGACGTCGGGCCGGCAGCCCCTCACCGCCGGGACACCGTAGACGGGATGAGCCGCCCGCCGGGACCGCACGCCTCCCCGGAGCCCGTGGGCCGGGTGATCCCGACCTGGACGGAGCCGCTCGCGGCTGCCGCGAGCCGGGTCGTCGGTGGCCCGCTGGGGGCGCACGCGATCGTCGGGCGCAGCCGGTTCTGGACGCCGCTGCGCGCGGTGCTCCTCGTCGCGGTCGCCCTCCTGGCGCTCGGCTGGCTGGGCAAGGCGCCGTGCCTCCAGCAGTACACGACGGACGACGGGCTCGCGCTGGACTGGCGCAACAACCGCCAGTACGTCGCGATGTGCTACTCGGACACCGTGCCGCTCTACGGCATCGAGCGCCTCGACAGCGGGGCCGTGCCGTACCGCGACTCGTGGCTGCAGGACCCGGGCACAGCCACCGAACAGGTGCGGTACATGGAGTACCCGGTGCTGACGGGCTTCTTCCAGTACGCGAACGCGCGCTTGGCCGCCGGATGGCTCGCACTGGTCGCGCAGCACCCGTGGCTGCCGAGCGGGCTTCCGGTCGTCGTCTACTTCACCGTCGGCGCGTTCTGGCTGGCGTTGTCCTGGCTGGTCACCGTCTGGGCGGTGTGCCGGCTGCGCCCCGTGCGGCCGTGGGACGCCGTACTCGTCGCCTGCTCGCCGCTGGTGGCGGTGCACGTGTTCACCAACTTCGACGCGCTCGCCGTCGCGTTCGCGACCGCCTCGCTGCTCGCGTTCGCCCGACGCCGGCCGGTGCTCGCCGGGGTGCTGCTGGGTGTGGGCGGCGCCCTCAAGCTCTACCCGTTGCTCCTGCTGGTGCCGCTGGTGCTGCTGGGCGTGCGCCGCCGCGATCCTGGCCCGGTGGTGCGCACCACCGTGACGGCGCTCGCGACCTGGGCGGTGGTCAACGTGCCGGTCGCGCTGGTCTGGACCGCGGGCTGGTGGGAGTTCTTCCAGCTCAACAACAGCCGCACCGCGGACCCCGACTCGCTCTGGTACGTCGTCTCCTACTTCACCGGCTGGCCCGGGTTCGACGGCGATCTCGCCGCCGGGGAGATCCCGACGCTGCTCAACGCCGTCGTCCTCGCACTGTTCGTGGCGACGTGCGCGGGGGTGGCCCTGCTCGTGCGCCGCGCCCCGCGGCCCCCGCGACTCGCGTCGCTGGCCTTCCTCGTCGTCGCCGCGTTCCTACTGGTCAACAAGGTGTGGAGCCCGCAGTACTCCCTGTGGCTGGTGCCGCTGGCCGTTCTCGCGCTGCCCCGCTGGCGCCTGCTGCTGGCGTGGATGACGCTCGACGCGCTCGTGTGGGTGCCGCGGATGTTCTACTACGTCGGGCCCGCCGCGCGGGGGCTCCCGCCCGACTGGTTCCTCGGCGCCGTCGTCGTCCGCGACGCGCTGGTGGTGGTGCTGATGGTGCTGGTGGTGCGCAGCATCCTGCGACCGGACACGGACCCGGTCCGCGCGGCCGTCGGCCCGGCTGCGCAGGGTGCGGACGACCCGGAGTGGCCGGCCCCGCCGTCCGGGAGCGGGCAGATCGTCGCCCGCTGACCGGTGCTCAGCTCGTCCGCACCGCGGTAGCCGGGGCGAGCCGATCGCCGACCATCGTCGTCGGCACCTTCAGCATCACGATGAACAGCCCCACCAGCAGGGCGGCGCGGCCCCACACGCCGATGGCCACGGCCTGGGCGGCGAACCCGCCCCCGACGCCGACGTCCATCCCGGCGTTGAGCAGGTAGAACAGGCGGAAGATGCCGACGTACATCGCGAGGTCGGCCAGCAGGTACGCGACGATCCAGCCCCAGCGCACCCGCAGCAGCACGAAGAACGGCAGCAGCCACAGCGTGTACTGCGGCGAGTGCACCTTGTGCAGCAGCAGGAAGCCGCACAGCATCGCGGCACTGACCCCGATCCACGGGTAGTGGCTGTCGCCGCGCCGCCACCGCCGCCAGCCCACCGCCAGCGCGATCGTGAACGACGCCAGCACGAGCACCGGCGAGAGCCGGTCGACCGTCGCCTGGAAGTCGAGGTTCGTCGGCTCCGACCAGGGCCGGAAGCCCCAATACCAGACCGAGTTCGTGGTGATGTCGACCTTCCGCAGCTCCTGGAAGGTGAACGACGCGCGCCAGCCCTCGTAGCCCGCGATCGCGAACGGCAGGTTCACCAGCACGACCGTGAGCACGGCGGCGGCGACGACCCGCGCAGCGCCCCGCCAGTCCGGCGGCGCGCCGCGTCCGGGCGCGGTGAGCACCAGCAGCGCGAGCGGGGCGACGAACGCGCCGGGGTAGAGCTTGAACGCGAAACCGAGCCCGAGCAGCACCGAGGCGACCACGGCCCGGTCGGCCAGCGGGCGCGGGGTGCGCCAGCAGTGCACCGCGTACACCGCTCCCACCGCGCAGGCCACCACCGGGAGGTCCCAGTTGTGGAAGGCGTAGAGCACCAGCGGTGGCCCGAGCGCCCACAGCAGCGCCCGCCAGCGGGCCAGGCGCCCCAGCATCCAGCCCGTCAGCAGCCCGAACGGCGCCATGAGCAGCGCCGACCAGGCCAGGAACTCCCCGTCGGTGTGCGACGGCACGGCCGCGACCCACATGAGCAGCCCGGAGAGCACCGGGTACTCGACGGTGCCGCCGCGCAGCTCGCCCTCGGGCGTGATCGACCCCGTGAGGTAGGGGAAGACGTGCAGGTCGATGTCGCGGCCCAGCCACAGCTTCTGGATGTCCGAGTAGCAGACGTCGCGGTTCGCGCGAACCGTGAAGTCGGGGGCGCTGCGGCCCTGCGCGTCGAACTCCGGGCCCACGCAGCGCGCCTTGTTCGCGTACCCGGCGACCAGGGTGAGCCCGGTGAGCACGACGACGACCGCGAGCAGCAGGCGGCCGGGCCCGGGCGCGCGCCCCCTCGACGCCCGGGCGTCGCCTGCGACGTCCGGGGTCGGGCCGGCGGCCACGCCCGTCACGGGGTCACGAACCGAGCCGCTCGCGCAGGAACGCGATGTCCGCCGCCTGGCCCTCCGCCGGGGTCTCGACCACGACGGGCGCGCCGGCCGCGGCGCAGACCGCCACGAGGACGTCCGGCTCGATCGTGCCGTCGCCGATGTTCGCGTGCCGGTCGCGGGCCGAGCCGAACTCGTCGCGGGAGTCGTTGAGGTGCACCAGGTCGATCCGGCCCGTGATCGCCTTGATCCGGTCGACGGCGTCGGCCAGGTCCTCGCCTGCGGCGAAGGCGTGGCAGGTGTCGAGGCAGAAGCCGACGTCGAACTCGGCGACCGCGTCCCAGAGGCGGGCCAGCGCGTCGAACCGCCGGGCCATCGCGAAGTCGCCGCCGGCGGTGTTCTCGATCAGCACGGGCACCGGGAAGCCGCCCTCGTCCGCCTGGCGGGCGAGGAACTTGCGCCAGTTCTCCACGCCGTCCGCGGGGTCGTCCTTCGCGGTGACGTGCCCGCCGTGCACCACGAGCCCGATGGCGCCGACCTCGGCCGCACCCACGGCGTGCTGCGTGACCAGCTTGCGGGAGGGGATGCGGATCCGGTTGTTCGGCGAGGCCAGGTTGACCACGTAGGGCGCGTGCACGACGACCGCCAGCGGCCCCTCGCGCAGCTCCGCCGCCTGCGGGTGCGCCGGGGGCTTCTTCCACCCCTGCGGGTCGGCGAGGAACATCTGCACGATCCCGGCGCCACGCTCGGCCGCCGAGGCGACCGGATCTGCCTCTCGCACGTGGGCACCGATGAGCATGGCCCTTAGAGTAGTGACCTCCCCCGACGGTTTCCGGTGCCGCCTCGGGACCGCCCGGTCGGAGCGGTCCCACCCGGTTGGTACCCTGTGGTACCGCCCCGATCGGCCGCGTTCCCGTGGCCGCCGACGTCCGCCCTCGCGGGTGAGCCGTTCTTGTCGGGGCCAGGTGAGAACCTCCTGCCGCGGACCGACCGTGGCCGCTACCAGTCCATAGGAGGTGATTGGTTCTCATGCGTCACTACGAGCTGTTGGTCATTCTCGACCCGAGCCTCGACGAGCGTACGGTGCAGCCGTCGCTGGAGGCCTTCCTGAACGTCATCCGCACGGATGGCGGGTCGGTGGAGAAGATCGAGATCTGGGGCAAGCGCCGCCTGGCCTACGAGATCGAGAAGAACGCCGAGGGCATCTACGCGCTCCTCGAGGTCACCTGCGAGCCGGCGACCGTCTCCGAGCTCGACCGCCAGCTGGGGCTCAACGAGTCCGTGCTGCGCACCAAGGTCCTGCGCCTCGAGCGCAAGCGCATCCCCGCGGCTGCGAGCTGATCATGGCTGGCGAAACCGTCATCACCGTGGTCGGCAACCTGACGGCCGACCCCGAACTGCGCTTCACCCCGTCGGGTGCGGCCGTCGCGAACTTCACCGTGGCCTCCACCCCGCGCACCTTCGACCGCCAGTCCGGCGAGTGGAAGGACGGCGAGGCGCTGTTCATGCGGTGCAACGTGTGGCGACAGCCGGCGGAGAACGTCGCCGAGTCGCTCACCCGCGGCATGCGGGTCATGGTGTCCGGCCGGCTGCGTCAGCGGTCGTTCGAGACACGGGAGGGCGAGAAGCGCACCGTCGTCGAGCTCGAGGTCGACGAGGTCGGCCCCTCGCTGCGCTACGCCACGGCGAAGGTGAACAAGGTCGCCCGCAGTGGTGGGAGTGGCGGCTACGGCGGTGGCGGCGGAGGTGGCGGCGGTGGGTCCGCCCCGGCCGGCGGCTACGACGACCCGTGGGGCTCGGCACCGGCTGCCGGCAGTGGCCCCGCTGCGGACGACGAGCCTCCGTTCTAAAGCCCCCACACCAGAACCACCCAGGAGCACCCCATGCCCAAACCCATCTTGCGTAAGGTCAAGAAGAAGGTCTGTGCGTTCTGCAAGGACACGGACCAGGACATCGACTACAAGGACACCGGTCTGCTGCGGAAGTTCATCTCCGACCGCGGCAAGATCCGGGCCCGTCGGGTCAGCGGCAACTGCCGCCAGCACCAGCGTGACGTCGCGGTCGCAGTGAAGAACTCGCGCGAGGTCGCCCTGCTGCCCTACACCTCGACCGCGCGCTGAGCGGAGGGAACATCGTGAAGCTCATTCTCACCGGTGACGTGCCCAATCTTGGCGCGCCCGGCGACATCGTCGAGGTCAAGGACGGCTACGGCCGCAACTACCTGCTTCCGCGTGGGCTGGCCGTGGTGGCCACCCGCGGCGCGGAGAAGCAGGTCGACGCGATCCGTCGGGCCCGCAAGTCGCGCGAGATCCGCGACCTCGGGCACGCCCGCGAGGTCGCAGCCCAGCTGGGCGGCCTGTCGGTCACCGTCAAGGCGAAGGCCGCAGGCGACTCGGGCCGGCTGTTCGGCTCGGTGACGTCCGCGGACGTCGTCGACGCGGTCCGGGCCGCGGGTGGCCCGGCCCTCGACCGCCGGGCGGTCGACGTGCCGGCTCAGATCAAGACCGTCGGCAAGCACCCTGTCACGGTGCGCCTCCACCCGGAGGTCACCACCGAACTGGACGTCGCGGTGGTCGCCGGCTGACGCCGCCTGTCACCCAGCGTAAGGGGCGGGTGCCGAGCTTCGAGCTCGGTACCCGCCCCTTCGTGGTTCCCGGGTGACTTCGGAGCCGGTGGGTGAGCGGCGTTCGTCCGCAACTTCCGGGACACGTCCAGGTTGCGCCGCCGTCGCCGAACGGACCTGTGGACGCGCCGTGTGGACAAGTGTTCCGGGAGGGCGACACGCCGAACGACGATCTTCTCGGCGTGTCGTACCCCCAATCTTGTCCACACCTCACCTACCCCTGCTGAGCTGCGAAAACGGCTCAAATCCACGAGTTGTCCCCACGGTGTCCACAGGACGGTCGGGACAGCATGCTGGGCCTTTGTCGGTCATCCCCATGCTGTCCACAGACCCGCCCGCGGGCGTGCTCGACGGCCCGCCCCGGGACGCCTAACCTCCCGGCACGAGGGGTCGCGCGAGACGTGCGTGCCGTCTGCCGTTCATCGGTGGGACACCGGTGAACTCCCCGAGCACATCGAACGCATGTTCGATACACTGACGACCGGGGGTGACGCTGCGTATGGCCGTGACGGACGATCGAGCAGCGGGCCGGCCGCGTCCGGTGCGCTCCGCCGACGCGCCGGGGTCCGGTGCGGAGATGTCGCCGTTCGACCGCCAGCCCCCGCAGGACCTCACCGCCGAACAGTCGGTGCTCGGCGGCATGCTGCTGAGCAAGGACGCGATCGCGGACGTCGTCGAGGTCCTGCGGCCCGACGACTTCTACCGCCCCGCGCACCAGACCGTCTACGAGTGCATCCTCGACCTCTACGGGCGCGGCGAGCCGGCCGACGCGGTCACCGTCTCCGCGGAGTTGCAGCGCCGGGGCGACCTGATCCGGCTCGGCGGTGCCCCGTACCTGCACACGCTCATCGCGACCGTCCCCACGGCCGCGAACGCCGCCTACTACGCCGAGATCGTCGCCGAGAAGGCCACGCTGCGCCGGCTCGTCGAGGCCGGCACGCGGATCGTCCAGCTCGGCTACCACGGCGCCGACGGTGCCGAGGTCAACGACGTCGTGGACCGCGCCCAGGCGGCCATCTACGAGGTCACCGAGCGCAGCACGAGCGAGGACTACGTCGCACTCGAGGAGCTGCTGCAGCCCACGATGGACGAGATCGACGCCATCGCCTCGCGGGGCGGGGTGTCGCTGGGTGTGCCCACCGGCTTCGCCGACCTCGACGCCGCCACGAACGGCCTGCACCCGGGGCAGATGATCGTCGTGGCGGCTCGTCCGGGGTTGGGGAAAGCGCTCGCGCTCGACACCCCGCTGCCCACGCCGGACGGGTGGACCACGATGGGCGATGTCCTGGCGGGTGATCTTCTGCTCGGGGCCGACGGGCATCCGACCCGGGTCCTCGCCACCACCGAGGTGATGCTCGGCCGTCCTTGCTACGAGGTCGTGTTCTCGGACGGCACCGTCATCGTCGCGGATGCGCAGCACCAGTGGCTCACCGCGGACCGCGCCGGGCGCCGGTCCGTGTGGACCACCCGGGCGTTGGCCCGCACTGTCCTCGGCGCCGACGGTCGGCCGAACCACGTCGTCGACATCGAGCAGTCCGCCCTCGTCGGGGCGGGCCGGACGGCCGAGTGGGGCCGGGCCCCCGGACGGGACATGCTGCGGGCCCCACAGCCGCGCTGGGTCGTCGACGTGCGTCGCGTCGCGAGCGTTCCGGTCCGGTGCGTCGAGGTCGACGCAGCAGACCATCTGTACCTCGCCGGTCCCTCCATGGTGCCGACCCACAATTCCACCCTGGGCCTGGATTTCGCCCGCTCCTGCTCCGTCAAGCACGGCATGACCAGCGCCGTGTTCTCGCTGGAGATGAGCAAGAGCGAGATCGTGATGCGGCTCCTGTCCGCCGAGGCGCGGATCCGGCTCTCGGACATGCGTGCCGGTCGGATGAGCGACGACGACTGGACGCGCATGGCGCGGCGGATGAGCGAGATCAGCGAGGCGCCG
>Ga0126306_10001628_pt1 | contig 12156 bp, 10 predicted proteins | sample Plot27_FD_92592 | JGI IMG/M metagenome (GOLD analysis project Ga0126306, IMG submission 92592) | Serpentine soil microbial communities from UC McLaughlin Reserve, CA, USA - Plot27 | ecosystem: Environmental > Terrestrial > Soil > Grasslands | place: USA: UC McLaughlin Reserve, Lake County...
GCCGAGCCCTACATCCGCCGGCGCGCGATGCGCCACCTGGAGAAGGGCCGGATCGTGATCTTCGCGGCCGGCACGGGCAACCCGTTCTTCACCACCGACACCGCGGCGGCGCTGCGGGCGCTCGAGATCCACGCGGAGACGATCCTGATGGCCAAGAACGGGGTGGAGGGCGTGTACAGCGCCGACCCGCGCGAGCACCCGGACGCTCGCTTCATCGACGAGATCACCCACCAGGAGGCGATCGAGCAGCGCCTGCAGGTGATGGACTCGACCGCCCTCTCGCTCTGCATGGACAATGGGCTCCCGATTCACGTCTTCAACATGGACGACGAGCGCAACATCGACCGGATAGTGTGCGGCGAGCGCGTGGGAACCGTGGTGAGGAGCGGATGAGCGACGACGTCCTGAAGGACTTCCTGGACGATGCCAAGGCCCGGATGCAGCGGTCGGTGGACGCCACCAAGACCGAGTTCGCGACCGTGCGGACCGGCCGGGCGTCTCCGCATCTGCTCGACCGCATCGAGGTCGACTACTACGGCGCCACGACGCCGCTGAGGCAGCTCTCGCAGATCTCAGCCAGCGAGGCCCGCCTGCTCACGATCACCCCGTACGACAAGAACTCGATCAAGGCGATCGAGAAGGCGATCCTGGAGTCGGACGTGGGCCTGACGCCCTCGAACGACGGCCAGGTGATCCGGCTCTCGATCCCGGAGCTGACCGAGGAGCGGCGCAAGGAGCTCGTGAAGATCGTTCATGGGATCGCCGAGCAGGGCAGGGTCTCGGTGCGCAACGTCCGGCGCGACGTGATGCACGACCTGCGTGAGCTGAAGAGCGAGGGCGAGGTGGGCTCGGACGACGAGCACCGCGCGGAGTCAGAGCTCCAGAAGCTCACGGACTCGCACGTGGGCGACATCGACAGCGCCCTCGCGGGCAAGGAACAAGAAATCCTCGAAGTGTGAGCGACGCCGCGGCGCGGGCGCGCTACGTCGCCATCATCACCGACGGGAACGGCCGCTGGGCGCAGGATCGCGGCCTGCCGGTGCTGGCGGGGCACCAGGCCGGCGCCGACGTCGTGAAGGCTCGGCTGCGCGACGCCGTCGAGCTGGGCGTGCGCGAGCTCACGGTGTTCTCGTTCTCGACCGAGAACTGGGGGCGGCCGAAGGCGGAGGTGGACGGCCTGATGGCAATGTTCGCCGAGCGGATCGACCGGGAGACGCCGGAGCTGCACGAGGAGGGCGTGCGGATGCGCTTCGTGGGGCGCCGCGAGGGCCTCGACGAGGAGCTTGCGCGGCGAATGGACTGGGCCGAGGAGCTCACCGGCGGAAACGAGCGCATCACGCTGTTCGTGGCCTTCAACTACGGCGGCAGGGCGGAGATCGTGGACGCAGCGCGAACCTTCTCCGGGGAGACCGAGGAAGAGTTCCGGCGCCACCTCTACGCACCCGACATGCACGATCCCGACCTCCTGATCCGCACGAGCGGCGAGCTACGGATCTCGAACTACCTGCTCTGGCAGCTCGCCTACGCGGAGTTCGTGTTCCGCGACGAGCTCTGGCCTGACTTCACCCGCGAGGCCTTCGAGGCCTCACTCGACGAGTACGCGGCGCGCAGGCGCCGTTTCGGGGGGCGGTAGCGGTGGCCGCGAGGCGCGAGCCGGGGCCGGGATCGGACCTCGCGCCGCGCATCGTCGTGGCGATCCCGGCGATCATCTTCGCCCTGGTCATCGTCGACCAGGGCGGCGAGATCTGGACGCTCGGCATCTTCGTGCTCGGCGTGGTCGCGATGGGCGAGCTGTACACGCTGATGGGGCGGGTGCGGCCGCCGGCGCTGGCGGGCTTCCTCACGCTCGCCGCGATGCTGGTCGCGGCTCTCTACGGAGAGCCCCGGCACGTGATCATGGTGCTGGCGGCATCGTTCCCGGTGACCTTCTTCTTCGCCGTGCTGCGGCCGCGGCGGGAGAACGTGTCCTGGGCGGTCGCTGTCACGTACCTCGGCGTGCTCTGGATCGGCCTCGCGATGGTGCACGCGGTGTGGCTCCGCGAGCTCCCGCACGGCGACGGCCTGGTGATCGACGTGCTCGTGGCCACCTTCCTGGCCGACACGTTCGCCTACTTCGGCGGGCGCATGTACGGGCGCACACCGCTCGCGCCGCTGATCTCGCCCAACAAGTCGCTCGAGGGCCTGATGGCGGGCGTGGTGGGTGCAACGCTCGCGTTCTGGGCCGCCGGGCTCTACCAGGACTGGCTGACCGGCCCTCACGCACTGCTGATCGGCGGGCTCGTGGCGATCACGTCCCCCGTGGGTGACCTGTTCGAGTCGATGATCAAGCGGGACCTCGAGGTGAAGGACACCGGGAAGCTCTTCGGCGCCCACGGCGGCGTGCTCGACCGCCTCGACGCGGTCTTCTTCACGGTCCCGGTGGCGTACTACGCGGCCGTCGGGCTCGGCTACGCCTCCTAGACTCAGGCGGGTGCGCAGGATTCTCATAGTCGGCTCGACCGGCTCCGTCGGCACGCAGGCGCTCGACGTGGTCGAGCGAAATGCGGACCTGGAGGTGGTGGGCCTCGCCGCGTCATCGAGCTGGGAGCTGCTGCTCGAGCAGGCGGCTGCGCATGGCGTGAAGCGCGTCGCGCTCGCGGATCCGGACGCGGCCGCGCGTGCGTCAGAGCACTCGCAGGTGGAGGTGCTCGCGGCGGCGGAGGGCCTCGTCGAGCTGATCACCGATACCGAATGCGACCTCGTTCTCAACGCCCTGGTCGGCTCCGCCGGGCTCGGGCCGACTGTCGCGGCCCTGGGAGAGGGCATCGACCTCGCCCTGGCCAACAAGGAGAGCCTCGTGGTGGGCGGCGAGCTCGTGACCACGCTCGCCGAGGCCACGGGCGCGCAGCTGCTCCCGGTGGACTCCGAGCACGCGGCTTTCCACCAGCTGATCGCCGGCGAGCGGCCTGGCACCGTCGAGCGGCTCGTGCTGACCGCCAGCGGCGGCCCGTTCCGCGGCCGTACCGACCTCGACTCGGTCACGCCTGAGGAGGCGCTCGCTCACCCGACCTGGGACATGGGCGGCAAGATCAGCATCGACTCGGCGACCCTGATGAACAAGGGCCTCGAGCTGATCGAGGCGCATCATCTGTTCGGCGTGCCGCACGAGCGCATCGACGTGGTGGTGCACCCCCAGTCGATCATCCACGCGATGGTGCATCTGAACGACGGGGCGTCGCTCGCGCACCTCGGCTATCCCGACATGCGCGTGCCGATCTCATACGCGCTCAACCATCCCGACCGCATGGACGTGCCGGTGCGCCCGCTCGACTTGGTGGAACTGGGTGCATTGACCTTCGAGGCCCCGGATTTGGACTCGTTCCCCTGCCTGCGACTCGCGCGCGAGGCCGCCGAGGCCGGTGGCACTGCGCCATGCGTGCTGAATGCGGCCAACGAAATCGCCGTGCACACGTTCCTGGCGGGTGACCTGTCCTTCACCGGGATCCCACGCGTGATCGAATCGACGCTGTCGGAGCTGCCGGCCCAGCCGGTGCGCCACTTCTCCGACCTGTATGCGGCAGACGCGCAGGCGCGTGAGGTGGCACGAGGCGTCGCTCCGTGACGTTCCTCAGCTTCGTCCTGGCGTTCGTGGGCTTCGCGCTACTCGTGATCCTGCACGAGCTCGGCCACTTCAGCGCCGCCAAGGCCGTTGGCATGCGCGTGGAGAAGTTCTCGCTGTTCTTCCCGCCGACCCTGTGGAGCAAGAAGGTGGGGGAGACCGAGTACGCGATCGGCTCCATCCCCGCTGGCGGCTACGTGAAGATCAGCGGGATGAACCCGGACGAGGACCTCCCGGAGGAGGTCCGCGACCGCGCCTACCATGCGCAGCCGGTCTGGAAGCGGATCGTGGTGATCGCGGCCGGCCCGGCGGTGAACCTGGTGCTCGCGTTCGTGCTGCTGTTCGCGTTCTTCGCGCTGATCGGCCCGCAGACCGGGTCGAGCAAGGTCGGCCAGCTCGAGAAGGGCTATCCGGCGGCCGGTGTGCTCCAGCCGGGTGACCGGCTTGTGGCGGTTGACGGGCACCGAGGGGAGCCCATTGATCTCTCGAAGCGGATCGCCGCGCATAGGTGCCCTGTCAAGCCGCCGGAGAAGGGCTGCAAGGCCGCTGAGCCGGTCGAGGTCACAATGGTGCGCAACGGTCGCGAGCGCACCTTCACGATCACGCCGATCTACGACCCTGTCGCCAAGCGGACCCGGCTCGGGTTCGCGTATGCGCCCGGGCCTCGTGAGGACCTGGGAATCGGAGAGGCCTTCGACGTCACCGCGGACCGCTTCTGGTTCATCAGCAAGAGCACGCTCGAGCTGCCCGCGCGCCTGATCGATCCCGAGCAGCGCAAGGAGATCTCCGGAGTGGTCGGCTCCTACGAGGTCACGCGGCAGACGATCCTCAACCAGGTCGAGGACGTGATCGGAATCCTGGCGATCATCTCGCTCTCGCTGGCGATCGTGAACCTGTTCCCGTTCCTGCCGCTCGACGGCGGCCACATCTTCTGGGCGATCGTCGAGAAGGTGCGCGGAAAGCCCGTGTCGTTGCGGGTGATGGAGCGGGCGGGAGTGGTGGGCTTCATGCTCGTGATCCTGATCTTCCTGATCGGGTTATCGAACGACATAGACCGCCTGAGCGGCGAGGGCTTCCAGGTCCGCTGACACCGCGCCGGCCCAGGTGGGGCGGGCGCGGCGGCCCGCGCGGCGTTACGTTACGCACATGGCTGTAACGAGCGAGCGGACGGGACGGCCCGCAGGCCTGCAGGCGGGCACGGTGGCCGAGGCCTTTCAGGTGACCGCGGAGGCCCATCCCGACCGCTGCGCGCTGCGCACGAAGGGCGACGAGTTCTCGATGAGCTGGCGGGAGTACGCCGAGAAGGTGAAGGCCACGGCCGCCGGGCTCGCCGGGCTCGGCCTCGGACGCGGCGGCACGATCGCGCTGATGCTCACCAACCGGCCTGAGTTCCACTGGTTCGACGCCGCCGCCATGCACCTCGGCGCCACGCCGTTCTCGATCTACAACACCTACACCTCGGAGCAGATCCAGTACCAGGTGGACGATGCCGGCGCGCGGATACTGGTGACCGAGGAGGCTTTCGCGGACCGGGTCGAGGGGCTCACGGGCGTCGAGCACCTGATCGTCGTGGAGAGGGGCGGCGTGGAGGAGCATGCCGCCAAGGGCTTCGACTTCGATGCCGCATGGAAGGCGGTGGAGCCCGACGACCTGCTCACCCTGATCTACACCTCCGGTACCACCGGCCCGCCGAAGGGGGTTCAGCTGACGCACTCGAACCTGGTCTCCGGGATCAGGGGCTTCGATCAGGTGATCGAGTTCCCGAACGAGGGCCGCGTGATCTCGTGGCTCCCGATGGCCCACATCGCGGAGCGCTCGTGCTCCCACTATCTGCCGATGTTCGTGGGCTTCTCGACCACCTGCTGCCCGGATCCGCGCCAGGTGGTGGCCTACCTCCCGGAGGTGAGGCCGTCGTGGTTCTTTGCCGTGCCGCGCATCTGGGAGAAGCTGAAGGCGGCCATCCAGGCGGGCATCGAGGCGGAGGAGGACGCCGCGAAGAAACACGCTACGCAGTGGGCGCTCGATCTCGGCCTCCGCAAGGTGCGTGGCGAGGACGTCGGCGACGAATACGACAAGGCCGACGAGCTCGTGCTGTCGAAGATCCGCGCCCGGCTGGGGCTGGACCAGGTGGAGTCCGTGAACGTGGGCGCCGCGCCCACCCCACCCGAGGTGATCGAGTTCTTCCATGCCCTCGGCATCCCGCTGGCGGAGCTCTGGGGAATGTCCGAGACCACCGGCTACGGCGCATGCAACCCGCCCGAGAAGATCAAGATCGGGACCGTCGGACCGCCGGCACCCGGCGCCGAGATCAAGCTGGCCGACGACGGCGAGGTGCTGATCCGCGGTCCGTTCGTGATGCCCGGCTACCGCAATCAGCCGGAGCAGACCCGCGAGGCGATCGACGAGGACGGCTGGCTGCACAGCGGGGACATCGGCGAATTCGACCAGGACGGCTACCTCAAGCTCGTGGACCGCAAGAAGGAGCTGATCATCAGCGCGGGCGGCAAGAACATGTCGCCCGCGAACATCGAGGCGAAGCTGAAGGCGGCGAGTCCGGTGATCGGGCAGGCGATCGCGATCGGCGATGGGAAGCCCTACAACGTTGCGCTGGTGACACTCGATCCGGACGTCGCGCCGGCGTACGAGCAGCAGCACGGCCGGGACGCGCTGCTGGCCGAGGTTGAGCGCGGGATCAAGGCCGGCAACGAGCAACTCGCGCGCGTGGAGCAGGTGAAGAAGTTCAAGCTGCTCGACGAGGAGTGGGAGCCCGGCGGCGACGAGCTCACGCCCACGATGAAGCTGAAGCGCAAGCCGATCCACGAGAAGTACCGGAGCGAGATCGAGGAGCTGTACTCCTAGGCGCGCTCAGCGGCTACGGCGGGAGAACACGCCGATCCCACGCTCATACGAGACGTAGAGGTCGCGGCCGTCCGGAGACAGCGTGAGCGTCCAAGGAAGTCCGAGCCTGCGGGCCGCCGCACATGTGCGCGTGTCGCTCTCGAGACCCTTGCCCGCTGCGGCGCAGCCATTGCGTCCGGCCAGTTGCCACAGCGCGCCCGTGCGCCGGTCGCGATTGAGGACGACGACCGAGCGCGAGAAGGACGCCAATGCGTAGACGGTGCGCCCGTCGGGCGCAACGGCGAGCGCGTGCGCCCCTTCGAGAGCGCGTGCGTAGCTGCATCCGGCGCCGCCGCCGAGGCGCGCGCAGCCGCCCAGACTCCGAAGTGGCGTCAGGCGACCGCTCCGCTGTTCCCTGGTGAACCCTCCGACGGCCTTGTCGTAGTCGCCCATGTACACGGTGCCGCCGTCGGGGCTCGTGGCCAGGGCGTGGATGGACTGGGAGAACGGGCGCAGTGACATGCACCTATCGGCGTCGGGGTCCGGCTGCGGGTCGGATCGATCGGGCACGAAGTAGCAGCCCCGGCGACCCGCGACCAGCGCCAACAGCCCGGTCGCTGGATCTCGGGAGAACGCCTGATCTCCGGTGTAAACGTGCCGTCCGTCGGGTGCGAAGGTGATCACAGACGCGTCAGCGATCGGTGCGCACGGCGACGACGGCTCCCGGTCATGCTGCGCGCCGGGGCAGCCGACCGGATCGGGCGGGCGTACCCCGCCGGTGGTGGGCTCCACGTGCAGCATGGCGACGCGCGGGTCGAGCCCTCCATCGAGTCCCTCGGCGTCCAGATACAAGTGACGGCCGTCCGGCGCTGGTGCGATGGCGCCGGAGTCTCCGATGTACCTCCATGCCGTGCAGCCGTCCAGGCCCTCGGAATCGAGGCAACCCGTCTCGCCGGCCACTTCGCTCACCGTGCCGGTCGTGGGATCTCTGCGCAGCACCGAGAGCCCCGTTCGGGGCGGTGTCGACGAGGAGAACCTCTCCAACCAACTGATGTACAACGCCGTTCCATCGGGGGAGATGGCAATCCCCCGCGCGTCCCGCATCCGATCAGCGCGGGCGCAACCGTGTTCCCCCGTTACGGTCAGACAGCCCGAGGCACCGTCGAGCTGGGCAAGCACGCCGGTCCCGGGATCGCGTGAGAACGCGAGCACACCGCCTCCCCCAATGGTGTAGACGTGATTTCCGTCGGGGCTGACGAGCAGCGAGCGCCCACCGAGTGAGCCGCGTACAGGCGTGCACCCGCCACGCCCGCGGGCGGTAAGGCATCCGGCGGGCCCACGGAGCTGCCGGATAACGCCGTGCGTGGTGGGTGCACCGCTCGTCACCGTCATGTCGAAGCGCCTCGAGCCGGAACGGCAGGTTCGGGCGCCGCCGGCATCGATCCGCGGCACCCAGATGGTCGCCCGCAGCCTTCCCACGACGCCGGGGACAGCGTCCGAGCTGAAGGCGCCGCGCAGATCGAGGGAGGCCCGCCAGCGGCGCCCGTCACGCATTTTCGCGACTTCGCGGTGCACGCTGAAACGGCTCGCGCGTGCGCGGATGGGCGGCAGGGTGTAGGTCCACCAGGAGTAATAGCCCCGCGGACAGTCGACATACACCTTCAACCGCGGAAAGCGGACCACGCGCCTGTCGCGGGAAGCCGACAACGTGATCGGCTGGTCGAGAAAGCGTGCGAACGGCACGGGGAGGTCGATCCTGCCCTTGTACACGTCGCCCGTCGCGCCGTCGGCAACAGCAACGGGGCCCGCTGCGATTCCGACCAGGAACACAGACATGCCGCGCGCGACGCGCATAACGGAAGGATCGTACGCCCACGCTGGCCCCGCACCAATCGCTAGCTAGGCTTGGAGGCCGCAGATGGCCTCGAAGAAGCAGATCGACGTCGGTGGGGTGAAGATCGGCGGCGGTGCGCCGGTTGCGGTCCAGTCGATGACCAAGACGGAGACCGCTGACTTCGACGCCACCATGAAGCAGATCCACGCGATCGCCGAGGCGGGCGGGGATCTGGTGCGCTGCGCGGTCCCGCGCGACGACGATGTGCGGGCGCTCGAGCGCATCGTCCGCGAGTCGCCGATCCCGGTGATCGCCGACATCCACTTCAACTACACACTGGCCCTCAAGGCCATCGACGCCGGCGCGCACTGCATTCGCATCAACCCGGGCAACATCGGCGGCCACGACAAGGTCGGCCTGGTGGTGGACAGCGCGCGTGCGGCCGGGGTGCCGATGCGGATCGGCGTGAACTCCGGCTCGCTGCCCAAGCACCTGCACGAGCTCGAGCGCGAGAACGCCGTCGAGGCGCTCGTGGCCGCGGCGCTCGAGCACGTCGAGCTGATGGACAGGCTCGACTTCGAGGACTTCAAGGTCTCGATCAAGTCGACCAACGTGCCCAACACGATCGCCTCGAACAGGCTGCTCTCGCAGAAGATCGACAACCCGCTCCACCTCGGCATCACCGAGGCCGGCACGAAGTGGTCCGGCTCGCTGAAGTCGGCGGTCGGCCTCGGCACGCTGCTGGCCGACGGGGTCGGCGACACCATCCGCATCTCGCTCTCCACCTTCCACGCCGAGGAGGAGGTGAAGGTGGCCTGGGAGATCCTCAAGGCCCTGAAGCTGCGCGAGCGCGGTCCGGTGCTGATCGCGTGCCCCACCTGCGGCCGGCTCCAGTTCGACATGGACACGGTCGTGGCCGAGATCGAGGAGCGCCTGCGCCAGTACGACGACCCGATCGAGGTGGCGGTGCTGGGCTGCGCGGTGAACGGCATCGGCGAGGCCTCGCACGCCGACTTCGGCATCACCGGCGCCAAGAACGAGGGGCTGATCTTCGCCCACGGCAAGCCGCTCCGGAAGGTGCCTCAGGACGAGCTGGTGGACGCCCTCTTCCTCGAGATCGACAAGTCGATCGACCGGGGCTCGGTGCTGGTCGACGAGCGCGAGTCCGCCGAGGGCGCCGCCTGGCTCGAGCAGATCGAAGAGGAGAACGCGGACGAGCTGACGCCGGAGCGGATCGCCGCGATGGAGGCCGCCGCCGCGACGGAGGACGCGCTCGACAACGGGCAGTCGCTGCCCATGGCGGGCGCTCCCAAGGCCAAGCGGATCCCGCTCGACGAGGACGCCTCGCCGACGGCGGGACGCCGCTTCACGCGCGCCCCGGGTTAGCGGGCGCGCCCCGGGCTAGGCGGCGGCGCGCTGGGCCGGCTTGGGCGCGGCCGAGCGGGCGGGCGGGAAGCAGAGGCTCCGGTGGACCGCCGTCGGGCGATTCCCATCGAAGCGAACCAGGTACTGGTCGCTCTCCTCGAGCGGCTGATGGCAGACCTGGCAAATGGGGCGGGGCATCGCGGTCATGGCCTCAGCGAAATACTTCTCCATGTACCGGACGTTCCCTTGCAATGACCCTGCAAAACGCCTCTACCACCATCGGGTCGAACTGTGTCCCCGCGCAGTGCCGCAGCTCCCCAACTGCGTCAGTGTCGCTCACAGGATCGCGGTACGGGCGCTCGGTGGTCATGGCGTCGAAGGCGTCGCAGACGGCCACGACGCGGGCGCCGAGCGGGATCTCGTCCCCGCTCAGACCGTCGGGATAGCCGCCGCCGTCCCAGCGCTCGTGGCTCGAGCGCACGAGCCGGGCAACCGGCCGCAGCGCCGGCGCCGCGAGCAGGATGCGCTCGCCGATCAGCGGATGGCGGCGCATGAAGCTCCACTCGACCGGGTCGAGCGGGCCGGGCTTGTCGAGGATTGCGTCCGGAACCGCGATCTTCCCCAGGTCGTGGAGCTCGGCGGCCCGCGCCACCTCGTCGAGCCCCTCGGGGCCCATGTGCAGTTCGCGCCCGACCGCCAGCGCCAGCTCCCCGATGTCGCGGAGCCGGAGATGAAGGTCGGGGCGCCGCTCGGACAGAGTCCGCAGCAGAACGTCGCGGGACTGGCGGCCGGCCGACATGCGGCGTCCGCCCTTGCGCGCGTACATGCGCCGGTCGGCGAGCTGGAGTGCCTGCGTGGGCGTGGTGGCCTCCTCGGGCAGCAGCACGGATCCAAAGGAGCTGCTCACCTCAAAGCCCTCGCCGCGCTCGGTGAGAGCTGCGGAGCAGACAGGAAGCAGCTCGTCGATGCCGTCGCGCCCGGTGTGCACGAGCGCGCAGAACTCGTCACCCCCCAGGCGATAGGCGTGCCCGTTTGACCCGACGGCGTCCGCCAGGCGCGCCGCGAGCCGCGAGAGGAGCCCGTCGCCGGCGGGGTGGCCGAAGGCGTCGTTGTACTCCTTGAACCCGTCGAGGTCGAACAGCAGCAGAGCCCGCGGCGAGGCCAAGCTCGACAGCTCGAGCTGGAGCTCGAGGTCCGCCATCAGGCTGCGGCGGTTCTTCAGGCCGGTGAGCGAGTCGGTACGGGCCTCGGTATGGGTCTGGTCGAGAGCGCGCTGGTTCTCCAGGAAGGCGAGCGCCAGCCGGGCCAGCGCCAGCAGCAGCGCCCACGCCGCGAGGCTCACCGCGGCGGGGTTCACGCGCTCGAAGTGGTCGTACACGAGCAGCTGCACGGCCACGAGCCCGCAGACCACGGGCACGGCCATGATCAGCCAGTCCTGAATCGTGATCTTCTTCCGTGTCGGCTGCCACGCCGCCACGGCCACGAGCAGCGCGGAGGCCGGCCACGCGATGTCGAGCAGCGTGCCCTGCACGTACTGGTCCTTCGCGCTCTGCACCAGGTAGAGGCCATCGGCGAAAGCGGTGAACGCCAGACCGCCTCCGAGCAGGAGCCAGACCGCATCCGGTCGCCACCCGTTCAGGCCGAAGACGGCCACCACCAGCCCGAGCAGCAGCAGGTCGCCCACCGGATACGCGAGGTTCACCGCGATCTCCGCCGGGCCACCGCTGGTGGCATCCACGATCGGCTGGAACGCGAGCGTCGCGATCAGCGCGGCGAGCGTGAGCGCCGCGATGGCGCCGTCGAGCCAGAGGCTGCTGCGGAAGGTGTCGGTGCGCGAGCGGGCGAGCAGGAGCAGCGAGGTGTAGCTGGCGGGATAGAACGCCAGGTAGAGCACGTCGGCGGCCGACGGGTGGGGCCGGGTCGGATCGTCGGCGTAGACGAGCGTCCAGGTGACCTCGCCGGCCGCCCAGGCCAAGAGGCCGAGGCCCATCACGAGCCATGCCGCGCGCTCCTCACCGACCGCGATGGCACGCAGGGCGCAGATTGCCGCGGCGGCCACGATCAGGCCGCAGTAGACCCACTCCTGGAAGAGCTCGTCGAGCTCGGGAGAGCCCAGTCCGACCGCCGTGTGGGCCACGTATGCGAGCAGGGCAAGCCCAGTCAGTGCCGTTAGGGCACGCAAGCCGACTCTGAGCTTCGGTGACACATCCATAAATGGGGTACCTCGTCCTTGCGATCAGGATCGGCTTTGCGGGGGCGGAACATGAGGGCCAACTGATTAGACTCGCCCGCTCGTGACCCGGCTTTCCCGCTACTTCCTGCCCACCACGAGGGAGGCGCCCGCCGACGCGGAGGCGATCTCGCACAAGCTGATCGTGCGCGCCGGGCTCGCACGGCAGCTCAGCGCGGGCCTCTGGACCTACCTCCCGGCAGGCTGGCGCGCCCACCGGAGAGCCGAGCAGATCGTGCGCGAGGAGCTGGATGCGATCGGCGCGGGGGAGATGCTGATGCCGGTTCTCCA
>Ga0126306_10001629_pt1 | contig 12155 bp, 7 predicted proteins | sample Plot27_FD_92592 | JGI IMG/M metagenome (GOLD analysis project Ga0126306, IMG submission 92592) | Serpentine soil microbial communities from UC McLaughlin Reserve, CA, USA - Plot27 | ecosystem: Environmental > Terrestrial > Soil > Grasslands | place: USA: UC McLaughlin Reserve, Lake County...
CGCCTGGTACATGTGGCTGGTGCTGCACCTGGCCTACATCGTCGGGTTCCGCAGCCGGATCGCCGTGCTGGTCAACTGGATCTGGAGCTACCTCACCTACGACCGCCACGCCCGCATCATCGTGGCCGTCGAGCCGCAGCGCCGGGCCGCCCCGGCTCAGCCGGCCCCTTCGGCGCCGGCCTCCCCGGAGAGCTCCCGGGACCGGCCGGTGGTGGGGTAGCCGCCCCCGAGCTTGGCCGACACCTCGGCCATCTCCGGCCCGCCGAGGATCCGCGGGGTGAACGGCGGCGGCAGGCTGTGGGCCCGGAGCCAGATGTCGCAGACCCACTCCAGGTAGCGGGCGCGGTCGTAGGCGACCTCGATGCTGGGCCCGTAGGTCACCGCCCCGTGGTTGGCCAGCAGCACCCCGGAGCGGCCCTCGATGGCCGCCAGCACGTTGCCGGCCAGCTCCCGGCTGCCGAAGGTGGCATAGGGGGCGACCCGGATCGGGCCGCCCAGCACGGCCAGGATGTAGTGGATGGTGGGCAGCTCGTCGACCACGGTGGAGACGACCGTGGCCGCCGTCGAATGGGTGTGGACCACGGCCAGAGCGTCGGTGTGGCCGTAGATGAGCTGGTGGATGGGCAGCTCGCTGGTCGGGGCGAGGGGAGCGTCGACCGCGCCGCCGTCCAGGCGGTGGACGCCCACCAGCTCCGGGGTGAGGGTCTCGTAGGCGTGGCCGCTGGGGGTGACGGCGAGCAGGTCGCCGGCCCGGATGCTGAGGTTGCCCGAGGTCCCCACGACCAGGCGGTCGGCGGTCATCCGCCGTCCGTGGTCGGCGATCAGCCGGCGCTCGCTGGCCAGGAGCATGGGGGACCTCCGTGGTCGCACCCCGGTCAGGGGCGGGGGCCGAGGATCGGGCGGCCCCATCCTGGCAGTTCCATGCCGAGGCGGCCGGCCAGGGCGTTGGCGGTCGAGTCCATGGCGGCCGCCCGGCCCTGGTCGCCGGGCCGGTCGCGGCCGCGGAGCATGCCCGCGATGGCCTGGGCGGTCAGGGCCTGCCAGGGGCGGGCCCCGAGGCGCTCGTGGGCGGCCTGGGCGGTCCGCAGGTGCCCGAGGCTGTCCTCCCAGCGCCCGGCCGTCGCGGCCAGGATCCCCATGTGGTGGTCGGCCGCGCCCAGGTAGGTCTGGCCGGCGGCCAGGTGGTGCCCGGCCCAGGGCTTCAGCAGCGCCGACAGCCGGCCGGCGGCGGCGCCGTCGCCGAGCTGGGCGTAGGCACCGACCAGGGCGACCAGGCCGGTGGTGCCCGGCCGGCCGCCGGGGAACGCGGCCATCGCCCGGTCGAGCTCCCGGCGGGCTTCGGCGTCCCGTCCCTGCCCGGCGTAGGCCAGGGGCAGCAGCAGCGGCCAGGCGTCGGCCGCCCAGGCCTGCTGGCCGGCCAGGCGGTCCAGGAGCGCCTCCACCTGCCCGGGGCGGCCCTGGAGCCAGCGAAGGAACACCAGCTGGGCGCCGTGGGCCATGGCCGCGGCGGCGCCGATCGAGTGCCGGCCCAGCTCGTAGGCGTCCTCGGCCAGCCGCTCGCTGGCCGGGAAGTCGCCCCGGAGCATGGCCATGGCCGAGCGCAGCCGCAGCGACAGCCAGAGGTGGCGGGGGAGGTGGCGCTCCTGGGCGGCCCTGGCCTCCCGCTCGGTCAGCCGGTCGACCCCGTCCAGGTCGCCGGCGGCCAGCAGCGCGCCCGCCCGGGCCCGGCTTGCCTGGTAGGCCAGGTCGTGGTCGCCCAGCTCGGCGGCCAGGCGGTCGAGCTCGGCCGAGGCGGCCAGGGCGGCAGCCGGCCCGTCCGGCCGCAGGACGCCGGTCCAGGCCGTCTCCTCGTCGGCCAGGACCGCGACCAGGATCCGGCGGTCGCCCAGGCGGCGGGCCATGGCCACCGCCTCGGCGAACCCGGCCGGCGCCGGCTCCCCGGCCCCGGCACCGGGTGCTTCGGCCCCGAGGCGCCAGCCCACGGCCCGCCAGCCGGCCAGGCGGGCCAGCAGCAGGGCTCGGGTCGGGCTGTCGCCGGGCCCGGCGGCCTCCAGGGCCTCGCCGAGCAGGCCGACCGGGGCCGCCCGGTCGAGCTCCACCGACCAGAAGCCGGTCGGGCCGCCCAACCCGAGGGCGGCCCGGGCCAGGCCGTCGGCCGAGCCGGCGGCGCGGGCGGCGTCGGCCGCGCGCAGGTAGGCCTCGGTCGCCTTGCCGGCCTGGCCGGCCGCGGCCCAGGCGCCGGCCTGCCCACAGAGCAGCCGGCCACGGCGCTCCGGGTCGGCCCCGCCGCCGGCCCGCTCCAGGACGGCCAGGGCCTGGCCGTGGCGACGGGCGGCCTCCTCGTAGCGGTGCTCGGCCTGGGCCTGCTCGCCGGCCCGGCTGGCGTAGCCCGCCGCCCGGTCGGCGAACGGCGCCCCGGCGAGCGCGAAGTGGTCGGCCAGCTCCCCCAGGCGGCTGGTGCCGCCGGTGAGCTCCTCGAGGGCCTGGCCGGCCCGCCGGTGGGCCCGGGCCCGCTCGCCGGCCGGCAGCCGCCGGTACAGCAGGTCGCGGACGATCGGGTGGTGGAAGGCGTACCCCCCGGGCGGGCCCGGGCGCTCCTCCAGCAGCCCGGCCGTCACCGCCGTGTCCAGTGCCGCCAGCAGATCGTCCCAGCCGAGGTCGGCCACCCGCCGGAGGAGGGCCAGGTCGGCCCGCTGGCCGATCACGGCGGCGAGGCCGAGCACGTGCTCGACCGGCCCGCCCAGGCGGGCCAGGCGCTGGCCGACGACCCAGCGGACGCTCTCGGGCACGTCGTCGGCGGCCGGCCCGGCGGCGACCCCGGCGACGTCGCCGCCGTCGAGGCCGCCGGTCTCGGCCAGGTGCCGCAGCAGCTCCCCGACCAGGAACGGGTTGCCCCCGGTGCGCTCGCGGAGCACCTCGGCCAGGGCCTCGCCTCCCTGGCCGAGCGGCCGGGCGACGGCCGCCGTGGCCATCTCGGCGACCTCGCCGGCGCCGAGGCCCTCCAGCGTCACGAGCTCGGCCCCGGGGGCGCGGACCAGGTCGCCGAGGGCCGCGGTCAGCCTGGCCCGGGGTCGGCGCTCGTCGTTCCGGCAGGTCAGCACGATCAGCAGGCGGGCCGGGCGGCTGGCCGCGGCCAGCCTGCGCAGCAGCAGGAGGCTGGCCTCGTCGGCGCCGTGCAGGTCGTCGACCAGCAGCAGCAGCGGGGCGCTGACGGCCACCGCCTCCAGCAGCCCGGTGAGGGCCTCCAGGAGCAGGTAGGGGTCGCGGGGGTCGGCGGGCCCGGTGGGGGAGGCGGCTGGCAGGGCGGGCAGGCGCCAGGCCAGCTCGGGCCAGAACCGGACCAGCTCGGCCGCCCGGGGGCCGAGCAGGCCCCGCAGCCGCTCGGACGGGTAGGCGGCCAGGTGCCGCCCCACCGCCTCCCGCAGGGGCAGGTAGGGGACGCCCAGGTGCTGGTCGCAGCGCCCCGCCAGGACGACCGCCCGGTCCCGCTCGGCCAGGGCGGCCAGCTCGGTGGCCAGCCGGGTCTTGCCGATGCCGGCCTCGCCGGTCACCACCACGAGCCGGCGCCGCCCGGCCCGGGCCTCGTCCCAGGCCGCCTGGAGCCGGCGCAGCTCCGGCCGCCGGCCGACGAATCGGCCCGGGACCGGGGCGGGCGCCGGCGGGCCGTCGGCGGCCCCGGCGGCCGGCACCCGCGCGGCCGGCGGGGCCGGGGCCTCGACGGCCGGCTCGGCGTGGAGCAGCTCCAGGTAGGCCGCCTCCAGCTCGGGGGACGGCCCGACCCCGAGCTCGTCGGCCAGCACCCGGCGGTAGCGGTCGTAGACCCGCAGCGCCTCCCCCCGGTCGCCGGCGGCGCGGTGGGCGGCCAGCAGCCGCCGGTAGGCCGAGTCCCGGAACGGCTCCAGGGCGACCAGGTCGGCGGCCGGGCCGACGGCCAGCGGGGCCTGCCCGGCCGCCAGGTGGGCGTCGACCTGCAGCTCCAGGCAGCTGGCCAGCAGCTGGTGGAGGGCGGCGCGCCGGCCCTCGACCCAGGCATTCTCGTGGCCGGGCAGCAGCGGCCGCCCGGCGATCGTCCGGGCCCGCCCGGCCGCGGCCAGGGCCCGGTCCAGCTGACCGGCGCCGAGCGCCCGCCGGGCCGCCTCGGCCTCGCCCTGGGCCAGCTCGATGTCGACCGCCGTGTCGCCGGGCAGGGCCAGCCGGTAGCAGCCGGACGAGCTGGTCAGGGTGTCGGCCGGGGGCAGGCCGAGCAGGTCCAGGAAGTCCCTGACCTTGCTGACGACCCCGCGGAGGGCCGGCCGCCAGGTGGGCGGGAGGGCCCCGCCCCACACCGCCTCGGCCAGCTCCTCGGACGGCACCGGCCGGTCGCGCTCGGTCACCAGGTAGGCGAACACCATCGGCGCCTGCCGTCCCGGCAGGTCGGTGGCGTCGGCCCGGTTGCCGTCGGCCTCGGCCGCCAGCTGGCCGGTGAGGGTGATCTCCAGGGACATGGGATTGCGCCCACCTTGCGCTTGCCTTGCGTCCCCCCTCCTACAGTTTCCCGGGCTGTCAATAGCAAGGCGAGTGGGGGGTTCGGGCGAGCCGGGAGTTGCTCACGGACGCGACGGGCACGAATGACACGACGGCGCTGCTCGCCACCAGTCGGATGGTGCCGGTGCCGCGCTGGCGGCCGGTGACCCGTCAGCGGCTGCTGGGTCTGCTGGACGAGGGGACCAAGGGGCCGCTGACCCTGCTGGCCGCGCCGGCCGGGTACGGCAAGACCCTCCTGCTGACCTCGTGGGCCACGGGGGCGGGGCCGCCGGGCCCGGTGGCCTGGGTGCGGGCCGGTTCGGGCGACCAGCACCCGCCGCGGTTCTGGGCCCAGGTGCTGGCCGCGCTGCAGGGGACCGATGCCCTGCCGCCGGACGGGCTGCTGGCCGGCCTCGACCCACAGGCCGAGATCGGCGACAGCTTCCTGCGTGCCGTCGTCGGCGGACTGCTGGAGCTCGACCGCCCGGTGGTGCTGATCCTCGACGACCTGCACGAGGCGGGCGGCCCGGCGGTGATGGGCCAGCTCCGGTTCCTGCTCCGGCACGCCCCCTCCCAGCTCCGCCTGGTCGTGTCCAGCCGGGCCGACCCGCCGCTGGCCCTGCACCGGCTGCGAGTGGCCGGCCAGCTCACCGAGGTCCGCGAGGCCGACCTGGCCTTCTCGCTGGAGGAGGCGGTGGCGCTGCTGGCCGACCACGGGGTCGAGCTGTCCAGGGCCGAGCTGGAGTCGCTGTGGCGGCGGACCGAGGGCTGGGCGGCCGGGCTGCGGCTGGCCGCCCTGTCGCTGCAGCAGCATCCCCAGCCGGGCCGGTTCGTGGCCGAGCTGGCCGGTGACGACCGCGCCATCGCCGGCTACCTGGTCGAGGAGGTCCTGGCCGTCCAGCCTCCCGAGCTGCGGGCGTTCCTGCTCCGGACGTCGGTGGCCGACCGCCTCTGCGGGGACCTGGCCGACGCGCTGACCGGCGGCTCGGACGGGGCCAGGGTCCTGGCCCGGCTGGAGCGCGAGCATGTGTTCACCTCGGCCAGCGGCCCGACCCGGGCCTGGTACCGCTACCACCCGCTGTTCGCCGAGCTGCTCCGGGCCGAGCTGCGCTACGGGCACGCCGCCGAGCTGCCGGACCTGCACCGCCGGGCCGCCACCTGGCACGCCGACACCGGCCGGCCGGTGCCCGCGGTCCGCCACGCCCTGGCCGCCGGGGACGTCGACCAGGCGGCCGGCCTGCTCATCCGGGCCTGGCCGTCACTGCTGGCCGACGGTCAGGCGGCGGTGCTCGGCGAGCTGATCTCGGCGCTGCCCGGCGAGCGGGTGCGGACCTCTCCGGAGCTGGCCGTGGTCGCCGCCCTCAGCCGGCTGGCCATGGGCGAGCTGGAGGAGGCCGACGCCTGGCTGGGGCTGGCCGCGGCCGCCGAGCCGCGGTTCGCCGGCCCGGCCGGCGGCCTGGGGGCGGCGATGGGCCTGGCCGGGCTGTACCGGGCGCGGCTGGCCGGCGAGGTGGCCGATGCCGGACCGGCGGCCCGGGCCCTGCTGGCCGCCGACCAGGCCGTGGCCGTCGAGGGGAGCGGTGCCGGCGACGACCAGCGGACCCTCACCCATGCCCTGCTCGGCACCGCCCAGCTGTGGAGCGGCCGGCTGGAGGAGGCCGCGGCCAACCTGGAGCAGGCCCTGGCCGACGCGGTCCGGACCGGCCGCCAGGTCTTCGTGGTCGCCGCCACCGCCAACCTGGCCCTGCTGGAGGCGCTCAGGGGACGCCTCGGCCGGGCCGACGAGCTGACCCGGCTGGCCGCCGAGCAGGCCCGGAGAGCCGGCTGGACGGCCGGCCCCCAGCTGGCCTGCGCCCACCTGGCCACCGCCCTGTCCGCCTACCACCGCGACGACCTGGCCGCCGCCTCGGCCGCCCTCGACCGCACGACCCGGGCCGCCCTCCCCGGCGACCGGCCGGTGCGGCTGGCCACGGCCGTCCTTGGCGCCTGGGTGGCCGCCGGGTCGGGTTCGGGCGAGGCCGAGCGCGCCCTGGACCGCCTGGACGGCGCCGAGCGGGCGACCAGCGGCCGGTCGCCCCGGCTGCTGGCGGCCGCGGTCAGGGCGGCCAGGGCCAAGCTGCTGGCCGCGACCGGCGACGAGCAGGCGGCGGTGGCCGCGCTCGGCCCCGGCGACCGGCGCCGGCCGCCGGTCGAGGCGGTGGTGCTGGCCCGGCTCCAGCTCGCCCAGGGCGACCCCGCGGCCGCCGTCCGTACCCTGGCCCCGGTGCTGGCCGCCGAGCCGGGGGAGCCCGCGCCCGAGCCTCCGCTGGTCATCGAGGCCTACCTGCTGCGGGCGGTCGCCGACCAGGAGCTGGGCGACCACACGGCCGCCGTCGGCTGGCTGCGGCGGGCCCTCGACCTGGCCGCGCCCGAGGGCTACCGGCGCGTGTTCGTCGAGGGCGGGGCGCCGGTGCGGCCGCTGCTCGCCGACCACCTGCACTGGGACAGCACCCACCACCTGCTGGTGGGCGCGCTGCTGGAGCGGCTCCGGGCGGCCGAGCCCGCCGGCCCGGCCGGCGGGCGCCCGGCCGCCCCGGCGGCGCTGGTGGTGCCGCTCAGCGAACGCGAGCAGGTGGTGCTGCGCTACCTCTCCAGCCGGCTGTCGGCCGGCGAGATCGCCGACGAGCTGTATGTCTCCCTCAACACCGTCAAGACCCACATCAAGAGCATCTACCGCAAGCTCGACACCAACCGGCGCTGGGACGCCGTCAAGCGGGCCCGCCAGCTCCAGCTGCTCTGATCAGACGGCCGGCCGCTCCTGGTCGAGGCGCCGCCCGAGCCCGCGCAGGTCGAAGGCGGCGAACAGCTCGGTGAAGCCGTAGAAGACGGCGTAGATGCCGACCAGGTTGACGAACACGATCAGCGACCGGCCCGGGTAGCCGGCGGCCCAGATGCCGAGCAGCAGCTCCAGGATCCCCAGGATCAGCGTCACCCACCAGTAGGGCCGGCCGTGGTTGGAGAAGGCGGCGACGATGTCGATGATGCCCTTGAAGACCAGGAACCAGGCCAGCACGACCGAGATCACCAGCAGCGTCCGGCCCGGCCAGACGAAGGCGATGATCCCGGCGATGACCGAGAGGGCGCCGCCGATGATGTAGAGCCAGCGCCAGCCTCCCTCGGCCCGGCCGGAGGTCAGGACCTGGTTGATCCCGGTCATGATGAAGGTGACCCCGGCGAAGATGGCCAGGGCGAGCAGGCTGCCCACGTTGTAGGACAGCACGAACATGCCGAACAGGATCCAGAGGATCCCGAGGATCAGGAACAGCCACCAGGCCCGGGTCACCCCGCGGATGGCGTCCCGGGACCCGAGACCGGCCACGCGGTCGGGCATCGGCAGGTCGCTCATGGTGTCTCCCTTCAGAACAGGACGGCGATGCCGTCACCGACGAGCTTGAAGCCGAAGACCAGGAACAGCACGGCCATGATGGCGGCGTTGTGGTCGCCGGACCAGGTCTTCCAGGCGTCCAGGGTCCGGGCCGCGCGCTCACCGGCCACAAGATAGACGATCAGCGGAGCAAGCACACCGGCGGACCCGATCACCACGAACACGGCCAGGGTGACGGCCTGCTCCCCGCCGGCCAGCCCGGCCCCGGCGATGGTGGCCGCGGCGGCGATGGTCAGGCCGGCGTTCTTGGGGTTGACCCCCGACAGGAGGGCGCCAAGGCCGAGCGCCCCGCCGGGCTTGAGCTTGTCCAGGCCGGCCATCCACTTGGGCAGCTCCGGGGCCGCCCCCTCGGCGGGCCGGCCCCGCCACTGCCGCGCCGCCAGCAGCAGCGCCAGCACGCCCAGCAGCAGCTTCAGCCAGCCGGTCCAGGCGGCCGGGGTGCCGTCGTCCGACGGGTCGGCCGGCCCGGCCAGCAGCAGCACCACCGTGCCGAGGATGCTCAGGCCGGCCAGCCAGCCGATGCCGAACAGGCTGCCGTTGACCCGGCCGCGCGGGGTGGTCAGGACCAGGATCATGGCCACGATCGGCAGGGGGCTGACGGCGACCCCGGCGGCCAGGCCGAGGACGTCACCGATGGCCGCGCCCATACCACCCCTTCCGGTTGTCGACGAGCAGACGATGCCGGTCGCCGGGGTGAGCCGTCCTCACCCTCGCCGGGTGAATCACCCCGTTCGGGTGACGTGCGGTCACCCCGGGTGACGGCACCATCGGGGACAGCCGCCGGACCGCTCGTCGAGGAGGGTGCGCGTGCCTCGTGAGGAAGCCAGCTACGAGATCCGCGTCAGGGGACGCCTGAGCGACTCGCTGATGGCCGCCTTCGAGGGCATGCGGGCGTCGGTGGAACCGGTGGAGACGGTGATCCACGGCCCGGTCCAGGACCAGGCGGCCCTGTACGGGCTGCTGGACCAGATCCAGGCCCTCGGCCTGGAGCTGATCGAGGTCCGGCGGCTCCCGGACGCGCCCGAGGTCCCCCGGCCAGAGTGAGCGGTCGTGGCCAGCCCCCTGACCGGCCATCAGGCTGAGACGTCACCGGCCGCGTCCTCGACGCTCCGGTACAGGTGGGCGCGGCCGACGGTGTCGGCCAGGCCGCTGCGGACCAGCATCTCCAGCGGGCCGGCGCGGACCCCGGCCAGCCACAGCGCCACTCCCCGGGCGCCCAGCTCGTGGTGGATCGAGGCGAGCACGTCCACGCTCTCGATGTCGAGCTCGGGGGTGAACGACAGGTCGAGCAGGACCACCCTGACCGGCGGGTCGGCGTCGCGGACCTGGTCACGGATGCCGTTGCGGAGGCGCTTGGCGTTGATGAACAGCAGCGGCGCGTTCAGCCGGTAGACCAGTAGCCCAGGCTCGGTCCGGGCCTCCGGGGCGTGCTCGAGGGCGACGTAGGCGGTGGTGCCGGGCACGCGCCCCAGCACCGAGCCGCTGGGGCGGCTGGTCTTGATCAGGAACTCCCCGACGGAGACGACCACGGCCACGATCAACCCCTGGAGCACGCCAAGGGCGAGCACGGCGACCATGGCCACCAGGGCGACGACGAAGCTGTCGCGGCGCAGGCGACGGATCCGCTCCATGGCGGCCAGGTTGAGGAACCCGATCACGGCGCTGATGACGACCGCCCCAAGGGCCGCCTGGGGCAGGTCCCGGAACAGCGGCAGCAGGGCGATGGCGGTGACCACCGTCAGGCCGGCCACCAGCAGGGACACCAGCTGGGTGTGGGCCCCGGCGCGGTCGTTGGCGGCCGTCTGGCTGGCCCCGCCGCCGGTGATGAAGCCCTGGAACAGGCCGGAGAGGATGTTGGCGATCCCGACCGCGCGCAGCTCGTGGTCGGGATCGACGTCGTAGCCGTGCTCGTTGGCCATGGACTCGGCCACGGTGGCGCTCTCGGCGTAGCCGATGATGGCCACGGCGGCCGCCCCCGGCAGCAGCCCCAGCAGGTCGTGCCAGCCCAGCCACGGGATCGCCGGCACGGGGAAGGCGCCCTCGACCGAGCCGATGACCTCGACCCCCCGGCTGGTCAGGTCGCCCAGCGCGACCAGCGCGATCCCGGCCACGACCACGGCCAGGGCGGCGGGCACGGCGGGCGCGACCCGCTTCAGGCCGAGCAGGGCGGCCAGGCTGCCCAGCCCGATGGCGGCCGTCCAGGGGTTGGTGTCGCCCAGGCGGCCCAGCAGGCCGGCGGCCTGGCCGAAGAAGTCGCCGTCGCCGGAGGGCACCCCCAGCAGCTTGGGCAGCTGGCCGACGATGATGGTCAGCCCCAGGCCGAACATGAAGCCGACCTGGACCCCGGCGGCGATGAAGCGCGACACGAAGCCCATCCGCAGCAGGCCGAGCCCGATCAGGACGACCCCGACCAGCAGGGCCAGGGCGGCCGAGGCGACGGCGTAGCGCTCCGGGTCGGCGAGGGCGACCGGGGCCACGATCGCCGCCGAGATGGCCGCCGTCGAGGAGGTGGGGCTGACGATCAGCTGGCGGCAGGTCCCGAACAGGCCGTAGCCGAGCAGCCCGGCGAAGGCGGCGAACAGCCCGGCCTGGGGTGGCAGCCCGGCGATCTGGCCGTAGGCGATCGCCTGCGGCACCACCAGCGCCCAGGTGGTGAGGGCGGCGACGACGTCCCCACGCAGCCAGGCCCGCCGGTAGTGCCGCAGCCAGTCGACCGCCGGCACCGGCGCCCGCTAGTCGCGGGCCATGGCCGCGTGGAGGTGGCGTTCGAGGTCCACGTAGCCGTCGTCGCCGACGTCGAACACGACCTTGACGATCCGGCCGCCGGTGAACCCGAACTTGGGCGTGTACTCGCTGGAGACGGCGTCGCCGCCGTCGTAGCCGATGCAGAGGCCCTCGCCGCACAGGCTGTAGCGCGACGCGATCGTCCGGAACTCGCCGGCGGCCACGATCTGGTCGTCGACGTGCAGCTTGAGCTGCCCGTAGGCCTCGTGGTGCCCGCCCATGCGCTCCTTGGTGAACTCGACGCCGACGATGTGGGTCCCGGAGGCCGGCGCGTCGGCGACCAGCCGCTGCTCGGGCGGGATGCCGAGGAAGTTGTAGACGTAGGTGAGCCTGCCGTCCTTGACGAACAGCGAGTAGCCGCCGAAGCGCGAGCCCTGGGCGAAGATCACCCCTTGGGAGTCGCCGGTGAGCTCGACCTCGGCCAGGATCTTGTGGGAGACGTTGATGGTGTTGGCGGCCGACGCCTCCGGGACCTCCGAGGTGCCCGGGTAGTAGGTGTACTGGCCGCTGGCGGGCACGGCCACGGTGTACTCGAGGGCTCGGAACTCGAAGATGCCGAGGTCGTTGAGGGGCAGGACGTCGTACTTCCTCGCCTCCTCGAGCCACAGGTCGGTGAGCTCGCGGAGCTTCTCGGGGTGCTCGGCGGCCAGGTCGTGGGCCTCGCTGCGGTCGGCGTCGGTGTGGAACAGCTGCCAGCGGTCCTGGTCGAACCGGCCCAGGTTGATCGGGACCGGGCCGTGCTCGGCGACCGCCTTCCAGCCCTTGTGCCAGATGCCCCGGGTGCCGAGCATCTCGTAGTACTGGGTCTCCTTGGTGGTGGGGGCGCCGGCCGCGTCGAAGCTGTAGCGCATCGACACCCCGGGCAGCGGCGTCTGTCGGTGGCCGTCGACGACCTCCGGCATCTGGACGCCGCAGCACTCCAGGATCGTCGGGACGACGTCGGTGCAGTGGTGGTACTGCTGGCGGACCTCGCCCCTGGCCTGGAAGCCGGCCGGCCAGTGGATCACCAGCGGGTCGCAGACGCCCCCCTGGTAGCTGTAGCGCTTGAACATCCGGTACGGGGTCGAGAAGGCCACCGCCCAGCCGGTCGGGTAGTGGTTGTAGGTCGCGGGCGTCCCCAGCTCGTCGATCAGGGCCAGGTTGTCCTCGGTGGTGTCGGGCCAGGCGTTGAAGAACTTGTTCTCGTTGACCGAGCCGTTGGGGCTGCCCTCCCCGGAGGCGCCGTTGTCGGCGGCGTAGAGGATCAGCGTGTTCTCGAGCTGGCCCGACTCCTCCAGGTAGTCGACGATCCGGCCGACCTGGGCGTCGGTGTACTCCGAGAAGGCGGCGTAGACCTCGGCCATGCGCGAGAACAGCCGCTTCTCGTCGTCCGACAGCGAGTCCCAGGGCCGGACCGCGTCCCCCTCGCTGAAGGTGCCCGAGGCCATCGGGTTGATCGGGTCAG
>Ga0126306_10001630_pt1 | contig 12155 bp, 8 predicted proteins | sample Plot27_FD_92592 | JGI IMG/M metagenome (GOLD analysis project Ga0126306, IMG submission 92592) | Serpentine soil microbial communities from UC McLaughlin Reserve, CA, USA - Plot27 | ecosystem: Environmental > Terrestrial > Soil > Grasslands | place: USA: UC McLaughlin Reserve, Lake County...
ATTTCTGCCAAGTATTATTTGATAGAAAAATGGAGATCGTGCAGGGAAAGGGCAGAAAGGGAAAAATAAATTTTATAATCTTATTTCCATCCTTACGATCTCATAGATCTCTAACAATAGACTTATTGAAGTATACCACCAGACTAAATCATAAAACTATTGCATTTAACAATTCTCATCTAGGCTCTGAGCTATTGGCATTTTATGCATCCAAACAGGGTGTAAAAATAATGGTCCATCGAGCTGGAATTTTGCCAACAATTCGAAAATTTGTTGAGAATTCATTTAGACGAGGAGAATTACATGCTATTTCTGCAACTCCCACATTGGAGCTTGGCATAGACATTGGTGATGTGGATGCGATCATATCAAATATTGTTCCCATTAATAGACTTACGCAAAGACTTGGCAGAGCAGCAAGAAGAGGGCAACTAGGATATGCCTTCTTAGCGCTTGGCAATGATCCTATAAGTCAATATTATAAATTTCATCCAGACGATTATCTTGCTGACGAAGAACATGCATATACTGATCCTTCGAACCCTATTGTAGAAGAATACCAGGTCCTTGCGATGACTTGTGATAGGCCTATATCCATGTTCGAATCACATGGTGCATGGAATACGATTCAAAAACTGATTTCAAAAAATCTGGTTAAAGTAGTTAATGAGAAATTTATGCCAGACTATAAGAAAGCGATTGAAGTATTACACAATTACAATATACGCGGAATAGGGAGCAACGTTGACATAATTTTTCATAAGAAAATAGTTGGAGAACGTTCGCTGCCTCAGGCTCTTGAGGAACTTCATGTAAATGCTATTTATTTTTTATCTGGAAGGAGATACCAAGTCAAAAAGTTGCATTGGAAGAAAGAGAGCAGACAACAGCATTACGCTGAACTTATCCAAATCCCAAATGACTATCCATATTATACTAAAGCAATTGTTGACGAATGGCCGAGTGTCAGACAAATTTATGATAAGAAGAAAGTATTTGGAATAGAGGTTAAATATTGTTCTCTAAAAATCCTTAAGAGAATTTTGGGCTATTCCAATATAGAAATTGGACAAGAAGCAACGCAAGGTAAGAAAGTAATGCTTGAAAATCCTCTAGAGTTTGAATTCCTTACAAAAGGCTTTCTGTTCAGGGCTCCTAGACCGCTCAACAATATAATTAAGGCTACTGATGAACAATACATAGAAATAAGAGGTTATCATGCCTCGGAACATATCATAATAGAAGGAAGCGGCATGATAACTGGAGGAGCACCGCAAGATTTAGCTGGAATATCGCTAGGATCTTCTGGTTATATATATGTCTATGATGGAAGTATTGGAGGAAATGGCGCTAGTAAAGTGATCTATGATAAACTTGATTCTGTTCTATCAAGGGCATTACGAATTCTGTCCGAATGTCCATGTAAAAGTGAAAGCGGATGTCCTCGCTGTACATACTCATACAGATGCGGAAATAATAATGAGTATTTGCATAAAGATGCAGCAATAGAAATTTTGAATAGAGTAGTCGAAGGAGAGAGAACAGAGATAGATGACGAGGATGCTCATCTTGATCGTGCTTTGGTTTAAGTATTCTGAAGATTTCAGATATATATCCATATATATCGCTATATATCCCTATATATCCACACATACATACTATATGCTATACTAGATCTGAATGCTAATAAATAGAGGACTAGAGCCATTACCAGTACTACTAATTCAGACCTTTAGACTTTCTGACTGATATTTTTCGCATACACCTAAAACTTACTCTAATCATTAGCTTTCTGCTCCAATTTATCATTTGAAAAACTGTATTAACATAATTTTGTTTTTTCTATGTGATCGAAAGAGAGCAAACTATCATAAATGACCTCACCCTCATTTATCTAAAATTATATCAAGTATCTAAAATCATACTCAGGAAAATCTTCTAACTCTATATATCGGTCATGGATTTTTTGACTACTATATATTATATTATTAGCATCATTATCTCGCCTACACTGTAGTAATGGAGGTTTTGTCTGGGCTCCGCTGTTTTTAATGTATAACTGCAACTTCTTTTGATAGGTTCTTAATCATCTTTTTTATTTTCAGTTTTTTGATTTAATTATATATAGTAAATAGAATATGATGACTTCATCTTTGCTATAACCATCTAGTTCTAAAGTTATTAATCGCCGCGGCATATGTGCGCACGGTCCCTAGTATATGATAACGACATTAATGACAAATGGTTCGAGCTCCTATTTCATTATTCATTTAAGTATTCAATACCAGACGAAGAAATAACAAATGCGAAAAAATCTAAAACCCAATTCTACCAAATATAGAATCAGTATTCATAACGATGCTACACTCTCTTTTGTTTACCTATGGCTGGTAAGATCTATCGAATAATCCTGACTGGCCATAGAAAATTTATTCAAATTATTCCTTCATTTACCTAATAAAATATATCTTCAGCCATCTTATGACATATCCTATGTTGTGAACTAGTATATGGATTATCATATGACGAACCTTTAGTATTTTTGAACCATTATATTGATAGATAAATCAATAGTATCACAGGATGCATTATTTGCAATGTCAATTTTTCTTGTTGACCATTTTAAATCATCTGATCCTGCAGTGGTGTTACTTTATTTATGCTCACATACAGCACAATTTCTGGCCGAAATCAGAGCTATTTTATAACCCATATTCTCAAATCACCATCATATAGTATGCCATCTTTGATACCAAAGAAAGCTGAATCACAACAGACACAAATATTAACAATTTTGGGTAAGGTTTAAGAATGGTAGTAAATGCTTATTATTTTGTATAATGTAGATGGAATCTTCTGTTTCTGCTATTACTAATTCTAGTATTATAGCTAATGTAAAATGGAGTACTCTTGAACATAGGGGCGTAGCATTTCCTCCAGAATATCAGTCACGAGGTATAGGTATTGTTATTCGAGGTGAAAGATTAATTCTAAACCACGACCAAGAGGAATTAATCTATGCGTGGGCAAAGAAAAAGAATACACATTACATCCAAGATCCCATTTTTCAATCGAACTTTCTAATCGATCTCAGAGCGTTATTGCCTGAGAAGTTCCGAAGTATTGATTTTATAAATGATATTGATTTTTCTGAAGCATTTAGACTTGTCGACCATGAAAATACCATAAAAGAAGCAGAGATACAAAGAATAAAGAATCTTCCCAAAGACGAGAGAAGGAAAATATCTTTACACAAAAAAGAAGAAAGAGAAAGGCTCAAGGCCATCTACGGTAAGGCAATTGTGGATGGTGTAGAAGTAGAAATTGCCAATTGGCTAGTTGAGCCTCCTGGCTTATTCATGGGAAGAGGCCAGCATCCATTACGTGGCAAATGGAAGCCACGAGTAAGAGCTCAAGATGTCATCCTTAATCTAGGGGAAAACGCTCCTGTTCCAGAAGGCGCTTGGAAAGATATCGTCCACGATCACTCATCCACATGGCTCGCTACATGGATTGAGAAAATAACTGGCAAGAGAAAATATGTATGGCTTCATGATTCAGCTGTACTTAGACAGAGTAATGACAAAGAAAAATATGACAAAGCAAAGAAACTAGAAAAATATATTGGCAAAGTACAAAAGCAAATTATCGGGATAATGCTTAATTCTAATAACATAAATCAAAAGAAGGTGGCCACAGTATGTTATCTGATTTTCAAACTTGCAATGCGGGTTGGGGACGAAAAAGATCCTGACGAAGCTGATACAGTAGGTGCATCTACCCTGCGAGTGGAACATATTAAATTTCCAGAGAAGAACGGTAAGCAATTAATAGAATTTAATTTCCTGGGAAAAGATAGTGTTCCTTGGCAAAAAACTCTTCAAGTTAATTCTCAGGATACCAGAGGGCTTTACAATAATCTCAAATTGTTTATGAATGGGAAGGAACATACTTCACCAATTTTTGATAGGATTACTTCTAGCAAGGTCAATATATTTCTGCGAAGCATTGATACAAAAAATGTCCCAGGATTGACGGCAAAGGTCTTTAGAACATATATTGCTACAAAAACGGTCAAAGAAGAACTTTCAGATCCAAAGATAAGGGTAGATAAGAATTCATCAGAAATAGAAAAAATCTATGTTATGAAAATGGCAAACCTAAAAGCTGCAATTACATGCAATCATAAAAAAGGGATAGATCCAAAGAATCCTGCAAGTAGAAAAGCATTAGAGAAATTTGAAGAGGCTCTGAGAAACAAGGAAGAGTCTATCAAAAGGATTCGATCTGATATTGCAGCAAAGAAGTGGAAGACAGAGATTCAGAAAAGGAGACTCGAAGACAGATTAGAAAAGCTAGAAATGCATCTTAAACTACAGAAAGAGACTCGTGATTATAACCTTGGAACCTCCCTGAGAAATTATATTGATCCACGTGTAATGAGGGCTTGGTTAAATTATGTACAGCTTGACTGGAGGAAGATTTATACTACTACTCTTCAACGCAAGTTCAAATGGGTTGATGATTATTCTAACAACAAGTTAAAAGAATTTTATCCAATTAGAGAAGAGATCCCACTCCAAGAAATGAAAATAGTACATAACGAGAGTTGAAAGATCTCATATTTGTTTGAGAACACCACTATAAGATAAACAAGAAGTATAATTCTTCTCTAAGGTCTCAATTGTCGCATCATCCTAATTGTATGAAAATTGGAATTTTGATCAATTTATGCTAATTCTTTAGGTTCTTGGCATTCTTCCTGAGGATGACGGGAATCAATTTAATTTTTGATCTTGCTTTCCCTTGTCTAATAATAGAAATTTATCTATAGTAGTGAGAATAGTTCAACTGATTTTAGTGTCTTTTATATCACTAGAAGTATGCAGAAAGGAATAGTGATGAGAGATCTTAGTTGATTATTTAAAAAATAAATAAATATAAATGAATCACCGTGACTATCTAATTATAGTAACCCTGTAGAACAATTTCTAATAAATCACAAAGATATAGCTTTTATCAAGACATGTTGATATGCCAGTCGTACCTCTTAGTAGGAAGCATGAAACAATCTATGCAATTTTGCTCATAACTTTGAAATTGTCTCCATTATTAGATGAAGCCTTACTTTTCTTGTTTAGTCATATTTTATTAGAACAATCAACGTCAATTCCATTATCAGTCATGCCTTTAGGTTCATAAATTGTTGTACATAACTATAGCAAAGCACTCCTGATGTAGCAGTATTATTACTCAGAAGTTCTGTAGATATTATGCAATATATTAAGAAAATTCAAGGTATGAGAAGCCTAATTTCAATATTTATATCAAGTGAATAAAGGGTAAGGCTCTTAATTTTGCTTCTTAAACAGCATGGAGGAAGTAACCGAAATTAAAGGCAGAATCCGAAGCTAGACAAAGATCAACTATAAATAAATGAACTTAGTTTTCTTTCATTGTGAAAGACCCGTCTTATGTTCCAGATAATATTACTTCACTTCTATCTTCTCCTATCGAGATCGTATTAAATACCAACGTAGTTATTCTTGAAAGCGATAGGTTTGTTGACGAAGCAACTAAACTTATGAAGGATAGAAACACACGGAGTGTCCTTGCTTCACATAATGGAGAAGTTATCGGTATATTAAGTAAGACAGATATACTTTTCAAAGTCATTTCTCAAGGGAGAAATCCAACGAAAATTAGACTTCGTGAAATTATGACAAGCCCTGTACTTGCTGTTGATCCTAAAACATCTGTACAAGAAGCACTTTCTATTATGGATAAACATGATGTAAGACAGATAATAGTTAGTTCAAATGCAGCCGTTCTTGGTATTGTTTCCAGGGATGATATATTTGAAAAGATTCAGATGGCAACTATCTCTACAGCAGATACCGCACTTCGAGGAACACCAGTTTGTATAATAAATCCAAAAGCTATTGTCTACATGAAAGATACAAGCTCATCTAACTTGACTTGTCCATACTGTGAATCTCCATTTGACACAAAAGAGGCCTTGTCAAAACATATAGATAGACTTCATGCAGGAACAGGTATACTTGAAGGTGATATGCGACGTATGTTTGAATAGATTATATTATGTCATAAGAGAATTCTGAATGCGAAACGCTGCTGAGCTTGCCGGGGTAGCTCAGCATGGTTAGAGCGTTCGACTCATAATCGAAAGGTCGCGGGCTCGAATCCCGCCTCCGGCATTTTCTTTTTTGGGCCTCCAATTCAAATGTAACAATATTGAAGCTTAGTATAATGTACAAGTTTTGTCTTTTAAAATGACCAATAATATCCCATTGATATATATATAATAGTTAAATTACTAGCCAAAAACGAAAAATGCAAACATTTTGACAATCATTGTATATTTTAATGAGTAGATGGATATAATGTGTAAGAGTCATAAATTACAATTATTAAGAGTATTTGACATTATTAAAAAAATTAACAAAAAATATTAATAGACAGAGCAATAATAAGACTATTCTCATCTACTTATAATACTGTGAGATGGTCGTTTAGTTATATAAAGGAATAATTTCAGTGCCGTCTAAACATTATATTTTGGTGACCTAATGCAAAGCAAGAAAATGGATATCTACAATGCGATGTTCCTCTCTTATTGTCTTTCTTATTGGCTTTAGAAGCATAAGTACATATCATTAACTAGTATATACTGATTATTTTATTGTATGACAGAACATAAAAATCCAGTACCTACAGTTGACATTATTTTGCAAAAGGACTCTAATATCTTGCTTGTAAAAAGAAAAAAAGATCCATTTAAGGATCATCTTGCTTTACCTGGTGGCTTGGTAAATGTTGGCGAAAAAGTAGAAGACGCAGTAAAACGTGAAGCAGTCGAGGAGACCTCATTAGAAATAGAACCTATTGATATCTTGGGTGTTTATTCGGATCCCGGTCGAGATCCTAGAGGACACATCTTGTCTATAGTGTTTGTAGGGACAATTCTCAGTGGAGAACCAAAAGCTGGTGACGATTCACAAGATATTGAATGGGTGAATCTAGGCGAATTGGAAAAGAAAAAACTAGCATTTGATCATGGCGGAATTATCGCCGACTACAAAGAATGGAGAAATTCAGGCAGAAGTTTCTGGTCATCAAAACACAAAAAATATTGATAAAATCTATTATTTTTTATATTTTTATTAGAAAATCATGCTATATAATATCTATGACTTTAATAAAACAAATATGGCATTCATCATAGATTTTACAAAAAGAAATAAGATCTTGTTCCTAAAAAATTTATGAAGACCTGCTTTTCTTTATCTTATGACGAAGCAAACCTCCTCTTTATATAGAAATTTTCCTGTTCATGAGACCATTGACATTACAGATCTTTCAGATATTCCTAAGGCTGTCGTCAATATGGTAAAAGCATATACCTACCTTAATGAGCAGGGAGAATTTAGCTACCGTCTCTTACTTCCTAGGGGAGAAAAATCATTAACATCAAAAGCAAAAAAAATTGGATTGGTTCTACAGGCAGAATTGTTACTCGGTTTAAAGAACAATAAGCTAAAAGTAAACCTGAAAGAAATTAGATATATACACGATGAAAATCACTATGGATGGCTTCTTTTCAATCCAACCATTCAGGAACGATATTTTGCTAAAAACAATGTAGTAGATTACTAGAAGGTTTTTCTTTGATCTTCTTTTCCTTTAAATCGCGACATCATAAAAGGTTCATCGAGTCTCATTACATTACTCAATATTATGGAAATTATCAACCCCAGAAGAAATCCTCCCATAAGATCAGTAAAATAATGCTGCATTACGTATAACCTGGTGATTGCTATCATAGCAGGAAACAGCCAGATGATCAAGCCAGCAGTCCTTGACTTTTTGCTCAATGAAAATCCAATAATAAATGCAAAGGCTGTTGCTCGTGCAATATGATTGGAAGGATAGGATAGATCACGTGCAAATGGAACTAGACTGTCGTTTTCTATCTTAAAGTTTTTAGATAATTGCAACTTAGGTTCAAACCCATAAGGAGGTATTGGCCTATCCACTAAAGGCTTGATATACATTACTAAGATTGTAAGAATAACAATAGATATTAAAAAAATCATACCTGTTTTTCTAGTTCGTCGAATTATAGTAAGAATAATCGCAATTATTACTAATGAAAAAACGTCACCAAATGTGGTAACAATTATCATTAATGCTTCTACATTTTCGTTTCCCTGAATGGACTTGAAGTATTGGCTTATGATATTATCGATACCTGCTGTAGATCCTAACATTACTAATATAGTAAGAATAATAAAAAAAATTACCAAAGCTAGAAACTGAGTCGATCTAATGTGTATTATCCACGATGGCCAAAAGTCAGACAATAGCACTGCTAAATGCTGCAACAATAATGCATTTTTAATTGTTTGTTCATTCAACAAAATTAGAAGAGTTTATGTGGACGCATATATACGTGTCCAGCCTTAAGTATATAAAATGTGGATAAATAGCCTTAAGTAAATTTCTGACTGGTGCTTTTGGTTTGAAATTACCGAGAGAATGACTAAGTAGTGATAACATTTTTATTCCATTACAGTATGTTATTTACATGTGTATGTATATATATACATATATATTTATAACTGTTCAAAATAAAGCTTCAGAAGAAGTTTAAACCTATAGACTACTAACATCATCTATTTTGAAGTTAAGATCTTATCTTTATAACTTTAATTTGTTTAGTAGTCGCTCCCTATAAATCTCTGTAATTAAAAAATTGACATAAAGAATAATTTGTATAATTGCTTTACCGACGCCTATTAATAGAGTTTTGATTCATCCTCTATTTTCTTTGCAGAGTCAGGATCTTTATCTATGTAATAGTTTATCATACCCATTTTGAGCACTTTTAATGATAGTAAAGCACATTTTATTCTTGCAGGTCCGAGATTCATAAGTCCAATATTTTCTAAAATGTCATCCTTAGCCAGATCTTTGACGGCAGTCAAAGGTTTATCCAAAACCATTTCGGTAAGCATAGAAGCACTAGCCTGACTAATTGCACATCCCCTACCTTCGAATTTTATATCCTTAATTTTTCCCTGTTCAACTTTCAAATGAATGTCAATTTCATCTCCACATAGAGGATTGCTATCATGTGTGCTAACATCTGCCTGTGGTAGTTTGCCCTTATTTCGAGGGTTTCTGTAATGGTCTAAAATAATTTCGCGATAGATATCATCACTCATATTTTAAACAATCTCCTAGCTTGATTAAGTGCATCGATGAATATATCGACCTCTTCTTTGGTATTATAGATATAAAAACTTGTGCGTGAGGTTGCTGAGACATCCAATCGTTCCATGAGTATCTGTGCACAATGATGTCCAGATCTTATTGCCACGCCGTGATCATTCATTATAGTAGCAAGATCATGTGGATGAATATCAGAAATATTAAACGACAATACTCCCCCTCTATGCTTAGGATTGGACGGTCCATAGACGGTGACGCCTCTGACATCCGTTATAGATTTTATGGCATAGCTTGTAATATCAATTTCATGTTCCCGTACCTTATCCATACCAATTTTATTAAGGTAATCTATCGCAGATCCAAATCCAATTACATCTGCTATGTTTGGAGTTCCGCCTTCAAATCTGTAGGGTAAATCATTATATCTAATATCATGTTTACGCACTTCTTTTATCATATCCCCTCCGCCTATAAACGGCTTCATTTTATCAAGTATCTCCCTTTTTACATAGAGAATACCAACACCAGTAGGCCCAAGCATTTTATGAGCAGAGAAAACCATGAAATCACAATTCATTCTCTGAACATCTATCGGCATGTGAGGAACTGATTGAGCTCCATCTACAAGAACTGGAATTCCTTTACTATGGGCTTTATTGATAATCTTCTCTATAGGCACTATTGTGCCAAGTACATTTGACATGTGGCTTATTGAAATTAATTTAACTTTATTGCTCTGAATGAATTCTTCGTATGCTGTCATATCTAGATAACCGTCATTGTTAACTCGGATGTACTTGACTACCGCGCCTTTTTCCTGAGCCAGAATTTGCCAAGGAACAATATTGCTATGATGTTCAATTTCAGTAATTACAATTTTATCATTTTTATTAATATTCGATCGACCCCAAGAATATGACACTAAGTTAATTGCCTCAGTTGCGTTGCGTGTAAAAATTATTTCATCTGTTGAAGAAGCATTAATGAACTTCGCAACCTTTTGTCGCGTCATTTCAAATGCTAGTGTGGCCTCTTCAGCCATTTGATGGACAGCCCTATGGATATTAGAATTGTAATTCGTATAATAATCAACGATTGCATTAATTACCGAAATTGGTTTTTGAGTAGTAGCCGCATTGTCAAGATAAACAAGTGTTTTATTGCCGTTTATCTTACGCTTTAATATCGGAAAATCTTCCCGAATTTTAAAAACGTCGAGGGCGCTTTCCTGCAACATTGTTTATTTAAACGTCCTATTGAGATATAAACTTAGAAGTGTAAAGTGCATAATAAAATTAATAAGTGCACTCTCACATTTAGAGATAGCGGATTATCACTATAAAACATCATCATCTTATCATCAATATGTCTTTTCTTGGAGTTGAAACAATCTTTTTTATTACTAGTCGTGTGTTTATATTAAAATATCACAATATAATATTATTATTATAATAGTTCTTATAGATTCAAATAGAGACAGATAATAAAGGCAACGGCGGATGGTGATCATCTCATTTTCTATATATATAGGGAGATATCAAAAGGATATTTACTGCCTTCATATGGTGTTTCTTGTATATTTAATATTTATTTATAAAGCCAGCATCTTACATAACCATTTTCGGTTTTGATCTCTGGAGGATCCTCTTTACAAATATCCATAGCGTGTGGACAGCGTGAATAGAATCGACAGCCAGATGCTAAATTCAATAGGTTTGGTGGATTGCCTTTGATAAAATGTATTTGCTTGTCAGTTGAATGTAATTTTGGAATAGCAGATAGTAATGCCTGAGTATATGGATGCTTAGCGTTTTTGTAGACCTGAGAGGAGAGTCCAAATTCGACAATTTGACCTGCATACATTATTGCTATCTTATCAGCAATCTCTGAAATAAGAGCAACATCATGCGTTATAAGAATTATTGTCATACGCTTTTCCTTTTTTAATGTCTTTAGCAGATTCATTATTTGGGCCTGGACTAGAACATCTAATGCAGTGGTAGGCTCGTCTGCGATCACTATCTCAGGCTCGAGCAGAAGAGCCATTGCTATGACTACGCGTTGTTTCATTCCTCCACTCAACTCATGTGGGTATCTGTCAGCGATAGATTTATCCAATCCAACTTGTTTTAGAGACTCTAATATTATTTTCTTAAAGTTTCCTTTGAAGCGATGTTGCTCCATTATCTCTCTCATTTGATCTCCTATAGTGTAAACAGGATCAAGTGTATTCATAGCACCTTGGAAAACCATAGAAATCTTTTTCCAACGAATTTTTTTGTCAAAATCAGAATCAGATAGTTTTACAATATCAGTACCATTCAATTTGATACTGCCGTATACTATCTTCCCAGGGGGTTGCAATATTCTTAAAAAAGCGCTGCCAAGGCTGCTTTTTCCACAGGCTGACTCACCGGCGATCCCTAACGATTCGCCATCATAAATTTCAAGATTAATCCCATCTACTGCCTTTATAATACCGTTAATCGTAAAATAGTATGCTTTGAGTTCTGATACAGATAGTTTCGCAATTTTCAGAGAAAGTCAGCTACCGTCATTATTTAACATTAAAGTCTAATAAATCAATCATAAAGAAAAAATTTTTTATCTGCAAATAAGTCGAAAGATTTCTGTATTTCCGTTCATCCATTCTGAGATAAGGTAAAGATATAGCAGTTAGATTTAACATCATAAGAAATTATATTACACACACACAAAAACTAATTAACCTTCATTACATATTTGCAAAAGATCCTATATACAGATGATCTTATGAAAATAAAGAACACATTTGTATAGATCTACATATATCTACCGTATAGGAATTGTGAAAGAAAGGAAAATTATTGATTAGAGATTATATTTCGTCGATGATAACATATAAAATCTTTTCAATTGCA
>Ga0126306_10001631_pt1 | contig 12148 bp, 14 predicted proteins | sample Plot27_FD_92592 | JGI IMG/M metagenome (GOLD analysis project Ga0126306, IMG submission 92592) | Serpentine soil microbial communities from UC McLaughlin Reserve, CA, USA - Plot27 | ecosystem: Environmental > Terrestrial > Soil > Grasslands | place: USA: UC McLaughlin Reserve, Lake County...
GCTCGAAGCCGGCGGCGTCGACGTCGCGCAGCACCGAGTCGGCGAAGTCCGCGACCGTGAGAGTTCTCAGCTCGGGGACGGCCTCGAGGCGCCGCGGCCCGCCCCGGACCGACTTCGGCGGAAGATCGACGGCGAGCGCGCCGCCGTCGAGGTACGGGAGCAACCGATCCCAGCACCACGCGCCGTGCGCGCCGCCGTGCACCAACACGACGGGCGCAGAAGATGGCGCGGGCACGCTAGACGATCTTCTCGCCGTCTTTGATGATCGAGATCGCCTGCGTCGGGCACCCCTGGCCGGCGAGGACCACCTTGTCCTCGGGCTGAGCTGTCGGATCGAGCACCACGGCAACGCCGTCGTCGTCGAGGTCGAAGACCCCGGGCGCCCAGAACGAGCAGTTCCCCGAACCCATGCACGCGTCGCGGTTGATCTCGATCTCGAGCGCCACGGCTCGTAGGGTAACGGGGGTGACCACCACGGAGAAGCCGAAGCTGCACTGGAAGAAGAGCGAGACGCACGGGCTGCTCCCCGACCCCGAGCCTCGCGAGATCAAGTACACGATCATCTCGGTCGACGACCACCTCGTGGAGCCGGCCGGCATGTTCGAGGACCGGCTGCCGCGCCGCTTCCAGGACCTCGCGCCGAAGATCGTCGAGACCGTCGAAGGTCACGAGGTCTGGGAGTTCGACGGGCAGCTGTACTTCCAGGTCGGGCTCAACGCCGTCGTCGGTCGAAAGCGGGAGGACTGGAAGGTCGAACCGACGCGCTTCGAGGAGATGCGCCCCGGCTGTTACGACATCGACGCGCGGATCAAGGACATGGACATCAACGGCGTCTGGGCGTCGGTGAACTTCCCGTCGCAGATCACGGGCTTCTGCGGTCGGGTGTTCTCGCAGTGCACCGACCGCGAGCTCGGCCTCGCGGTCACGCGGGCGTGGAACGACTGGTTCGCCGAGGAGTGGCACGCGCCGTACCCCGACCGCATCGTGCCGATGGGCATCACCTACCTCGGCGACCCGGAGCAGGGCGCTGCCGAGATCCGCCGCAACGCCGAGCGCGGGTTCGTCGCAGTCACGCTCCCGGAGCAGCCGCACCGCGTCGACATGCCGAATCTCTTCTCGGGCTGGTGGGATCCGATCATCGCCGCCTGCGCCGAGACCGGCACCGCGATCTGCCTGCACGTCGGATCGACGGGTGTCGCCGATATGCCGCCGGGCTCGCCGATGGTGCCCCTCGGCGCGACCTTGTTCGGGCAACTGTCGCTGGCGGCGTGCGCCGAGTGGCTGTGGTCGGGCTACGCGGTGAAGCACCCCGAGCTCAAGATCGCCATGTCAGAGGGTGGCATCGGTTGGGTCGCGATGCTGCACGACCGCCTCGAAAACATCGTCGACCGTTCGGGGTACGGCGACTACTTCCCCGGCGACGTGCGCCCCGCGGAGGCTCTGCACCGCAACTTCTGGTTCTGCACGATCGACGACCCGTCGACGATCTGCACCCGTGACACCGTAGGCGTCGATCACGTGATGTTCGAGACCGACTACCCGCACGGCGACGGCACCTGGCCCGACTCGCAGTCGGTGTTCGAACAGTTCTACGGCGGTCTCCCCGCCGACGAGGTCGCGATGATCAGCCACGAGAACGCGGCCAAGCTGTTCCGTCAGCCGCTACCGCCGCCGGACAGCCCCCACGCCATCGGCCTTCGGCGTTGATCGATGCGTTCCTGAAGCAACATATTGATGCTCTAGGAACACATCAGGTGTGGGCGAGACCGGTGAGCTCCAGGAACTCCTCGTAGCGAGCGGCGACGGCAGGTGACCACCGGGCGTCGGGCTCGATGCGGCGGCCGGTACGGGCCCACCGGCGACCCTCGGCCATGGCGGTCGGTTCCTCGAGCCCGGCGGCGATGCGGGCCAGCCACGCCGATCCGAGCGCACCACCCTCGGGCACGGCGACGCAGTCGACGGCCACACCAGTCGCGTCGGCGAGAGCGTGCACCCATTCGTCGACACGCGTCCCGCCTCCCGTGGCCACGATGCGGCGCGAGTGGGCCTTCGTCGCCTCGAGCATCCGACGGGCGACGAAGCCCGACGCCTCGAACGCGGCACGGCGCACGGCTCCCGGTCCGTGGGTGAGGTCGAGCCCCGCGAGCACTGCCCGCCGCTCGGGATCGTTCAGCGGCACGCGCTCGCCGCGCGGGAACGGCGCCCATACCGGTACGCGCCCCGGGTCGGCCGGCGGGTCGCCGTCGGCGAGGAGGCTCGTAACCCAGTTGAGAAACAACCCGCCCGCGTTGCTCGGCCCGCCGACGAGCATCTTGCCCGGCGTCGTGTGCGGGATGACGTAGTGATCTGGGACGGGCTCCTCGTTCGACGTCACCGCCCAGACGATCAGCGTGGTGCCGAGGATGACGAGCACGTCGCCGTCGTCGTCGGCGCCGGCGACGAGCTGCTCCGCGAACGCGTCGATGCACCCCGAAGCGAGCGCAGGCCCGCCGGCGCCACCGACCCGTCCGCACTCGAAGCCCGTCGGCGCCAGCTTCGGGAGCTGCTCGGTGCGCACTCCCACTTCGCCCGCCAGCTGCGGGTCCCAGCCCGTCCAGTCGAACAGCGGATAGGCGGTGGCGGCCGTGGTCGTGTCGAGCACCGCCTCGCCGGCGAGCGCGTGGTTCGCGACTGCCTGCGCGGGCCAGTAACCGGCGGCTTCGGGCGCTTCGCCGACCGTCCAGCGGAGGAACGCGAGGAGCTCGCCACTCTCGCCCGGATGACCGGCACGGGCGCCGTGGCGACCGCGCTCGTCGCCGTACAGGAGCCCGGGCGTGATCGGAACGCCCGCGGTGTCAACCGCCGTGAGCGACGGGACCATCGCCGCCACGCTCACACCTTTCGGCGCGGTGTCGCCCAGCGCTGTCAGCGCCGCCTCCGGCCCGCGCCGCCACGCCTCGTCGGCGTCGTGCTCGAAGCGCCCGGGACTCGGCACGCGGAATCGGTGCGGGACCCGCGCCGATCCGACCACGTTGCCGTCGCCGTCGGCGGCGATCGCCTTCACCGAGGACGTGCCGATGTCGACGCCGACCGTGACCTCGCTCACCGGTTCGCGTCCCGTCGCCCGATCACGTCGAGCACGGCGTCGTGGAGCAAGCCGTTGGTCGTCACCGCGCTGCCGCCGTCGGCGCGCGGCCGGCCCTCGAGGTCCGTGAACCGCCCGCCCGCCTCCTCGACGATCACCTGGAGCGGCGCGTTGTCCCACAAATTCATGACGGGCTCGACGGCGATGTCGGCGCTCCCCTCGGCAACGAGCACGTGCGCCCAGTAGTCGCTGAAGCCCCGCGCCGCCCAGCTCCGCGCCGCCAGGGAGCGGAACTGGTCGCCCATCCCGTACTCGTCGAACGCCGTGAGCGACGTGAAGCAGAACAGGGCGTCCTCGACGGCACGGACGCGTGACACCCGGATCGGCTCGCCGTCGGCGAACGCTCCCGCGCCGCGCGCCGCCCACCACCGGCGATGTAGGGCGGGCGCCGACGCCACACCGATCACGATCTCGCCGTCGCGCTCGAGCGCGATCAGCGTCCCCCATGCCGGGATGCCGCGCACGAAGCTCTTCGTCCCGTCGATGGGATCGAGGATCCAGCGCCGGTTCCCCGATCCCGCCGTCTCGCCGTACTCCTCGCCGACCACCCCGTCGCCGGGACGTTCCGCTTCGATCCGAGCCCGCAACGCCTGCTCGGCGGCGCGATCAGCTTCGCTGACCGGCGTGAGGTCGGGCTTGGTCTCGACGACGAGGTCGGTGGCGCGGTACCGCCCGAGGGTGATGTCGTCGGCGGCGTCGGCGAGCTCGAGGGCGAAGATCAGGTCGGCGTCGATGTTTTGAGAACCTATAGGTCTCGAGGTGCGGAGGATCTACGACGGCGGTGGCACCTCGAGCACGGTCGCCGAGCCCATGCCGCCGCCGGCGCACATGCTCACGCAACCGAGGCCACCGCCGCGCCGCCGCAGCTCGTAGATCGTGGTCGCGACCATGCGGGCGCCGGTGGCGGCGACCGGATGGCCGAGGCTGCAGCCACTGCCGTTCACGTTCACGATGTCGTGCGGGAGGCCGAGGATGCGGGACGACGCGACCGCCATCGACGCGAACGCCTCGTTGATCTCGACGACGTCGAAGTCCGACACCGCAACGCCGGCCCGCTCGGCTGCCTTCGGAATCGCGAGCGTCGGAGCCAGGCCCGTGTCGCGCGGAGGCACGCCGACGGAAGCCCATGACCGGACGATTGCCAGCGGCTCGAACCCCCGCTCATCGGCGTAGTCGCGATCGGCGACGACGACCGCGCACCCGGCGTCGTTGAGGCCAGAGGAGTTCCCGGCCGTGATGCTGAACCCCTCGATCTCCGGATGGAGCGGCGGCAGCGTGGCGAGCTTCTCGGGCGTCGTGTCACGACGCGGGTGCTCGTCGACGTCGAACGTGCGCGTCTCGCCTCGCTTGCCGCGGACCGGCACCTCCATCGCGAAGATCTCGTCGCGGAGCCGGCCTTCGTCGGTAGCGGCGACCGCGCGCATGTGCGAGTGGTAGGCCCAGTCGTCCTGCGCCTCGCGACTCACGCCGGCCTTGACCGCGGTGTTCCAGCCGACGGTGATCGACATGTCCATGGTCGGCGCCTCCGGCGTCGCCGGATGGCTGGGCGACAGCCATGGCTCCACGCCCGCGTACGAGCCCGGCAGCTTCCTCATCACGGTCGGGCTCTGGGTGATGCTCTCGGCCCCGCCGGCGATGACGACGCGGTCCATGCCGGCTCGGATGCCGGCGGCGGCGGTCTGGATCGGCGCCATGCCCGACGCGCAGTGGCGGTTGTGCGCCAGGCCCGGGATGTCGGTCAACCCGAGGTCGACGGCGGCGTAGCGCGCCACGCAGCCGCCGCCCTGGAGAGACTCGCCCATGATGATGTCGTCGACGTCCTCCGCGGGCACGCTCGAGCGCTTGAGCGCCTCGCTGATCGACGCCTTGGCGAGCTCGAACACGTCGATGTCGGCGAGCGAGCCCTTGCGCGCCGTGCCGATCGCAGTGCGGGCGGCGGACACGATGACGGCATCAGGCATGGTTGTCTTTCCTCCAACGTCGGTGCGCGATCTCCGAGGAGCGTACCTGACACTCGAGTCAGTAATCTCTCCCCCGCACGTCGGTTGACCGCAGATGGGAAGGTTGGTGGATGGGAGCACTTGACGGGAAGGTCGCGATCGTGACGGGCGCCGGTCGCGGGATCGGCCGGGGTGAAGCGCTACTCCTCGCGAGCGAGGGCGCAAAGGTCGTCGTCAACGATCTCGGCGGGGCGCGCGAGGGCGAAGGCGCCGACAAGACGCCGGCGCAGCAGGTCGCCGACGAGATCGCCGCCGGTGGTGGCGAGGCCGTCGCCAACTACGACGACGTCGCGTCCTGGCCGGGTGCAGAGTCGCTCATCGGCCAGGCGGTCGACACGTTCGGCAAGCTCGACATCCTCGTGAACAACGCGGGGATCCTGCGCGACGGCATGAGCTTCAACCTCTCCGAGGAGGACTGGGACTCGGTGATCCGCGTCCACCTCAAGGGGCATTTCGCGCCCAGCCGGTTCGCGGCCGTGCACTGGCGCGAGCGGTCGAAGGCGGGCGACGCCGTCACGGGGCGGATCATCAACACGTCGAGCGAGTCGGGCCTCTTCGGCAACGCCGGGCAGTCGAACTACGCCGCGGCGAAAGCCGGGATCGCGTCGATGACGATCGTGCTCGCCCGCGAGCTGCAGAAATACGGCGTGACCGTGAACGGGATCGCGCCCCGGGCTCGGACGCGCCTCACCGAAACCGTCGCCGGCGCCGACCAGCTGATGGCGGCGAAGGAAGGCGAGTTCGATGCCTGGGATCCCGACAACATGGCGCCGCTGATCGGCTTCCTCGCCAGCGACGCCGCCGCCGACGTGAGCGGCCAGGTCTTCGTCATGTGGGGTGACCGCGTCTACGTGATGCGAGGCTGGTCGCTCGCCAACGAGCTCTCAGCTGGCGGAAAGCGCTGGACGGTCGAGGACCTCATCGCCAAGAAGGCCGAGCTCTTCGCGCCGGCCGAGGGTGGCAGCGCCATCCCGAGCATGGCGTTCTCGATGTGATCGCCTTCTCGAGGTGACAGGATCCCTTCGGGGAAGGTGAGCCATGCCCGATTGGGGGGAGCTGCTCGTCGACCAGCTGCGCTTCATGGCGCAGCGGCACGGCGGCGAGGTCGCCTACCGCGACATGGCCTCGGGCGGCGCGCTCACGTTCCACGAATGGGATGCCCGCTCGGATGCGCTGGCGCGCGGCCTCGTCGCGCGCGGCGTCCGACGGGGCGACCGGGTGTCGATCTACCTGCCCAACGACGAGTGTCTTCGCTGGATCGTCGCGTACGCAGCAGTCCACAAGGCCGGCGCGGTCGCGGTGCCCACCAACACGCGGCTCTCCGTCCGCGAGCTGATCGCGATCCTCGGTCACGCCGAGGTCCGCGCCCTGCTGACGTGCTCGGCGCTCCTCCCCGCCGCCCGCGAGGTGCGCGGCGCGCTCTCGTCGCTCGACCTCGTCGTGAGCACCGGCGCCGGCACCGACGAGATCGCGTGGGACGACGCGTTCGACGCCGACGACAGCACGTTCCAGGTACCGGTCGACCTCGACGACCTCGCCGACATCATGTACACGTCCGGAACGACGGGGCTGCCCAAGGGTGTCGCCGTCCGGCACCGCAACGTCGCGATGATCCCGAACCTCGAGCCGCCGTGGAGCGGCGCCGGTTTGGTCCACGGCGCGCCGCTGTTCACGTTCGCCGGGATCTCGTTCATCTTCAACCCGATGAAGATGGGCATGGTCGGCCTGTACCAACCGAAGTTCGACGCCGGTGAGTGGCTTCGGATCGTCGAGCAGGAGCGACCGACGATGGCGTTCCTCGTCCCCGCGATGGCCGAGCTGCTCGTCGCGCATCCCGAGTTCCCGACCGCCGACCTGAGCAGCCTGCAGGCGGTCTCGATCGGCAGCGCGCCGCTCGCGCCGAACACGCTGCTCACGCTGGTGGAGCGCTTGCCGCAGGCCAGCGTGTCGAACTCGTACGGCATGACCGAGGCCGGCCCCGCGTTCATCGTGATGCCCCAGGAAGAGGTGACGAAGCGCATCGGGTCCGTGGGCAAGCCGATGCCGCCGATGGAGATCAAGATCGTCGACGACGACGACAACGAGCGCGCACCCCACGAGGTGGGCGAGCTCTTGACGCGCCTGCCCGGTCGTCAACGCGAGTACTACAAGGACGCCGACGCCACCGCGAGCACCTGGACGCGTGACGGCTGGTTGCGCAGCGGCGACCTCGGCTACCTCGACGACGACGGGTTCCTCTACCTCGTCGGACGCAAGAAGGACCTCATCGTCCGCGGCGGGCACAACGTGTACCCGACCGACATCGAGAGCGTGATTCTCGAACACCCGGCGGTGCGTGAGGCCGCGGTCGTCGCCATACCGCACGACGTGCTCGGTGAGGACATCGCCGCCTTCGTCGTGCGCAAGCCCGACGCCGACGTCGAGGGCGACGAGCTCCAGGCGTTCTGCGCCGAGCACCTCGCGGACTACAAGCGCCCGCGGCAAGTCACCTTCGTCGACGAGCTGCCGCGCAACGCGACCGGGAAGGTGATGAAGCACCTGCTGGGCAACGACGTCGCCGGGACCACGGGCCGCACGAATCCCGCCTACCCTGGGTCGCGGTGACGGCGGCATTGCCGACCGTCGCCGCAAAGCCGGAGCTTGCGACGGCGACAGGAGACCGATGCTCGACGTCGATGGATTTGTTGCGGAGTGTCGGGCCGGCCTGAACGAGTCCGAGCCTCGCTTGGCCATCTCCGACCTGTTGGAACGGACCATGAGCGAGACGTCGGAATGCGAAGCCGCATTGCCGGCCACGCGGGCCGAGCTCACGACCTTGCACCACTCCCCCGAGCTGACGGTGCTGAAAGTCGTGTGGGCGCCGGGCATGTCGATCTGGCCGCACGACCACCAGATGTGGGCCGCCATCGGCATCTACGCCGGGCAGGAGGACAACACCTTCTTCCGGCGCGTCGACGGCACGCTCGAGGCGCGGCGCACCCGGGAGCTCACGATGAACGACGTCGTCCTGCTCGGCGACGACACGATCCACGCCGTGCACAACCCGCTCGGCACCTGCACCGCCGCCATCCACGTCTACGGCGGCGACTTCTTCAACCGCGACATGTCGCAATGGAACCCCGAGACCCTGCAGCCGGAACATGACCCGAGGTCACCGGCAAGCTTCTTCGAAGAGGCCAACGAGCGTCTAGGACTGTAGGGTCCCCCGCCGTGGCACTCACGGAGCTCAAGGGGCAGGAGACGGGCACTCAGAAAGTCGCCATCGAGCGCGGCCCGGTTCGCGTCTTCGCCGAAGCCCTCGGCGACACCGACGAGGTGTACAGCGGCGAGGACGCGCTCGTGCCGCCCACGTTCCCGTTCGTGATGTCGTACTGGGGCTCGCTGGGCACGGGAGGCGCCGCCGGGCTCCCGATCGACCGCCTGCGCGGACCCGGCCGCGCCATCCTCCACGGAGAGCAGGCGTTCGAGTACCAACGCTGGCCGAAGGTCGGTGACGTCCTCGAAGGCACGACCGTCATCGCCGACGTCTACGAGAAGGAACGATCCAACGGCGGGAAGCTCGAGTTCTACGTCACCGAGACGGATTGGAAGGACTCCACCTCCGGCGAGCCCGTCGTGAAGTCGATCTTCACCCTGGTGATCAACGTCCGACCGCCCAGCTAGGACACGCCGTCAGGGCGGGTCGGGATCGTCGGGTGGAACGAGGTCGAGTTCGCCGTTGATGCGAACGACCTTCCAGCCGGCGTAGGTCTTCAGGGCGTGATGGTGCGAGCAAGGCCGCCACAGGTTGGCGAGCTCGGTGCGACCACCCTTGGCCAACGGCTCGATGTGGTCGATCTCGAGGAACTCGTCGTTGGCGCAACCCTTGACTGGGCAGGTCGGGTACTTGGCCTCGAGGGCCCGGCGCAGCTTCACCGGAATGGTGCGTTTCGGCGATGACACCGTGGTGATGTCGTCGCCGTCACGGACCATAACGGTCACCCGCGAGTCGTCGAGCAATGACCGGGCAGTGGTCACCGGCACGGGGCCAATGCCGACAATCTCACAACGTTCGCCTGGCTCCGTGTGGCCGCGGACAACCGGCGCGCTGTCAGTCACCAGATGGACCTCGACGGGCTTGCACGGACCCTCGCCCGCCAATGCCACGAGCGCGTCCGCGGCATAGGCAGCGCGCGGCTCACGCCGGCCGGCGCGGCGTGCGTCGCAGAAGATCCGATCGATATGTGCTTTCCACGCCGAGCTGAACCGGGCCCCGGCATCGGGCGCCATGCGCGCTTCGATGCGGTACGCGCCATCGGGGTCGGTCCACTCGTGCGCCCGTCGCATCTCGTGCAACCGTCGTGCCCACGCCTTGTCGTCTTCTTCCGCGCCGGCGCGCACTTCCCGGCAGCGATCTCGAAGCCCCTTGACGCTCGTCGACCCTGCCGTCGCCAACAGCGTGGCCTCAGCGCTCGGATTGGCGCTCGCCGTCGACGTGATCTCGGCCGCCTGCAGCTCGGAGAGCTCACCGGCCCGGAACGCGGCGTCCGTCTCCGGCAATGCATCCAGGGCCCGCGCCGTCTCCAGCGTTCGCGCCGCGGCGCCGACCGTCGCACCCGTTGCTTCGGCGACCCAGTGCGCCGCGCTCCGGTGTCCGCCCTTCCGCCACGCTCCCGTCTCGTCCACGCGTCGTGCCATCAACGCCTTCATCGCCGCGCACACACGCTCACCCTCGCTGACGATCTCGAAGAGCTCGGCCGCATCCGTCCCGCCGACACAGACTGGGGCAAGGCCGCGCGAGATCGCCTTTAACGCGTCGACTGCATCGCGAACTCGCTCGAACACGGCTTCCTCCGGGCCATCGATTCACCGGGGAAGTCGAGGGAAGTGCCGCCATTATACGAACATACGTTCGCCCGCGTCAACCCGAGCGGAGCACCGCCTGGGTCTGCAGCACCTTGGCGACGGGACGGCCGTCGGCGTCGGTGACGTCGGTCTCGACGACGACCACGGTGCGGCCGGCGTGGAGCGGGCGGGAGACGGCCTCCGCATAGCCATCGCGCACCGCACGAAGGAAGTTCGTCTTGCTCTCGATCGTCGTGGTCCCCGCAGCACCGTCGGGGAGGTTCTGGAACGCGCACGTAGCGCCGGTCGTGTCGGCCAGGGTCATGATGATCCCGCCGTGCAGCACGCCCGCGGTCGTGCATCGTTCGGGCGTCCACTCGACTCGGGCCCGCACCTCGTCGGGACGGTTGGTGATGACCTCCACCCCCAGTGCCGCCGCGAACGGCACCAACTGTCGCATCGCCTCGGTCAGCTGCTCGTCGACGGCCGTCATGCGCCCTCCATGGTCTCGACCCACTCGGCGCGCCACTCGGGCGCGTCGAACGGGTCCGCGTAGTAGCGAGTCTCACGCACGATCTTGCCGTCGCGGAACTCGACGATCACGACGACGTGGTAGACGCGGCCGTCGTAATCGGACTGCGCTTCGATTGCCCAGACGTCGTCGGCGCCGACGACCCGGCGAAGCTGGATGCTCGGCGGGCCCGGGTAGCTCTCCTGCATCGAACGCATCTTCTCGCGTCCCCGAATGCGCTCCCCCGATTGCGGCATCTCCATCACGAAGTCGGGGTGGCGCAGCTCGTGCTCCTCCTCCGCGCTCATGTGCTCGAACATCCGAGAGAAGAGGTCGCGCACTTCGCGTTCTTCCATTTTCTCGCTCCTTTCGCGGGGGCCACACGTACCCTGGCACGCATGTCGCGATTGAAGGACATCTGCGTCGACTGCGCCGACCCCTGGGCGCTCTCGCACTGGTGGGCCGAGGTCCTCGACTATCAGTTTCGGCCCCACTCAGCAGCAGAACTCGCGAAGCTCCGCGACCGCGGAGTCGACCGACCGGAGCACGACCCGTACATCGCGCTGGACCCGTCCGACGGCACCGGCCCGACGTTCTGGTTCAACCGTGTTCCCGAGCCCAAGGTGGTGAAGAACCGCGTGCACATCGACGTCTACGGCGACGTCAATGACCTCGTCACTCGGGGCGCAACGCTCATCGAGCGGCGCGACCGCTGGACGGTCATGGCCGACCCCGAGGGAAACGAGTTCTGCGTCTTCGCCTTATAAGGGTCAGCCTGCCGAGACGAGCGCGAAGAGATGACGCCCGTGGTCCATGGGGTCACGCACGAGCTCGTGCCGAATGATGTCGAACCGGGAGGCCCGCAGCATCTCCAGGTTGGTCTCGGCATCGAAATGGCTCCAGAACATGCGCGTGCCCAACCAGCTGTCGGTGTCGTCGTCTTCGGGAACGTCGCCGGCGCCGAGGCAGAGCAGCGCGACACCGCCACGCCGGAGGACGCGTCGGAACTCCGCGAAGACGCCCCGGTGGTCGGACCGGGGCACGTGGATCACCGCGTAGTAGGAGACGAGGCCGCCGAAGCTGTCGTCGCCGAACGGCAGCATGGCGAGATCAGCTTGTGCCAGCTGCGCGCCGGCAACGCGAGATCGCGCCAGCCCGAGCTGCACGCTCGAGAGATCGATCCCGACGACGCGCAGTTCGGCATCGGTGAGCATCAGCATCACGGGCACCCCGGCGCCGCATCCGGCGTCGAGCACCGCGTCGCCGGGGCCCAGGCGGGCGACGAGCTCGGGGAGAAGGGCGACGTCTCCGCCCCAGGTGCGCGCCGCGAGGTACCGGTCTGCGATCTTGTCGTAGCCGTCCCGAACGAGGTTCCGTCGTTCGTCGTTCACGTCGGAAGTTTCCACTGTGCCGCGGCCGGAGGATGCCGATTTGTGCTGCGCGCTCAACCGACGATCGTGCTGGCCGACGTCGAGGCCGGGTTGCGGTCGTTTCAAGACGTGCTGGGACTCAGTGATCGTCAGTGGTGACGAGTTGGATCTGCACTGGATCGCCCGTCACGGCGTCCACGACCCCTCGCATCACTTGGGTGACATCGCCCGCCTCCGGGCGTCACTCTGACGACGCGGGTAGCTCGGGCACGACCTCGTCTGCGTCGGCGTCGATGGCCTCGACGGCTTCGAGGGCGCC
>Ga0126306_10001632_pt1 | contig 12146 bp, 12 predicted proteins | sample Plot27_FD_92592 | JGI IMG/M metagenome (GOLD analysis project Ga0126306, IMG submission 92592) | Serpentine soil microbial communities from UC McLaughlin Reserve, CA, USA - Plot27 | ecosystem: Environmental > Terrestrial > Soil > Grasslands | place: USA: UC McLaughlin Reserve, Lake County...
CGAGCGGGCCGCGATCCCGCAGCTGGACAACACGAGCACGCCGCGCGACATGGCGGCCATGATGCAGCAGATAGCCGACGGGGAGGCCGCGAGCGAGAAGAGCTGCAGGCACATGATCGAGCTAATGGACCTGAACGAGCTGGACTGGTGGCTCGACGCGGGCCTCCCCGCGGATGTCTACGCGGCCAACAAGGCCGGCTGGCTCTACGAGGTCTACGACGACGTCGGGATAGTGAGGGCCGGGGACCGGCCCTACGTCATCGCCATCCTTAGCAAGTACGGTACCGGGAACGTGGATAGAGGCAGGCTCATGATCGAGGACCTCTCGAGGATAGTGTGGGAGTCGCAGAACGGCGAAGCCGGGAGCAGCGGCTCCTAACCCTCCGCCGCACGCCGCCGCAGCAACGCGACGGCAGATTTCAACTCCTCCGCCCTCAGCAAGTACGCGACGCCGAGGTAAACCGCGAGCGAGGTGCCGCCGACGGCGGTGAGGATCAGGGCCCGCCCCAGGGTTCCCGAGCCGGTCCCAAAGACGGCCGTGCCGCCCCAGGCGACGGCGTACATGGCGGCCCCGGCCGCGAAGACCTTGGCCGTCGAGCGCAGGAGGCGCCGGCCGTCTATCCTCTTTATCTCGCGCCGCGTCGCGAAGAGGCCCAGAACGGCTAACACGGCGTAGGCCAGCGAGAGCGCGAGCACCACGCCGACCACCCCAAAGATCCGGGAGAGGCCGTAGGCGAGAGCCGCGTAGAGCAGGAAGATGACGACGTTGAGCAGGGCGGGCGTCTTCGTGTTCTGCCGGGAGTAGAACGCCCGCACCAAGAAGAAGTACGCTGAGTAGCCCAAGAGTCCTACGGAGTAGGCGACGAGCAGCGTGGCGACTCCGGCCGTGTCCTGCGCGTCGAACTGGCCGCGCTGGTACAGCAGGCCGATGATCGGGTTCGAGAGCGCAGTCATGCCGACCACCGAGGGGACCACGACGAACACCAGCGTCCTGAGACCGAACGAGAAGGTGTCGCGGTAGCCCTCTTCGTCCCCGCGGGCGTGCCTCTCGGAGAGCTCGGGCATAAGGGCCGTCGCGATGGCGACCACGAAGATGCCGTACGGGAGCGAGAAGACAGCGAAGGCGTAGTTTAGCTGCGCCACGGCCTTGAACTGGGTGGCGAGGTAGACGCCGAACGCCTGGAAGGCGACGGAGGCGGCGACCAGGACGACCATCGGTCCCGCGAGCCGGGCAGTGGGCAGCAGCGCCGGGTGGCCCAGCTGAGGTCGCGGCCTGTAGCCGAGGCTCCACATCGTGGGGAGGAGCGCCAGGGCCATGATCGCCGTCCCCACCGTGACCCCTCCCGCCAAGACGTAGAGGGCGAGGGTACGGTCGATCCCGGCGAGCACGGCGTAGAGGGCGAAGGAGGCGATGACGAAGAGGTTGTTGAGGACGGGGGCGAAGGTCGGCAAGAAGAAGCGCCTGTGGGACTGCAGCACCCCCGTCGCGATGGTGCTCACGCCGTAGAAGAGCATCTGTACGGCGAAGATCCGGATGAAGAAGACAGCGAGGTCCACCGTGCGTTCGGCCTCGGCCGGCGAGAGCTCAGCCGCCGTGCCCCAATCCGTAAACAGCGTGACGAAGGGCTCGGCGAACGCGATGCCGACGAGCGCCAGCACGACCATAAGCGGCAGCACGAGGGTAAAGAGGGCGTTCGTCAGGCGCCGGGCGTCCTCCTCCCCTTGGGTCGTCATGCGCTCGACCAACACCGGGATAAAGATCGAGTAGAGTATGCCGCCCAGAAAGAGCTCGTAGATCAGGCTCGGCAAGATGATCGAGACGGTGTAGGCGTCGGCCACGAGGGTGGTCCCGAGGACGGCCGCCTGGGCCATCCACCGGGCGTACCCCGTGACCCGCGAGAGGACGGTCGCCGCCGATATCGAGAGCATGGCCCGCAAGATGGCCGCCATGCCGAAAATGTTACTACAACGTAACTTGTCGCGATTGCTCCGAGAGCGGGCGTCGGGGCGCTGCCATGGAACACCGGGTGGCTGTATCCGGGCCGGTGCTGGAGGTATCTAACCTATGCCGCGACCATGAGCGACGACCATATGCACGTCCCGCCGAGGCACCGCCTGGACCTAGTCAGCGAGCCAGGCTTCGTAGTCCTGCGCCGCCTAGACGGTACGGAGGTGGCGCGCTTCACCGTGCGCGGTGCCACCTGGTAGGAGATTCTGCGCGTCGCCGAGGGAGACGGTGAGGTGCTCGATGAGGGTTGACCCCTCGCCCCGGTCGTCCCTTTCTACGTTGCGGTTCACCAGCGCCGGGCGACGAGGTAGGCGACCGCTATTATCACCACCAGGGCCAAGAGCACCACGAGTATCGCCAGCACAAAGAAAGGCACCGAGCACCATCCTCGTCGCCGCAGTAACCAGGCGGTCGAGGACGCGCGCGGGGCGGCGACCACCAGAGCCTCGTTTTCATTACCGCACACGGCTGCGCCTCGGGCAAGCCGGCGATTAACCAACGTTTAACATGGGGTTCAGCGAATACGGCGGAGATGCGACCGGTGCCCGTGAGGGGATAGTGGGGAAGGGAGTATCGTGGGCACCTGTTGGCCTGAACCCCGACGAGGCGCGGCCTTTCCTCCACGGGAGCGGGGTCTATAATCCCGTGTTTTGCGGTTCTTCCCATGGTGTGCAAACACCGATCGACTTATCGTTGTGCGGTCGAGCGGGGGCGCGTGGCCGCGCGACGAGGCCCGTGATACGGTGCCGCGTTACCGGAGATGTAAGCTGGGGGAGCGCAGAGGAGGACGTGCGGTGGGGGAACTCGACGCCGAGCTGACGGGGGCGATAGCGCGGGCCGTGGAGGAACGACGCGACGAGTCGGTGCGGCTGCTGCAGGGTCTAGTGCGCATCCCGTCGGTCACGGGGCAGGAGGGCGCGGTGCAGGAGGTCGTCGAGCGCGCCATGGGGGAGCGTGGTCTCGAAGTAGACAGGTGGGAGGCGACACCTGAAGAGATCTCGCCTTACAAAGAGCACGTCGGCGAGCAGCCCGCCTACGAGAGCAGGCCGAACGTAGTCGGGGTGCGCGCCGGGCAGGGAGGGGGACGCTCACTCCTCTTGAACGCGCACGTGGACACGGTGGCGAGCGGGGATCCCGCGACCTGGGGTCGCGACCCGTTCTCGGGGGAGGTCGAGGGGGACTCCCTCTACGGCCGCGGCGCGTGCGACATGAAGGGTGGGCTCGTCACCCACCTGGCGGCGCTCGACGCGCTCTCGGAGCTCGAGATCGAGCTCCGCGGGGACGTCAGTGTGGCGGCGACGGTGGGGGAAGAGAACGGGGGGCTGGGCGCCCTCTCGGCCGTTCTCAGGGGGTACCGGGCGGACGCAGCCCTGATCACCGAGCCCACCCGCCTGCGGCTAGTGCCGGCCCAGGGCGGCTCGCTCGTGTTCCGGCTCGAGGTTCCCGGCCGCTCCGCCCACGCCGCCGTGCGCGACAGGGGCATCTCGGCGCTAGAGAAGTTCGTTCCCATCTTCGAGGATCTCGCGAAACTCGAAGAGGAACGCAACGCTACTTTGCACCACCCGCTCTACGAAGGCTTGCAAAACAAGGTGCCCATCAACTTTGGCCTGGTCCGGGCGGGCAACTGGGCCTCGACCGTCCCCGAGTCGCTCGTGGCCGAAGGGCGGGCAGGTCTCATCCCCGGCGAGGAGATCGAAGCCTTCCGTGAGACGGTCGCGGAACGTATATCCGCCGTGGCCGAGCGCGACCCGTGGCTCCGTGAGAACCATCCGAAGCTTGAGTGGTTCGGCGGCCAGTTCGCCCCTGCGGAGGTGCCGCCCGACGCCCCGATTTGCCAAGCGGTAAAGAGGGCCCACGAGCGGGTGAACGGCGAAGAGCCCGCCGTCGAGGGCGTACCCTACGGCGCGGATATGCGGCTCTTTATCCGCTTCGGGGAGACGCCGTGCGTCATGTACGGTGCCGGGGACGTAAACGTCGCGCACGCCCCCGACGAGCACGTAAGCATCGACGAGCTCACGATCGCGACTAAGACGATAGCCTGCCTCCTCGCCGACTGGTGCGGCGTGGATGGGTAGCGGGGCGGCGGTCTTGCTCGGGTTGCGCCCGGCAAATACAACCCGTAACATGCAGCCTTCGTAGCACGAGCTAGGTGAGGGGCAAGGGGAAGCTGGAGACGCCGGGTGCGCAGACGACGATCACGCAGAACGTAACAAGTCAGCCAGAAGAGCTTGTGCGCGCCATCAGCGCGCCGCTGTTGTTCTTCTACGTGCTGGGCAGCATCGCCTACCAGGTGCTGCACCACGCCCCCTGCCCCGTACTGGTTACGCGGTAGTGGTGGAAGGGCCTACCCGGAGAGCGCGGCGATGAGCCGGTCGTTCTCCTCCGGGGTCCCGAGGGAGGCCCGGCTCCACCCGACGGGATACCCGAGCGCCTCGCCCTCGCGTACCAGCACGCCGGTCCTCTCGAAGACTTTGGGGACCGCACGGACCATGACGAAGTTGGTGTGCGAGGGGACGTACTCGAGGCCGGCCGCGTCCAAGGCCGCCTGTACGCGCTCGCGCTCGCGCTTTATCAGGCGCGAGCGCTCGGCGATCGCCTGCGTCTGGCGCATCGAGACCGTCGCCGCCGCCTGGCCCGCCTGGTTCACGCTGAACGGGACGTGGGCGCGCCAGACGTATTCTGCGAGGCGCTCGGAGGCGATGCCGTAGCCAACCCTGAGGGCCGCGAGCCCGTGCACTTTGGAGAAGGTCCGTGTGGAGACTACGTTCTCCGACTCCAGCATGAGACGGTGAGACCCGGTATAAGCGGGGTCGTCGACGAACTCGTAGTAGGCCTCGTCTAGGATCAGGAACACTTCCCCTGGCAACGCCTCCGCGTACGAGCGCACCTCGTCGAGGGGCAGGTAGGTGCCCGAGGGGTTGTTCGGGTTGCAGAGGATCACGGCGCGCGTCTCGTCGGTGACGGCGGAGAGCATGGCGTCGAGGTCCGCCCTGTGGTGCCCGTCGAGCGGGACCTTGCGGGAGCGCAGCCCGACCACGCTGGCCGCGGAGACGTAGAAGGGGAAGGAAGGCCACGGGATGATGATCTCACCCGGACGGTCCAGGATCTGCATCAGGTCCACCAGCACCTCGCTGGTGCCGTTGCCGACCACTATGTTCTCGGGGGCCACGCCGGGGTTGGCGTCGGCTATCGCCTCGCGCAGGGGATCGGAGTCGCGATCGGGGTAGCGCCCGGCCCGGGAGAGGGACTCGATCAGGGCTTCTCTCGCCTCGGGAAGCGGGCCGAAGGAGAGCTCGTTCATCGTCAGCTTAACGAACCTCGTCGAGCCGCGGTCTACCGAGATCTCCTCTCTCATCAGGGGCGGGTGGTAGGGGTGCAGCTCGTCCAGCACGGCCCTGAGCCTCACGTTCTGATCTCCCATCTCGCGGTCGGAAGCTTCACCGAGGAAGATAGACCCCCGATGCGCCGGACGCAACACCGGCTGTTCCCCGACCACCCGTCGACCTCGAGCCCTACGATGCCGGGCGCGCAAGCCGTTCAAGCGCCGGAACCGGCCGTACGAGGGTAAAATGTACGGGTGTTGCCAGAATAACTTGCGGAGGAGTTTTGGACAGTCTTTTTGACGCCGCCAACGGCGGCGAGAACAGGGAAGAGCGTTTGGGGGAACTCGCCCGACAGGTGGCGGTGTGTACGAGATGCGACCTGGCCCTCAGCCGCACCAACACCGTCTTCGGCTCTGGCGACCCCTACTCGCCACTGATGCTCGTCGGCGAGGGGCCCGGGGAGAACGAGGACGCCACGGGGCTGCCCTTCGTCGGGCGGGCGGGTAAGCTGCTCGACGATATTTTGGCGGCGGTGGACCTGACCCGTCAGGACGTCTACCTCACCAACATTGTCAAGTGCCGGGCGGCGATCGAGGAGGGCGGGCGCATGAAAAACCGTCAGCCGAGGACGAGCGAGATCAAAGCCTGCAACATCTACCTGCAGGGTCAGACGGAGGCGATAAAGCCCAAACTCATACTCTGCCTCGGCGGCCCCGCGGCCAAGACCGTCATAGATAAGGACTTCAGGATCACCAAGGACCGCGGCCAGTGGTACGACCTGGAGGGTGGCATAAAGGCGATGGCGACCTTCCACCCCGCCTACGTCCTCCGCCAGCGCGGCGATGACCTCCAGAACACCAAGCGCCTCGTCTGGAAGGATGTTCAGAACGTCTACGCCGAGTACCAGAAGGTCATGGAGGAGCGCGGGTAGGCAAGTGGCGGTGGCCACCCGGCGAGAGTAAAGAACCTCATACCGTATCTCGGTCCTGGCTGCTATTATTCTAGCGTGAATCAGGTAACCGTCGAGAAGGGCTTCTGAAAAATCGTGGTCAGCACAATATCCGGCAGCCGCATGATGGACGGCCTAGACAAGGACATTCTCAACCTCATCCAGCGGGAGTTTCCGCTGGAGCGGGAGCCTTTCGCGGCGATCGGGCGCGAGGTGGGGATCGCGGGCGGCGAGGTCATCCGCCGGATAGAGACGCTCAAAAGAGGACGGGTTATACGCCAGATCAGCGCGATCTTCGACACTCGCGTCCTCGGCTACGAGTCGAGCCTGGTGGCGGCCAAGATCCCACCGCACAAGCTCAACGAAGGCGCCAAGGCAATAAACTCCCACCCCGGCGTCTCCCACAACTACGAGCGCAACAACGAGTTCAACCTCTGGTACACGGTGGCTGTGCCCCCCGATTCCCGCCTGGGGCTCGAGGACACCGTAGACGTGCTGCACCGCATAAGCGGCTCCGAGAAGACCCGAATTTTGCCTACCTTGAAGCTCTTCAAGATAGGCGTCACGCTCGACATGAAGGCGGGCGCCACCGCCAAGAAGGAGGCCCCGCAGTACGGCGAGACGGACAGGGCGAGCGCCGACCGCAACATTTCCGAGGACGACAAGGCGGCGATCCGCGCCCTGCAGGAGGACATACCCTTGACGCCGCGGCCGTTCGACCTGTGGGGAGATCAGGTCGGGCTCTCTTACGACGGGCTGATCGAGCGCGCCCACGACCTGCAGCGGCGCAAGATCATGCGCCGCTTCTCGGCCGTCCTCTACCATCGCAAGGCCGGCTTCCGGGCCAACGCGATGGGCGTCTGGAAGGTGCCAGATGATCGCATAGAGCAGGTCGGCAACGCGTTCGCCCACTTCCAGGCGGTCTCCCACTGCTACCAGCGGCCCATCTACGAAGACTGGCCCTACTCCGTTTTCTCGATGGTGCATGGTCGCAGTGTCGAGGAGTGCGAGGCGGTCCTGGACGCGATGGCCGCAGAGACTGGCGTCACCGAGCGGCTCTCGCTTTACTCCACCCGCGAGTACAAGAAGACCAGGGTCCGCTACTTCACGCCGGAGATGGCGGCCTGGGAAAGGCTCTACGCCGGCGTCCTTCGCTGATTTAGGTTTCAGCATCGGGCTTCGGTCATCAGGTCCTGAGGAGCGGGTGGCTCCCTCTTGTTGACTTGGGCTTTGGTCGTCGCGCTCTTCGCGGCGCTGCTCGCCGGGGTGGTGACCGGGACGACCGGGTTCGGGCTCGCCCTGATCAGCACCCCGATACTGCTCTTCGTCTACGAGCCAAAGACGGTCGTGTTTCTGACCGCCGTCTTCTCGGTCTTTATCAACACAGCGGTGGTGTGGGATTCGTGGCGGGAGGCGCACCGCAGGCTGGCGCTGGCCCTGTTGGGGCCGGCGTGCGTCGGGATAGTCGCGGGGACCGAGGTCTTGAGGGTCGTGGACCCTACCTACATTCGGCTGTCGGTCGGGGCCGTGGTGGTGTTCTCGGCGCTGCTCCTCGTTCGAGACGTGCGGCTGCCGGGGGCCGACACGCGCTGGGGGACGGTTGTGGCCGGTTCCGCCAGCGGGGCGCTCTCGACCTCGACGGGGCTCGCAGGCCCCCCGATCGTCCTGCTGCTCGCCTCCCGCGACCTCCCCAAACACCAGTTCCGGGGGACGAGCGCCTTCTACTTCCTCTTCATGAGCGTAGTCACCGTCATTATCCTCGCCGCTCGCGGGTTGGTGGATGCGGCAGAGCTCCCGCTCGCCGCCGCGCTCGTCCCGGCCGCCATGGTCGGCAAGATCATCGGTACGACCTTCCTGAAGAGAATCTCCGAAAAAGCCTTCCGGGCTTTGAGCCTGGGAATAGTGATCCTCACCGGAACCCTGGGCGTCGTGACCGCCGCGTGGGCGCTGTTGTAGGACAGCTTGTCAGCAAGTGCTTTGATCGGCAAAACGCCGTGCGCAGAATCGCTGCGCACAGCGCGACCGGGTACGAACCGCGAACGGCAACAAGCTGATCTGCCGACCGGCTGAAATGCTGGGTAGGTGCTCTCGGGTAAACGGGATCACAAACCCTCCCGTCGTCTGCCTGGGCGCGGGCCCGAGGTTTGATACTCTCTAGTTACAATATGACATCCTGGCAAGAAGGTTTTACAACGACGATTTTTAGATTGAGTTCCAGAGGTGCCCGTTGAGACAACTCACGGGGACGCTGTCTTTCGGGGTCTTGCTGGTCTCGCAGCTCGCGGCAACAACGGGGTTCATGTTCGTCATGCCCTTTCTGCCGCTCTACGTGCAACGGCTCGGGGTCGAGGACGCGGGCCACGCGGCGGCGTGGGCGGGCCTCCTCAACACCGCTACGGCGGGACGATGGCCCTGGCGGCGCCATTGTGGGGCAGACTCGGTGACAGGTACGGGCAGAAGAAGATGCTGTTGCGGGCGACGCTGGCGGGGTCGGTGATGCTGGGTTTGATGGGGCTTGTGATGTCCCCGTGGCAGCTCCTCCTACTCAGGTTGTTGCAGGGCTCGCTCACGGGGACGGTCGCGGCCGCGACGGTGCTCGTTTCCGCCACCGCGCCGCCCGATAAGGCGTCGTCCAGGCTCGGCACCCTCCAGACGTTCATCTTCGTCGCCTCCGCCGCGGGCCCCTTCGTGGGCGGCGTGTTCGCTGACCTCGTGGGCATTCGTGTCTCCTTCGGGGTCACCGCGGCCCTGCTCGCAACCTCCGGTCTCCTCGTACTCTTCGGCGTGCGCGAGGCCGAGCCTTCCCGGTCGGAGGCGGCCGGCGACGACGCTTCGGGGGACAGATCTTTGCCGGGCTGGCGGCTCTTTCCCGCGTGCTCGCCCTATTCGTGGTCCACCTTTCGATAACGGCTGTGCACCCCGTCCTGCCGGGGTTCCTCGAGACCCTCATGGAGGAGCCTCAGCGGGTGGCGAGCCTGGCGGGTCAGATCCTCGGCGCCGGCGCCCTTGCGGCTGCCCTAGGCTCCCTCGTGGGGGGACGCCTGGCGACGCGGGTGGGGGTCTGGACCACCGTCGTCGGCGCGCTCTCGCTGGCGGGGGTAGCGTCCCTGCCGCAGGCCGTCGTCTCCTCTGTTGCGGAGCTCTTCACGCTGCGCCTCGTAGCTGCGTTCGCACTGGGCATGGTCATACCCGTCGCCAACCTCGCCGTGCGCGCCGCGGTCCCGCCCGAGCGTCAAGGGGCGGCCTTCGGGGTCGCAGCGTCGGCGACCTCGGCGGCGTTCGGCCTCGGACCCTTGGGCGGCGGTCTCCTCGCCGCTTCCTTCGGTTTCGGGGTGCCGTTCCTCGTGCCCGGGGTGCTGCTCCTCGCGGCGTCGGCCGCCCTGCTCGTGTTCTCCGTGGTCGACGTGCCGCGGTATTTGCGGCTCCTCAAGCTCGTGCTGGCGAACCTGATCTCCTAGCCGCCCTTACGCGCCCAGTTGCTCCGCCAGCTCGACGAAGTCCCCGGCGACGAGGTTGAAGGAGGGGGCAGGGGGATCGGCGCTTCCTCCGGGCCCGAACTGAAAGGGGCGGGGGATTAGGCGGCGCGCAGGCTGCTCGCCGCGGCGGCGGCGTAGGTCGTCCAGGTGGGCCGCGACCCTGGAGCGCCAGTCCACGACCGTGCCGAACACGTCGAAGACTAGCGCTACGGGACCGGGGGTCACTTCACTTGGTCTTCGAGGTCTCGAGCAACCCCACGTCTCTGAGCACGGCCTCTACGCCCTCTTCGTCTGTCGCCGGGAGGGCGGGGCCGCGAACGGTCGGGGAGATGGGCACTCCGAGCCTCCTCATCGCCAGCTTTATGGCGCCCATGGGCGGGTCGCTGTGCGCGCCGAGGATGACGAGGTTGAGGACCCGGCGGTGCAGCTCTGCCGCCCTCGTCAGGTCGCCGCTTTGGGCCGCCTCGATGAGGCCGACGAAAAGCTCGGGGGCGACGTTGGCGAAGGCGCAGATGGAGCCGTCGGCCCCGGCGAGGAGAGAGGGTAGGATCAGATCTTCCCACCCACACAAGACCGAGAAGTCGGGCCTCGCAGGCTTGACCTCCTGAAGCTCCCCCACGAGGTGGTTGTATTCGGTGACCATAGAGTATTCATCTTAATATCACCCAGTACGGGCAACGCGTCTGCGTCGAGAGCGGTGGTGCCATCTTCATTGGCGACGAGCCGAAGCCTGAGCATCTTGTAGAGATGGTGGCGCTGCTCCGGCGTGAGGGAATCTAGAGCTTCCGGCAACTGGCTTGCATAGTCCTCCAACAGTTCGTCCCTGTCGTGCTTCAACTGTACCATGCGCTCCTGCCTGCTTTGTAGGTTCCTGAGCTCGCGGTGAGCCGTGTCCTCCAGTTCCTTAAGCTCTCTTAGGCGGGACCCAAGGTCTTCAAGGCTTATGACCCCCTCAGCGTACGCATGCTGGAACCTGGAACGTTTGCTGTCGGCTTCTTCGAGCCTCCGCAGCCAGTAATGACTTTCGCGGTCGGGGTCGCCGCCGGCGACCTTGCTTTCAAGCTCAATCATCCGATCCAGGTCAGCCCTCAGCTCTTTCGGGTGTGTGAGTGCCCAGCGGACAGCCTCAAAGGCCTTCGCTTCTATCGTCTCAGCCCGGAAATACTTTCGCATACGGCATGCCTCTGGGCCGTTGGTGGCTCGGTTGGGGCAGCGGTAGTAGTAGCGTCGACCCCTCGCTCCGCCTACCGGTACGCTAGATAGGGCGCGCCCGCAGCAGCCGCAACGGAAGATGCCTCCCGAAAGCTCCCAGGTTCGCTTCGCGGCCTTGGCTGCCCGTCGGTTGTACTTCACGGCTGCTCTTGCAGCCTCTACGAGCTCGCGGGGTATGCCGGAGTCGGGCACCGGGACACCGATCCACTGCTCCTGCGGGACCCACATGCTCTTCTTGCTCTTCCGGTAGCGGCGGGCACCGTCCGGCGCGGTCTCGGAGACTTGCTTGTAGGTGTGGCGCTGACGCCCAAACCACCAAACACCGTAACATCTGTCTGCGTCGAGCTTGTCAGCTACATCTCTGGGCAAGAGTTCCATTCGCTCCTTAGGAGTGTGCGGTTTGTAGGCGTCGTGCATGATGCACTTTTTCAAGAAGGCTTGAGACCAGAAACGACCATCTCCTCGCGTGGGATGTCCCGAGCTGGGCGTCGGGATGCCCTCCCGGTCAAAGGTCTTCTTGATGGAGAGCCCTGGTGCCTGAGGCGACCATCTCAAAGATGCGGCGCACGATGAGCATCCTCTCCGGATCCACTTCATAACCCTTACGGTCGGCGGTGAAGCGAAAGCCATAGACGGGTTGGCGATTGGCGATTATCTCGCCTTGCCGTGCTTTGCGAAGCTTTCCGCGTCGGCTCCTTTCGGCTATTTTGGACCGCTCGTAACGCGCTATCTGATCCAAGATTCCGTCCGTAAGCTGTCCCTCTGGTGAGTCATCTCCCCGGTCGTTGAGCGCTTGCAGAGCAGTACCGCCCTCTGCAAACTCTTCTCTGAGTAGGTAGAGGTAGGCGGGCTCGCGGACGATCCGATCCCGGTCTTGTGCCAGCACCACCGACACCCCGCCGGCAGCCACGAGTTCTCGCACCCGGTCCATGCCCGGACGCTCCAGGCTCGCTCCGCTCTGGCCGGGGTCGGCTACCTCCTCTAGAACTTCGTAGTTCTCACGGGTGGCGTATTCGCGCAGCGCCTCGAGCTGCTGGGCGAGGGAGTAGCCGCTCCTGGCTTGCTCGTCAGTGGAGACGCGAACGTAGAGGATGGCCCTCTTGGGGCCGTGGCCGTTGGTACTAGGCATTGTCAGTCTCCTAGGAGATCGGTGGGATCTATGTCGAGGGCTTTGGCGA
>Ga0126306_10001633_pt1 | contig 12144 bp, 9 predicted proteins | sample Plot27_FD_92592 | JGI IMG/M metagenome (GOLD analysis project Ga0126306, IMG submission 92592) | Serpentine soil microbial communities from UC McLaughlin Reserve, CA, USA - Plot27 | ecosystem: Environmental > Terrestrial > Soil > Grasslands | place: USA: UC McLaughlin Reserve, Lake County...
CTCGCCTTCTTCGATCTGCACATCAAGGACCGAGACGAGGCGCGCGACACGCTCAACGCCTTCCCTGGAATCGAAGCCGTGCCCTAGCCAGGATTGTTCATAGGCCGGGGTGCCGGTTCGCGAAAGACCCTCCTGAACTGTCGCCGGGGTCGGTCTTGTCTACGACTGGCTCGGACTTCGCCTTGTAAGTGGCCTTCTTCGACCGTTCGGACCGGACCTTCCGGTCCATCTCGCGAAGCCGCTCACGGCGCGCCGGACCGGGAGACACGTCGGCGGAGCGGGTGGGGCTCGGACCGCGGTTCCCCAACGGATCCCGGACCGTTCGGCGGCCAGCTGGACCCGGGTCGGCTGCGGGATCCTCCGGCGGGGGAGTCAGGTTTGGGCGCGGGCCGTCACCGTGCTGGTGCTGGGGGTGGCGTAGGTGACGATGGCCTTGGTGGCGAAGCCGCCCACGCCGATGGCGGAGGCTCGGGAGGCGATGGTCGTGCCGTTCCAGGTGCCCTGCACGCTGCCGGTCGAGGCGCTCTCGGCGCAGAAGACCCGGTCGCCGGTGGTGCCGAAGGCCGTCCAGGTGACGAAGACGTGGTCGATGACGCCCGACGTCCTCGACGCGGCCACCCGCGGCTCGAAGCCGGGGGTGTTGAACCGGTGGCTGGTGAAGGACCCCGTGGCGTTGCTGGCCACGACGATGAAGCCGTCGCGGTGCCAGGTGACGAACGTGCGGCCGGCCGTGATGTACATGTCTGGAACGAGGTTGGCGGTGCCGAGGCTGGCGAAGACCCGCTCGCCCTGCCACGTGCCGCCGATGTACTTCTTGACCATGAGGTTGGACGGCCCGCCGGGAAACTCGGAGATCGGCGACCGGGCCCAGATGGCCACCGGGATCGTCCCGCTGTAGGCCAGCGTGGGGGCGTGGTCGTCGATGTTGTCCGCCGTCGTGGTCACCCGGCTGATCCCCAGCCCGGTGCCCGACGAGAACAACTCCCTCTGGGCGAACTCGGGCTCGCCCGGGCCGACTGGCTTGGACCACACGCCGAACCACCGACCGTCCCGGGCGATGATGTCGCCGCTGGAGCCGACGCCGGCAGGCCGGGTGTCGACGGGTCGGGAGCTGAAGACGCCTGTGTTCGTCCGCTTGCCGATGCGGACCTGGGAGTCGTTGAAGTACAGGACGTAGGTGGCGGTGGTGTCGTAGGTGACCGCCATGACGGTCCCGAAGAAGCCGGTCGCCTGGCTGGGGTTCACCGACCCGTCGGGGTTCCGGCTGAAGAAGCGGATCGGGAGCCCTGACGGGCCCGGGCAGGTCGCGAAGCCGACCAGCGCCCCGGAACTGGTGACCACCGAATCGGCCGAGAAGGTACCGCACCCGCCGGCCACCGTCTGTGGAGGACTGAAGGGACGGACGGCGGCCGCCACCGGCGTCGCCGTCGAGAACAGGACGGCCGTGAGCGCCACGACCGCGACGAAGACTGATCGTCGAAGCCTTGGGTTACCTCTCCGATCGGCCGGCCCGCTGCCGCCTGATGCGCCCTCCTGTACGACCCGCCGGTCAACACCGAGAGTACGCCTCTAGCGCACGACGCGTCGACGGTCGCGCTCATCGCCGTCGCCCACGCGACCCGGCCGGGCGCCGCGTCGTGATCGCCGAGCGCGTCGCCGGCGGCAGCCCGGCCATAGACGATGGCGCTCGGACGTGTTCCCGACGGCGGGGGGCTGGCGCATCCATGGCCGCGACCAGCGCCCCAACCGCAAACGCGGGCCGGGCTGGGACTTCATCCACGCCGCCGTCGATGACCACAGCCGCCTCGCCTACGCCGAAGCCCTCCCCGACGAGCGGGCCGACACGGCCGTGGCGTTCTGGCGTCGTGCCCGGGCCTTCTTCGCCGCCCACGGCATCGCGGTGAGCGGCGTCATGACCGACAACGCCAAGGCCTACCTCTGCGACCGTTTCCAGGACGCCCTGGCCCAAGGCGGCGCCCGGCACTGGTCGATCCCGCCGGATCGGCCCCAGGCCAACGGCAAGGTTGAACGCTTCAACCGCAGCCTGGCCGACGAATGGGCCTACGTGACGCCCTGGCCCAACAACGCGGCCCGCACCACCGCCCTCGACGACTGGCTCCACACCTACAACCATCACCGCCACCACACCGCCATCGGCGGCCCACCCATCACCCGCCTCAACAACCTCCTTGGGCCCTACACCTAGCGGGCGCGAACCAACGCTGGATCCCGCTCGGCTCATGGCCTAGCCCCGCAGCGGGAGGACCGATCTGCGACCGTCCACTCGCCTCCCGGTCCGCCAGCCCGGGCTAGGTAGTTGTCGATAGTTGTCGGCTCGCCGACTTTCGATGTACTTCGGTCAGAAGCACAACGCTGTGACGTGGGGTGACCGAGGGGACTTGAACCCCCGACCTTCAGGGCCACAACCTGACGCTCTAACCAAGCTGAGCTACGGCCACCACGGAGCCTCCGAGGTTAGCCCAGCCGGGAGGGGCTGCCGCTACCCGGATGGCGCACGGCCCCATGGTGGGCCGGGAACCCACGCAAAGTACCGTTGTGCCTCTCTTGCCCCTGTAGCTCAGTTGGATAGAGCGGCTGCCTTCTAAGCAGCGGGTCCCGGGTTCGAATCCTGGCAGGGGCGCTCTGAGCAGGGGTCTCGCGGGTCGTCTGGTGTGTTCGGACCAGGTCAGCGGGTGTACCGAAAGGTGTACCGGTTCTGCTGATGTGCCTGGTCAGGCGGGTTTCGACAGGCAGTCTGCACGTGTGTCGTCGGGCCGAGGTGTAGTTCCTGGTGTCAAAGTCCGGCCAGTGCCCGCTGGTGAGGGCGCGTGCGCGCTGGCCTCCCCTGTCGGGGACCGAGCTGGCCGGCCCTCCGCTCTCTGGGCACCCTGGCATCGCCGGGCTACAGGGCGCCAGGAAGCGGAAGTGTCCTTGCTGGCGGGCGCCAGCCCTCTGCTCGCCGGTCGAACGTCGTGGCCGTTGTAGGAGCGCCAGGCCGGCCTCCAGAGCGCTCTTCCACGCCCAGCTATCGGATCACTACGGCATCCTCGCCGACCTGCGCGACCAACCGCCCTCAACCGCGTGCCACCCAACGCCGGGCTCGGGGAGCGCGCTGAACGACGTCACACGCAGGCATGGACGGGAACGAGAAACCGGCGATCCGTTCGCGCCCGTGGTGGTGGGCTTCGCGGCAAGCCCGGCCGGAAGGGCGCACAGATTGGAGCACCGACGCTCGCGGAGTCGAGCGGAGAGCGGCCGGGTGACCGGCGCGCTCGCGAAGCGCCCTGCTCGGCCCGATGCGAGCGGAGGCGCTGCTCGGGCGCCGGACGGGCGACGTCACGAGCGACAATCCGACGCCCTTACGGTTGCGGTATGGGCGGGCAACCTCGGAAGGTCGGGCGGTGGCGGGTCGAACGGCAGCTCGGTGTCGGCGGGATGGGCGCCGTGTACCTCGCCCACGACGGCTCCGACCAGGTGGCGCTGAAGCTGCTCCACCCGGGGCTGGCGGTCGATCCCCACTTCCGGGCGCGGTTCCGTCGGGAGGTCGAGCTGACGGCACGGGTACGAGGACCCCACGTCGCTGAGCTGGTCGATGCCGACCCGGATGGTCGGACTCCATGGTTGGCGGCGCGGTTCGTCGAGGGCCCGACGCTTGCGGAACGCGTTGCCGCCGAAGGCGCCGCCGGCCCCGACGCGGTCATCGCTATCGCACTCGCGTTGGCCTCTACGCTGGCCACACTGCCGGCATCGTGCATCGCGACCTCAAGCCGGCCAACGTGATCCTCAACCCGACAGCACCGACCGTCATCGACTTCGGGATCGCACCAGCGGCCGACGCCACGTCACTGACAGGCACCGGCATGGTGCTCGGGTCTTTCAGGATGGATGGCCCCCGAACAACTCGCCGGGAACAACGTCGGCCCGGCAGCGGACGTCTTCGCCTGGGCAGCGACCATGGCCTACGCGGCAACGGGCCCGCCACCCTTCGGCGTCGGACGAGCCGAAGCCGTCTCCTACCGCGTCGTACACGGAGACCCCGACCTCGACGGCATCCCCGACTGGCTCGGCTCGCTCCTCAACACCAGCTTGACCAAGGACCCCGGCCAGCGCCCCACAGTCAACGGCATCCTCCAGGACCTCCGTCCCCAGGTCGCCGATGCGCCGACCGTCGTCGCCGACGCCGTCACCCGGGTCTGGCACTCCTCGACACCTCCGTCAGCTTCCCCGGCTCGGAGTCCACGGCGCGTCACCACCCTCTCTGCTGCAGCCCTCCTTGCCGTCGTCAGCACTGTCATCGCCCGCAGCCTCGTGATGACTGGCGGCGAGGACCGCGCCGGCACCCCGCCAGCGAGTGCCGCCGTTCCCACGACCACCCCGAACCCCACCGCCGCAGGCAGCTCAACCTTCCCGTTCACGGCCGCACCGGCCACGACCGTGTCCACGACGAGTGCCCCGCCGCCCAGCACCGTGCCGGCCACCACAGCGTCACTGCCCCCCACTGCAGCACCGCCGCCAGCGCCATCGTCCTGCGTCCCACAGCTCGCTGTCGACATCGACGCTGCGAGCGACGAAGACGTATCCACAGTCATCGACTTCATCGACGCGCATCAGCAACAGGTTGTACAGCTCGACCTGCGCATCCCCGTCCCATCCGACGAGCGCATCCTCCAGCACGCCGAGAACGAGGAACCGGCCTACCTCTACGTCCGGGGCGGCTGCGACGTCAACGCCCAATTCTGCGAAGGCGGCTTCGAGATGCAGATCGAAGACCTCACCGCCGTGAGCGACGCCACCCTCCACCTCGAGCATGGCGCCTGGATCGTGCACGGCCGATTCGCCGTCCAAGGGACCGGTGTCTTCCAGGGCATCTTCTCCCTTGCCCTCCGAGCCGTACCGATCGCCCTAAGGATCGTCGGTGCGGTTCACAGCAGTCGTTCGTCTAGTCGGCGCGCTCGTGGCTCGTTGGCGACGGCGGTCTTCGACCAGCACACGTCGGGCGACGCCGCGACAAGACTGTGGCCATGACGTCCTCCGGATCGCATTTCAAACGGTGGGTCTTCGCCCGACACTCGCACCCCTGGAGCGCGTGGACGCGGTGGGCATCAACACCGCTCGTGCTGCTCCCCGTCTGGAACCGCAGCACAAGGCAGGGCGTTGTCGTCGCGGCATGGCTCGCGCTCAATCCCGTCCTCTTCCCGCCACCTCGCGATGACTCCGCCTACGCGACTCGGGCGGTTCTCGGCGAAGAGAGATGGCTGGAGGAGCGTCGAGTGTCCGGCGCCCTGGCGATCGACTGCCTGGCTGGCGCGGCCCTTCTCATCGCCATCGACAGCGCACGTCGTCATCGTCCCTGGCAGATGACCGTCGCAACGATCGGCACGATGAGCGCGGTGCTCTGGTACTGGCGGGAGATGGTTCGCTTCTACGAAACGCGGGGTGACGACCAATAGTCGGCCGCTACCGGACCCACCACGTCCGGCGGCAACGCTGGCAGACCGTGTCGAAATCGGCGACACGCGCTCCGCGAGTGCGTACCGAAGCGTCCCACATAACGCGCGGCGAGAGCAGCCGGTGCGAGTCGCACCAAACGCCGGCTCTGGGGCGAACAGAACGACGGCACACGCACGCATCCACGGGAGCGCCAAACCGGCGCTACGGACGCACTGCGGAGAGGCCGGGGCGCTGCGGGCGGCGCCGCGAACGCATTGGCCCGCCTGTGCGAGCCCCACCGGAGCTCTCACGGCCCGCCCGCCAGCGCAGAGCGCGCGACGAGCGAGCCGTAAAAGCGACGTGAGCCACAGGTCGACCTAGGCGACGAGCTGGCCACCACAGCGGACCGTGTCGACCGTCACCTCGACGCCTCCGTCAGGCGAGTACAGCACCGTGGTCGTGGCCCGAACCGGGAGCACGGTCCCGTCGTCACCGAAGGCGACGGAGCGGAGGGTGTCGGTGACGCGCAAGTCGTTGAGCTGCGCGTTCACGCGGTGTTGTCCGACGAAGTGGCCGGACAGGTTCGCGAGGCCGGGATCGTCGAAGTCGATGCTGAACGTGCCGTGCACGATGCTGCGCAGCTGGAACGTGTTGCCGCTGTTCGTGAGGTGGAAGATCTCTTGGCCTTGAACCGTGATCACGCCAAGGCTCCCGTCGCACGGACCCACGAACGACTCCGTGAACTCCACCGTGTTGTGCTGGGTCTCGTTCTCGGCGGGAGCCGAGGCGTGAGCGGGTGCCGCGGTGAGCATCAAGGCGGCGATGGCGCCCAGGGCTGCGATGATTCGATTGATCTTCATGGTTGCGATCTCCGTGGTCGAGTTGCAGGGGTGCTCGTTCTCCGTCTCGGATGTCGAGAAGCGCATACTGCGCGCCGTCGGTATCGGTGTGAGGGTTCCGCGGGTATCGATCTGGTATTGGTGCTGTTGACGTGGCCTGATCGACCCTGAACACTCCGGGCGTGGGCATCGGCCTTCTCGGGCCGCTGCGGGTAGATGGCGGCGGGTCCTCCCTCGAGCGACGTGATCGGATCGTGTTGAGCGTGCTGGCCGTTCACCGCGGCGATGTGGTCTCGCCGGAGCAGTTCGCCGATGCGTTGTGGGCTGGGCGGCCGCCGGCGTCGTGGCCGAAGCAGGTGCAGATCTGCGTCGCCCGGCTGCGAAAGGTGCTCGGGGCGATTGCGATCGAGACCGTGCCGGGCGGTTATCGCCTCGCCCTGGACGGCGAAGATGTCGACAGCTACCGGTTCGAGCGGCTGGTCGAGCGCGCCCGTGGGCTGGCGGCGAGGGGAGAGGAGGAACGGGCGGCGGCGACGTTCGCCCGGGCCTTGTCGTTGTGGCGTGGACGGGCGCTGGACGAGCTCGATGACTGGCTGCCGGGCTGCAGCGAGGCGGCCCGGTTGGAGGAGCTGCGGCGCACCACGGAGGAGGAGTGGCTGGACAGCCGCCTGGCGGCGGGCGAGCACCGCGACGTGGCGGTCGAGGCCGAGGCGCTCGTCGCCGCAGAAGCGTTGCGGGAGCATCGGTGGGCGCTCCTGGCGCTGGCGCAGTACCGCTGTGGACGGCAAGGCGATGCGCTGCGGTCGTTGTCGCGGGCTCGCAAGGCACTGGCCGACCAGCTTGGAATCGACCCCGGTTCGGAGCTCGTCGCGCTGGAAGGCGCGATCCTCCGCCAGGACGCCAGCCTCGCAGCGATCCTCGAGCCGGTGACCGTGAGCGAGGCGTGCCCCTACAAGGGCCTGGCACCGTATGACGTCGGTGACAACGAGACCTTCTTCGGCCGGGATGCCGAAGTCGCCGCATGCCTCGAACGCTTGCGCTCGACGTCGCTCCTGCTCGTGGCCGGGCCGTCGGGCTGCGGCAAGTCGTCGTTGGTGCGAGCCGGGATCGTCCCCGCGCTGGGGCAGCGGGGGAAGACCGCGGTCGTGTTCCTGCCGGGCAGCGACCCGGACGGCGCGATGGACGCGGCGGCCTCCGAGTCCGACGGCGCGGCCGTGTTGGTGATCGACCAGTTCGAGGAACTGTTCGCGCTCGGTCACTCGCCCGAGGTCGTCCGCCGCTTCTGCCAGCGGATCGGCGAGTACGCGCGCGAACGGGCGGCCGTCGTGATCGCAGTGCGCAGCGACCATCTCGGCGGGTTCGGCATCGAGCCTGGGCTGAGCCGGGTCGCCGAGCGGGGTCTGCATCTGGTGTCGCCGTTGGTGGGGGACGCGCTGCGGGCGTCGATCGAGCAGCCGGCGGCGCTCGCCGGGCTTCGCCTGGAGCACGGCCTGGTGGAGCTGTTGGTGCGTGATTGCGAAGGCGAACCCGGGGGCCTTCCGTTGCTGTCGCACGCCCTGAGCGAGACCTGGAGACGGCGAGACGGGAACGTGCTCACCGTCGAGGGCTATCGGGCCACCGGCGGGATCCGCGGTGCGGTGGCCCGCTCGGCCGACCGCGTCTACGACAGCCTCGCAGGGGACCAGCGACCCATTCTGCGTGCAGTCCTGCTTCGCCTGGTCGCACCGTCCCTGGAGGGGGATCCGGTCCGGTGCCGCGTGCCCAGCCGCAGCCTGTTGGGCGACGCTGACCGCGAACGCATCGTGGCCCTCCTGGTGCGCGCCCGATTGGTCACTTCCGAGGAGGACACGTTCGAGCTGGCGCACGAGGCCCTGGCACGAGCGTGGCCCCGACTGCAGTCCTGGCTCGACGATGACGCCGCCGGGCAGCGCGTCCTGCGCCACCTCACCGCCGCGGCCGACGGCTGGGAGTCCCTCGGCCGCCCGAGCAGCGAGCTGTACCGCGGCGCACGCCTCGACACCACGCTGGAGTGGCGCGAAGCAACACAACCGCACTTGACGGACCTCGAGCGCCAGTTCCTCGACGCCTCCGTCGACCAGGCGACGTCCGATTCGCGTGCGGTGGTCGAGCGCGCGCGCCGCGACGCCCGCCAGAACCGACGACTCCGTACCCTGCTTGTCGCCACCGTGGTGCTCCTCGTCGCGTCCACGAGCGTGGGCTACATCGCGGTCCGCCAACGTGAGCTGGCGAGGAGCGAGGGACGCGTCGCGACCGCCCGGGAGCTGGCCGCCGCTGCGAACGCCAACATGACGATCGACGCTGAACGCAGCGTCCTGCTCTCGCTCGCGGCTGTGGAGCACTCCCGCTCGGGCGATGGCGTGGCACTTCCCGAGGCCTATCAAGCGCTCCACCGCGCCGTTGCCGCCGACTGGGTCGAACGTCGTGTGCCGGGCGTGGGCGGCGCCCTCGACTGGAGCCCGGATGGACGCGTCTTCGTGACCGAGGGGCCGCAGAGCTCCGGGATCGTGGACATCCGTGATGCGCGCACCGGCGAATCGGTGCGTTCGTTCCACGGCCATGACGTCGACGTGATCGACGTCGCGTTCAACGACGACGGGACCCTGCTCGCGACCACCGGCGCCGACGGCGCGGCCCGGGTGTGGGATCCGGCCCGTGGGGAACGACTGCACACCGTCGAGAGCCCGGGCGGTCGCGGCGCGTGGGGACCGGCGTTCAGCGCCGACGGCTCGTACTTCGCCGCTGCCTGGCCCGACGACGATGGCGGCGTCGTCCGAGTCCTCGACCTCGCGACCGGGCAGATCGTCCGCGAGATCGACGCGGTCCCGAGCCCGGTCGCCACGTCGTTCCACCCGACGGCAGCGCGCATCGCCATCGCGTCGAACGATCAGCCGATCGCGGTGGTCGTCGACATCGAATCCGGCGACGACGTGTTCACCGCGGCCGGCCACTTCCACGTCCTCCGGGACGTCGCGTGGAGCCCCGACGGCTCGTCGATCGCCACGGCCAGCGACGACGGCAGCGCCCGCCTGTTCGACGCCGAAACGGGCCACCAGCGCTTCGCCCTCCTCGGCCACCTCTCGAACGTCATCACGGTGGAATGGAGCCCCGACTCCACCCGACTGGTCACGGGCAGCGCGGACGGCACCGCCAAGCTGTGGAGCCTGATCGAGGGCGACGGCCGCGAGCTGGCCAACCTCTCGGCCCAGGACACGCGGAAGGGGATCCGCGGAGTCGCCTACTCACCCGATGGCACCCAGGTCATGACCGGTGACAGCGGCATCACCGCAACCATCATCTGGGACGTCGGCGTCACCGCCGGCACCGAGATCGCCAATCTGCCGGCCGTCTCGTACCACTTCGGCGACGTCGAGTTCTCGCCTGACGGCCAGCATCTCGTCGCCAGCAGCGGTGGCGGCTCGATCACGGTCTGGGAGCCCCGGACACGGACCGCTGTGCAGACCCTCGGCGCCCCGACGCCGTCGGCCACGAACCCGTCGGGCATCCAGGACGTACCGGTCGGCACCGACGCGGACGTCCAACGTCTGGCAGTCGACCCCACCGGTGTGCTCGTCGCCGGGACCCGGGCGGCCGGCGGGGGCCGGGTCGAGGTGTGGGATGGGCAGACCGGTCAGGAGGCGTTTGTGATGCGCGCCGGTTCCGGATTGCCGTCGGTGGCGTGGAGTCCGGATGGTGGCGTTCTCGCTGCCGGTGGCGACGACGGGGCGGTGACCATCGTGGACCGTTCGGGCAGCGAGGTCACCAGGCTGGAGCATCCCGGAGGGGCGATCTTCTCTGTCGCGTTCACCCCTGACGGCGATCGGCTCGTCGCCACCGTCGAGGCCGCGGGGCCGTACGACCCGAATGTCGGCAAGGTGGTGCTGTGGGACTGGCGGACCGGCGAGATCGAGCGCTCCATCGACACTGAAGCAGGCGTGGCGGTAGCGAGCCCCACGGGCGATCTGATCGCGGTCGGTTCCCACTGGAACGCCTCTTCGCAACTGGTCGAGGTCCGGAACGCGACAACGGGCGAACTCGTTGCCAGCCTCACCGGCCACACCGGGGCCGTGAACGACCTCACGTTCAGCCCCGACGGGTCGCTCCTCGCCACGGCCAGCGAGGACGGCACGATCCGGCTCTGGGACCCACGCTCCGGTGAGCAGCAGCTCGTCCTGCGAGGGACCATCGGCGCCGTCAGCGCGGTGTCGTTCAACCTGGATGGCTCACAACTCGCCTCGGTAGGCGTGGAAGGGGTCGTGCGGATCTGGGCCCTAGATCTCGACGAGCTCATCGACATCGCACGGAGCCGGCTCACCCGCCAACTCACCGATGCCGAATGCACGCAATACCTCCACGCCAGCCGCTGCCCCGACGCCGGCTGATCCCCGAACCCACGGGTCGAGGTGAGTGCTGATGTCGAACCCGTGGCGGAAGCCGGTTCCGTGGATGGTGACCTCCTGGCCCGCTGTGTAGGGACCTGGGGGATCGAGCTCGAGCTGGGGCAGCGGTGCGATCCCGCCGGGGCGAAGGCGATCGGTAGCTCGACGAGCCGGTCGCTGCGTTCAGATCGATCGTGGTCATGGCCAGTCCTCCTCGTCATCGACCACCCGGGCCTCGGACCCGACTACCGCCTCGATCGCGGCGATCACCCGTCCGAACAGCTCAGCCGTCGCCATCCACGACCTCCCCTCGACATTCACCACGCACCGCGCCCCATGATTCCCCACGCGCCCCACGGGTGCTTGTCGGAATGGCCGTGAGCCGCAACCTTGACCGACGCCAATACCCCGCTCAGACGCGAAGCGCCCCTGATCCCAGGGCAACTCCGGCCAACACGCCCACAGGCGGCCACAACGAATCCAACCCCCCAGGTACGGGCGCTCACTCACTGCAACTGAATCGCCCCCGGGTTCGGTGACTGCTCCGTCTCTTGAGAGGATGGAGCTGTGCCAGATCGCAAGCGGGTCGGGAGGTATCCCGACGAGGTGCGGGAGCGGGCGGTGCGGCTGGTGCTCGAGCATCAGCACGAGTACCCGTCGCAGTGGAAGGCGATCGAGTCGGTCGCGGCCAAGGTGGGCGTGAACCACGAGACGTTGCGGCTCTGGGTTCGGCGAGCGGAGACCGACGCCGGCGAACGGCCGGGCCTGTCGACCGATGAGCGGGCCCGGTTGAAGGACCTGGAGCGGGAGGTCGAGAGCTCCGCCGAGCGAACGAGATCCTCAAGGCGGCGTCGGCGTTCTTCGCGCGCAAGCTCGACCCCCACCTCGCCAAGCTCGCTCCCGACGCCGGGCCCGTACAGCACGCACCATCCACCGGGGGCGACAACCGCACGATCCGGCATCGTGTCCAGAACAACGCGACCGGCAGCCCTCCACGCCTGGCGCCGAGCCGGCGTTCCGTCCGCTCGGCTTCCGAGACCGCCGGCCTCGACAGCCCAGTAGACCGACGCTCAGAAGACTGCTGGTATAGGCGGCGGCGTCTGCTGACCGAGCACGTTTGCGCCGTCCCAGCGAGTTCAGGGGCATCGCCGCCATTCGAGAGGAGGCAGCGTCACCTCCGCCGGGAGGTGGTCACGCCGCCGTCCGCCCATCGCACGCAGACGGTGTCGCACATGCTCAGCCGGCCAGCCCGTCGCTCATCCAGCGCGGTCCGGGAATCGCGTCGTCCCGTGCCCGAAGCGGTCGACCTCGGGAGCGATCCGACAAGCGCGAACCGGGCAGCGCTGCGAGATGGCGCTCACGTCGTCGTGCCGACGAACTCCGTCAGCTGCACGCCGTTGTCGGCGGCCAGCATCTCGGCCGCCTTCTCGCCGATCATGATCGCGGCGGCGTTGGTGTTGCCGCTGACCACGTTGGGC